>Ga0210408_10000785_pt1 | contig 36109 bp, 35 predicted proteins | sample IncBWH4MmetaG_FD_155471 | JGI IMG/M metagenome (GOLD analysis project Ga0210408, IMG submission 155471) | Forest soil microbial communities from Barre Woods Harvard Forest LTER site, Petersham, Massachusetts, United States - Inc-BW-H-4-M | ecosystem: Environmental > Terrestrial > Soil >... | reverse complement strand
CATTAGCCTGTACTTGCCTCTACCGCGGATTCTGCATCCTTACCCGGAGGTGCGCTTCGACGCTAAGCACTCAAGGTAAGAGCCGTATGCGCTAAAGTGCGCCAGTACGGATCCGCGCGGGGGGCGGGGAGAAATCCTCGTCCCTACCGCAACGCGCCAAGGACATCAAAACTTTACCACTGATCACGCTGATTTGACTGATGATCGCTGATCCAAGCAACGTTAGAATCTATTTCCCTGCATGACACAGAATTGCATCAACCCGGGTTGCGACCCATGGATCCTGGTCCCATCTTAGATTTTTCATTATTTCCAGTCTAACGGTCACGGACTGCATTCCATCCGGGGAAGACCAGTCACAGTAACCTGCTCTGTGCTTGCCTATTCCCAGGTTTCCACATCCATCCAAGTTCAGGGACGATCCAGGAAGAGTTTTCCATTGCTTTGTGGCCCACTCAACTGCGTCCCAACTGGCCCTCCGTCCATTCACCACTAGCATCCGTTCACCTTTTTTTGCCAAATCCTGGAGAACATGGAACCCAGCTTTGTCTTCCTTGGCGCTCCATGATTCACGATCACAAACGATGCGGCCTGTGGACGCCGGTTCGGAAGAGACTGGGCGGCAGAATTGCCGCAAGATGGAAATCCTGGATGGCCCCACGGATTTTACCTTCTTGGATGGACGCTCTTCTCTAACAAAGTATGCAGAAAGTCCATTCGGCAAGACCCAAAAATCCGTCCCGCCAATTGCTTGCTCGGCACTATCAATCTTGTCACCCCAATGGGCCGCAATTTTCCCAAAGCGCTTTTGCATACATTGCCAGGGGTCCGAGCAAGGCTGGGAGTCGGTCAATGTTTTTGCCTCTTCTGGCGCAGGCTCCCAGGTGTCGCTTGAGCACGCAAACTCAACTCCGGCAGGCATATTTGTCCTGGTGGCCGACACAGCGGACACTTGCTGAATGATCAACAGGTGGCAGCAACCCATGTGTCCATAACCGTGTAAATACTGGGTGCCGTTGGGCGAGGTCTCGGTTTTACCAGCAAAGAACCTGCCGGTCAGCGTGGCTGTTACTTTATAAAAAGCACACACTTCCAGGTAGCAGCGGCGTCCATCCGGCTTTTTGGGGCGGAAGGCCTGCAGATAGCTCTGAAATTCATCCAATGCCGCATCCCGCACCAAGGGAATTTCCTGGCCTTGCACCAGCAGGTCTGTTCCAGTTGGCCCTTTCTGGTTTCCACAGCAATCGACCATGAGCAATTCCTTGCGTCCGCCATATTCCAGCCATACGCGTGGTGTGTAAGGAGATAATTGACATGCAGGATCGTGGAGGGAAAAGTTCTCGAACCCCAGGCTTGCTATTCCGCGGACGCTCACCAGCTTTCCGTCATAGAGGTCCGGATGCGTCTCCAGTTCGCAAACAGTCACCTCCTGGGCTGCATCTTTTGCCGTTTCGGGAGTCTGCGCCTCTGCCGAGGACAGTATGAAGATTACAACAACCCAGAGCACGCCAAAGAATTTCATAATATAGATAGGATTATCCCTAAAACAGAACGAGAACCACCAGAAATTTTGCGTTGTTTTTCTTCAAGGGCAAGTCTTAGTTGAAAAAGGAGTGGCCACGATCTTTCTTTTAGTGGATCACTCTGCGGCCGTTACAATGGCCTCTGGCAGTGCCGGAGCTGGCAACTGCCTGTCAATTGCATCCGAGAGCTCTTTTCGGCTGATTGGCTTAGAAATGTAGTCGTCCATTCCTGCCATCAGGCAGCGTTCCCGGTCGCCTGCCATCGCATGGGCCGTCATGGCAATAACTGGAACATGTCTGCCGCCTTGCCGTTCCTGCATCCTGATCTTTGCAGTGGCTTCAAACCCATCCATCTCCGGCATCTGCACGTCCATTAATACCAGGTCGAAATTCTGCTGGCTAAATGCCTGGAAGGCCTCCAAGCCGGTGGAGGCGATTGTTACGTGATGCCCCATTTTTGTGAGCAGGCGCTCAGCAAGCATTTGATTGACCTTGTTGTCCTCGGCCAGAAGAATAAATCGCCCCTTCGACGAATTTGCCTGCTCCGTTTGCAAAGAAAACTCCGGCTTGCTCGCCGCTGCCGCGCCAGCACTCGGCTTTTCATCACGAATCATCTGAATTGTAAAATGGAAGTTGCTGCCCTGTCCGGGGACGCTCTCCACCCACATCATGCCTCCCATCATGGCGACCAAATGGGAACTGATTGTGAGACCCAAGCCGGTGCCTCCATACATGCGGGTAGTGGATTTGTCTCCCTGTTCAAATGCAAGGAAGATGGATTTTTGTTTGTCTTTTGGTATGCCAATTCCAGTGTCGCTAACTTCAAAGTGCAGCAGGTCAAATCCACTGACAGTTTGTTTTAGATCGACGCTGAGGACAATCTTTCCGCGTTCGGTAAACTTGACTGCATTGCCAATCAGATTGATAAGAATTTGGCGCAGCCTGACAGAATCTCCAATGTAACCTTTGGCCACCTCGTGCCCTACCTCCAACAGCATTGCAAGTTCTGCCTGCAGGGTCTTGGCGGCAAAGCTTTTGATTGTTTGCGTGAGCAACTCATGCAGGTTAAAGGGCGCAGGGTCTAATTCCAGCTTGCCCGCTTCAATTTTCGAAAAGTCCAATATGTCATTAATGATACTGAGCAGGGAGTCTGCGGAAGACCTTACCAGGCCCAAGAACTCTCTTTGCTCTGGGTTTAGCTGGGTGTCCAGGGCCAGATCGGTCATGCCGATGATCCCGTTCATCGGGGTCCGGATCTCGTGGCTCATATTGGCGAGAAATTGGCTCTTGGCCAAGTTTGCAGCTTCCGCAGTCTGTCTTGCGCTTTCCAAGGTGGCATTCAGTTTCCGCAGTTCCGCAGTCCTTTCTGCCACTTCCGATTCCAGGTTGTCCTGATGGTCTTTGAGTTTGCGGGTGCCTTCTTCGATTTGTTGCAGCATGTCGTTGAAACCACCCACCAGAATCCCGAGCTCGTCGCTACTGTGGGCGACGGCCCGGATGGAATAGTCTTTGTTTTGAGAGACGAGACTTGCGACATGCGCCAAGTCAAGGATGGGTTCGGAAATCACCCGTTGTAGCCGCGAAGCGATGATGAATGCCGTCAGCAGAGAAATCACTAGAACTCCCGTGCCAATCAGGGCATAGAGCTTCAGCTTTTGGTGCATCTCATCGAGATCTGACTGAAGATAGATGGTCCCAATCCGCTCGTTATCCAGCAGAATGGCGCGCGAAAGATCTACAGCAGTACCCGAAAAGTGGATGGCGTCAGCTTGAGTATGGGGAGAGCAGCCGGCCGAATTATTCGAATTTGAATATCTCGCGAACAACTCGCCCTGCCTGTCATAGACACATGCGCTTTGGATATGCCCTTCGCTCGAAAGGGAGCGCAACAAGGCCTCTGCGGTTGCCTTGTCGTTGAAGCTGAGGGCCGCCGTACTATTGGCGCCGATTATGTCTGTCAGCAGCACCAGATTGCGGGTCATGGTCTGTTTGAAGGTTATGACCTCATAAGCAACAAAGCCGGTAGCCGCGAGAGACAAAGCCAGGAAGCTGGTGGCCATGATGATGACCAGCAACTTCTTGCGAATTGGCGACTTGTGCAGCAGTCTCATGACTTATCTCGGACGATCTTTGCCAGGCTAAGCAGCTTCGAGCTGATCGTTAGTCCCGCGTGGCTGGCAGCATCAATGTTGATTTCAAATCTAAGTTTGTCGTCTTCGAGCACAAAATTGATGATTCCTCCGCGGTGAAGAAACTTCTCGTTTTCGCCCACTGTGACCAGCGGAAATTTCTTTGCCTCCAGCAGAAGTTCATTTGCCTTCCGCTCCTGGCTGCCAACGAAAAGCATCTGGCATGTTTCCAGGCCATCCGTTGAATTCAGTTCTCGAATTGCAACTTGGTGTGAATCTATAGATTTTCCATTGGTTACCGCTCTCAGCGCTTCCGCCACTCTGCCCGATCCTGCAACACAGATTTCTAATTTGGACTGGCTGAGAGCAGGGTTTGTCTGTGGCCAAGTGATGAACTTGGCGAAATTGAAAAGAAAAGCTGCCTTTACGTGGTATTCATCTATCTCCTGTCCTTGCAACTGCACAGCCAACCCACCTGCCAGAATGACAAATAGGCCCATCCAATAGGCCCTCAGGCCTCTTGATGAGTGGCCGGCTTTGAGTCTAGTTACTAGAATCGCCACGTGATTTTTCCGTAAACACTCCGCTGCATCTGGGTGTGATGAATTTCGTACGCGTCTGTGAACTCGAAATGGCGAGGCGTCAGAAGGTTCTGGCCCACAATGCTGAATTCAGTATGTTCTCCGGTCCGCCATCCCAGCCGTGTATCGAGCCGGTTGTAGCCAGGTACGGCTCCACCCGCCATGCTGGCAACATGATAAAAAGAGCTGTCCCAACTGAAGTTATGGGGCAAATTCAACAGAGAACGTACTTCAAACTTGTGTTTTGGAGTATTAAGCGCTGTTGCTGCGACCGTTGTGTCCAGACTGGTTGCGTCTGGGGCCACGTTCATGTGGATAAATGCATAACCAGGGCTGATCCGCCAGCGGCTGGTTACATTCCAATTTGCGAAAATCTCTCCGCCATAGGTACTGGCATGAGCTTTGTCGTCAAAGAACAAAGGAAAGACAAGGTGTGGAGGCCCCGGACTTGTGACGAAGTAAGGATCTTCGGGTTCGGTGGTTTGCAGGCGACTGTAAAAATTCATGAATGTAGCTGCATCCAAGGACAAGTGCTTAGTGACCTGTGCCCGATAGCCAACCTGGTATGCAATGAGTTTCTCTGCTTTGCGGTCCTCATCGCCCAGCAGCTTGACAACTCCAAGACCACCGTTGTCGAGGGGAAAGGCAGCTATATCGATCTCAAGGTCAGTATCGGAACGGGCCGGTTGCCGGATGGCCCGCGCCACCGATGCCCAGACAGCCTGCCGTTTGGTCGGTTTCCACACCAGTTGAGCGCCCGGTTCGTACTCGAATCCCGTATATGCGTTGTGCTCAACTTTGGACCCAACGGTCAGCCAAAGAGAATTGGCCAGTTTGATTTCGTCTTGAATGAAAGCACTGAAAAGATTGTCGGTGCGCCGCTGTGGTGTATAGAGCAAATTGAATTGAGGTGTGAGGTTGTCGCTGGTGACGCGGTAACCAAGTCCCCAAACAACATCGTGTCGGGTTCCAATGGCCAAATGATGGTTGAAGTCAAGGTCAAAGGTCTTCCGGCTTTCTAGGCCTCCATTTTCGCGGCGGTCATAGCCATCATAGTAAACCTGTAGGGACGTATCGGAACGGTTTGAAAACGTACGATTCCAGCGTCCCAGGAGGTTGCCGGCGCCCACCGTTGTTCTGGTATTAAGAGTGGCTTCCAGAGGAAGCGCGTTGGAGAACAAGGTCGTGATGGTTGATCCTTCGTTAATACGCTGGAGATCGCCCTGTACAGTTAAGGTGTCCCTTGAGGAGAGGTCCCAATCCGAGCGGAACCCGCCATGAGCTGTGTGCCATCCATCGGCTGCTTCGGTCCCGTCGGCTGCGGTCAGATTGCCGGCGTTGAAATATTTGCCAAAAACGCGATAGCTTCCTTTTTGGCCAATCGTGCTGCCGTATTGCACTAATCCCTGCGCATTTCGGTTGGGTCCAGCGCTGGCGGAAACGAGACCGCCCTGTGTGGCCTTGGCACTCTTAGTGATAATGTTGATGACGCCATTCACTGCATTTGCGCCCCAGATCGTTCCCCCAGGGCCGCGGATGACTTCAATACGCTCAATATCTTCCAGCGGTACATCCTGCTGGTCCCAATAGACGCCTGAGTTCGTCGGTGTGAACACGCTCCGGCCGTCGATTAATACCAATACCTTGTCCGTATAACGGTCGCCGAAGCCGCGAATACTGATGGCCCAAAGGTTCGCGCTGATCTGTGCCACATCAACACCAGGCGCCATGCGCAGGACATCGGGAATATTGGTTGCTCCAGAACGATGGATGTCTTCTTGAGTAATTACGTAGACAGCAGCCCCGGCCTGCGACAGTTTTTGTTCTTTCTTGGAAACAGAGGTGACCTGCACATCCAGTAGGTCTTCCAAAGACATGTTGGTCAGATCTTTTGCCGGGTCGAGTGTTTGAGCGCAAGCGCTGGCTCCAAGCAACACCAGGACCGCTAGGGTTCCCAAGGGCCACGTTTGAATGCTCTTTGGTCTCACAAAATGCTCCTGTACAAAAATTGGTTCTCAGCAAACCGGGCTATGCCGGATAAATCGGCAGAGGGAGGAATTTGTTTAGTTGAGTTGAAGAAAAGTGAGATCGAAAGGCAATGAAATGAGCTATTTAGGTGAAGCTTGCCCCAAGTCGTCAAGAGGTGAGTGTCCCGATACCGCTGGTACTCGTCCACAGTGCAATATAGCCGCAACCAGAAATTTGCCCCTGGTAACGAAGAATTAGGGGGTGAATTTTTCTCCGCTCCGGCGAGGAATACTCTTACAATGAAAGGGTAAAACTCGAGGCGCTAGCGGGCGTTTTGAGCCCGCTGCCGAGATCCTGAGCGGTAGCGAAGGACCTCTTCGACAATCGACGTCATCCGCGAGGACGCTAAAATTCGTGGCCTTTCATTTCTCTAGCTCCATCTCCGTCCAAATTTATGATGAAAACTAGAACGGCCAAGGGATTAGAGGTTTCCAATTTAAAATTACCAATTCGACAATATCCCCCGCCCCCTGCGGATACCCCAAGGATACTGTAAGGACATTTTGAGCCAGAAAGAGCTTTGCAATCGCTAATAAAGCATTAGGGTTATCTACCCCCGATGGATCAGGAATACAGGCGTGGCAGGCGACAGCAGAAAATCTCTGCGCGAGGGCAAGATTTTCATGGATAGCAATACATAGCAAAGAAGCTTATGAATCCGAAATCGCCGAACTGCTTTTCAGCAAGCCTGTGTCCGTTGCGATTTGGCGAAGTTTGGCGCGGGTTTCGGGTTTCACCGGCAGCATGGGCAGACGGTAGACCTCTTCGATCTTTCCCATCATGGCCATTACGGCCTTCACTGGCATAGGGTTGGATTCGATGAAGTTGCCCTGCATCAGCGACAGGTACTTGCGATGGATCTTGCGGGCCTTCTCCCAGTCGTTCTTTAATGCGGCATTGGTCAAATCCGACATTTCCTTGGGAATCTCGTTGGAAACGACCGAGATGATGCCGACTCCGCCGAGGGAAATTACCGGCAGGGTAATGGCATCGTCTCCGGAGAACACCAGGAAACTCTCAGGGACATGGTTGAAAACCTCGGCGATCTGAGTCATGTTGCCGCTGGCTTCCTTCACAGCCACGATATTAGGAATCTTTGCCAGCCTTCCCAGCGTGGCCGGTTCAATGTTGACCGTCGTGCGGCCTTGAACGCTATAGAGGACCAACGGTTTGTCCACGGCTTCGGCGATCGCCTTAAAGTGTTGGTACTGGCCTTCCTGGGTTGGCTTGTTGTAATAGGGCGAAGCGGTCAGGATGGCGTCGACGCCTTTACGTTTAGCGACCTCTTGAGCTTTTTCTACCGCGTCGGACGTGGCGTTCGAGGTTGCGCCGGCAACGATGGGGACGCGTCCGGCAGCTACCTCGATCGTAATGTCGATCACGCGCAGCCATTCGGCCCGGCTTAGAGTGGGAGTCTCCCCTGTAGTGCCACAGGGGACAAGGAAGCCAATGCCTGAAGCAACCTGCCACGCCACCAATTCGCGCAGACGGACCTCGTCCACGCTCTGATCTTGCCGAAACGGTGTTACCAGCGCTGTACCACAGCCACGAAGGTTCATGGTGAAAGGATAACAAATTGAGTGATTGGGGGAGATTTGGTAGTTGTATTGAGAATCGGATTTTGGGTTTTGATCACCCGATCACCGGATCTACCGATCACCCGTTTGGCGACACGGCTTCAAATTTTCAAATATCTTTGCCTAGACTTGATCCACCACATCCGGAAATTCGTAGAACCCCGTCCGTCCTTTAATCCACTCAGCCGCTCGGACAGCGCCTTCGGCAAAGCCCATGCGCGACTTGGCATCATGAGTCAACAGGATCGTATCGTTGGGCGAATCCAGCACTACCAGGTGCATGCCCACCGTTTCGCCTTCACGCAAGGAGGTGACCTCCACTGGCTGTCCTGAATCTGCTTGGAGGGTTTTCTGAATGGTCACTGCCGATCCTGAAGGCTTGTCCTTCTTATGGACATGATGTTTCTCCACAATGTTGGCGCGATAACCTTTTTTCAATGCAGGAGCAACCGCCTGAATGGCCTTGAAGAAGAAGTTCATTCCTACAGAAAAATTCGATCCATAGAGAAAAGCTGCTTTGCGTTCTTTCACCAATTCCTGGACCTTCCCTATATGCTGATGCCAGCCGGTGGTCCCCACTACAATGGGCGCCCCGCCTTCCACGCAATTGATGATATTGGGGATTACCGCATGAGGAGTGGTGAAATCGATCACCACATCAATTTGTCTGAGAAGTTCCGGGGTGAGTCCGCGTCCATCCTGGTTTTCCGTACTGGTGAGCGAGCGCACCTCGTGGCCGCGTTCTTTGGCAACCTCCGCCACCAGCGCTCCGGTCTTGCCGCGTCCCAGCACGAGTATTCTCACGCAAACACCTCAGGATCAACTTCAGAGAAAAAAGTATGGTGCAAGCGCGAGACTACTTCAGGCACGTCCAGTTCGTCCACTACAAAGCTGATATTGATCTCCGAGGCCCCCTGGGAAATCATGTGGATGTTCACATCCGGTATGGCGCCAAAGACCTTGGCGGTAATTCCCGGCGTGTTGCGAATGTTCTCGCCTACCAGGCAAACGATGGCCTTTCTGCCTGCATATTTCACATCCGCAAGCTTGGCCAGGTCGGCGGCGATGGCAGCAATCGATTCGTTGGAATCCACGGTAAGCGAGACGCTGACCTCGGAGGTGGAAACCATGTCCACCGGGCAGCGATGGTTGGCGAAGACCTCGAAGATGCTCTTCAAGAAGCCGTGGGCCATCAACATGCGAGTGGCGACAACATCTACAACCGTGATGCGCTTCTTGGCGGCAATTGCCTTGAAGAAATTCTTGCTCTTAGGCGCGGTGGCGGTAATGCGCGTGCCCTCATTCTTAGGATTGCGGGAATTCAATATCAGCACCGGAATGTTTTTCTGGATGGCCGGGAGCAGAGTTGCCGGATGCAGGACTTTAGCGCCAAAGTAAGCCAATTCGGCTGCCTCTTCAAAGCTGATGGTTTTGATGCGATGGGTGTTCGGGCAGAGATTGGGATCGGTGGTCATCATGCCGTCCACATCGGTCCAGATCTCGATCCGTTCGGCCGCCATTCCCGCGCCCACGATGGCAGCCGAGAAATCGGAGCCACCCCGGCCAAGCGTGGTAGAGATGCCTTCAGGAGTTGCGCCGATAAAGCCACCCATCACCGGCACTCGTTCGTGCTCCAGCAGCGGTTGAACGATCTCCCCCAGGCGGGCGTTGGTTTCCTCAAATTGGGGCACGGCTTTGCCAAAATTAGAGTCGGTCACAACGCATTGGCGGGAGTCGACATGAGAAGCGTTGATGCCTCGGACAGAAAAAGCTGCGGTGGCAATCTTGCTCGAGGCCCGTTCGCCAAACCCCGAGATGTTGTCGATGGTGCGTGGCGTAAGCTCGCCCACCGCTACAACGCCGCGCAGCAGTTCGTCGAGTGCATCGAAGTCGGCTTCCAACTCAGGATGGATTTGAGGAAATGCATGTGTGCCCAGCAGTTCAGATGCGGTGCTGAAATGCCGAGCGCGGGCGGCTTGCGAGAGTTCGATGGCTTTCGCCTTGTTGCCCGATCCGGCGGCGGAGGCCATGGCCAGAAGCTGGTCTGTGATCTTGGCCAGCGCGCTTACCACTACGACCGGCCTCTCGTGGAGTCGATCACGAACAATGGCGGCAACGCGGTCGATGGCTTGCGCGTCCTGCACAGACGTGCCACCAAATTTCATGACGATCATGAGAGAGACCTTTCGCTGCGCTCAAGGTTTCGCCTGCATGCTCCCGCCTTCGCTGCGCTCTGGCTCACGCCTGCAAAGCGGCTCAATTTCATGACGATCATCGGCGCACCGCCACGAGCTTTATCAACTGAGGTATCCCTGGGCTTTGAGAAGTTCACCGTTCAAGATCGCAGCCCCTGCCGCGCCGCGAATGGTGTTATGCGAAAGGACGGTAAATCTCCAGTCGAAGAGGTTGCAGGGACGCAGCCGTCCCACCACCGCCGACATGCCTGCGCCACGGTTGATGTCCAGGCGGGGCTGCGGACGGTCAGGAGCCGGATCATAGATCACCGGTTGTTCCGGAGCATAGGGTAGTTTCAGCTTTTGTGGCAGGCAGCGGAACTCGCTCCATGCGGCAATGATCTCTTCCGCCTGTGCCGGTTGGTGCAATTTGAGCGAAACTGACTCCATGTGTCCGTCTTCAACGGCAACGCGGTTGCAGTGGGCGCTTAAAGTTATTTCGGCAGGGACCACGCTGGTCCCGTTGAGTGATCCCAGAAGCTTGCGGGTCTCCTCTTCCATCTTTTGTTCTTCGTTGGCGATGTATGGGATAACGTTACCCAGGATGTCGAGTGACGGTACGCCCGGATATCCCGCGCCGCTGACCGCCTGCATGGTGCTGACAAACACCTTCTCCACTCCGAACCTGCGGTGTAGAGGGGCCAGCACCATCACCAGACCGATGGCTGAGCAGTTGGGATTCGTCACCGCGAACCCGCCGGTCTCCTGGTACCACTTCTGGGTCTTCAACAGCGGCAGGTGATCGCCGTTGACCTCAGGAATCACCAGGGGAACATCTTCCATCATGCGCAATGCGCTGGAATTGGTAATTACGGCATGGCCCGCGGCGGCAAATTTGGGTTCAATCTCTTTGGCGGCAGCCGAATCCAAGGCGGCAAAAATCACCTTGGGCGCTCCCTCTGGAACCGCTCCATTCACCAGCATGCGGGCGATTTTTTCGGGGACTGGAGTATTCAGCCGCCACTTGCATGCTTCTGTATAAGGTTTTCCAGCCGAGCGGTCCGATGCGCCAAGCCAGGTCACCTCAAACCAGGGGTGCTGTTCGAGCAGTTGAATAAAACGCTGTCCTACGGCGCCAGTGGCGCCGAGAATTCCTACGGGAATTTTCTTGTTCATGGCAGTAAATTTTTAATTTTAACATTGATAAATTCTTTCGACTGGAAAGGACGCGAAGGAGGGTGTAATTAAAAGTCGAATCAAGCTTTTTGGTTCATCAGCGTTCATCCGCGCAAATCAGCGGTAAGAAGTTGTTTTTTCTTTTGGTTGCTCAGTCCGCCGCTACCGCGGTGGTGGTGCTCTTCCGCTTTACCAGATATTCCTCAGCGAAAACGGAAACCAGCGCCGCAGTGGGCACGGACACCAGAGCTCCAAGGATCCCTCCTAATGCGCCGCCCAGTACCAGGGCGATGATCACCGCCAACGGTGAAAGGTCTACTGTGGATTTCATGATCCGGGGGGACAGGATGGCACTCTCAAGCTGCTGATACACGGCGTAGAAAATCAATACGCCGATAAACTTGTGTCCGGAATCAAATGCAGCCACGGTGGAGGCCAGCGCTGCGGCGCTCAGAGGTCCCACCACCGGCACCAGGTTGGCCAGACAGGAATACATGGCCAGCACATAAAAATACTTGAGACCCAGCGCGTAATAGACGATAAAGCTGCAAATCCCCAGCGACAGCATGAGCAGCCCCTGGCCAACCAGCCACTTCCTCATACGAAGCTCAGCCCGAAGTAATGTTGCGGCCAAACGCGATTGATGCTGAATCGGGAAAAGAGAAATCGACCAGTGGAAGGCGCGCACGCCGTCGATAATGAAGTAGGCAGTAAGAATGATTCCCGTAAAGAAGCCGAAGATGCCGCCAGCCACATTGCGGAACAGTCCCGCTGCTCCTCCAACAATTTCAGCGCCGTATTTCTCCAGATCAGCAGGGTTCAACTCTACGCTAAAGGGCAACCCTTTCAACCGTTGGGTGATGGCGGAAAGATGCCTGGGCCACTCCGAGGCGAATGCGCGAGCATCCCGGTAAATCGGAGGCACGGCGAAGACGAGAACCAGGCTGATCATCAGGATAAGGGCAGCCATGAGCACCACGATGGCGAAACCTCGGCCGGGCCGCCAGTCGTTGATTTTCAGCCTCCGGATTCCGTTGATGGCAGGGGAGATCACTACTGCAAACAGGGCGCTGACATAGATGAGCAATAGGACATCGCGTGTAGTGTAGGCAGCCCAAAGTACGAGAATGACAGCAAATACAAAGAGGATATCGGAACGGTGGTTCTTGCTCATAACAGCCTGCATAGAGCTTTTGCGTTGCAGTTTACCGCAAACCAAGCTCGTTCACGCGGTTTCGGAGGTTCCGGGTGAAGACATGTACCTTCAGGGATGCGCGCGCTGCGCCGGTTCCGGGTCGCGAATTATCTCAACATTGATGGCTGGCACAGCCATCTTCATGACTTTATACTGGTCGTCCACCCACAGAAACCAATGTATGCCGTCGGTGTCCAGCCTGATTTTGTTCAATTCCGTGTCCACGCCTTTCAACTTGATCTTGTCCTGTCCAACCAACTCCATGACTGCCGAGGAGGAGCTGTGCTGGCGGGGTACAAGAATGCCAAAGTAGCTGGGACCGCATACCAGTTGCTCATCCTTGCGCAGGCAGCCGGTAGCCAGATAACGCCAAACCAGGATCTCGCGGTGGGAAAAGAAATTGTCGTCGAGGATCACTGTTGAAAGCGGAAGGATGTAAGGGACATCCTGTTTTTTCTGGTCCGCAGGCATGATGTGTTGTATGAGAAGCTGGTCTTTGGGCTCCACTACCGACTCTTCCTTGGGCGGCCCATTGGAGTGCCAGGTGTAGAGTACGAGCTCGCCTTTAGGCGTAATTTGCATTTCCGAACTTTGTTCGGCTTTCTGGTTTCCGTCGTCCACCTTGATCTGGGAGTTGGCAATGCTGACGCTGTTACGCTCTTCGATATGAAAGGTCTCGGTCCCAACGCGCTTTCCGTTGAGGAAGATTCCGAAGCTGCCGGCATCCACAACTTTCCCGGACCCTTCTTTCTTGTTTTTGTCTGCCGCGCTCATAGAGCACGCCAGTATCAATATCGATAAAAAAACACTGCTTTTTTTCATTGCCTCACCTCCAACTTCTGGACTCCACGGTCGGTCGGTCTCGCGCCCAGCCACTGTTCGATCTCAGACGCCACATCGTCCACTGTTTTGCCCGCGGTCTCTACCCGGAAGTCCGTCAGGTTATACGTATCCCGACGGCTGGCAAACAGTTGTTCAAACTTCGCGGCATCCTGGGCCAGGGGACGCTGAACGCCGGATTCATTGCAGCGCCGCCGCATCTCTTCTAAAGGAGCGTTTAACAAGACAGTTCTTGCGTCATAAAGCTGCAAAATTTTTCGATTTTCTGCCTGGACGAACGTTCCGCCTCCCAGGGCGACAACCGAATCGCTACGCCGCAACTCGTTTTCCAGCAGGCTGATTAATGCCTCTGTCTCCAATTGCCGAAATCTCGCCTCCCCGGAGGTGGCAAAAATATTTGTGACGCTCATCTTTTCGCGTGCCTCAACTACTTGGTCCAGATCGTAAAATGCCCATCCCATCCGCGTGGCCAATGCCCGGCCAGCAGTAGATTTACCTGCGCCCATGAATCCGATCAAAAATACACTTCGGGTTAGGTGTGCGCCGGTCATTGGGGCATACTTTCGGATGCGCGTTCGTCTGCGCTCCGTTATTGCTTCTTTACGCGGATTCTACCACTGAACGACTGTAACTCAACCGAAGATGATCCCGAATTGGAGGTGCCTACTAAGGAACGTCCAGGAGAAGGCACAAATGTTGGGTGAGATTTTTGCTGAAAGGGGAAATCATTTTCTACGGATCCGGTGACTGAGCGGGCCGTCAAGTCGACTGAGGCGTTCTGGGGAAGAGTTACGTCGATGGTCCCGCTGTGGGTGGTCAAGCTATAGACGCCTCCGCCGGAACAATCTCCGCGATATGTAATATCGCCGCCGGTAGTTCCTGCCGTGACCTTAGGACCGAAGACATCTTCAAGCTGGACCGCGCCACTGCTGGAGGTAATTTCCACATAACTGGCAGTAACGTTGGTCAATGCCACAGGGGCGGCCACGCTGCGTACATGAATGTGCGCATTGGCCGCATTCTTGACCGTGATCTTGCCCATGTCGGAGGAAAGAGACAGATTGGCATTCAGGTTTTCTATGGTAATAGGAGCTGTTGCTGTGCTCACGGTAACAGATACGCCGGCCGGTACCGTGATGTCGTAATCGACTTTCAATTCATCATTCGAAAGTTTCTGCTGGGCGAGAACATGCGTGCGAATTTCGACCCGTTTGCCATCCGGTATGCTGTTGGAATCGACCTCCACTTTGTCCGAGTGCGTGGTTGCATTGACAGTGACCTGCTGCTGGCTGCCGGGATGGAGAGTAACGGAGCCGCTGTTATTCACGATATTGACCATGCCGCCCGGCGCAATATTGAGCTTCACTTGATTGTGGGAGTCGCTGGCCAGAGCAATGATCACAGACAGGGCCATGATCACGGTAAGAATCGCTATTGAGCAAAGTTTTTTCATCAGTGTTCGGCGCCCTCCTGTCCGCTTATTCGAGCGAACGGACTGTCGCCATTTCATACAACACGGCCTTTTGCTGGTACGCATCTTGCAGATGTTCCTGTATCGCGGAATCATCCGGGTTCTCGTCCACAGCTTTTTTGGCGTCGGCAATATAGGAATTTACCTGCCTCAGACTATTTTCGTAGGCGCTGCTCAGGTCGGGCTGCTGTTGCGAAACCTGGCTGAGTATCTTCTGGTCGTCAGCGTCAAAGGGTGTTTTCCCAACAGCATTGTCAGCGGTGGTCACCTGCGGTTGCACCGGACGAGGATGATAATTCACCAGGATGGCCGCCAAGGCAGCAACAGCCGCCATCGCCAGTAGCCAGCCTAAGACCGTCCCACTTTTCGTTTGCTTCGCAATTGTCGGGTATTTCGTCGTTTGTCCCTGGCGGGACATTCGACCCTCCTGGAGCAGGCCTTCACGCTGGAGCGACTGCTCAATATTGCTCCAGACGCGCGGGTTGGGATCGTGCATAGGCAACAATAGCTTGGCTTGTTCGGCAATGTACCTGAGGTCCTGCACCAGTGCCGCACAGGCTTCGCAAGACCTAAGGTGGTCTTCCTGATCGGCGTTTCCGCCGCTTTCGATAATGTATGGCAAGACTTCCTGAAATTGCTGGCAGTTCATCTTCTTCATCCTCTCCCGGCTTGCAACCCAGCCGCTTATCTGCGGTTGGCCTTTTCGGCTCTGCTGAGTTTGAGCAGGTCGCGCAGTTTCATGCGCGCCTTGTGTAGCTGCGATTTGCTGTTGCCAATGGAACAGCCCATCATTTCTGCGATCTCGTTATGTTCATACCCCTCGATATCGTGTAGCACAAAGATGATCCGGTAACCGGGAGGCAGGCTCTCGATGGCCCGTTCCAGGTTGACTCGGTCAATCGATCCGGCCAGAACATTGTCGCGTGCGCCAATGTCTTTCTTCGGGCCGTCCTCATGCTGCGGTTCCAGCGCTTCATCCAGTGAAACTTCCGGCAGGCCTTTCTTGCGCAGATGCATCAGCACTACATTGACTGCCAGGCGGTGCAACCAGGTTGAGAAGGCCGACTCACCCCGAAAGGTGGCGATCTTGCGATAAAGCTGCAGGAACGCCTCCTGTGTCAGGTCTTCCGCCTCGGCCGTGTTGCCGGTCATGCGCAGGCATAACGAGTACACCCGTCGTTTGTGCAGGCCGTAAAGACCCTCAAAGGCCTCTGCGTCACCGCCCTTGGCTCTATCAATCGCCTCTGCTTCTGACAGCCCGGATGCGATGATTTTCTTTGCTTGTGTCAATTGTGCCCTTTTGAGGCCGCTTACCGTCTAGGATGCGGCTGAGTACCTTGATCGTTGTACTGCTGCTGCTCTGGAATGTCCTGCAAACAGGTAATTGAACCTGTTTGAGGAACTTTGGTTGCCTGCGAATGACAAAATCAGTGTAACTTTTACCTATAATAGACCAGAACTTGTGGTAGACGTTTTCACTTTAGACTTGAACACTGCGGCCACCACGCCATAAAGGCCTGCATTAATCGCAGACACCCAGACCGGAGACCATCCTAACAGGCGAGGCGGACAAGTAACTGCGGCAACCTTCGCGAGGAATTTGCCTAGCGCCGGGTATTTGATAGTAAGAAGCGCGCTCGCCAGGAAGAAATGCCAAAAAACACCTAAAACGAGGCCCAAGCACGCGAATACTGTCGCAGCTTTCAGGATCGGGGTCATCCTTTGCCAGAAATATAGCACCAGGCCAATAGCAATCGCTCCGACAGTTACGCTGATGAGTTTTAATTCAAAGATTGGTTTACTGGTTACATCGCCAGGCGGGATCATCGCCAGGATCATGGATCCCAGGGTAATGATGAATCCCAGGAGGCCGGTGATCCAGACGCCGGGCATACCGCCCGGAATCAAAACTGCATGTTCATTTATCTTCCTATCGGGCCGGTAGGCCAGCTTGATCACCGATGCATACATGTAAAGAAAGGGCAGGAAGTAAAGGACCACTGCGGCATCCACAAGCAATTGGTAAGCTTCCAGGATAGTGGCGTTGATCTGCGAAAATACCAGAATAGCGCCCGAAATTGCTGCCTGAACGAGAATCGCAATATAGGGTGTTTTCCAGCGTGGATGAAGCTTGCCGAATGCCGCAGGCAGGTAGCGGTCAATGCCCGCTACAAATGGGACTCGGGCCACTCCAGCCACCGTTGCGCCTACTCCTCCGGCATTCCCGGCAGTCACCAGCAAAGCTGCCACAATTCCAAACCAGGCAATTCCCATAGCACTCGCGCCGCTGGTAATGGCCTGAAACACTCCATTGCGAACGTCCACGCCCGCCGCCGGGAGAATGACCAGAAGGGCCACCGTGGCCACAATGTAAATCACAGCAATCAGCGCCGCCGATGCGTAGATGGCCTTCGGAAATGTCTTGCGTGGCTCATGGACCTCCTCGCTCATGGCGCACACCAACTCCATGCCGGCAAAGGCGAAGGCGATATTGGACCAGAAGTTGGCTGTGTTCCAGTTCCAGACTGGCAACGAAGACTGCCAGGAAAAGTGCGTTTTGCTGCCTTGATGAATTGCAAAATACACGCCGGTCCCAAGTAGCATGAGCAAAGGTACGTAAGTCCCAACGCCTCCGGCGTTCTGCAACCACTTTCCAATATTTAAACCAACAATGTTCAGGACAACCGGAATGGCCAGCAGTCCCAGCGAAGCCCACAGCAGATAATGCGCATTGGAGGCCAACCAGCTATATTTTGGTCCGCCGATGTAAACCGACATGGCGACACTGGCGGTCAGCAGCCCGGGAAAATAAAAAACGGTATAAGCCCAGTATGACCATCCGGCTACGAATCCATGAAAATCGCCGAACGCTTCTTTGCTCCACACATACAGCCCGCCTTCAGCGGGGAAGCGGGTCGAAAGCTCAACAATGATGAGCGCCGTCGGCAAAAAAAAGAGTACAGCCGCCAGGATCCATAAGCTGATGGAAGAAGTCCCGTTGTGGGCGGCAGCAGCGATCCAGCGCGGCCCCAGGACGGCCGCGATATTAAAGAGAAGCACATCCCAGAAGCCCATTGTGCGGCGCAACTGGGATTGGGCAGAGCCGGTTTCAGGAGTCAAGCCATTCCTCTTTTGTCAGGAAGGTGCTCCGAAAGGGTAACAAACAACGAGGCAATAACAAAAAGTAAAGTGGTTTCCAAGGGGCAGGGAACTTGGTGTCCCGCTCACAGAACACGGTGGACCCCTCGATTTCACAACTTCTGGAAAAACTCGGATAGATAGGGCTGATTTGAAGGGTACAGCTTCAGCTTCCTGAAGTCGCAAATCTCGGCAAGACCGGATTTCCGCAAGTGTCTGTCTAAGGATAGCGTTCCAGCACGGCACATTTCCGCTCGCCGATCACTGGATCTCCCGATCACCGGATCACCCGATCCAGTATCTACTTCCGAAACTTCCGATACCATAACCCTGCGCCGCTGCTGACCAGGCCGATCAGCCCCAGTAAAGGCAAGATGGTCGAGGTGGCCGGCAGTTGGTTATCTTCCTGCGCATTGCTGGCGGGCGACTGCTTGATCTGCGGAGTTGTGCTTGCATTTTCGCGGTTAGTCGTCTGCGTGTTTTGTGCTCCAGCAACTGGTTGAGCCTGGGTTCCAGGCACATTGACCGTATTTGCCGTTTGATTACTTGACTGGCCTGAAGTGGCACTCGTGGCGCTACTGGTGCTCTGGGTCAGAGTCGTCGGGGGTGCCGAGCCTGTCTGAGGGTTCTGCAGCGGAGCAGGAACTCCCGCTGGCGGCCGGTTCGCGGCCTCCATGAAGTTGCCAGTTCCATTGCGGCTGATCAACTTCTGAACATCCGCATTGGTGTAGCTGCGCGCATTTTGTGCGCCTTTGCGACTCTTATTTTGAGCGGCAACATCTCCCAGGCTCAAGGACGACCCATTCGTGTTGGGAACTCCTGCACTTATATAAACAGAGGATGCCAAATCCCCTGGTTCCGAAGAAACTCGTGTTGTGGCGCCAGTATTAACGGGAACCGCATTGGTGTAGATCACAGCATTTCCTGGAGAGGCATTGGTGTAAGCCACAGTAGAAGGGGGACTTGGGATTCCGGGGTTCATTGGGGAAAAGTCGCTTATGCCCGCGCGTCCTGCATCGGTGATTCCGGCCGTAGGAGGAGGAGAGGTCAAAGTGACGTCGCTCGCAGTAATTTGACCATTTCCGGCAACTCCGCTGATGTACCCATTGTTTCCCACAAAACCAGGCCCAGGTGAGCCGGTCATTGGGGTCGTGCTGGCAGGATAAACGCCACCGTTGGAAACCGTCTGACCAAACACTGCCAAAGATATAGGAAGAATTGCTATCAGCAGAAGCTTACGAAACATAGACCACCCCTAGTGCGTACCTATTCAGCTTTGATTACTCAAGAGTAAACAGGGATGCCAGGGGTGCGCTTAAAGGATTTCGGTGGGGTGAAGAGGGGAGTGAGCAAAACTTTACAAACCATTTTCATTATCTGTGATTAATTTACCGTCGCTTGTGTGAGTTGCCGTGACAGAGAAGCCAGAGTTACATTGCCGGCTTCCAGACTGTTAGCCAGTGCATGATGAATCTTTGCCAGTGAATCCTTCCCGAAAGTTGGATCTTTTATTTTTTGGCGTGCATGATTCTCCAGCAATTCACATAATTCCTGATCGGCAAAGGGATGACGTATCTCCATCAAGTAACGCGGTAAAATCATGCGGTTGATAGCCTGATGAAACAGAATCCGCGTCCCGAACATGCGGTCGTATTCTGCGGAAGCTTTTTGTTTTCCGTAAGTTACATGAAGTGCAACGGGCGTCCAGTTCACTCATTTCCTGATCGCTCGGGCGAGTTTTACTTACTGCGTTGACCCTTGTCAAGGCAGATAAATGGCCCTGGAAAATGCAATCTGGGATTTCTCTCGGTTCTTCACGACAAGCTTGTCCCCAAAGGACGGGCTTGTGAGAGCCTGTGTGGACTAGAATTGAAAGCGTTATGACGCTGGGAGCTGTGGGCAACGTTTGGTTATGATCACCCTCGACGACCTGCGGCGCTTTGCCGTCGTCCACAGCCTCTTCACCCCCACCACGCTAAGACGCGCCCTCCACAGGCTGGGCTTTGTGCAGGCCGATCCAATTCGTGCGCCGGCGCGAGCTCAGGACCTGATGCTGCGCCATCGCGTCAAGGATTACCGTGCCGGCGACCTCGAACGCCTCTACGCCAAGCTCGGCGTCGAAGAGGACTTCTTCATCACCTACGGCTTCGTGACCAACTCTATACAGGCGCTGATGCATCCGCGTTCGGATACCGGCGTCCCTGCCGAAAGCCGTCTGCCCTGGCCCCCTGCACGGAGGAAGCAGGCACAACTCCTGCTGAAGTTCGTACGGGAACGCGGTGCAGTGCACCCGCGCGAAGTAGATGAGCATTTCTCGCACGGCACGGTCAGGAACTACTGGGGCGGCTCATCGAACGCCACGACCCAACTGCTGGATGCCATGCATTACCGCGGCCTGTTGCGTGTAGCGCGGCGCGAGGGCGGCATCCGCATCTACACCGTACACCAGCACGGACCCGGGCCGGCCGATGCCGCTGCGCGTCGTGCGTGGATCGACAAACTGGTCGATGTGGTTGTCCGCATCTACGCGCCGCTGCCCGGTGCGAGCCTGGCGTCGTTTGTGCGCCGGCTGCGCTTTGCTGTGCCGCAGTGGCACGAAGAATTGAAGAGTGCCTGGCAGCGGGCCAAACAGCGGCTCTCGCATGCGCGCCTCGAGGGCGTCGACTGGTATTGGCCGGCCGAAGCGGATGCGGCGAGCTGTGCGACGAAGGATACGGTGCGCTTGCTGTCGCCCTTTGACCCAGTGGTGCGGGACCGCGCCCGCTTCGAGCTGTTGTGGGGCTGGGTATACCGTTTCGAAGCCTACACACCGGCGTCCAAACGGAAGCTCGGCTATTACGCTATGCCACTGCTTTGGCGAGACCGTGTGATTGGCTGGGGCAATCTCTCAGTGAAAAACGGTGCGCTTAAATCTGAGTTCGGCTATGTCGAATCGCACCCACCCCGCGATCGCGTTTTCAAGCGTGAACTCGGAGTGGAGTTGGATCGCATACGGGCCTTTCTGGGCCTCGAATCCTGAGCGTCTGTTCGGAGCGGTGGGGAGTGGGGCACCCACGGTCACGGCGACTCTCATTTTCATCACCGCCAAGTTAATGGTTGAGATCTCGTTCGGTACCGATCAGGGCAATCAAAGCGTCTGCCAGCGATCCGCGCCAGCTCAGAAAGTCGTGCCCCCCATCATATACCTGATAATGCACTTCGTATCCTTTGGCTAAGAGCACGTCGCGCAGATGCCGGTTAGCGACCAGCGCATCTTGTCCTCGCCCGGCCGGATCAAATTCGCCAGTCCCTGTCGTCAGGTAGAAGCGCAACTCCGTTCGGGGACTCGCAATAAACTGTTTTGCCACCCAATTCGGCTCCACTTCGGGATTGTACTCAAGAGGATTGTTGTCGCTCGGCGGCGTCCACGAGAAGCTGCCCGATTGCGACAGAACGTTGCCAAAAGTTTCAGGGTGATGCAAGGCGGCACACGTAGCCGTCAGACCTCCACGACTCAGTCCTCCAACCATCGTGTTCTTTGGATCTTTGGTGACATTGTAGTGCTGGCGGACCCAGGGAATCATCTCCGCGTTAAGCGAATTCAGAAATGCGAGGTTGCAGGCAAGTTCAGCATTCCGCATGCCCGGCGGGTTATCAATGAATAGCACCACCACCGGCGGGATGCGCTTGTCGGCGATTAAGTTATCAAACGTTGTCGGTCCAGGTATCAGGGGAGGGCCAGCTTTTGTTGGCACGTATGCTCCTCCGTCAAAGAGGACCACCAGGCCGTACGGTTGCACCATATCTTTGCTGTCATAGCCGGGCGGCAGATAGATACTAAGTTCGCGCTCATTGTTAAGTAGCGCGCTCTTGAACTGGTGTTCCTCGATTACTCCTGCGGGAACGCCTGCGCGCGGCTCCGCCCAGAACTGGGGGGGTGCATCCGGCATCTCCACAGCGGACCAATCTTGGTATTTGGCTTCGTCAGGATTGTTCGGGGAGTGGAGCCAATGCTTGGGATTCATAGGATCAGTCTGACCGCTGGCCATGAACATCCTCAACTGCGTAACGTCACGATCTCTAGTAGGCCGCATATAGCTCGCGTTCGGCGCTAACCGGTACACAAATCGCGCCTGCCGTTTGACTTTGAAAGTCTTGTACCACACATCCGTATCAGCCAAGTGGACCATGCGATAGTCATCCGGCCACGCACGGACATAAGGAAACCATTGCACTGCGACATTTCTGGTCGCCTTGTTGCCTTGCCAGAGAAATGTTACAAGCATGTCCTGGTTGTCGCCTTCAATTGACTCTAGTAAGGGCGTAGTCTTCACACCTTTCCAAAAATTGGCGACAGCATTTGGCTTACCGGCACTTAAATCAGTCTTTAGTTTTTCGATCGGACCGCTTTTGTAGAGCTCCGGAGACTGAACAGTCGCCAATCGTTCGTCCAAGGGCACCACCCTGGTAAGTGTGATGCTGTAGTTTCCCGCCTTGCTTCGTTCTGTGCCATCCACCTCTAGCCGGTATGTCCCCGTGGATTCAGCTACGAAAAGGAGCTGAGTACCATAATCGCGGTCCAGCCGAAACGCGCGAAATTTACCACCGGAAGGATCGTAGACCGTAACGACCAGCTCAGTATCGTGCAAGCCGGCGTCCGCCTGCATGTAGTCGCCTGCCTTCAGCACCACCGTGTAGGTGGTACCTTTGCCGTCGTGAAGTACACCTTCCTGCGCTTTACCGATCTGTAATTCGTTCGCGTTTGTCAGCGTTGAGAGGAAGAGGTTACACGCAAGAAAAACTGAAGTTGACAATATTCTGCACAGCATAGATGGCACTCCTCTTAAGTTTAGAGCGTGTTTCAAAAATGCCGTTCAGAATTCTTTTGGTGGAAAAGCAGGCCTTTAGAGCTTGCCCTGAGCGAAGTCGAAGGGCCTGCGTTACTTGCCTAAACGACCGGGCTTTTAGCCCTGGTGACAAAACGCCTATTTTTGAAATACGCTATCGTTGTCACTCGTTGAGTGTAAGTTGCTAAAATCCCACGATCCCGAAAGGCTTGCACAGGATCCACAGTACCGGCGACCCTAATTTCATCACATGTAATTGCTACACCGCCAGTCATTTCTCGGTATACTTTGAGAACCACCCCAAGACAAGGAGCAGGAATATGGCAGTCGTAAAACCTTTGCCTGAAGAAAAGGCGCCGGATGATCTAAAACCGATTTACGAAAGTATGAAGAAGAAGTTTGGCCGCATGCCCAATTTCTTTGGTGTCATGGCCAACAAACCGGAGGTACTAAAGAACTTTCTTCCCTTTTATGCCGCAGCCACCGGCCCCGGAGCACTGGACCACCGCTATAAAGAACTCGCCTATCTTAAAACCTCGATCTTGAATGGCTGCGAATATTGAACCAAGGCTCACTCCGCTTCGGCGAAGCGGATTGGAATCACCGATGAACAGATCCACGCGCTTACTTTTTATCACCGCAGCAAACTCTTCGACGAAAAAGACAAGGCCGTAATTCATTTTGCCGACCAGGTCACACGCGCTGCTGCCACGGTCCGCGATCAGCACCTCCAGGAGCTGCGCCAACACTTCTCAGAAGAACAGATTGTTGAACTGGCCTTGACGATCTGTGCGGCGAATTTTACCAACCGCGTGAATGATTCGCTGTTGAGCGATCCGGATTTGGGGACATGATTTGCAGGCTGTAAAAAACTTACCGCTGATGACACTGATTTGACTGATTTTCACTGATTGAAAATCGGAGCGCACATATGAAAGCAAAGCAGTTACGGATCGAAAGCATTTCCAGGTTGGTGTAGACCAGATTTGTAGCAGGGCAAGAATTTATTCGTGCCGAAAGATTGAAGACATTCGGCTTTAGCCGCTGCCGCATTTCTATAGCAAGCCTAACATCGCTTCTGGAACTGCTCTAAGCTCGCTGCGGATTTTATGTGGACGGGTGCGGATACCCCTTGCAATTTTCAAGGATGATTACTGGTTGTCTTTGAATTCCTCATACCAGGCCATCTGGATGGCCTCCAGTTTGCCTTCGTTAGATGCCTTGGGGTCGCCAGTGAATCCCGGCAATTCCGTGACATAACGATGCAGGTCGGTAAAACGCACAGTCAGAGGATCGAGTTCAGGGAACTTTTCTTGCAGCAGAATGCCGATGTCTTCAGCGGTGTCCCAGGTCAATTCTGTGGCCATGTTTAGTGTCCCTCCGAAACGTAGTTGCGGTTCCATGCCGGAATCACCACCACCACCTCACCAGGCTTCTCGATGACGGCCTGGCAGCCCAGGCGCGAGTTGAGCTGGAGATCGGCAGCCATGTCGAGCCGGTCGGCCTCGTCATCCTCAAGCTCGCTGAGCAGCTCCGCGCCCTTGAGCACGTGCACGTGACAGGTGGTGCAGGCGCAATTGCCGCCACATGCGTGGTCGAGAAAAATACCGTTGTTCAGCGCGATATCGAGAAGCGACTCGGGCTTGCCATGGTCCTTGTATGGCAGTTTGCCGTGCTCATATTCCACCGTTTTGTTTTCCGGCTGGAATGTTACCCGGACAGTGTTCGGTCCTGGGGCTTCTGCTGTTGCTGATGTACTGCTGCTCTGACTCTTCTGCTCGGACATAATTCCTCTTGCCGGGGCCAAAGCCCCCAGTTCTTTGGGTTCTTACGGCACAGCTAAGCCGTGCTCTTTCAAATTAAAACTTCCTCGCTCTGCTCGGGATTTCGAAAATCAGTCGTTCGTAATCTCAGCCGGCGCAATCGGGTGCGAAGCCTCTGGTCCGCCTTCGAATTCAGTTTTATCCATGCTCTTGCCTTTTAAGGCACTGGATACGGCCGAATCCATCATCAGATCGGCAAGCCGCAGGGTGGCTTGGTTCAAAGCATCCACAGCATTGCGAATCTGCCGATAGTCATCCTCATCTTTTGTCTGCTTGAGTTCCGTCTCCCGAGTAGCGATCTCCCGGCGCTCATGCTCAGCGAGTTGCTGCCATGCAAGGTTATGGCGTCCTTTTTCAAGTGCCAGCAGGATATTTTCCGCCTCGTTTCGGGCCTCGACGATCTGGCGCTGGCGAAAATCCTCTTCTGCGTAATCAAATGACTCCAGGATCATCTGCTCGACCTGGTCGTCAGTAAGGCCGTATGTCGGCTTGACCTCAATTTCCGCCTCTTGGCCGCTGCGCTGCTCTTTTGCGCTGACATGCAAAATTCCATTGGCATCGATCAGAAACTTGACCTCGATGCGGGGAAGGCCGGCGGGCATCGGGGGAATTCCTTTCAGATCGAAACGAGCCAGGGAGCGGCAATCTTTCGCCAGCTCGCGCTCGCCCTGCACAACGTGGATGGCTACATTGGTCTGTCCTTCAACGCCGGTGGTGAAGTGCTCGGTGGCAGAAGCGGGAATGGTGCTGTTGCGCTGAATAATCTTGGCCACTACGCCGCCCAGGGCCTCAATTCCCAGGGAGAGAGGAGTCACATCCAGCAGCAGCATATCTTTGGTTGCCGCCGACCCGCCGGCCAGGATATGCGCCTGTACTGCGGCGCCTAGAGCGACTACCTCATCAGGATTCAGTTCAGTATGAGGCTGGCGCTCAAACATCTCTTCTACCAACGCATGGACCCGTGGAATTCTCGTTGATCCGCCCACCAGCACGACTTCCTGAATCTGACCGGGGCGCAATTTAGCATCGGTAAGCGCCTGTTTGCAGGGCGCTACAGTGCGCTGAATGATGGGCTCAATTAACTGCTCAAACTGTTCTCGGGTGATGGTGCGCTGATAGCGCTTGCCTTGAGGTAATTCAACATCGATGCTGGCTTGGTCGTTGAATGAGAGCGCGATCTTGGTCTCGATAATTTGTTTGCGCAAGGCCTGGATGGCCTCTCCGTTCCGGCGAAGATCAAGTTTGAGATCACCTGTAATGTCATCCAAGGCGATGGCGAGCAGAAGATTGTCAATGTCATCGCCGCCCAGATGGGTATCGCCATTGGTGGCCAGCACTTCAAAAATACCTTCGTGCAGCTTCAGAATGGAAATATCAAATGTTCCCCCGCCCAGGTCATAGACGGCAACAATGCCGTCGCGCTTCTTGTCCAGGCCGTAAGCCAATGAAGCGGCAGTGGGTTCGTTTACCAGTCGCAAGACTTCCAGACCGGCAATGCGTCCTGCATCTTTGGTCGCCTGCCGCTGCGCATCATTGAAATAGGCGGGCACAGTAATGACTGCCTTGGTCACAGGAGCGCCAAAGAACCGTTCGGCATTTTTCTTGAGTTGGCGCAGCACCAGAGCGGAAATTTCTGGAGGAGTAAATTCCCGGTCGCCCAGCCTGATTCGCAGAACTTCGCCGAGTTTTATGTCGTCCGCAAGGCGGAACGGAAATAGCTTGAGCTCTTGCTGAATGTCTTCGACACCGCGCCCCATCAGACGCTTCACCGAATAGACAGCACGCTCTGGATGTTCAATCAGAATGGTCCGTGCTGGATTACCCACAATGAACTGGTTGTTCTCATCCAATCCAACCACCGACGGCATAAGGTTAGAGCCGTCTTCACCGGGTATTACGACCGGCGACCCGCCTTCCATGTATGCCACCAGGGAGTTCGTTGTCCCCAGATCGATGCCGACAATACGTTCTTCTGCCATGTTCTCCTGTGCTGGCGCGATTAGCTTCTGACCGCTTAAATTCTTGAAAAAAACACTCCAACAAAATTGTCAGGATAGCTTCGATTCAGACTTGCTCTGCTGCCTCTGTTCCTCTGTGCTACTATGCCCGAAAGTCTTTTCCGCGTGCGAAGATTTTCAGTCGTCCCTTCGGGACTGCTCGTTTTTTTAACGCCTACCCAGCACTTGCGTGCTGGGCTATTTTCGTTTCGTCCCTGCCGGGACTGGTTTATCGGAGCCATAGCATTTTCGACAAAGCATATTGTGGCAAATCGTTAACCAATCCGTGAACATCCGCGCAGATCCGCGGTAAGGTTTGGCTGCGGCTTTTTACGCCAATGCTTCATTTACATCCCGCACTAAATTACGGATATACGACCTGCGGTTGAGCAGATCTACCATCTGGTCGCGCACCCGTATGCGCGCTTGCTGATCTTGCGGCTCCATCTGACCGGGAGGGATGAGCGCGTCCCATTCATCCCAATACTTTTTGAGCTCAACTGTCAGGTCGTTTAACTTCTGCTCAAACTTTGTCTTAGCTTCCTGCAAATCGCGGGAGATGTTGGGATCGTCTTCGCCCATCTTCTTGTTCATACGCATCTCTTCAAGCTGCATATTCAACTCAAAGACCTCTTCCAGCAGATCAGGCGGAACCACTTGTTGCTTCTCTGCACCGGTCTGGCGCGCGGCATCGGTTGCAGTGCGTGACTGCTCTTCCAGCTTCACGCCTTCCAGTTCCAGGAGATACGCCGTGCGAGCGATTGGGTCCTTCAATGCACGGTAAGCGTCATTCAACTGCGATGTCTTTTCCGTGCTCCATTCCTGTTCCGAAGTGCTGGCGCGAGCAAAGACATCCGGATGCAGCTTGCGGCTAAGCCGGTAAAACTCGCGTTCCAAGGCTCCCATATCAACATTGAGCTTTCGCGGCAGACCAAAGCACGAAAAGTAATCCACTGACGAGGCGGGCTGGATCTTGCCGCAAGAATCACAGAAATGCTGCGATGCGACCTGGCCACAGGACCAGCAGGCAGGACCGGCAGCGGTTTGTGTAAGGTTGATCGCCATATTTAGTTGCTAGCTCCTGGCTATTAGCCGCTAGCCAAGAACCCATTGCCCCTATAACGTTTCTTCATTCGTGATAAAGGGCCCCTCGCTTCGCTCGGGACAGGGGTACTGAGGGACAAAGTACCCGAGGCGCGGGGCAAGAGCCCCACGTCCCTGACAAAATACAAAGAGGAGATTTACGCCGAGAACGATGAACCGCAGCCGCACGATCTGGAGGCGTTTGGATTAACGAAATTAAACCCCTGCTTCATCAGCGTGTTCTCGTAATCCAGGATCATTCCACTCAGATAAATAAACGACTTTGGGTCCACAAAGAGGCGAACGTCGCCGAACTGAAACACCCGGTCACGCTCACGAGGCTGGGTATCAAATCGAATGTTGTAACTCAGCCCCGAACAACCGCCTCCCTGGACGCCCAGCCGCAATCCGCCTTGCTGCGGAGAGATTCCTTCCTTCTCCATGGCGGCGCGAACGCGTTCTAATGCCCGCTCGGTCACCTGAACGCTTTTAGCGTTGGGCGACGAGTTATCGGCATTGAGGACCGGGCTTTCCAGGGTTAGTGCCATTCTGATCTCCTGGCTTATCGCAAATGAGAGCTAAGCAGTTGTTTTAGCTTCGGCTATCGCGGGTGCTGCCGTCTGCGCTTCAGGATGCTTCTTCTTCCAGTCATTGATGGCGGCGCGAATAGCGTCTTCCGCCAGCACCGAGCAGTGGATCTTCACCGGAGGAAGAGAGAGCTCCTTCACGATGTCGGTATTGGAAATCTTCAGCGCATCTTCCACGCTGCGGCCCTGGATCCACTCCGTGGCCAGCGAGGACGAGGCAATCGCTGAACCGCAGCCAAAGGTCTTGAACTTGGCTTCTTCGATCACGTGGGTTTCAGGATTGACTTTGATCTGAAGGCGCATGACGTCGCCGCACTCCGGCGCCCCCACCAACCCAGTCCCCACATCGCTGCTGCTTTTGTCCAGCGTGCCGACGTTTCTGGGGTTGGTGTAATGGTCCAGAACTTTATTGCTATATGCCATCTTGTTCTCCTCTTGATAAGTCCGTTAATTAACAGATTCCTTGATTGTTGCTAAAGTTTCAGCGATCAGTGTCCTTCTGTCTGCCACACGATCTTGCTCAAATCAATGCCCTCTTTGACCATCTCGTAAAGAGGCGAAAGTTCACGCAGCTTGCTTACCACCTCGATCAGCCGGGCAGCCACATAATCAACTTCGGCTTCAGTGTTAAAGCGGCCAATGCCAAAGCGTATAGAGCTGTGGGCAACATCATCACCCAATCCCAGAGACTTGAGCACATACGAGGGTTCCAGAGTGGCGGAAGTACAGGCTGAACCGCTGGAGACTGCGACATCGTTAATACCCATGAGCAACGATTCGCCTTCCACGTACAGGAAGCTGATATTCAAGTTTCCGGGCAGACGGTGGTCCATTGTGCCGTTGATGAAGGTCTGGTCCAGCGCAGTCGTAAGTTTGTCTTTCAGCCGGTTACGCAATCCGGCGATACGGGTGTTTTCCTGCGGCATGTCCAGGCGGGCAATCTCACAAGCTTTTCCGAAGCCCACAATTCCTGGCACGTTCAGGGTGCCGGAACGCATGCCACGCTCGTGGCCTCCGCCATCGATGATTGCAGAAATCTGAACGCGCGGGTTCTTCCGACGGACATACAGCGCGCCACATCCCTTGGGACCATAAAGTTTATGGGCGGTAAGCGACGCCAGATCAATGTTCATCTTGTTCACATCCAGCGGCACCTTGCCCAATGCCTGCACCGCGTCGGAGTGAAACAACACGCCACGCTGGCGGCAAAGCTTGCCAATCTCTTCCAACGGCTGCAGGACACCGATTTCATTGTTGGCCGCCATAATGCTGACCAGGATGGTCTTGTCGGTGAAGGCATCCTTGAGTTGGTCCAGGTCAACCAACCCATCCGGCTTCACCGGCAGGTAGGTCACCTTATAGCCGTATTTTTCCAGGCGCTTGCAGGTATCGAGCACAGCTTTGTGTTCGGTCACAGGGGTAATGATGTGGTTCCCCTTTTCCCTGTACATCTCAGCTACACCCTTGATCGCGAGGTTGTCGCTCTCGGTAGCGCCAGAGGTGAAGATGATCTCTTTGGCAGTCGCTCCAATCAGCTTGGCAATCTGCTCACGAGCCGTTTCCACAGCAGCTTCAGCCTCCCAGCCGAATTGGTGATTGCGGCTGGCGGCATTACCAAACCTGTCTGTGAAATAGGGCAACATGGCCTCCAGCACTCTTGGGTCAAGGGGTGTGGTGGCATGGTTGTCCATGTAAATCGGCAGCTTGATGCCGGCGGGCGTATGGCCGTTTGTTCCGTTACCGCTCATTTGTTTCTATCTCCTCAAACTTAATGACTCAATGTGACCAGTTCGCGAGGGCCACTCTTGGATGTTGTGTCTTCCGTCTCCGGTCGGGGCTCTTCCATATCTGCAATGGAGAGGCGGCTTAAAACCTGTTGAATACTTTGATTTACTTTGCGCAACGGTTCGCGCACGGTGCACTTGATGCTCTGGTAGCATCCATGCGTCGCATCGCCGCATGAGGTTATAAACAGCGGCCCATCAATGGCCTTGATTACCTCAAGCACGCTGATCTTCGCCGGCATTCGCGCCAGCGCATATCCGCCTTTGGTGCCATGATGCGAAACCAGCAGACCGTTTTTCACCAGCTTCTGAAGAATCTTGGCCAAAGCCGCCTGCGGAATACCATAAACCTCGGCTATGTCTTTGGCACTGCAAGAACCTTGGGCGCCGCACTCCGCGAGATGCTTCACGGCGATCAGGCCATAATCGGCTTTTTTGGTTAGCTTCAGCATCTTGGCACAATTACGACCTTTTTGGTCGCATATTGATTTTAGATGCTAATTGGGGATGAAAGCAAGTGATGACAGGCAACAGTAAAAATCCACATCCAGTGGTAACTGCTTAACATTGAATGGCTTACAAATTCGACCTAAAAAGGTCGTATATTTCGGCTCAAGCGACAATCCGCGAAACGCAAAATGGCAGAATTCCACGCAAGAATTTTCAAGCGGATGGGTCGGTACATGCGGAATCAAAAGGTTCATTTCTGCCGGAGGTACAACACGGAAGCCATCATGGTGCGCGCTCTAACCCGGACCATTTGTGTGTAAGGCTTACGCTGGATTGTTTCTCTGCCACGCTTCTTTATTCTGCATAGTGGAATGCATCTCTCACTGAAAGCAAGAGTGTTCACACGCCTCCTCGTGATCCTGGTTTTGCTCATGTCGGCATTTGCCGATGATTCTGCCGACCGTGGGGATGTGCGCGTCAAGAGTCAGCCTCGCATACTTGAGCCAACTTACAAGGTGCACGCCGGCGTGGATGGAGAAATTTATCCAGTGTTTGCCAATTACGCATCGCTGCTGAAACAGAGCGAACGCGGCTTCGGCGTAATCACCGTGACAGTTTCCAATCCGGGGAGCACGTCTTTGCGGCAGAGGATTACAGTCAAAGTTCTGGGATGGAGCGACCAGGAGATCCAAATTGCAGAGGTGAGTGCAGGAGCAGAAAAAACATATCTGTTCGCGCCGACCTTCCTGCCGCGTCTTTACCAAAATCATGAGATTGCGGCCGCTACAGCGCAGGTCTCCATCACCGACATGGCTGGGCACGAGATCTACGAGACCACGACGCCGGTTCACCTGCGTTCGGTGGAGGATATTTATTGGGGTAGCGATTTCCAGTATGCGCCCTTTATTGCATCCTGGGTGACACCTCACGATGAGCGGATCGAGGCGGTCCTGGCGCATGCCAAAAACTATCTTCCTGACCATCGTCTCCCCGGATATGAAAATTGGAAGAATGCGACCCAGCAAGAGCAGGAGAGTTACCGGGAGGCCGAGGCCATCTTCACAGCTCTGAAGCACCTAGGACTTTCGTATGTCAGAAGCTCCGCTACCTTTGGCGATCACAAGAATGTGAGCGAAAGAGTACGCATGCCTCGAGTCAGCTTGATGCAAAGCAGCGCCAATTGCATCGATGCGGCGGTGATGTATGCCTCTTTGTTTGAGAACCTTGGCATGGATGCAACTGTGGTAATTGTTCCCGGTCATGCCTATGCAGGTGTGCGAGTAGCAAAGGGTTCCCAGAGATTTCTGTTTATCGATACAGCCCTGACCGGCCGAACCACTTTTGAGGCGGCGGTAGCTTCCGCAGACAAAGGCCTGGCAAAGTATGGTCCTTCATATATTAAGCGAATATTAATCCAGCAAGCCCGAGATGCGGGAATCTACCCGCTGCCGTAATTTTTCAGCAACCCTGCTGTAAGAATTTTCATCCATTGGAGCCGATACGGAAGCGCGTCCGCGCGGAATTGCAGAAACACTTGACAACCTGCATAACGGGCATAAAATACCCGCAATTCGTGACGGGCACCGGTCAGAAAGACGCCTTGATGCGAATATGAACCCAGTCCAGACTTCACCAATCGCGAAACGACATTCCGAAACAACGGATATGGAGAAAATCTGTAGGCATCCGCGCGTGCGTGTAGTAGCGCGCGAGGAAGACGTAGAATTTGTTGAGTGCCAGGAATGCGGCGATGTTTTTGACTCGAGCGAGTTCAGAGACATGGCTATTGAAGAGAACATACAGCCTGACGAGGCCTGAGTACACTTCCTCGTTACACGCACCCTCGGCGATATAACTTTGGTACCCGGCCAGAGAGTCTTCCAGCTTGCGCGGGTGGAATAGCTTTGCTATTTTTGAGCTTCCCCACATAAGATATTTCTAATGTCAATCGTCGCATTGGTCGTGGATGATTCCATGCTGATTCGCCATGCTGTGTGCCGCTACCTGGAAGAACGTGGGTTTCAAGCGGAATCGGCCACCAATGGCGTTGATGCGCTGGAGATGCTGAAGAGCATCCAGCCGGAAATCATCATCACCGACTTGCAAATGCCTAAAATGGATGGCCACCACTTTATCCGTGCCCTGAAAGCCAAGCCGGGGACTGCCGAGATTCCTATCGTAATCCTGGCAGGAAAAAAGTCGGAAGCCCAGAGCGAGACCGAAAAGCAGGCGAATTACATCATCTTCAAAGATATCGATATTGAGACCCAACTCCATAAGGCGCTGGAAATCGTGTTGCATCCTCCAGCCACCGCTGCTGCCAAGCCATCCATCTAACAATTACCAGGGACCGCTATAGTCAGCGCAGGGCTAGCGATGCTTCCGCCGAGAACCCCGGCGCAGCAAAGTCGCTGGCCAGATATTTTGGATAAGCCGCGGCGGCAATCATGGCGGCATTGTCAGTGGAGAGTTTCTGCGATGGAAAGTAAACAGCAAGGCCAACTTTTGCCGACTGGAGTTCAAACATCTCCCGTAACTCGCTATTGGCAGCCACTCCACCGGTAATGAAGAGCGTCTGCACATCTCTTTCTTGCGCGGCTTCCAGCGTCTTTGTAACCAGGTCCTCAACTACAGCTCGCTGAAAAGATGCAACCAGGTCAAGGGTCTTTTTGTCGCATAGTGGCAGCACGTCTACAGCTTTGGGTTTGGCGATTCCAGCAATGGCCTGTTGGCGTGCGGCAATAGAGCTGCGCATGTTTTCAGTTTCTACATAGCGCAGCACAGCGGTCTTGATCCCGCTGAAAGAAAAATCGTAAGGGGTTTGTTTTTCTTTGGGTACGCCCCGGTTATAGTGCTTGATCTGCGTAGGCCCAAAGCGCACGGCGTGGGCATTTCCATAGCGCGCCAGAGCATCGATGACCGGTCCGCCTGGATAACCTAAACCCAGCAGCTTGGCCACTTTGTCGTAAGCTTCTCCGGCGGCATCGTCACGGGTGCGCCCAATGTTCTCGTACACCCAGCCGCTTCCTCTCTGCTGGGCCAGGAACAGATGCGTGTGTCCGCCAGAGACGACTAGGGCAAGCAAAGGAAAATTGATGTTGAAATTGCCCTTCTGCCGCTCTTCCAGCAATACAGCGTGGATATGGCCTTCGAGATGGTTTACCGTGACCAGCGGCTTTTCCAGCGCGAACGCCAGCGCCTTGGCGTAGCTAATGCCTACCAGCAGGGCTCCTGCCAGGCCTGGCCCCTGAGTTACGGCGATAGCATCGAGAGATTCGTAAGTCTGCCCTGCATCTTTCAGGGCACGGCGGACGACCGGAACAATGGCACGCAGATGCTCCCTGGACGCCAGTTCCGGCACTACGCCTCCGTAGGGTTGGTGCGTGGCAATTTGGGACAAAACAACATTGGAGAGAAGACGTTCACCGGAGCGGACCACGGCAGCCGCAGTTTCATCGCACGATGTCTCTATTCCCAGAATGCTTGCCTCGGCCATACACCTATATTATTGAATAGAAGCGAATGATGCAGACCAAGGACAGATGCCGGTGAACTTGTCCTCCGACAAAGCGGCGCAGGCCACGCGAATCGTTGAGGAACTGCGTTCTGCGGGCTACTTTGCCTATCTGGCAGGCGGCTGCGTTCGCGACCTGCTATTGGGCCGCGAGCCAGCGGACTATGACGTGACCACTTCGGCCACGCCCGAGAAGGTTATGCGCCTTTTTCCCCAAACTTATGCCGTGGGCGCCCAGTTTGGCGTAGTCCTGGTTCCAGTCCTCCGGGACAGCGCAGAAGGAGACAAAGATAACTACGCTATTGAAGTAGCCACCTTTCGCAGCGATGGCGTGTATTCCGACGGTCGTCACCCCGATGAGGTACAGTTCAGCAAAGACGCGCAGACTGACGTCCAGAGGCGTGACTTCACCATCAATGGACTGTTGCTCGATCCAATCTCCGGGGAAGTCCTGGACTATGTAGGTGGACGAGAAGACCTGGACCGAAGGACCATTCGCGCGATCGGCGATGCGCGGCAGCGATTCGCAGAAGACAAGCTACGCATGTTGCGGGCTGTGCGTTTTGCCGCGCGCTTCGGGTACACCATCGAGGACCAAACCTTCACAGCAATACGCGAACTGGCGGCCCAGATCCATCAGGTCAGCCGGGAGCGTGTCCGCGACGAAATCCTCAAAATGCTGACCGAGGGCCGAGCCCGGCGCGCATTCGAATTGCTGGACGAGACGCGACTGCTGGAGCAGGTATTGCCGGAGATAAAGAAAATGCAAGGAGTGCAACAACCTCCGCAGTTTCATCCTGAAGGCGACGTCTGGGTGCACACCCTGATGCTGCTGGAAGGCCTGCAGGCAAATTGCTCAAAAACCCTGGCGTTGGGCGTTCTTCTGCACGATGTGGGCAAGCCGCCAACTTTTCGCGTGGCCCCGGACCGAATCCGTTTTGACCAGCACGCCGAGGTGGGAACAAAAATGGCAGAGGAGATTTGCCAGCGCTTCCGGCTCTCCAACGATGAAACCGAGCAGGTATGTGCCCTGGTGGCGAATCACATGCGGTTTGGCGCTGTCCACCGCATGAAAGACTCAACCCTGAAACGTTTCTTTCGGCTCCCGAATTTTGAGGAACACTTAGAGCTGCACCGGCTGGATTCCCTCAGCAGCCATCGTGACCTGGATAACTACAACTTTGCTCGTGAAAAGCTCGCCAACATACCTCCTGAGCAGGTCCGCCCTAAACCTCTCATCAGCGGAGATGACCTTATCGAAGCCGGATATAAACCAGGCCCACAGTTCAAAGAGTTGCTCACGGCGGTGGAAGACGCGCAACTCGAAGGAACGATTAGCACCAGAGAAGAGGCTCTGGCGTTGATCGAACACATCGGACGGTCCGGAGATCGAAGCATCCGGTGATCAGAGACCAAGTGCTCACCAGTTAAGATTTATGTTTCCCGCTCCTACATGGACATGCAGCTTATAAGTTCCCGGGCCTGCCCAGTTAAAGCGACGGAAGAAGCCAGCCTTGGAAATATCGAAGGCGGAAGACACAAGATCGCCAACGCGAACGGAGGCATTTACCTTGGCATAGTCGCTGGGATTGCCCACGCTTAGATCCAGATTCCCAGCATGGCTTTCAATGTCCTTGCTCCCCTTGATTGACCCGAACTCCAGGTTGCCTGCACTCAAGCGAACCCGGACGTCGCAGGTTTGCGGCAATTCAATTCGTACATGGAAGTTACTGTGGGGGGTATTTTTTATGACCAGCTTGCCAAGCTTCTCGGTAGCGGTAAGGGTGACCTTAAGGTCTGCTTTGGCATCATCCCCGCCGGTCCAGGTAACGAGTACGCGGTCGTCGGCGCCTGGACGGATTTCATAGTCACCGGCTGCAAGCTTCATTTCAAACCGGCCACCAGCGGCCCAAGGGCGTCCAATGGAATTTGTGGGAGTTTGCGCCTGTGCCGCCACCATCGCGGCCATCATCATCGTAAATGCCAATGAGATTCGCTTCACAGTCTTCTCCTTAGCCAGTAAATACGTTCCACAAGGACAAAAGGTTGCAGAAATGCAGGGCCGACGCATCTAAATTCCGAGTATTTTGAGCAGGTAGTCGTTGTCCCAACCAGCTTTGAGACGTTTGCCTTTCATCCCAAGCTTGGAAGTTTTGTTTTGCTTGAGCAGGTTGAGAGCGATGCGATTGATAAGCGCGAAGTTATGGGCGGCA
>Ga0210408_10000784_pt1 | contig 36118 bp, 23 predicted proteins | sample IncBWH4MmetaG_FD_155471 | JGI IMG/M metagenome (GOLD analysis project Ga0210408, IMG submission 155471) | Forest soil microbial communities from Barre Woods Harvard Forest LTER site, Petersham, Massachusetts, United States - Inc-BW-H-4-M | ecosystem: Environmental > Terrestrial > Soil >... | reverse complement strand
CAGCCGGTGGTGTTGCCGGCCGGATTCCCGACCACCACCCAATAGGCACCAGCGTCTGCGCCCAGCGCATTGCTGATCGTCAACGCTGTAGTGGCCGAGCCGCTTACCTTCCCGCCGTCACTGAGCGCGTTGGTGCCGTTGAAGAACCAATGATAAGTCAGGGGGGGGCGTTCAGAAGTGGCGGTCACCGTGAAGTTCACATTGCTTCCGGCCGGGGCGGTCTGGGTTTGAGGTTGGATCCAAATACCTGGCGGCAGGTTAGAGACGATAATCTGGGCGAGCAGGAGTTGTCCGGCATCATTGAGGTGCACACCATCGCCGTCGTCGTAGGCGGTTTGAAGCGAAAAAGCGCCCGTTACCATCGGAGTCCACAGGTCGATCAGGTCGCCGGGGGGATAGTTGGTTGAAATCCAATCCTTCAGCGGTCTGACGTCTGTGGGGGTGCGGGGTGGTCCCAGGCAGTGCTTTACTCTCACGCCGTTGGCCTGCAACTGGCCCACCAGATTCGCGTAATTAGTCTGCCATTGGCTGGCCGGGTAGCCGTAAAGAATGTCATTCCCACCGATTTCCAGGATGGCGGTGTACGGTTGGTGGGCCAGAATCTCCGGCAAGGCGCTGACGGCATTGCTGGTGGAGTTCCAGGAGGAGGAATCGTTGCAAACCGCCTCGACGAAGTTGGTTTGCATGATATTGATCGCCCGTCGCGAGACCGCCGTGGCGTTGTAACCCTCCATGGTCGAAGCCCCGATGAGAATGAACCGCGCCGGCTTGCGATGTTTAATGGTGTAGGACACGTCATCGACGTAGGTCGTTCCGCCCAGGGGATAGCAGCAGATACGGGAGATTGAGGGGGCTGGCAAATTGTTGGTGTGGGAAAAGTTGGTCCAGACCAGAGAGACTTGACCGTTGGCGCGGTTGCTGGCCATAGCCGTCATGGTCCAGCCGGAGCGCGTCAGCCAACAATCGACCACATCGCCCGCCGCCACCGCCAGCGCCGGCCCGGAGGCGGTCAGGTTTTGAACGCTGCCGTCAAAACGTTCGATCTGCATCTTGCCCAGGCTGGCGCCTGCCCCGCTGAGCAAGGCGTTCCATCCGCGATCATCGCTTCCGGAGGCCGCCTGAAAGTTCTTGAGCCCAAGGCCCACGCCCAGACTGCCCGAATTCAACACGGCGAACTGTTCGGTCCAGCGCAGCGTCCAGGAGTCCGAACAGAGCAGCCAGGGCTGGTAATAAACCTGGCGGGTGACATCCAGGTTGTTTTGAGCAAACTGAAGTTGGTTGCTGACGATAGTGGCATTGGCGTTTCCCAGAATGACCCAATTGGTGCCGAGCGCAGCCCGGTCGAAATTGTCGGACCAGACCGCGCCGATGTCGGAGGTTTCCCAGGGAAAAGTGGGAGGCGGCACAAAGACCGTCAAGACGGCCACGGTGCTCGTAGCCGCACCTGCCACGTTGGTCACCACCGCCATATAATTGCCGTCATCATTGGTTTGGACGTTGGCCACCATCAAGGACGGCCCCGCCGCCCCAGACACGTTGCCGCCATTGGTGAGGGCGACGCCGTTCCTGAGCCACTGGTAACTGAGGGGTGCGGTGCCCGAGGCCGCCAGCGTGAATAGCGCATTGGTTCCTGCCGGGTCGGTCTGGCTCTGCGGCTGAGCCGTGATGGTAGCCGGCTTAGGGGGTTTGCATTTGCCGTTCGTGCCAGCGGCGTAGATCGCGTTGATTTCGCTGGCGGCAAGGTCCCGATTATAAAGCGAAACCTCGTCGAGCCGGCCTTTTAGCTTGTGGTCCCAGGAAGATTGGCCTGAGGTGCCGAAGTACAGTGGCGAGTTGGTGTAGTTTTGCGCAAAGGTCACATTGGTTTGGCGCTCCAGTTGGCCGTTGACATAGACCTGTGTGAAGTTTGAGCCGCGCACGCCGGCCACGTGGTACCAAACGCCGGTGGCCACTTGAGTCACCGAGTGCAGTTCGACTGACAGGCCAGAGGCGGAGGAAACCAGGAACCGGAAAACGTCCCCGCCGGTGACGCGGGTCTTGCTCAAATCGAAACCCTCGAAACCGCTGCTGCGGCTGTTTTGTTTGAAAACCAGGTATTGATCACCCGCCGGGGAGGCGCCCGAGCCGGCCGAGTCCAGCGAATCGAAACGCACCCAGGTTTCTACGGTGAGGTTGGTTGGGTGCAGGACGGGGGAGTCGGGGACTTGAACATAGCCATTTGTTCCATCGAAACTGAAAGCCTGTGCGACGATTCCCGTCGCGGTCGCCGTCGCGCCGCTATGAAGGATGCCATTGTTGGTGCTGGCCAGGTCCGTCGAGTCTCCATCGCCCGGCCACCAACCGACCATGCCCGCAGGGGCGGTTGTGCAGGTTGCGCCGGGCGCTTCAAAACCGGCTATCAAACCAAAGACCAGAGCCAACGCTCGCAAACGCTCGGTCCATGGCTTCCGCCTAAGATATCGACATTTATTGCCTGTCGTCCCGGGGCTCATACCCTTTCTGACAACCAAGGACACCGCCTCTGAAAGGACCTCGCGGCTGGGAAACCGGACAGTCTCGCAAGGGGATGGCGTACACAGCCGCCCCGCTCAGTGGCCTATCAGAGATGTTTCGGGCTTATCTATATCATAAATCGGTTTACCTGTCCAATCGGGAGGATTCTTTTTTTCGCCTTCGGGCTGGTAGGGTTGAACCTGGTTGTCGATCTGGCCCGGACCGCCTTGCTGGATGACAAAACTGTCATCGGGAATTCATGGTTCCGTCACGGAAATATGCTGGACTACGCCCCAACGATGCGGTTCACCCAAGCGCCAAGCTGCGCCGCCGAACGCTCCTCTCGGCAAAGATTTCTCGCACTTGGCGGGCTGGTTGGGATATAAACTTTGCCCCATGCGCGTGCTGGTCGTGGAAGACGAAAAGAAAACCGCCTCGTTCATTCGCAAGGCGCTCCAGGCCGAAGGCTTCGCGGTGGATGTCTGCCATCGAGGCGACGAAGCCCTGGCGGCCCCCAGCGCCACTCCTTATGACGCCATCGTGCTGGATATCATGCTGCCCGGAAGAGACGGCCTGAGCATCCTCCGCCAATGGCGCAAACAGCACAATGCCACCCCTGTCCTGCTGCTGTCCGCCCGGGGAGAGTTAGACGAACGCGTCGAGGGCCTGGACGCCGGCGCGGATGATTATCTGCCCAAGCCCTTCGCCCTGGTTGAACTGGCCGCCCGCGTGCGCGCGCTGACCCGACGCGGGAGCGAGAATAAATCTTCGGTCCTGCGCGCCGCCGACCTGACCCTGGACACGGTCACGCACCTGGCGCAGCGCGGCAGCAAGGAAATCGAACTGACGGCGCGTGAATATCGGCTGTTGGAGTTCCTGATGCGCTCGGCCGGTCGGCTCTGCGGCCGGATGATGCTCCTGGAAAAAGTCTGGGACTACGACTTTGATCCCGGAACGAACCTCGTCGATGTCTATATCAAACGGCTGCGGGAAAAAATCGACGCCGATTTCGAACCCAAATTGCTCCACACGGTCCGAGGTACCGGCTACGTGCTGCGGGAAACGGCCACCCGCTAAGTGCGTTCACTATGACCATCCGCACTCGCCTGACGCTGTGGTTCAGCGGCATTCTCTTTGTCGCCCTATTGGCGATGGCCGTGTTGTCGTATTTCGAGTTGGTGGCTGAACCGCGTAACAAGGTTCACCGGGGAGAGACAACCGCTAAAGAAGAAATGGACGAAAACGGCCTCGAGGATATCGCCGGCGTCCTGGCCTGGTGCGGTTTGCCGGCCCTGGCCCTCTCGTTAGGCGGGGGGTGGTGGATGATGCGCAAGGCGCTGGAACCGGTCGCAGCGCTCACGCAAGCAGCCGGGCGGATCAGCGAACATCACCTCGGAGAGCGTTTGCCCCGGACCGGCAGTGGCGATGAATTCGACCGCCTGACGGAGGTTTTCAACGCCATGACCGTTCGGCTGGAGCAATCGTTCCAACGTATCCGCGAGTTCAGCCTCCACGCCTCGCACGAGTTAAAGACGCCATTGACCGTTATGCACGGGGAATTGGAAACTGCCTTGGCGGAAGAAACGCTCACAGAGGGCCAAAGGGAGAGGCTGAAGAGCGAGTTGGATGAGGTCCAGCGCCTCAGCAAAATCGTGGACGGTCTCAGCCTCCTGACCAAAGCCGATGCGGGCCTCGTGAACCTCAATCCGAGGCCGCTTTCTCTGGCCGAACTGGTCCGCGACAGCTTTGCGGACACCAAACTCCTGGGCCAGGCTTCCGGCTTAAGCCTGGAATTAACCGCTTGTGAAGAAATGACCATACGCGGCGACGCGCACCGTCTACGTCAATTGCTGCTGAACCTGGCCGACAACGCTGTCAAATACAATCGACCCGGTGGCACGATTTCCATGGCTCTGCGTCGCGTGGACGGGACCGCTGAATACACCATCGCCAACACCGGCCCGGGGATTGCGCCGGAGTCGTTGCCGCGCGTGTTCGACCGCTTTTATCGCGGCGATCCCGCCCATAACCACGAGGTGGAAGGCTGCGGCCTGGGGTTGAGTATTGCGCAGTGGATTGTTTCGGTGCATAACGGCACCATTTGCATCGCGTCTGTGCCTTCGAAATCAACAACTGTAACCGTCCGATTGCCGCTCGCGCGGGAGAACCGACCCGCATGAGCGGCCCAAACTCCCCGTTGCAGGTTGAAAGTTGCGGGTTGGCGCTTGCTTGCGTTCCCGGCAAAAAAACCGCAACCCGCAACCCGCAGCCTGCAGCGCTGCTCTGTGGTCTGGGCGCCCTCCTGCTCGTCGGTTGCGTCCACTTTCATTCGCAGCCGCTCTCGCCAACGGAAACGGCCGCCAGCCTGGAAGCCCGCTCGTTGACTAATGCGGGTCTTAGGGTCTTTTTCGAAAAAAACCTTCACGGCGACCTTACCCACTGGCCTCCCACAGCATGGGATCTCGATATGCTGACGCTGGCCGCTTTCTACTACAATCCCAACCTCGAAGTCGCTCGGGCCGATTGGCGCGTCGCGGCCGGTGGTATCGAAACGGCCCAGGAGCGTCCCAATCCTACTGTAACCGTGTCGGGCCTCCACGAACCCGTTCCTGACGCCCCCGCCCCCTGGATTCCGTCCGTGCTCTTTGACCTGCCCATCGAGACCGCCGGCAAACGCCGCCTTCGGACTGAACAAGCACGGCATCTCGCCGAGTCCGCCCGCCTCAATCTGGCCTCAACCGCGTGGCAGGTGCGCAGCCAGCTTCGCGCCGGCCTGGTCGATTTCATCGCTGCCAGGCAAAGGCTCGCAATACTGCAGCACCAGGTCTCGTTGCGCGAGGACCTCGTCTCCCGGCTCCAGAGTCAACTCCAGGCTGGAGCGATCTCTACCATCGAACTCAACTCCGCGCGCCTGGCCCTGATCCGCGCGCGCGCCGACCAGGCCGACGCCCAGCGTCTGCTGGGCGAGGCGCGCCCGAAACTGGCGGGGGCCCTGGGCGTGTCGGCCCGCGCGGTGGACGGGTTAGAGTTCGAATTCGAGCTGGCAGCGCCCAGGGGGGTGGAGGAACTCACCACCGCCGAGATCCGCCGGCTGGCACTTTTGGGGCGCGCCGATATCCTGGGCGCGCTGGCCGATTATGCCGCCAGCCAATCCGCGTTGCAGTTGGAAGCTGCCAAGCAATATCCTGATATTCACCTTGCGCCGGGCTACTCGTGGAACGCGGGTAGTGTCGGGGAGCATGATTGGCAAATCGGAGCTACGGTGGACCTGCCGATATTGAACCGCCACCACGGCCCGATTGCCGAGGCGGCCGCCCGACGGGAGGCCAGCGCCGCCCGATTCCGCGCGCTGCAGGTCAAAGTTATCGGCGAGTTCGACAGCGCCATAGCCTCGCTTCGCGCCAGCCAGACCAACGCCGCGGCGCTGACCGTGTTACTGGCCGCTGCAACGGCGCTGCAGATCTCCACCCAGCAACAATTCCGAGCTGGTGCGGTGGACCAACTCGAGATGCTGGCCTCCGAATTGGAGCTCAACTCCGCCGAGCAAGCCCGGCTCGAAGGCCAGGTCAAACTGCAACAGGCGGTGGGCGCGCTGGAGGATGCGGTACAGCGCCCCTTTGAATTGCCCCAGGAAATTTTTGAATCCAAGCGAACCGATGCGCGTTAACATCGAATTTATGAAACCCAGGCTTTCCCTCCTTCTAATTGCACCTCTGCTGGCGCTCCTGCTCGCCGGCTGTTCCCAGAGCAGCAAGGATGCCCCTGCTGTCGCGGCTCCTGACAAAGCACCACCGGCCGAGGAGGAGGCCGGACCGCACGTTTCGCGTGGTGCCGATGGCCAGGTCATTATCACCATCAGTGACGAGGCCCAGGGGCAACTTGGGCTGGTGGTGAAAAAGCCCGAGCCATTCCAAATGAGCCCGGAGGTGAAGGCATTTGGCCGCGCGCTGGATCCCGCGCCCCTGGCGGCCCTGCTGAACGAACTGGCTGCAGCGCGTGCCGCGTACACCGCCTCGAGCAACGAACTGGCCCGTCTCAAAACGTTGGCGGGACAAGGCAATGCTTCGGCTCGCGCGTTGCAAGCGGTCGAAGCCGCAGCCCAGCGTGATCAGCTCTCCGTGCAGTCCGGCACGGACCGTCTGTCGCTGGCCTGGGGCAAGGCCGTAACCGAGCAACCGGACTTGCCAACCTTTATCCAATCCGTCACCTCTCTGGAAACGGTGCTGGTACGTGTTGATGTGCCGATGGGCGAAACATTGCCTGCACCGCCCGTCGGAGCGCGGCTGATCACCGTTTCCGGCGATTCTCTGGAGGCAACCTTTCTCGGCCATGCGTCCAACGTGGACCCGCAAATGCAAGGCCGGGGGTTTCTCTTTCTCGTGAAACCCAACAAATCCCGCCTGGCGCCCGGCGAGGCTGTGACGGCTTATCTGAAGCTTCCAGGAGAGCCGGTCCCCGGAGTCATCATGCCCCGAGAAGCGGTCGTGCGGGCCGAAGGCGCGGGGTGGGTTTATCGCCTCAACCCGGGTGGCGAAGGTTTTGCCCGAATCGAGATCGCTCTGAAGCATCCCACGGAGGCGGGCTGGTTTATCACGAAAGGGGTAACGGCGAACGATTACGTCGTAGTCACCGGGGCGCAGCAATTGCTCTCGCTGGAACTCAAGGGGCAAGGAGGCGAATGACAAATCCGAAACCCGAAATCCGAAGGCCGAAAGAAGGCCGAAATCCGAACGCCGAAGCTTTTCGGATTTCGAATTTCGGTCTTCGGTCTTCGGCCTTTTCCTGACCCATGCTTCAAGCTCTCGTCAGATTCTCCCTTAAATACTGCGGCGTGGTCGTCGTGCTGACCTGCGTGTTGCTCGGTTACGGCCTCTACATCACCGCCAATGCCAAGCTCGATGTCTTCCCCAACTTCGTCCAGCCCCAGGTCGTTATCCAAACCGAGTGCCCCGGCCTGGCGCCGGAGCAGGTCGAATTACTCGTCACGGTCCCAATTGAAACAACGGTCAACGGCCTGGGTGATATGGAATCGCTCCGCTCCGAGTCCATTGAAGGACTCTCCATTATCACCGTCGTGTTCAAGGAAGGAACCGACGTGTTCCGCGCGCGCCAGGTGCTGGCTGAGCAACTGGCTGAGACCGCCGGCGAATTGCCCTCGACTGTCAAAACGCCGCGCATGACGCCGCTGACCTCCTCGACGATGGACCTGCTCAAAATTGGTTTGGCCACCGACAAGCTGACTCCCATGGAGCTGAGGACCTTCGCGGATTGGACCCTCAAACCGCGCCTGCTCTCGGTGCCGGGTGTCGCCAAGTGCAGTACTTTTGGCGGCGAAGTGCGCCAGCTCCAAATCCAGATCCTGCCGGACCGCTTGCTGGCCTACGACCTGACGCTCTCGGAAGTGCTGGCGGCTGCGCGAGTTTCCACAGGAGTGATGGGGGCGGGTTTCATCGAGACCCGCAACCAACGGATTACTCTCCAGACCGAAGGCCAGGCGCTCACCCCTGAAGCTCTCGGGGAAGTCGTCGTCGCCCATACCAACGGATTCAGTGTGCGGCTTAAAGACGTCGCCCGCGTTGTGGAAGGCGCCGAGCCGAAATTCGGCGACACTCTCATCCAGGGTGGCGCGGGGGTCCTCATGACCATGTCCAGCCAGTACGGGGCCAACACGATGGAGGTGACCAAATTGCTGGAGGGCGCTCTAGCCGAAATGAAGCCGGTTCTCGATAAGCAAGGCATCAAACTCTACCCGCGCCTTCACCGGCCCGCGACCTTCATCGAGGCAGCCCTCCACAACATGAAACACTCGCTGGCCCTGGGCGGCATTCTCGTGGCGATCGTGTTATTCCTGTTGTTGGGCAGCGTCCGCACCGCTTGCATTTCGCTCACCGCTATCCCGCTCTCCCTGCTCACGGCGGTCATCGTAATGCAGAAGTTCGGTATCACCCTCAACACCATAACCCTGGGCGGCCTGGCCATCGCCCTGGGTGAGGTAGTGGATGACTCCATTATCGATGTGGAGAACATCTTCCGCCGGCTGCGCGAGAATAAAAACCTGCCGCAGCCCCGGCCATTGTTTCAAGTGGTGCTGGATGCTTCCCTGGAAGTCCGGAGCGCCGTTATCTTTGCCACGTTCACCGTCGTGCTGGTGTTTCTGCCGGTGCTGACCCTCACCGGGCTCCAAGGCAGCTTCTTCGCGCCGCTGGCCCTGAGCTACATCCTGGCTATCCTGGCTTCGTTGCTGGTCGCGCTAACGATTACACCCGCGTTAGCGTATCTGCTTTTTGGAAAAGGCGTCCGCAAGACCGAAGACCCGCGCCTGCAGGGATGGCTTAAGGGAGGTTATCGGCATGTGCTTAGTATCGTCGCCCGTTGGCCGCGCGCGGTCATCGCCGCGGTGGTGGTGCTCTGTATCGTCACCGCCGTGCCCGTTTTCCTTATGCAAGGCGGCGAGTTCCTGCCAGAATTCCGCGAGGGCCATTTTGTCCTCCAGGTCTTTGGCGCCCCGGGCACTTCCCTGCAGGAAACGCTGCGTGTGGGCGGCCAAATTTCCGCTCAATTGCTTCACAACAAGAACATCGCCACTGTCGAACAGCAGGTGGGCCGCGCCGAACTGGGCGAGGATCCCTGGGGCCCCGAACGCTGCGAATTCCACGTCGAACTCAAGCCGATCTCGGGCCAGGAAATGGAAAAAATGGCCGATGAGATTCGCGACATCCTCAAGCAGTTTCCCGGGTTGCAATCCGAGGTGACGACTTTCCTCGGTGACCGTATCGGCGAGACCATCACCGGAGAAACCGCTCCGGTCGCGGTCAACATTTTTGGCGACGACCTGGATGTAATCGACGCAAAGGCGCGAGAAGTCGCCAACGTGCTCATGACCGTGCCCGGTAACGCCGATGTGAAAGTCAAAGCCCCGCCCGGCTCACCCCGGGTAGCCATTCGCCTCCGTCCGGAGCGGTTGACGCAATTTGGCTTTCGTCCAGTGGATGTGCTGGAAGCGCTCCAAACCGCCTACCGGGGGACGGTCGTAGCCCAGACTCACCGTGGCAACCAGACCGCCGACGTCGCGGTCATTCTCGATCCAACCGATCGACAAGACCCGGAGGCCATCGGTTCGTTGTTGCTGGCCAGCGCTCAAGCCACCCGCCTGCCCCTTCGGGAGCTAGCCGACATCTACCCCACGACGGGCCGCCCCTCTATCCTTCACGAAGGGGCGCGCCGCCGTCAGACCGTGACCTGCGCCGCAACGGGGCGCGATGTTACCTCGTTCGTGGATGAAGCGAGGAAGCAGGTCGCCGCAAAAGTAAACTTCCCACCCGGCAGCTACACCGCCTTCACCGGGGCCGCCGAGGCCAAGCAGAAAGCCCAACGGGAGTTGCTGCTCCACTCGGGCATTGCCGCCGTCGGAATTCTGCTGTTGCTTTCGATTGTCTTCCACAACTGGCGCAACCTGATGCTCATCCTGGTCAACGTCCCCTTCGCCCTGGTCGGCGGCGTGCTGGCCGTCTGGCTGACCGGCGTGTTGGCGCCGGGTCAGAGTTCACTCACCATCGGTTCACTGGTCGGATTTGTGACCCTCTTCGGCATTACCACGCGCAATTCCATCATGATGATTTCCCATTTCGAACATCTGATAAACCAGGAAGGAATGACATGGGGACCGGAGGCGGCGATGCGGGGCGCTTCCGAGCGGTTGATGCCGATCCTCATGACCGCCACCGTCACCGGATTGGGCCTTCTCCCTCTGGCCATCGGCAGCGGCGAAGCCGGCCGCGAAATCGAAGGGCCGATGGCCATCGTCATTCTGGGCGGCCTCCTCACATCGACGGTGCTCAATCTGCTGGTGTTGCCGACCCTGGCGCTGAGGTACGGGAGGTTTCAAAAGACATAGGACCAAGAGCCAGACGCCGGCCCAAAACAAATCCGACGGCCGAAACCCTAAAGAAGGCCGAAATCCGAAATCCGAACCCCGTGGCCCGGTTATTTGGATGCCTTCGAGTTCGGGTCTCGCATTTCTTTCGGCCTTCGGATCTCGGCCTGCGGGTTTTGGTGATGCGGCTGCTCAGGCTAGTGCCGTCACCGTCGCCTGGCGCTCTCCCGCAGTAGTGCGCACGACCAACTTCGTGCCCGGCGCGTTCGCTTCCCGGCGAACATAGCCCAAAGCAATGCTGGCTTTGAAAGCGGGCGACCAGACCGCGCTGGTGATATAACCGACCTCTTTTCCGGTGTGGAAAAGTTTGTCGCCTTTGCTGGGAACGGACTGGAGGTCATCGGCAAACCGCAAGCCGCGCACTTCCTTGTTAACATGGCCCTGGGTGTGGACGCGGTTGATGATTTCCTGGCCCAGGTAGCAACCTTTGGTGTAACTGACCGCCCGCCGCTCGATGCCGCACTCCAGCGGCAGATTTGTTTCGTCCATGTCGGCGTCGAAGCGCGGCACGCCTGCCTCGATGCGCGCTATTTCCAAGGCTTCCCAGCCACAAGCGCGGCCGCCGAGGACTTTAAGAGAGGCCAACAATTTGTCAGCAACGGCGCGCATCGCGCCGGTGGGAACAAAAATATCATAGCCCCGGGTTCCAAACCGCGGCTGGTTCATCAGGTACAGCTCACCCAGAATCGGGTCATCAACGGCGACGGAATTGAACGGCTTGGCCGGAAGCGCCTTGAACATCTCAAGGCCCCACACCGCCTCCTCGGCCTTCGGGCCTTGAACGCTCAGCAAACCATAATGCGGCGCGACCTCTACTACTTGCACGTCATCGGCCACGATAAACTGCTCCAGGCGCTGGGAAACCTTTCCGTTCAGGCCCGGCTCGAAATCCAGCAGCAGCTCGTCAGCCAGACGATAGATGTTGAGATCGCTCTGCATCCGGCCTTTGGCGGTGACCAGCGCGGCGTAACAGCCCTCGCCTACCGCAAGACCATTGATGTCATTAGTCACCTGCCCGTGCAGGAACCGCGCGCGCTCGGTGCCGGTCAGACAAAGCCGGCCGCGAAAGCTCAAATCCAGGGCGCCGGCGCCCCGGCACAATACAGCGTGCTCGGCCAGCTTGTCGCCGTAATGCGTGACGACCTCAACGCCGTTGACCGTGCCAAAAGAAGCGCCCAGGGTTTTGTGAAATTCAAGCAACGTCAGCATGTCCGTCGTAGTGCAGCTTATGGGGCGACGAACCAATTGCAACTGCGGACGCAAAACGTGAAACGTGAACCTTAATTGTGGGTGGGCCGGCAGACGCTGCAGCTCATCACCCTTCACGTCCCTCAATTGACTTAGCTCCGTGCTCTGTTAGCGTGCCTTTGGGTGCCGACGACAAAAAAACCTTCTCGACTGCGAAAAATGCGCGACGATGCGCGGGCCTTACTCGAAGGACGCGTGCCGCGTGAGGAAGCCTCGAAATGGCAACGGTTCGTCCATTTCTGGGTCTTGGTGGCCCAAAGCTTTTCGCGCAACCGCTGTCCGGTGCGTGCCTCTGCGCTTGCTTATGCGACGCTGCTGGCGCTCATCCCGATGCTGGTGGTAGTGATGAGTGTGACCAGCACGTTCCTGAAAAAACGAGGGGAAGAGGGCATCGAAAAATTCATCGACCACATGGTCGCCAGCGTCACGCCGCCGGCGGCGGCAACGGCGAATCTCATCAGCGTCACGACCAACTTGTCCCCCTCTGCCAACTCGCGCTCGACCAACGCGCCGGCAGAAGCCGGCACCGCGCCAGAAACCTCCGCCGGAGATGCGGCCGCCACCCAAACTGCCCCCGGCGCTGCTGACCAGGACCAGCACGCAACCGCCACGCGGCGGGCGATTGCGCGCAGCATCAACCAGTTTATCCAGAATACTCGCAGTGGCGCGCTCGGCCTGACCGGCAGTGTGGTGCTGATCTTCGCCGCCCTCTCGCTGCTGAGCCAGATTGAAACGACCTTCAACGACATCTGGGGCGTCGCGCGTGGACGCAGTTGGTTCATGCGGATTGTGCTTTATTGGAGCGTGTTGACCCTGGCGCCGCTGCTGTTGGTGGTGGCGCTCGGCTTGACCACCGGACCTCACCTGGAGGCGACCAGGCAGTTTCTGGGTAATTTGCCTTTGATCGGCAGTTTTATCTTCCATTTCGGTTTCGAGCTGCTGCCGGTGCTGGTGTTGTGCCTGACCTTCGCCGCCTTTTACATGCTGATGCCCAATACCAAGGTCTATTGGCGCGCGGCGCTGGCGGGGGGGGCAGTGGCCGGCCTGCTGTTTCATTTAAACAACGTCATCAGCGTGCTCTACGTTTCGCGCGTGGTCTCCAACAGCAAAATTTACGGCAGCCTCGGCCTGGTGCCGGTGTTCATGATTGGACTCTATTTTTGCTGGCTGATCCTGCTGTTTGGCGCGCAGGTCGCCTATGCCTATCAGAACCGGAGCAGCTATCTCGAAGAAAAACAGGTCGAGCTCATCAATCAGCGCGGGCGCGAATTCATCGCCTTGCGGCTGATGACCCTGGTCGGCCAGCGTTTTTTGCGGGGCCAACCGCCACCCGAAGTGCCGGAATTGGCGGAGGCCTTGTGCGTTCCGACGCGGCTAATCCAGCAGATTATGGAGCCTCTTTGCGCCGTGCGGTTGGTCGTGGAGACTGCCAATGGTGACAGCGGCTACGTGCCGGCTCGGCCGTTGGAAAACATCACCTGCCACGATATCCTGCTGGCCCTGCGCGCCAGCCAGGGACAGGAACTCGCCACTCGTGACGAACCAGCCCGCGCCGAGGTCTATGGCGAGTTCCAGCGGATTCTGGAAGCCGAGCGCCACGCCGCCGCGTCCGTGACCCTGCTGGCTCTCGCCAGCCGGGCAGGCGCAAGCAGGGAACTGACGGAGTGATGGAGTAATGTTGACGATCAGGCCCCCAATACTCCACCATCCCTCCTCCCATGCTTATCGGCGTCCCTAAAGAAATCAAAGAACAGGAACATCGCGTCGCTTTACTACCCTCGGCGGCCTATCAACTGATTAAGCGCGGCCATCAGGTGCTGGTCGAACGCGAGGCCGGCGCCGGCGCCGGCTATCCCGACGCCGACTACCAGCAAGCTGGCGCGACCCTGGTCGATGATCATGCAGCGATATTCGAAAAAGCTGAACTGATCGTTAAAGTCAAAGAGCCGCTGCCGGCCGAATACAATCTGCTGCGGCCCAGCCAGATTCTGTTCACCTATCTGCACCTGGCGGCCGACCGGCACCTGACTGAAACCTTGATGAAATCCGGAGTGACCGCCCTGGCGTACGAGACCATCGAAGTGAATCGACGCCTGCCGTTGCTCGAGCCGATGAGCGAGATTGCCGGGCGCATGTCTATTTTGGTTGGGGGTTTTTTTCTGGCCAAGCATTTCGGCGGCAGTGGGGTTTTGCTGGGCGGTGTCCCGGGCGTGCTGCCCGGCCGGGTCGTGGTGCTGGGCGGCGGCACTTCGGGCATCAACGCAGCACGCATGGCCCAAGGTCTCGGCGCCGATGTAACCATTCTGGAAGTGGACCTCGAGCGGATGCGGTTCCTCGATATAACCCTGCACACGGCCCACACGCTTTATTCGAGCGAAGCGCACCTGCTCGAGTTGCTGCCTTCAGTGGACCTGCTGATCGGCGCCGTGTTGCTCCCGGGCGCGCGGGCGCCGAAACTGATCAACCGTGATATGTTGCGGCGAATGCGCCCCGGCAGCGTCCTGGTGGACATCGCCATTGACCAGGGCGGCTGCGCGGAGACCTCCCGGCCCACTACCCACGATAAGCCGGTGTTCGTGGAAGAAGGGGTGACGCATTACTGCGTTGCGAATATGCCCGGCGCCTATGCCCGCACCGCCACCCAGGCCTTGACCAACGTTACTTATCGCTACATCGAGATGCTAGCCGACTGGGGCCTTGCGGAGGCCTGCCAACGTCAACCAGCGCTGTTGAGCGGCATCAATGTGAGAAACGGCAAACTCACCCAGCAAGCTGTCGCCGGGGCCCACGGGATGCCTTATTCCCCGGCGATGTAGGCGCGTTTCCTTGTTCTTTCTCTCGCTCCCTCTTCCTCGATCCGGAGGACGAGAACGAGGAAGCGGACGAGCCGCGCCCCCACAAAACTGCCTTGCCGCGTCGCCTCGCCCTCTTACCATACGGCCATGCGCGAACACTGGGAACTTGGCAGAAGGTGGCGCCAGTTTAGTCGCAAGCACGGATTGCATGTCTTCGTCGTGGTTTGCGTGCTCGCGGCCATGACTTTTGTCGCCTTGCTGATGTACCTGCTGACGGTCCCTAACCTGGGATCGCATCGTTAAAACTTGATCAGAACCATTGCCGTCTGGGACCCGTAGCTGCGCACCGCGACAATTAGAATCGCGGCTGCGTATTTGAATGTCGCGACAATAAAATACGCAGCTGCGATCTTAATTGTCGCGAACTCGGAACCCGTGGGGTCGGAGGATTCGCCCAAACGGTCTTACCCAATTACTCCCTTCTTCCGCAACAGCACTTCCATGGCCCTGTCCATCAGGATCTCCGCCATCGGCTTGGTGGTTTCATCGAGCGCCGCGCATGCCGCCTGGAGTTGTTTGGTGTCCCCGGTGCCGGTTTCGGAACGCTCACCCGCCAGCGCGGCTTCCACCTGGCGCAAGGCGCTCTCCACCTGCGCTCGATAGCCCGGTTCGAGTTCACTGGCGCAGTCCATCAGGCCTTGGCGAGTCGCAGCTATCAACTCGGTGGCCTTGAGCTTCGCTTCAACCCAGCGTCGCGCCGCCAGGTCTTCGAACGCGTGTTCGACTGATTCCTCAACCATTTTCTGCACCGCCGCATCATCAACATCCACCGCCGAGGTCATTTCGAGCACTTTTTCTCTGCCGCTTTTGGTGTCGCGGGCCAGCACGTGCAAAATGCCATTGGCGTCGATTTCAAACTGCACCCCTACGCGAGGCACTCCCCGGGGCGCCGGCACAAATTCCAAAGTAAAGCGGCCCAGGCTCCAGTTGTCCTGCGCCCGCTCGCGCTCGCCTTGCAACACGTGGATCAGCATCTCGCGCTGATGATCGACGGCCGTAGTGAATAACTCGCCGGCTTTGAGCGGAATAGTCGAGTTGCGGGGGATGATCACGTTCATCAGGCCGCCGAAGGTCTCCAGACCTAACGATAGCGGCGTAACATCCAGCAGCAGGACGTTTCGGAAGCCTCCACACAGAATCTCCGCCTGGATCGCCGCGCCGAGCGCGACGGCCTCGTCCGGGTTCTGCGAGGTGTTGAGTTGCGGTCCGCCCGGCCGATGATACTCGGTCCCCAGACGCAGGCCGCCGCGGGTTTCTTCGAACTCCGCACAACCAAACAGCTCGCCGACGAACTGGCGCACCAGCGGCATGCGGGTTTGGCCGCCCACCAGGATCACCTGGTCGAGGTCATTCGTCTCCAGTTTCGAGTCCGCGAGCGAACGCAGACAATGCGCGCGCGTGCGCGCAATGATGTCGCGAGTGAGATGTTCAAGTTCGTTGCGCGTCAGTTTGTAACTGAAGCTGAATTGCGGGGTGAGAAAAGGAAGGACTAGTTCGACCTCCTGTTCGGTTGAAAGCCGGATTTTCGCCTCCTCGGCCGCTTCGCGAACGCGCGCGAGCAGGGGCAAGGCTTCATCGTGAGGACGGGCTTCCCCGGCACGGAGATCGGGACCGCCAGCAGCCACAATTCTCTCGATCAGCAAATCGACCACTCGTTTGTCCAGGTCATCACCGCCCAGGCGCGTATTGCCGTTGGTGGCCAGCACCTGAAAAACGCCTTCGTTCAATTCGAGAATGGAAAGGTCAAACGTGCCGCCGCCCAGATCATAAACTGCGATCTTCGCGTGCTCCTTGAGTTTGTCCAAACCGTACGCCAGCGCCGCCGCCGTCGGTTCATTGAGGATGCGCTCAACGGTGAACCCGGCCAGTTCACCGGCCTTTTTAGTGGCGTTGCGCTGGGCGTCGTTGAAATAGGCCGGCACGGTGATAACGGCGCGCGTGACCGGCTCACCGAAGCTGGCCTCGGCATCTCCCTTTAACTTTTTCAAGACCGCAGCCGAAATCTGCTCCGGAGTGTAGGTGTGGCCATGAATGTCAATGGTGACCGGCCCCGCGCCTTCGCCCTTGACCGGATAAGTGACCAGCATTTCCTCGTGTGAAATGTCCGCCCCGCGCCGCCCCATAAACCGTTTCACTGAGTAAATTGTCTCCGCCGGTTTGAGCACGCGCACTCGGTTCGCCGGATAGCCGACCAGCGGCTCGGCGTCAGCCCCTGGAAAATGAACAACTGAGGGCGTCAGCCGCCGTCCTTCCGCATCGGCGATGACGAAGGGGATGCCGGCATCCACGGTGGCCACCAGCGAGTTGGTAGTGCCGAGATCGATTCCTACGATTTTGTCCATTGTGAGCTGCCGGTTAAATCGGTTAAATAAGTTAAAACAGTTAAATGAGTTGAATAGGGGCGAACGGTCGCCGCGCTCATTCAACCTATTTAACACATTTAACTCATTTAACAATTCTCGGGCGCTATGCGCTGTATCGTCACTGCCGGTCCTACTTACGAACCGCTGGATCAGGTCCGGCGGCTCACTAATTTTTCCACCGGCCGGCTTGGCTCGGAACTCGTCAATTTCCTCGCGGCACGCGGGCATGAAGTAACGCTGCTGATTGGGCAGCAGGCGACCTGGCGCGGCGAACGTCATGCTCGCCGACTCCAGACGTTCACCACCACTGCCAGCCTGCGCGAGGGTCTGCGGTCGCTGGCCGCGGAATCGGTAGACGCTGTTTTCCACGCCGCGGCGGTGAGTGACTTTGCCTTCGGCAAAATCTCGGCGCGCTCGGCGGCAGGCGATTTGACAGAGATTAGCTCCGGCAAGATTTCCACCCGCCAGGGAACTTTGCTGGCGGAGCTCGTGCCCACGCCGAAAATCATTGCCGAGCTGCGCCATTGGTATCCCCGAGCGCGGCTGGTAGGGTGGAAGTACGAAGTGGAAGGCGACCGCCCCAGTGTAATCGAGTTGGCCGAAAAGCAAAACGCCGAATGCCAGACGGATGCGTGCGTCGCGAATGGTCCGGCCTACGGGGCTGGTTTCGGCTTGGTGAAGCGCGGCGGTGGATATACCCATTTGGCGGATACGACCGCGCTGTTCGAAGCATTGGAGAGCTTTACCTTGGAGGTAAGGCTTTCGTGAACGCCCATGAGTGAGGAATTAGTCGGCGAGCGCTTTTCCCATTGAAGCCAAGGCGGCGCATTTGTAACGTGCAGACGGATGACGGCGGCCGCTCCCCACCAACAAACCTCGCCTCTGGCCAGGCCAGTGACCACCTTATACGGCGTCGGCCCCGAACGCGCCGCCCAACTCGCCCGGCTGGAAATCCGCACTATCGAAGACTTGCTCCTGCACCGGCCGCGGCGCTACGAAGACCGCAAGAAAATGCGCGCCATCGGCGAACTTCAGCTCCACGAGCCGGCGATCACGCATGGCAAAATCATCGCGCTCGGCACCAAATGGTTCAACCACCATACCAAATCCATTTTCGAGATCGTCCTGGAGGACGGCACCGGACGTCTGCATTGCCGCTGGTGGAACCTGCCCTACATGGAAAAATATTTTGCGGTCGGCAATGAAGTGGTCGTTTTCGGCAAACCTCTGAACCTCAAGCCCCGCACCATCGACCACGCGGAAACCGAGGTGCTCGAGGCCGGCGAAGAAATCTCGATTCACCTCAACCGCATCACTCCGATTTACCCTCTCACCGAGGGCCTGCCCCAACGATGGCTCCGGTCGCTTATTTGGCGGACGTTACAGTCCTTCGAATTGCAAATCCCCGAGCCGTTTCAGTTCCAGGTTGAAAGTTGCAAGTTGAAGGTTCCCAATACCGCAGGAACCGACCACGCCCAACCTTCAACGGCTTTCCCCTCCCGCGCTAAGGCCATTCACCTGCTCCACTTCCCGGAAACGGAAGACGAACCGGAGACTGCCCGCCGCCGGTTGGCCCTGGACGAGTTCATCGAGTTGCAACGGCAGATTCAGCTCCGCCGAAAGAATTTCCAGGTCAAAGCCAGGGCGTTGCCCTGCGGCGGCGACAACCATCTGCTTAAACCGTTCCTGGCCCGCCTCGGATTCAAGCTCACCGGGGCGCAAACCAAGGTGCTGCGCCAATTGCGCAAGGATATGTCGGGCCCGCACCCGATGCGTCGGCTCCTCCAGGGCGACGTCGGCTCAGGCAAAACCGCCGTAGCCGCTTGCTGCGCCTTGATGGCGTTGGAAAGCGGCTACCACGTCGCGCTGATGGCCCCAACCGAAATCCTGGCCGAACAACATTTCCTGAATTTCTCGAACGGGCTCGAACCGCTAGGCGTCGCCGTCGAACTCCAGACCGGCAGCCGGAAAACAGGTGAGGGGTCCCGGGTGACGAGTGACAAGGGACCGACGGGGCCAACCCTCGTCACTCGCCACCCGGCACCCCTCACCCTCTTCATCGGTACCCACGCCCTCATTGAGTCCGGCTTTGCCACCGACCACCTCGGCCTCGTCATCATCGACGAGCAACACAAATTTGGCGTCGCTCAACGCGAACAGCTCCTGCGCAAAGGCCATTACCCGCACCTCCTGGTCATGACTGCGACGCCCATTCCGCGCACCCTCGGGCTGACGCTCTATGGCGAGCTGGATGTCTCGGTCATCGATGAGTTACCACCCGGCCGCGGGCAGATTCGGACCTTCGTGCGCGCCGCCGACAAGCTGCCAAAAGTTTGGGATTTCATCCGCAGCAAACTGGCCGAGGGGCGGCAGGCCTATGTCGTTTACCCGCGCGTCGAGGAAGACGGCCAGGGTGAAACCAAGGCTGTCACCAAAGAATTTGATAACCTGCGCCACGCCTTGGCGCCCTTTCGCGTAGGGTTGGTGCATGGCCGGCTCAAATCCCGGGAGAAGGAAACCGTCATGGCCGGCTTTCGGGCCAACCGTCTGCAAGTGCTGCTGGCGACCTCTTTGATTGAAGTCGGCGTTGATGTGCCCAACGCGACGGTGATGCTTATTGAGAATGCGGAACAGTTCGGCCTGGCGCAGCTCCATCAACTGCGCGGACGCATCGGCCGGGGCGCTCATGATTCCTATTGCATCCTGGTCGCCGCCGCCAAGAGCAAACAATCGCGGCAGCGGTTGCAGATTCTGGAAGAAACCACCGACGGGTTCCGTATTGCTGAAGCGGACCTCAAACTGCGCGGGCCGGGAGAACTGTTGGGCCAGCAACAAAGCGGCCTGCCCAGGTTCCGTTTCGGCGATTTGGCGACCGATTTGGCCCTCATCGAGCAAGCCCGAGAATTGGCCGTTTTGATCCTCTCCCAGACAGCTCAAGGTCCAATTCATAGGCTGAATACGGCAAAAACGGCCTGAAACAGCCCAAAAATTAGTAATATTTTTTGCTTGTCCTTTTTGGCCTTTTGGTAAAAGTTACGCCTACTATGAAACGGCTATTCACCCTTATCGTACTATTGGGCCTCACTGCAGGCGTGCTGGCAGGTTGCTCCGGCGGCTCCGACACATCGACCCCCACGGCAACGAATGCTCCGGCACCGCCTAGCACCAACGCACCAGCTACGAAGTAGGACATTTCTTCCAATCAATTTGGGAATGTCATTCAAGCCGGGCATGGGTTTTTTGCCCGGCTCTTTCATTTTCCGGCGCGGCAGCTACATTAACGTCATGAACAGACCTTTTTGTCTGGCTTTGGCCACTTCGCTCTTCCTTGCCGGCTGCGGCGAGAAATCCGCGACCACTCCCGCCGCCTCGACTAACTCCGCCTCCACTGGTAACCCTTTGGATGCGCCGGGAAACTATCTGAAGGCGATTGCCGACGGCAAACAGTCCGCCGTCAAGACGGTGGATGTGACCTCGCTGAAGAAAGCCATCGAGTTGTTCAATGTGGACCAGGGACGCAATCCCAAGGACTTGCAGGAACTCGTAGAGAAAAAGTATATGCCGCAACTGCCCGCCGCGCCGTTCGGCTCGAAGCTCGTCTATGATGCCAATGCCGGCACCGTGGAGGTCGTGAAGCAGTAAAGCGGCTTACTCGTGACGGGGATATTTCCGCCGCAGACGCGCCCGAACTCGCAGCACTTTCCGCTGTTTTTGAATCTCGCGGAGATACTCCAGCGCCAGATAGCCGGTGCAGGCCACCGACAGCAGAGCCATGATTCCTAACACCGGATCACCGATCGAACCGCTGATTGAGCCAAGCATATTTTGTTAATCGTTCGCGTTCAGCGCCTGAACTGCATAGAGGCTCCCACGCCTTCCGGTGACTCGCAATCCAGGGTGCCCCGGAAAACGGTCCCGGGGATTCACTTGGACCGGTTTTGCTTCCGGGCGTAGTTTTTAGAATTATTCCAAATATTGACATGCGGCGCCCCTGGGCTACATTGCCCCTGAGATGGGTGTCATCGAAAAAAGGCGGCTCAACGACCGTTTGAGCCAGCGGCTGGCCACGAGCGGGTTCCGCTTTACGCCGCACCGCGAGCACGTCTATGCGGTGCTGCTGCGCAAACGCGACCACCCCACGGCCGAGGAAGTCTTTATCCGGGCCAAGCACAACATGCCGGACATCTCGATGGCGACGGTCTATAACTGCCTGGACGCACTGGTCCAATGCGGCTTGGTGCGCCAGGTGACGGTCGAACGGGGCGCGGCCCGGTTTTGTCCGAATATGCAGGAACATTGCCATTTTTATTGCGACAGTTGCACCGGGGTCTATGACATCCCGCTATTGCCGGAGGCCGGAGTCCCGCTGCCCAACGGCTTTCGGGCAGAGCGGTATGACATCACCATTCACGGGCGGTGCCCGGCTTGCTCGAACGGCAAAAAATAATTCAACGGATTTCCCAAGCAAAGATGAGCACAGCTACCGAGACCATTGAGGGCTTAGTCAAACAGGAGTACAAATACGGCTTCTACACCGACGTCGAGGCAGACGCCGCGCCCCCGGGGCTGAACGAGGACATTATTCGCCTCATCTCCGCCAAGAAGAAAGAGCCGCAATTCATGCTGGACTGGCGGCTCAAGGCCTATCGCCATTGGCTGACCATGAAGGAGCCGGCTTGGCCGCACGTCCATTATCCCCCGATCGCCTACCAGGAATCGGTCTATTATTCTGCCCCCAAGAAAAAGGGAGACGGGCCCAAAAGCCTGGACGAGGTCGATCCGAAGCTCCTCGAGACTTATGAGAAACTGGGTATCCCGCTCAAGGAACGCGAGCGGCTGGCAGGCGTCGCTGTCGATGCGGTGTTTGACAGCGTATCGGTCGGCACCACCTTCAAAGAAAAGCTGGGCGAAAAGGGCATCATTTTTTGCTCGTTCAGCGACGCCGTTCACGACCATCCGGACCTGGTGAAGAAATACCTCGGGATGGTGGTGCCGTACACGGACAATTACTTCGCCGCGCTCAACTCGGCGGTTTTCAGCGACGGCTCGTTCTGTTTCATCCCCAAGGGTGTGCGCTGTCCGATGGAGCTGTCCACCTACTTCCGCATCAACGCCGCCAATACCGGCCAGTTCGAGCGCACGCTCATCATTGCCGAGGAGGGCGCCTCGGTCAGCTACCTCGAAGGCTGCACCGCACCGATGCGCGACGAACATCAGTTGCATGCCGCGGTCGTCGAACTGATCGCGCTGGATAGTGCCCAGATCAAATACTCGACGGTCCAGAACTGGTATCCGGGCGATGAGCAGGGGCGCGGCGGCATCTATAATTTCGTTACCAAGCGCGGCCTCTGCAAAGGCAAAAACTCGAAGATTTCCTGGACCCAGGTCGAGACCGGTTCGGCGATCACCTGGAAATATCCCAGTTGCATCCTGCAAGGAGAGAATTCCGTCGGCGAATTCTATTCGGTGGCGGTGACGAACAATTATCAACAGGCCGATACCGGGACCAAGATGGTCCACATCGGCAAGAACACTCGCAGCACGATTGTCTCCAAAGGCATTGCCGCCGGGCACGGCCAGAACAGCTATCGTGGGCTCGTGAAGGTGCAGAAAAGCGCCGTCAACGCGCGCAACTTCTCCCAGTGCGATTCACTCCTCATCGGCAACAACTGCGGCGCGCACACTTTCCCCTACATCGAGGTCAAGAACACCTCCTCGCGCGTCGAGCACGAGGCCTCCACCTCAAAGATCGGCGAGGACCAAATTTTCTATTGCAACCAGCGCGGGTTGGAGACCCAGGACGCCGTCAACATGATCGTCAATGGGTTCTGCAAGGAAGTCTTCCGGGAGTTGCCGATGGAATTCGCCGTTGAAGCGCAGAAACTCCTCGGCGTGAGCCTCGAAGGCAGCGTCGGATGACGTGTCTCCGCCTCCGCGCCTTGAAGAATGTTACATGGTTACCTCCTCACAAAACGCGGCGCGGCAACCTGCTTATCCGCGTAATCCGCGGTAAAACCTCTAATGAAACAACCGATATTGGAAATCAAAGACCTCACCGCCGGGGTTGAGGGGAAGCAAATCCTCAAAGGCATCAACCTGAGTATCTCCCCGGGGGAGGTTCATGCCATCATGGGTCCCAACGGCAGCGGCAAAAGCACACTGGCCGCGATCCTCGCCGGCCGGGAAGGCTACGAAGTCACCGCCGGCCAGGTCCTCTATGAAGGAAAGGATCTGCTGGACATGGACCCCGAGGAACGCGCCCGCGAAGGGCTCTTCCTTGCCTTCCAATACCCGGTGGAAATCCCCGGCGTGAACAGCAAGTACTTCCTCAATTCCGCCCTCAACCAGGTCCGCAAACACAAAGGCCAGCCCGAGCTGGACGCGTGGGAATTCCTGGCCGTGGTGAAAGAAAAGATGAAAATCCTCGACCTCAATGAAGACCTGCTGCTCCGCTCCGTCAACGAAGGCTTCTCGGGTGGTGAGAAAAAGCGCAACGAGATATTTCAGATGGCCGTGCTCGAACCCCGCCTGGCCATTTTGGACGAAACCGATTCCGGCCTGGACATCGACGCTTTGAGAATCGTCTCGACTGGTGTCAATAAACTGCGCCGGCCCGACAATGCCCAACTGGTCATCACCCATTATCAACGGCTGCTCAACTATATCATTCCCGATTTCGTCCATGTACTGGTGGACGGCCGCATCGTTCGCACCGGCGGCAAACAACTCGCGCTTGATCTGGAAGAAAAAGGCTACGACTGGATTACCCGGGAAGAGCCGGTGCCGGCGTAGAGCCGGTAATCAAGTCGGTAACCAGTCGTCGTCCGCATTGCTGGTCACACACGATTTATCATTTTTTCACTGTTCCCCTTTTAGCTCCGTCCGTCACGCCGATCACTGATTACTGATTTACCGATCACTGATCACTGATTACCTGGCCACCCTCGCGCAACTAACCCCCGCCGCTGTTGTTTCATCCCTTGGCGGTGGCAGTCGGCAATTCGTGAACCATCGTCGTACTTATATTAACCGCTGGCTGCCGGGTTCACGCGGCCGCAACAGAAAGGTTAGTATGAAAAACAACACCTGCAGCAGTGGGGGCTTCACCCTGGTGGAAATCATGATCGTCGTCGCTATCATCGGCTTGTTGGCGACCATTGCGATTCCCAACTTCGCGAAGTCTCGCGAGACGGCACACAAAGTTACGTGCATCAGCAACCTTCGGCAAATCGATGGCGCCCTTCAACAATGGGCGCTGGATTTGAAGAAGGATGCGGGGCAGGCCGTTTCGTACCAGGACATCAGCGCGTATCTGCGAAACTCAATCGTCTGTCCCGCTGGCGGTACGACCTTCGCCGACAGCTACACGTTGACCACCGTGGACGAGCGGCCCACCTGCCAGCGAAAACCCCAAACCCATACCCTCCCCCTTTAGGCCAAGGACATAGTGGGAAACGGACCGGGGAGAAATCCCCGGTCCCCTGCCTGCACCACCGGTAAGTCTTTCACGCATCACGCATCACGTATCACCCGTCCCCCATCATCCATCATTCTCCCCTCACCCGTCACTCGTCACCTTCCCTCCACTTGCTTTGCCAGACTTGGCTGGCTAGCCTGCACTGACATGCGGCTGCTCGACCGTTACTTGCTGCGCGAACTGCTGGTTCCGCTGGGCTATTGTCTCAGCGGATTTTTGCTTTTGATCTTTGCCGGCCGCCTGGTCAACGAATTGCACGGCCTGCAGGAGAAGATGTTACGCACCGGGGATATTGCTCTTTTCTACCTGGTCCAGGTGCCCGAATTTCTCGTGATGATTCTGCCAATGGCGCTCCTGCTGGCTCTCCTCTACACCTTGACCAACCATGCGCGCCATCACGAAATCACCGCTATCCGCGCCGCCGGCGTCAGCTTGTGGCGGATGTGCCTGCCGTATGTGGTGGTCGGGTTTGGCCTCAGTCTGCTCTCGTTTGCGTTGAACGAGTTTTACGTGCCGGACAGCGCGGATCAAGCCGAGGCCATTCGCAACCGGCGGGTCCCCCCTGCGCCGGACGCTCCGGGCCGCAATCAAATCCGCGACCTGGGCTTTAATAATACCGGCAGTCACCGCTATTGGCCGCATATTGCCGTCTATAACACCAAGACGGGCGAAATGCTCAAGCCGGATGTTCTCTGGACCCAGCCCGACGGCTCGCAGGTTTACCTCCGGGCGGACCGGGCGGCCTACATCAATGGCGTTTGGACCTTTTACAACGCCTCCAAATACCTGGGCGCGGCACACACCAACTCGCCGCCGGTCCTGGTGCTGCGAACCAATCTCCTGGCCATGCCCGAGTTCTCCGAAACCCCAGAGCAGATCAATAGCGAAATTAAAATCAGCAGCAGTATGTCCCTTAAAGCGGCAAAAAAAACCGACGTGCCGGTTCTGGCGATCCTGAATTACCGGCGCCTGCATTCTAACCTATCGCGCTCCGACTCCGCCTGGCTCGACACCAAACTCCAAGGCCGCCTCGCCACACCCTGGACTTGCCTGGTGGTCGTCCTGATTGCGATTCCTTTTGGCGCGGCCTCAGGCCGGCGCAACGTCTATGTCGGCGTGGCTGGCAGCGTGGTCATTTTCTTTACCTATTGGGTTATGCAGCAGGTTTGCCTGGCCTTGGGCACCGGCAGTTATGTGCCGCCGTGGCTGGGCGGCTGGTTGCCCAATCTCGCGTTCGGCCTGACCGGCCTGTGGCTGACAGCCCGGGTCCGATGAGTTTTTAGTTTTTAGTTCTCAGTTTTTAGTTTTGAATCTTGTGGTTCTGAACTAAAGATTAAGAATTGAAAGCCCGAAAAACTCAGGCGCCCCTTGGACGAGATACCTGACCTCAAAGCACGCTACGACCGGCTCAATTTATTGTACCAGGTCGGCAATGTCATTCACTCCACCCTCGAACCGCAGGAAGCCCTGCAACTTATTATCAAGGAAGCCGTCCGGCTTATGCGCGCCTCCAGCGGGTCCGCCGTCCTGCTCAACCCCACCAACGGTCTCTTGGAAATCCATGCCTCCCAAGGCCTCCCGCCGCAAGCGGCTGAGCTCAAGCTGCGTGTCGGCGAAGGCATCACTGGTTGGGTCGCCCGCAATGGCAAGCCGGCCCGCGTCGGCGACGTCAGCCAAGACCCGCGCTACGTCCTGCTGCAGCCCGGGGTCCGCTCTGAACTGGCGGTGCCCCTCGAGGTACAGGGTCAGGTGCGGGGCGTGCTCAATGTGGATTCGGAACGGCTCGAGGCCTTCAGCGCGGATGACCAGGACCTGCTGGAAGCTCTCGCTCTCCAGGCCGCCAGGGTTATCCAGAATACCTGGCTTTATGAGCAGCTTCGCCTTAAGGCACGCCTTTTTGAATCGCTCGCCAGTGTCAGCCAGACTATCAATTCCACCCTCAACCTGGATGACGCGCTGAATGTCGTCACGCACGAAGCCTGCGTTTTGATGCACGCCAAAATGGCCTCCCTGATGCTGCTCGACGAAACCCGGGAATGGCTCGATTTGCGGGCCAGCCATGGCGCCAGCGCCGCGTATTTGCGCAAACCCCGCCTGAGCCTTGACGAGAGCCTGTTGGGGGTCGTCGTCCGGCGCAAGAAACCGCTGCAGCTCGAGAATGTCCAGACCTCCACACGTTATCAAAATGTCGAAGTGGCCCGGCGCGAGGGCTTGGTGGCATTGCTGAGCGTCCCTCTGCTTTTCGCGGACCAGGCCATTGGCACCCTGAGCGTTTATACCGGCCAGCCCTATAGTTTCTCGAACGAGGAAACCCGGATCCTCTCCGCGTTGGCTGAATTGTCTGCCATTGCCATCGAGAAAGCCCGCCTTTACGAGCGCGTCGTCGATGTCGAAGAACAACTGCGCCAGAACGAAAAGCTGTCGGCGCTCGGCCTGCTGGCGGCCGAAGTCGCCCATGAAATCCGCAACCCGCTCACCGTGATGAAGATGCTCTATCACTCGCTCGACTTGAATTTTCCCGCCGGTGACCCGCGCGCGAAAGACGTCCGGGTCCTCGGCGAAAAAATGGAGTTGCTTAATAAAATCGTCGAACAAATCCTCGATTTTGCCCGCACAACCGAGCCGCAGTTGGCAGCCGTGAACCTTAGCCAGTTGATTGATGAGCTGGGCCTGCTGGTGCGCCACAAGCTCAAGCACCAGAATATTCACCTGGTCCGAAGACTCTCCCCCAACCTGCCCCCCGTCATGGGCGATGCCGGCCAGCTCGAGCAGGCCTTTCTCAACCTCATTCTCAACGCCGCCGAAGCCATGCCCAAGGGCGGCACCTTGACCATTACTTCCCGCTCCGTTTCCCTTCCACGCAACACCGCCCCGCCTACCCATATCGCCGTGGATTTCACTGACACCGGTGCGGGTATGAGCGAGGAACAGCGCCGTCGCGCGTTCAGCTCCGTTTTGACCACGACCAAGGCCAAAGGCACGGGCTTGGGCCTGGCTATTGTCGGCCGCATCATCGAAACCCACCGCGGTCGGGTGAAACTTAAATCACGCCTTGGCCAAGGCACCACCGTGACTGTCATCTTGCCCCTTTCCTAGCTGTGCGTTCCGCGGCGTTCGCCCCCGATTGACTGCACCCTGCCCGTTTTATACGACCGTTCCCGTCCTTCCTGTGACACCCTCACGTTCTCCAATTTCCACGTTTCCCTCTCGTATACGATGTGCTAAGGTTTTGCTCCGTTTATTATGGATTCCTCCATGCCACAACTTTGGCAGAATACTCAACTCCCAACTCCGGATTTGGCATTGGACCTGAGCTTGATGAACTCCCCGGACCTTTTCTTCTCTGTAACCAAACCTCCCCAGCACTTTGCTATGCAGATTAATTCTTCTTGGAAAACCACAGGCAACGGCACCCACATTGACAACGTATTGCTCAATATTGATGGCTCCGCTCTAGGCCAGCAATACATTGGCAATCAATTGTCATTAGACCAACTGCTTAGCTCGCCATTTCTTTCCGATCCACCGACAACCACCTGCCATGCCGCCAAAGCCAGGCCCCATGGTTTTACGCAAGACAAGCTCGACCGATCGGACTTTGGGTATTCACAGCTTCGACATGGGATTCAGCAGACTCATCGGCCCGTCCAAACATCATCGGAGTATTGGGGCTATTTGTGCCATAGAACCATTTCTTTTGACGATAACTGCGAATATGTAACGTTACCGTTAGTTTAAATAGCGAAAGAAGTTTTGTTATCCATGATTTTCCAATCGGACCTATATTCCCACTTTAATTAATCCTAACTACGATCACCGACACTGGCATCGACACGTGCGAGAGCCTCGTGCCATAACGTGACCTCAAGATTAGACTGAAGTAAAAGAATGTTCATCTATCCAAAACAGTACGATGTAATCGTGGTGGGCGCTGGCCACGCCGGGGTGGAGGCCGCGTTGGCGGCAGCAAGGATGGGCTGCAAGACTATGCTGCTAACTATTAACGCCGACACCGTCGGCCAGATGTCGTGCAACCCGGCCATCGGTGGTTTGGCAAAGGGACACTTGGCCCGGGAGATAGATGCCATTGGTGGAGAAATGGGCAAGGCGACTGACATGACTGGTCTGCAGTTCCGGATGCTCAACACCAAGAAGGGCCAGGCGGTCTGGGCGCCACGAGCGCAGTGTGACAAGAAGGCCTACCAGTTTCGGCTCAAATGGATTTGTGAACGCGAGCCAAACCTGGACCTTCGGCAAGGTCAATGTCAAAGGCTACTTCACACTGGCGGTGAGGTCTATGGCATTGAGACCACACTGGAGGCCGAATATCACGCCAAAACGGTCATCGTTACAACCGGCACGTTCTTAAAGGGGTTAATGCATGTTGGCATGAACCGCCAATCTGGTGGCCGTGCTGGCGAAGCAGCGGCGATGGGGCTTTCTGGCTCACTCAAGGAGCTTGGGCTGGAACTCGGTCGACTCAAGACCGGAACCCCTCCACGGCTCCTTCGCCGTTCGATTGACTTCTCCAGGACTGAGGTGCAGCCAGGCGATGAGCCGGTTCCTTACTTCACTTATTGGAAGGATGATTTGTTCCACGTGGAACAATCTGGGGACGTAGAATCGCCAATGTCAGGAGCTCAACCCAGGACTCCGCATTCAAACGGTCGTCAGGATAACCAGCACACCGCGGCAATGTTCCACGTGGAACAATCCGAACAAATCGAAAATCGAAAATCGAAAATCAAAAGTCGCCCGCACCACCCCTACCCGCCGGGTTCCATCCTCGCCCAAATTGGTGGCCAACTCCCGTGCTATATCACCTACACCACCGAAGCGACCGCTAAAATAATCAATGCCAACCTCCGTAAATCCCCACTCTATTCAGGCGCCATCGAGGGCGTCGGACCCCGTTATTGCCCATCCATCGAGGATAAAATAGTTAAGTTCCCAGAGAAAGAGCGCCAACAGATTTTCCTCGAACCAGAGGGAATCGCCACCGACGAGATCTATGTCAATGGATTCTCAACCTCTCTCCCCTTCGATGTCCAGATCGAGATGGTTCAAACCATCATCGGTTGTGAGCACGCAGAGATCCTGAGACCAGCCTATGCCGTCGAATACGACTTCGCATTCCCAACACAGTTGTACCCATCCCTCGAAACAAAGATCTGCCGCAACCTCTTCCTGGCAGGACAAATCAACGGTACATCAGGTTATGAGGAAGCAGGCGCCCAAGGCCTCATCGCTGGTATCAACGCCGCCCGTAAAGTCCACGGACTGGAACCCGTCGTCTTGCGACGTGACCAAGCTTATATCGGCGTTCTGATCGACGACCTCGTCACCAAGGGGACGGTCGAGCCTTACAGAATGTTTACCTCGAGGGCCGAGTATCGTCTGCTGCTGCGACAGGATAATGCCGACCTGCGCCTTTCCAAGCTAGGTTATGAAGTCGGGTTGCTGCCGGAACGCAATTACAGAAAACTCGAAGCCAAGCAGCGTGCTATCGATGACGAAATCGCTCGCCTCGAGCGGACCCGGTGTGGCTCGGAAACGCTCGCTCAGTTGCTGCGGCGACCCGACGTCTCATATAAGTCATTAGAATCACAACATATATATATATCAGATGAAATAATTCAACAAGTTGAGATTTCATTGAAGTATGCCGGGTATATCGACCGGCAGGAAAACGAGATCGCCAAATTCAAAGACCTTGAAGACAAGCAAATCCCCGATGGATTTGATTACCTGAACGTGCCGAGCTTGCGACTCGAGGCACGGCAGAAGTTTATGCAGATTCGGCCGGGTACCATTGGCCAGGCTTCGCGTATCTCGGGCGTTTCTCCGGCAGACATCAGCATTCTGATGGTCTGGCTCAAGCGTAGCGCTGCGGCGAAAGAGAAGAGAGAATTCGTGGTTCCCTCTACCGGGCTGCCCCCCGCGTCAAACGATCCCTGATCGCGCGCCACTCTTCACCTTCGGGCAAAGCCTCCACCACAATCAACTCTGCGCCAGCCTCGTCGCATTGATGCAACTCGGCATAAATCGCGCGCGCGAACGCTTCCGCATCATGGGGAATGACACTGACCCGGCCAAAGCCCTGAACCGACGGAATCCGTGTATGAGCTATGACATGGATCTTCGCGCCCGGGACTCCGCATCGCAAACTTCGCAACCTCAATTCACTCTCGTCCTGCCACGGCCAAATAACCAGCCTTGCGCTGGGTGAGTAATGCCGCTGCAAAAGGCCCGGACTTTTCAGCACCTGTTCTTGTTGAGCTCCGCCAACAGCCAATTTGCCCGTGACCGCCAGCAATGCTGGCTCGTGAATCATGCCAGGGCGCAGCAGCCGTGGCGGAAAAACCGAAAGGTCCAAAACCGTTGACTCGATCCCGATTTGCGATTGGCCGCCATCCACGATCAGCACAATCCTTGCGCCCAATTGCTTGCGCACGTGCCTTGCGTTTGTAGTAGAAACCTGGTTGGACAAGTTGGCGCTCGGCGCCGCTAAAGGAAAACCGCATTCGCGAATCACAGCCTGAATAAACGGATGGCTGGGCCAGCGCACGCCGACAGTCGGTCCGCCCGCCGTGACCACCTCGGGAATTACTTGCGCGCGCGGCAGCACCAGCGTCAGCGCTCCCGGCCAAAAGGCTCCCGCCAACTCCTCCGCCTGGGCGGGCCACTGCGCGACACACCTTTTCGCCATCTCCACGCTCGCCACGTGAACAATAATGGGATTATGTGCCGGACGCCCTTTGACGGCAAAAATCCGAGCAACGGCCTGGGCGTTGAGCGCGTTGGCTGCCAGGCCATAGACCGTTTCGGTCGGGACGGCCACCACTTCTCCTGCCCGCAGCAGGGTTGCCGCCCTTTGCACCGCAATCGCAAACAATTCCGGCGTATCCGTCGGCAGGACCTCGGCGCTGACAACGCGGTGGCTCATGTGCGGGGAAAGCGGACTTGTAGACCGTTTCGCCAGTGCGGCGATGAGATAAAGCAGAGCTTGTCAAATAAGGCAATGGCCGCTCCCGCCACTCCAATACTCCAATACTTCAATACTCCAATACTCCACCACCCCATCAATCTGCCGCCTTCCGCCTGCACGTGCCAAGCTTCTTCAGTTCCTCACAATTCGCCTTAATCTCAAGACGCTGTGCCTTAACCGAAAAACCGAGCCGCTGGCTGATTTCCTTTTCAAGCCGATCGAGCTTTTCGCTCTCAAACTCGACGATTTTCTCGCAATCCTGGCAAATAATGTGATTGTGGCGCGGGTGCTCGGCGTAATTCGGGTCGTAAAACTTGGAATCTTTTCCGAAATCCATTTCCCTCACCAGGCCGCTTTCGGTCAGGAGCGGCAGTGTCCGATACACCGTAGCGCGAGAGACGGACCTATCGCGGCGACGGGACCATTCCAAAAGTTCTTCGGCGGTGAAATGCCGGCGGGTGCTGAAAGCCGTGTCGATTATGGCCCGGCGCTGTGCCGTCACCCGTAGATTCTTCTGAGCCAGAAAATCCAGGAATCGCTGCCGGGCGCACGGGCTGCCTGCATCTGCCATGGTCGCAGTATAGGATCAGGAGTGACGGGTGACAAGGGACGAGTGGCGGGCGGGTGACGTGTGGGTGATCCGTAAAACGTCAAACGTGAAACGTAAACCATGGATTTGTTGCTCCGCGCCAGCAGCCTGACCACTGATTACTGATATTACTGATTACTGACTTTGGACTTTGGACTTTGGACTTTGGACTCCGGACTCTAGACTGGTTTTCAATGACCATCGAACTTCTCAACACCGGCACCGAACTGATGCTCGGCCGGGTCCTCAATACCCACCAGCAATGGCTCTGTCGTCAGTTGGCTGATTTGGGTTACCTCGTTGCTCGGCAGGTTGCCGTAGCGGACACCGGCGGCGAAATCGAAGCTGCCGTTCGCGAAGCGCTCGCCCGCGCCGACCTGGTCATCACAACCGGCGGTCTGGGACCAACCTCCGATGACCTGACACGGGACCTGCTCGCGCGCCTGCTCGGCAGAAGCCTCCGTGAAGACCCCACGGTGCTCGCGCACATCAAGCACTTTTTCGAAATGCGCAACCGCCTGATGCCCGAGCGGACGCGTGTGCAGGCAATGGTGCCCGAGGGTGCCTTGGTTTTGCCAAACCCGCACGGAACCGCACCCGGCTTGACACTGGAGATTCGCCCCAATCAGTTTCGTCCCAGGGCGAGCTGGCTCATCATGCTGCCCGGACCACCCCGCGAATTGCGGCCCATGTTCATTGATTCGGTTGTCCCGCTGCTGCGGCGGGTTCTGCCGCCGGAAACCGGTTTTGTTTGCCGCACGCTCCGAGCTACTGGCATCGGCGAGTCGCTCGTTGAGGAAAAGGTCGGGCCTCCGCTTCAGCGCTTGGTTCAGACCGGGCTGGAGCTCGGCTACTGCGCTCGGCCGGGCCAGGTAGACGTGCGGCTGGCCGCGCGCGGTTCGCATGCACAGTCTCAGGTAGAGGAAGCGGAAGGAATCGTGCGCACTCAACTTGGCCAGCACCTCTTCGGGATGGAAGACGAGGAATTGGAAGAAATTACGGTCCGCCGCCTGACCGAGCGGAAGGAGACACTTGCCGTCGCTGAATCTTGCACTGGCGGCTGCATCGCCCATCGGTTGACAAATGTCCCAGGCGCTTCAGCAGTCCTGTTGGCGGGCTTGGTCACTTATAGCGACCAGGCGAAGCAAAAATTCCTCGGGGTTCATGCCGAAACGCTGGCACAACATGGCGCGGTCAGCGAACCGGTCGCGCGCCAGATGGCCGAAGGCGCGCGGAGAGAGACCGGGGCCGATTATGCATTATCCGTCACGGGCATCGCCGGCCCCAGTGGCGGCACCACTGCCAAACCCATAGGAACGGTTTTTATTGGTTTGGCCGGATCGTTTGAAACCATCGTCGAGCGCAATTTCAACCCCTGGGACCGCGAAACCTTCAAGCAAGTCACTGCTCAACAGGCGCTGGAGTTGCTGCGGCGCCAGCTTGGTGGCGGGGTGTAGATTCACCCGGCTCTCTTCTCCCAAAATGCTCACCCGTCAAGAAACGACCGCAAGAAGCGCCTCTGACTGGTTTCACCTGGGTACCGCCATTGGCCTGCCCCGGATGATTTAGTTTTCGTCTGCTTGACACTCCCCCCTTCGCTGGTATGCTCTCGCGTTCCGTCTGCGGGGTGTTTCCTGTCCATCTGGACGGAGCCGCACGGGGTGCAAGTGACTTATGAAGCGACAATATCAACCGTCCAAGATGCGCCGCAAACGGCAGCATGGTTTTCTAAGCCGCAACTCGACCAAAAGCGGCCGAGGCATCCTGCGCAATCGCCGCCGCACCGGTCGCAAGCGCCTGACCCCGGTATAAAGGCCTGGGGCATGGCGGCCGAAGTCCCACAGCGACTCAGGTTCGGCCGCGCGGCGCGCATCAAGCAGGGCAGGGATTTCGCCCGGGTTCGCCGGGAAGGACAACGGCTGGCTACAGGCTCTTTGATCGCCAACTGGCAGCGGCTGCCCTCCGACGGCAAGTCGCGCCTGGGCGTAATCACGTCAGCCAAAATCGGCGGGGCGGTCGTGCGCAACCGTGCCCGGCGGCTGTTGCGCGAAAGCTTTCGCTTGCATCAGCACGAGTTCGCACAACCGTTGGACCTGGTGCTGGTCGCCCGGCCCTCCATTGCCGGCAAAAGCTTTGCCGAGGTCGAGAAGGATTTTTTGACAACGCTGCGGAAAACGGGATTGTTGAAATGAGCGAGTGCATGTGAATACCACCCAAAACATTTTGATTCTTGGTGCGCGGCTTTACCGCGGCGTGATTTCGCCCGCCAAGCTCTTTCTCTTCGGACCGTTGGGCCAGTGCCGTTTCACTCCAAGCTGTTCCGCCTACGCCGTCGAAGCCATCACTCGCCACGGAGCGCTATCCGGCTGCTGGCTGGCCCTTAAACGCCTTGGCCGTTGCCATCCTTGGGGCGGTTGCGGCGAGGACCCAGTACCGGAAAGCGCATCGGAAGCTCTCCGTCAGAAAGTCGGCGTCGCTCCTGCCACTACAGACCCATTGGGCGTCACGTATGACGCGTCACGCGTCACGCGTCACACCGCACCCATTAAGGCTGGCCTCGGGTCGTGCCATCCGGCTCCTCCACTCTCCCGACCTGCCTAATCGCATGGATCGTACTTCAATCATCGTCGTCGTTCTCTGCCTGCTCCTGATGGGCCTATGGTTCGTGGTTGTCCCAAAGATGTATCCGCCCAAACCTCTGTCCCCCGGCGCGACCAACGCCCCCACTGCGACACTCACCACCAACCAGACCGGCACGTCAGCCGCGTCACCGGCCATGCCCGAGGCGCCCCTGCCCCCACCGCAGCTAGTCGCTAACACCAACGTGCCCGAGGAGTTGCGCGAGGTCACCAACGCCAACGCCCATTATACATTTACCTCCTATGGGGGCGGACTGAAACTCATCGAACTGCTCCGTTATCCTGAAACGGTTGGTACCCGGTTCGAGAAAGCGCGGACCAATCAGGTCGCGACCCTGAACATGTACACACCGGCTCCGACTCTGGCTTTGTTGGACGGCGAGCCCGTGCAAGGCGACGGCATCTTCAAACTGACGCGAACCGGAGACACGATCCGGGCCGAGAAGCAACTCACCAATGGCCTGACCATCATTAAGGATTTCGAGATCAGTACGAACTATCTGATTGCGGCGACCGTTCGCCTCGAGAACCACTCGACCAAGCCGCTGAATTTACCCGCCCAGGAATGGATCATCGGCACGGCCACCCCCATGGGGCCTCGCGATAACGGCCAGGCCGTCGGCGTGCTCTGGTATAATGGCTCCAAAGCGACGGATGTTGGCACCGTCTCCTATTTTTCCCCGAGCGGCGGCTGCTTCTCGCGCCGGATACCGCCCACCGATTACTCCGCCGGCGAAAGCAACGTTGTCTGGGTCGCCGCGCACAATCAATTTTTTGCTTTGGCAGTGATGCCGCAGCAACCTGCGCTGAAGGTCGTGGTGCGCCGCCTCGATTTACCCCGCCCGACTGGCGAAGACGCCCGCCTCGTGGCCACCAACGCCCCCACTCCGCAAGGGTACGAAGCCGCCATGGTCTATCCTGCCCTCACCCTCGGCACTAACCAAACCGTCCAACGCCAAATCTTCCTCTTCGCTGGCCCAAAGGAATACCAGACGCTGGCCCGTGTTAGCGATCGGTTCAACAACAACATCGACCTGGTGATGAACTTCGGTTGGGCCGGTTTCGTCTCCAAAGCACTGCTGCTGGGCATGAATTGGCTGCACGAGATGCTCCGGATTTCCTACGGTTGGGCCATTGTCATGATCACCATGCTCATCAAGCTGGTCTTTTGGCCTTTGACCGCCGCCAGCACCCGTTCGGCCAAGCGCATGCAAGCCCTCCAGCCCCAGGTCAAGGCCCTCCAGGAAAAGTACAAAGATGACCCGATGAAATCGCAGCGCAAGATGATGGAACTTTGGAAAGAGAACAAAGTCAGCCCCATGAGCGGCTGCCTCCCGATGGTTATCCAGATCCCCGTCTTCTTTGGTTTCTACAGCATGATTCGCAGCGCTATCGAACTTCGGGGTGCGTCCTTCCTGTGGGTCCAGGACCTCTCCCAATCGGATACCTTGTTCGTCATCCCCGGCTTGGGATTCCTGCCGTTTTTCGGCGTGCCCGGCGTCGGCTTGCCCTTCAACTTGCTGCCGCTGATTA
>Ga0210408_10000783_pt1 | contig 36225 bp, 31 predicted proteins | sample IncBWH4MmetaG_FD_155471 | JGI IMG/M metagenome (GOLD analysis project Ga0210408, IMG submission 155471) | Forest soil microbial communities from Barre Woods Harvard Forest LTER site, Petersham, Massachusetts, United States - Inc-BW-H-4-M | ecosystem: Environmental > Terrestrial > Soil >... | reverse complement strand
AAGATGCTGGATGCGCAGAACGTGACCCGGCCAATGGCCTTCGCATTGCAGACCACGAGGATCAAGCTGGAGGCGGATCGTGCCGATACGCAATCGAAGATTGCCGCCATTGTTGCGCCGGAACTGAGCGACCGGCCGGTGAAGGAATTGGTCGCCGAAAAGCAGAGCAGCGAAGTGAACGAGCGACGGGCGCTGAACAAACTGAGCCGCCAGAATGACTGGGACGTAGCGCTTTCAGTGGGCGCGCACCAGCAGATCAATCCACTGATTGGGAACCCCGGAGCTTACGGCGAGGTTAGCGTGAGCTACAATCTCGCGAGCCGGGCGATCAACAAACACCTGGACCAGGCGGCGGAGGCTTACGACGATTGGAAGAAAGTTCAGGAAGGCGATGTCGTCCGCAACGCCGAAGTCCTCAAGCAGCAGGTTGTAGGCGGCATTTCGGTTCAGGACAGCCGGCTCAAGGCACTCGAGGAAGAAAAGAAGCAAATCGAAAGCAACCTTCAATTGCTGGGCGCGGGTGAAACCACGGCGGCCCTGGACTTTCGCAACCAGCTGAGCACGGCGCAATTGCTGCTGGAAATCGAGATCGGCGACGCGAGCTTTCGGCTCGACGAGCTGAGAGAGTTTCTGGGAAGAAATTTCTAAGCAAGGAAGCCGACTTGTCCCGTCGAGCAACTCAATGAAGTGATCGCCAGAGCCGGAACCGCCGCTGCTTGACAGCGCAGCAATAACCGTGTTACCAATTCGCCCCGTCCCCAAAGAGAGTCCTGGAAAGGTGTGTCCAATGAAGAAATTCTGCCCAGCTATATTGCTCTTGCTGTTCGCACTTGCAATACCCAAGGGTGTCTTCGCACAGGAAGACGACCAGGTTTCCCCGGAAGCGCTTTCGAATGCGCATTCGATGCATTTCACGACGGCGCCGCGTGGCCATCTGAATGGCCAGGACCACGCGCGTTTCGGTCTCGCGGGAATCGATTCCATTGCCAACTGGAACAAGCATTTCACCACGGAAGGCATCGATCCCAGCGGCAACCCGCAGCACATCTGGTACTACAGCATGGTTGGGAATCCGCCGGAACTTGGCGGCACTACGGTATTCAACGCTCCGGTCGTTCCGGTTTCTCTGGATCTTCGCAACGCGGACGGCACGCCGCGGTTCGTGGGGGGACAGCGGCTGTTTTACGATGTGACGCCATTTATCCAGCCTACGATCAACTCGCCGGTATTCCAAAGCTCCAGCTACACGAGCAGCAACGTTCCTACCCAATTCGCCGACGCAGTGCAGCGGGCGGAATTTACGGACAGGATGAAGCCGGACTGGCACACGGTACTGAATCCGAGCGTGAAGGCAACGCGAACGATGGTGCTCATCAAAGGCAACTATCGGTTCGCGCTCAACGCCGATGGAAGCTGCTGTTTCTTCGTGCTGGTGGATGCCAATACTTTCGTCAACGAACTATTTCCGGCCACCTTTCCCTTCGATAACAGCACGGTGATTGGGTCAGCGGAAAATGCGGGCGACATAACCACCAAGGACATCTCGACGTTCCTGTTCCCAAATACTTATCTCTATACGCAGCACAACCCGGCCCATTGCTGCATCCTAGGCTTTCACAACCTTGATCTCGAGCCGGGGATTCCAAGCAACGGCAATCTTGAGAGGCTTTACGTGGTGAATTACTCCAGTTGGATTAGCCCAGGAATCTTCGGCGGCGGTTTCCAGGACGTCACGGCGCTGAGCCACGAGATGTCCGAGACGTTCAACGACCCCTTCGTGGGTGCCGATGGCATTCACAACGTAACGCCGTTTTGGTTGGCACCGAATGGAAATTGCCAGGACAATCTGGAGGTTGGCGACGTCATCGAAGGACTTCCCAGGGACGTCTTCCCGATTAACCTGAACGGAATGACGTATCACCCGCAGAACGAGGCCTTGCTCCAATGGTTCGAGTTCGAATCTCCTTCGAGCGCATTGGGCGGCGCGTATAGCTACCCTGACGCGACAACGTTGACAGCTCTTTCTCCGCCACAGAATTTCGCGTGCAAGCCTTAGTTTAGCGATAAGAGTGAAGGGCGCCGCTTGCGGCGCCCTTTTTTTCTTTTCATTTTCATTTCCGGCGCGCTTGAGAAAAGAAAAGTCACTGAAGACGTGCATTACCAGGGCAGTTCGTCATACCGCGGAAGGGAGCAACTGCTCGAGCTCGATGGTGAGCGCGCCGGGCCCCTGCAGGTAAGCGACACGGGCGCCATAGGGGCGATCTTGAGGCGGTTGCACGACTTGCGCGCCGCGTCCCACCAACGCGGTAAAGTCGGCATGGCAATCAAGGCTGTTGAAGCCGATCGTGGCGACACTGTCGTCGGACCCAGCGTCGAGAATGAGCGTGAAGGGACCGAACTCCAAGACGGCCATCCGCGCGTCGCTGAAGCTGGGCACGACTCCACATCTCGACGTGAACCACTGGACCGCGCCGGACAGGTCCTTGACCCGGCAATGGACATGCGAAATGGTCATAGCCGTCCCCTTCTTGACAAACACATTCAAGTCAATGTTTGCTTCCAGTCAGAAGTATAGGGCTAGAAGCGAACTGGCGAGAAAGTTGAATATTGGATTGCCATATTCAACTGTTTGCGCGCCCTGCAGCTTCCGTCAACCAGGCTTCGGCCTTTTGAACATCATCGAAGGTCTCTGTCAGAAACTTCTCCTCCGGCGATGACCGCATCGGCGGCATCTGCGCACCTTTCGGAAAAAGAAACGCCTGACGCTTAACGCCTGCAGTGGCGTAACGATTCGAGATATTTTTTACCCGCCATGGCTGTACCTCTGGGCCGGGCTTATGGCGAAAACCGCTGACATCCACAAGAATTCCCCGTGCTTTCTTCTGCTCGACGTGCCCGGCGAATAACGTCAGTGCGGCTTTGAAATCCTCATCCGTCATGGAAGAGGTGCCTTCCTTCCAGTCGATCCCAATGATCCGAGTGTGCTCATCCCAAAGAACCTTGAAGAACTTGTCTTCGTGCAGTTGCGTTGTTTGCATCGTGGTCTCCCTTCACTTTTCGAATGTGTTTCTGATTCTCGTCGTGTCGCGCTACTTCAAAAAAAATGTTACAGATCGTCTACTCAGATCGTTATTGCTCGCCCGTAAATACTTGTGGGCCCGCATTGAGATCCTTGCCCCGCTAGCCTTTCGGCGCACGAACGGGACGTACGCGCTTGTGTCACCCCCATTCCTTAGCCATTCTTCCAGAGTCTGGAGATGCACCTCTGGGGCTCCGCATCCTCCTCGAAAACTCTGGACAGGGCCGTGTACGCGACGGCGAGTTGGAAGCGGGCGGATACTTTCCAACACGCGAGAGGGAGAAATCAGTTCGGCTTCATGTGGACCTTCGCCCAGTCGGCGAACCCGGTGAAGCCACCGGGTACCAAGGCACGGGTCGCGGCCACGCGCGTCTCGTACTCCGGGCCGAAGTAGGTGTACTGCGAGATGTATTGATACATCTCGCGGAACTCGGGCGCGCCCGGAAAGAAGTTGTCGTAGACCTCGGGTGGCTCGACTCGGACCACTTGCAGCTTGTGCCCCTGTGTATTCAGTGTGGAAACGAAGTCGTTCCAGGAGTAGATGCCACCGCAAACGGCGAGGTGGCTGCCGTTTGGCAGCTTATCGCCCGCGACGAACGCGGCGGCCACCGCGCGGCCGACCTCCGTGGGATCGCCGGTGTGCATGACACGCGCCGCAGGGTCCATCGGGACCGCCCAGCCTCGACCGCCGTTCGGCAACGGCTGCGGGGCGTTCATCGTGAGGAAGTTCTGGAAGTACATGGGCGCATGCACAAAGGTGTAGCGCGGAAAGCCGGCCGCCTCGACTACCGCATCGACGCGCGCCTTGTCCGTGTAGTGCGCAACCTTGAAACGCCCGCCGGTTATCCTTTCGCAGTCGGGGAGCGTCGACCAGACGAGATGCTTCACCCCCGCCGAGTGCGCCGCCCGCACTGCTGCCGCGCCGATCTCTGTCTCGTGGTGCATCTGCGCGGGATCCCAGAAGTTCGTCACGACGAAAGCGCCGTACACGCCCTCGAACGGCAAACGCAGGCTGGGAGCGTCGAGCAAATCGCCCTTGATGACCTCGACTCCCCGCTTAGTGAGTGCCTTAGCCGCATCGCCGACCGGGTTGCGACTGACGACGCGAACCGTGAATTTGCCCGATGCGAGCAATGCGTCCACGACGCCGCCGCCCTGTTTCCCACTGCCACCGATTACCGCGATTACCGGCTTTGCCATTGTTAGCTCTCCTTGTCGAGTGAGGTCAGACAGTGCAACGTTATTGAAGGACAGCGCGGCGCATCTTCGCATGTCGAAGATACACTGCACGTTCCGTAACAGTTGGTACTACGTCCCTGCGCCGATTCTCCGGAGCGGCCCTAGTATTTTGGAGTTCTCCGACGGACGCTTCCGTCCAGTGCCGCGTTTTCGGTGGGATACTCGCGCAGAAAGATCAGAGTGTCGCCTAAAACAGGCATGAGAGATTCTCCTCTTAACGGCGCTGCGTGGCCGGCGAGTTTCGGACTACCCTTTTGCGGAACGTACTAGTACAATTCAGGCGATCGGCGCGAGGGGATCGCCGGACATCCGCGAAAGACAGCCAAAGCCGATTCAGAACAGCCACTTTGTAGTGGAGCCGGGAACAGAATACAAGTACAAATTGCAAGCCAGCCCAGGGCGTGACCTGTAAACGGTGGCGAATCGAGTTGTACGGAAAAGTACAAATGGAAGGGAGTCCATGAAAAAACGATTCGTAAGAGGCGCGGAAACCAGGATGCGAATCATTCGCATCGCCGCTGACCTGTTTCACCAGCAAGGGGCGCGCTCGACCAGCCCGGATGAGGTCATCGAAGCTTCAAGAACGGGGAAGGGCCAGTTCTATCACTACTTCAAAAGCAAGGAAGGCCTAATCCACGAGGTGCTGCAAACATATCTGAATGAGATCAAAACGGGTGAATCCCGTGTCAACTATGAAATCAAATCGTGGAGGGATTTGCAGAAGTGGTTCCTTGCCCACCTGGAACTTCAGAAGAGTTTTGACATGACGAGGGGTTGCCCCTTCGGAACCCTGGGAAACGAAGCAACTCAAAATGATGAACTAATCCGGCAGGACGTCAGCCTTATCTTTGAAGTCGTGAAGAACAAGCTGGCTGCGTTCTTTCTGAGTGAGAAAGCCAAGGGACGGCTTGCAAGACAAGCCAATGCAGAGAGCATGGCGGAGTTTTGTATCGCCACGATACAAGGCGCCATGTTAATGGGCAAAATAAAGAGGAGTAGCCAAACTGTTGAAACCACGGTCCATGAGGCCCTGGCACACCTCCGAGGTTATGCAAACAAGCCGAAAAGTGATTAAGCGGAAGGGGATCGGAACAAAATCGCAAAAGACGATGGTCGAAGAAAGTGTAGGGCTATGGGCGGTCGGGGCTCTCGTACACTTCGTGGACGGCCCACACGGTGATCAAGGCCACGGTGCCGATGGCGTACCACATGAATCGGCTCTTGGCGGCCTTGATGGGAGGGCCGCCCATACTCTTGCCGCCCGCGCCTTGCGGCCCTTGCGGGTCGGCAGGGTTGGGACCGAGGACGACGCGATAGGCGGCGCCTTCTGGAATCTCGCGCACGTCGTCTTCGACGGCGATGGTCAGCGATCCGCGAGTGCTCTTGACGATTAATTCTTTGGGATTCAGAACGGTGACTTGTCCGATGGTGGGCTGGCTGGTTTTCGGGCGAATCACGGCGGTAGCCACGTGCAAAGCAAAAGCGTTCGAATTGGCGGTGGAGAAAGTCGCGGAGCCGAAAGCCAGTGTTGCGGCCGGGCTGGCGCCCTCCTGAGAAAAGGTGGCGCTGCTGTAGCTGGAAAGAAGCAAGCGGGCGGCTCCCGCGCGAACCTGGAGGCCACCGTACTGGTCGGTGCTGAGCCGGTCACCGGTGAAAACGGTGGTGCCAACGGAGGCCACGGCAGCGCCAACGTGAGCGCGGTCGGCGTAGACGACAGTGCCAAGCGAAGAGGCAGTAGCGGCCCAAACAGGCGTAGTCAGGAGCGAGAATGAGACGAGCAGGGCCGGGAGACTCTTGGTAATCGAGCGGGGGCCAGTAGCACTGGCGACTACGAAGCGTATCACTCTGCTGGTGGCCGAATTAAGGCCGATGCTGCTGGTGACCGTAGAACGGTCATCGCGCAGACACATCATTAAATGCCTCCAAGAGGACCGGAAGCAGAATACTGAGTAAAATTGCCGCCGTCAATCGGGTAAACGCTTTTCGCGCGAAAAAGTAATGCCTTCCCGGCACAGGCGGAGTTTGCTGGCCGATCAAGCCTTCCGCTGTTACAATGCAAGCAAAAGATGACCGACTGGAAACAGATCACCGCCCGCATCCGCCGCGCGCGAACCAGCAAGGATCCCGCGGGACAACTTTCGAACCTTTACCAGAAGACGCGGGACGCCATGGTGGCGTTCGAACTCGCTAAATTTTTCGAAACTTCCGGGCAGAATGCCGATGCCGCGAAATGGTATTCGGCGGCGGCGGAAAGATTCCGGCGCGCGGACTGGAAAATCAAAGCGCAGGAAGCCGCGGTGCGACTCGGCGGCGCGCCGGGAGAGATTCCGCTGGAAGCGGGTGCGCTGCCGGCGGGGGAGTTTACGTTGACGCCGCCGCCGGTTTCGGAGCCGGAGGCGGAGTTGCCGTTCGAACAGAATCCTGAAGCGCTGGAATCATCCGTGGCGGTGAGCAGCGAGATCCAGCAGGCCGCGGAGAATCCAGTGAACACGCCACCCGGTTCCGCGCTGGAAAGAAAAGGCCGGAGGCGGGGACGGCGCGGGGGTCGGAACCGGCGCAAGGGAAGCGAGGGGAAAGTGGCAGTCGCTGCAGCCGGTCAACCCTCGACGGCATCGCCTTTGCCACGACGCGGATTGCCTCCCGCGGTCTTTGAGGACTCGGCCGAGCCGGCTCCACCGCGAGTGACGCACAGCCGGGCGATTCCCAGCCTGCCGATCGAGCCGATTGGAGAACCGAGCGGAGTAAGCGTGAAGGGACGCTATGGCGATCCCGGGCTGTCTTCGCGGATTTCGCTGCTGGAGATGCAATTCCGCAGATTGATGACCTGTCCACCCGCCAAACTGGAAGAAGCGGATCTGGCGCCGGTGGGGCCGGGCGTATTTGTGCTGACCGATTCGGATCTGACGAGCTATTACTATGTGGAAGCTTGCCAGACGCTGCGAATTGCCATCGGCAACTTATTGCGGGGAGGCTCAAGCCGTCGCGGAGCGGACTCGATCAAGCCGCAGCTCGCCGAACACCTGGGAATTCCGGAAGCGCGCGTGGCGAAATATCTGGCCGATCATTGCGTGGTGCGGTGGCTGCAACTGGATGAAGGAGCCTCGAATTTCGCGCATTTTGTGATCGCGGTGCTGCGGCCGGCGCTGAACGAATAGAAAAGCGCGGGCCGGAAATGTGCACGAGAGTTCCGCGAAAGTGGAAAGTTCTAGCCCATTCGCACTACTAGTAACCCCTTTTTGAGCCCCCGGGAAATGCCGTTCGCTGGCCCTAATTGCCGTTCAACCCCTGATTTTGACCGTTCAGTGCAAGATGCTGGCGTCCAACCCGCATAACCGTCAAACTATAGGTGTCTAAAGACTTATTGGACGTACCTAGTGTTTATGGTACGGTTTTTAGGCACGCAAAAGTGAGCCCGGGGGCAGTCGTTGGGCATCCAACGATTGATTGGGCTCCATTAATCCCAAGGGCCAAGTAAGCTGGCATCTTTGAAAGTGGAGGATAGAGGTTTATGCCGAATACAGTAGGCACGCAAATCGCGAGGACGTTTGATTGGGTTCTTTGCAAAGCGGCTGGAATCACGTTTGACACCATCCAGTACTTCAACAAGCGCAATCCGAATCCTTCCGTCACGCCGAAATGGTCGGATAAGCCGCTGCTGAAATCCTGGGAGAAGACCAAGCCGACGCTGGGCTTCCCGCGGCAGACCGATTCGCTGTGTCCGGCGTGCGTGAAAGAAGCGCGCGAGGCCATCATCGCAGGCAAAAAGGATTGGCGCGACCTGATGAGCGAAAAGGTCGGCGAAATCAAGGCGCAGATCATCGAGCGCGACGGGCAAGTGTGGATGGTGAAGGATTGCCCGCTGCACGGACATTACGAAGACATGATGGCGGTGGATTCCAAGTGGCTGAATTGGATCGAACGCCAGTACCCGGGCCGCGACATTCCCGCGCACAACGACGAAGACCTGCACAAGCATGGTTCCTCGACGGTACGGTATGGCCGTGGGTCGGTGCTTACCGTGGACCTGACGAATCGCTGCAACATGATGTGCGATCCGTGCTTCATGGACGCGAACCAGGTTGGTTACGTGCATGAGCTGGGCTGGGAGGAGATTAAGGAAATCCTGGATAACGCGCTGAAGATCAAGCCGCGCCGGCAGATGTCCGTGCAGTTCAGCGGCGGCGAGCCGACGATGAGCCCGTACTTTTTCGATGCGGTCGCGTATGCGCGCAAGATTGGCTACAACAGCGTGCAGGCGGCGACGAACGGCATCGAGTTCGCGAAGAGCAAGGAGTTTTGCAAGAAGGCGTTTGAAGCGGGCATGCGCTACGCGTACCTGCAGTTCGACGGGATTGGGAACGATGCGAACAGCCACCGTCAGATCGGGAATTTGTTCGATGTGAAGCTGCGTGCGATTGAGAACATGCACGAAGCGGGGATCGAAATCGTGCTGGTGGTGACGATCGTCAATAACGTGAACAACGACCAGGTAGGCACGGTCGTGAAGTTTGCGATGGAGAACCCCAAGAAAATCGCGTTTGTGAGCTTCCAGCCGGTTTCGTTTACCGGGCGCGACGAAGACATCACTCCGGAACGCCGGCTGCGGCAGCGCTACACGCTTTCGCATCTGGCGAGGGACGTCAGCCACCAGGTGGGCAAAGTCGAGCCAACGCGCGACTGGTTCCCGATTTCGTTTGTGAGCACGTTTGCGGGATTCTCGGACATGGTGAAGGGGCAGGACTCGCAGTGGGGCTCGCTCTCCTGCGGCTGCCATCCCAATTGCGGGGTGGGCACGGCGCTGATGATCAACAAGGAGACGAAGGAATGGGCTCCCGTTCCGCGCTTCCTTGATGCCGTACAGCTTACGAAAGACGTCACGGACATTACCGACGCGGCCCGTGGCAAGAATTTTTCGAACTTCATGATGGCCATAGCGCTCTTGAAGAACTACAAGCCGTTTCAAGGACCCAAGGGGCTGAAGCTGTATGACCTGTTCAAGAAATTTGACAAGACGTGGGCGCTGACCAAGGGCGCGGAGAAGAAATACGGCAAGACGTCTCCGGACCGCACGTACGAAGACGCCATGAAGCGCCGGCAGACCGATCCTTGGAACTTCCTGTTCATCGCGGGGATGTGGTTCCAGGATTTGTTCAACTACGACTTCCGCCGCACGGAAATGTGCATCATTCCTTACGCGACGCAGCAGGGCGAGATTTCGTTCTGCGCTTACAACACGGGCGTGGGATGGCGGCAGATTATCGAGAACATGCATAAGAACGCGACCGTGGCGGAGTGGTACAAGAACCACGGGAAGCATGAAATTTATGCCAAGGGCAAGAGCGTAAACCTGCAGAGCTTCGAGCACTCCCTGAAGATTGACTCCGAGGACGCTGCTCGCGTGCGCCACCTGGAACACGACGTTCCGGTGACCGCGGCGGAAGAAGACCGCGCTCGCCGCAAGAAGGCTTATGAAGAGCAGGCCAAGGTCCGCGCGATTTACGAAGAGTTGGTGCTGAAGAAGCCTCAGCCGACGGTCGTGCAGATTGGCACCGTGAGCGACATCGCGAAGGCCGTGCCGGCCAATTTTGCGAACGCGGGCAAACCGGTATCCATTGCTCCGGCGAGCGGAAATGGCAACAGCCATTCCAACGGCAACGGGCATTCCAACGGTAACGGCGCTCCTGCCAACACGCAATCCGCCGAAAAGGCTGCCGAAGCGGTCGCCGGCGACTAAGCGTCCTGTCCAACTCCGCAGATTCCAATGGCTCCATGCAAAGCATGGAGCCATTGTTTTTTCGGATGAGGAATGGTTGGGTGGGGCTGCTATAATTGTTTAGGGAAAATCGATCGAGGTCTGAAGATGCCGATCTACGAATACATCTGTGAGGATTGCCAGACGCACTTTGAGAAGATTGTCCTGAACAAGGCGCAGGAAATTGCCTGTCCGAAATGCGCGGGGAAGAAGAACGCGATTCAGCTTTCGGTGTTCAGCGCGGCGAACGGGTCGGGTAACGGCGCTTCGACCAAAGCCTCCGGTGGCTCATCGGGCGGCGGCAGTTGCTGCGGCGGCGGTTGCGGCTGTAACTAAGTTGAGCTAGGAACCTCCCACCGATGATTCCCAGTCATTCGTCGCTTCTGCTGTTTGTCAGCGCGGCTCTGGTGCTGCTGGCGATACCTGGGCCTGCTGTGCTCTATGTGACGAGCCGGAGCGTTGGCTTGGGCCGGACGGCGGGCCTCGTTTCCGCTCTGGGAATCGGGGTGGGCACGCTCGTTCACGTGGCCGCCGCAGCTGTGGGGTTGTCGGCGTTGCTGATGTCGTCCGCGGCCGCTTTCAGCGTTGTGAAGTACCTCGGCGCGGCGTACTTGATTTATCTGGGGGTACAAAAACTGCGCCGCGAGGAGTCTCTCGAACTTTCGCAGGAAGCGGCTCGCGTCAAATTGAGCCGCGTCTTTGGGCAAGGCATCATCGTCAATATCCTGAATCCGAAGACGGCGCTGTTTTTCTTCGCCTTTCTGCCGCAATTTGTGGACGCCTACCGCGGAAATGTCGCACTACAAATTCTTTTTCTAGGGACGCTCTTCGCGGGAATGGGCGTCATGGGCGACAGTCTTTGGGCGTTATTCGCTGGAACCGTAGCCCGTCATCTCAACCGGAACACTCGCTGGTTGCGGACGCAGCGATACGTATCCGGCGGAATGCTGATTTCGCTCGGCGTGGCCACGGCGTTCGCGGGCTCTGGCGGTAAGAAGTAATCGATCTGTGCGATTCGCCGGCCCGCACACCTACTGTGGCCGTGAATAATGCTGGATGTTCGTCGGAATGGGAATCTTGGAATTGCCGCGAGGGTCCGGAACGGGTGCCTGTGCGGTCCACTTCATCGGGAGAACACCAGTCCAGGCTGGCGAAGCATAATCTTCCCCATCATCAACGGCGAAGCCGGTGCGTACTTTGGCGGAGGCTTCGACGAGCGGCACGACAAGAACCATGGTGCCTTTCAGTTCTTGCTCGCTCGGCGAACGGACCGCGGCCCAGCGGCCGCGAATGACGTATTCGACGAAGTCGCGCATGGCCGCGAGTTTGGCGGCTTGGCCCTCGACCGGCTCGGCTTTGCCCATCACCACGACGGAACGGTAGTTTACAGAGTGGCCCACGGCGGTGGGGGCGAAGACGATGCCGTCGAGCAGCGTTACACTGAGGCAGAAGGGCGCGCCGCTGGCGAGCGTCTTCATCAAGCGGCCGGCAGTTGAGCCATGGAGAAAAAGCTTGTCGCCGACGCGGACGTAATTTGTTGGGACGACGAAGGGCAAACCATCGGCGATGAAAGCGACATGGCAGACGAACGCTTCATCGAGAATGGAGTAGATTAGCTCGCGGTCGTAGCTGCCGCGATCGGGCTTGCGGCGGATTTTCGTTCTTTCCGTCGGAGTAAATTGGCTCATGACGGCAGATTAATCCCGGCGAATCGTTGCGGCAAGTGCCAATCTGGATTGGCCAACTGCATTGACCGCGCCTTGGAATCGTGTACTCTGAGTGCGCCGTGCGTTACATTGATCGCAAGGACCGAGACTTCTCATGGCTTCTGCAGGGCCGATATTTACCCGTGAAACGTTTCAATTTTTCAAAGACCTTGGCCGCCACAACCGCAAGGAGTGGATGGAGGCGAACCGCGAACGCTATCAGGCTACTCTGATTCAGCCTTTCCGACGTTTGCTGGAGGAACTTGCGCAAGCGGTGCTCGAGCTCGATTCGCGCTTCGACACTTCCGGCCGTACCGGTGCGAATTTCTCGCGGATTAATCGCGACATCCGTTTTGCCAAGGACAAGACACTCTATAAAACACATATGTACTTGAAGGTTTCCGTTCCTCCACCGGTCAAGCGGGAAACCGGCCAGCTCTATGTGGGCCTCACAAAGGATACGGTCACCGCGGGTTTCCGCATCTATTCAGGCGGAAAACGAAAAGAATCCACGATTGCACTGATCGCCCAACCGCGCGTGATGGCAGATTCACGTTGGGTCGCAAAACAAAAGACGCGCCTCGGCCGGCGTTACGAGAGCTACTGGTACAAGACGGTGAAGGGGGAGTGGACAAAACACTCAGGTTGGCCGGTTTCGATTGAGGATTGGAAGAAGGTACAAGCGTGGATCGTTCGCCGCAAATTCGCGCCCTCCGTAGCCACGCGCGCGTCGTTTCCACGCGAAGCGGCCAAGATTTTTCGCGATCTTTATCCGCTTCTGCGTTTCACTTCGTTGCCAGAGTAGGAAGAGGAGAGATCATGAGCCGTGCCACCGATCAGCTCAAGACTCGGAGGAAATTTCTCCAGATGCTGGCTGCGAGTCCGCTGCTTGCCAGCCCGGGGTTGCTTGCCGGTTCTTTTAGCAATCTTGTGACAGCGGGCGAAGTGACCGAGAAGAGATTTCTAGGCTGGCTCGATTCCCTTCAGCAAAGCGACGAAGTGATTTCGTCTCCTGACCAGGCTTTCGACGTGATGGATTTTGAGCCTGCAGCACGCAAAGCGCTGCCGCCCGCGCATTTCGGCTATCTCGCCACTGGCGTCGATGACGACGGAACAGTACGTGCGAATCGAGAGGGTTACTCGCGCATCCAGATTCGTTCGCGCAGGCTCGTTGATGTCGAAAACATCGACATGTCTGTGAGCCTCTTCGGCACAAAGTGTAGCACTCCGATTGTGCTCTCCCCCGTGAGCGCTCAGAAAGCCTTCCACCCCGAAGGAGAAGTAGCCGTGGCCCGAGCAGCGCGCACGAAGGGGCACCTGATGATGTTGTCGACCGCCGCTACTTCGTCAATTGAGGACGTAAATGCCGCAGCGGGTGCTCCCGTCTGGCAGCAACTGTACCCAACCAACGTCTGGGAAGTCGGCCGGGCCATCGTCAAGCGGGCCGAAGCTGCCGGCTCTCCCGCGATTGTGCTGACGGTGGACCTGCAGGAAGGCAGCAACCGCGAAACGCTATTCCGTGCTCAAGTTGTGGATAAGAGGGAGTGCTCCGCTTGTCACCAGAGCGCTTACACGGGCTATGCCCGCGGAAGGCCCAGGGCCGGATCGGGCGGCTTCGCCCAATACGCAGCTCGGAAACCGATGTTCGCCGGTCTCGACCTGTCAAAGGTCACCGCCACTCACCCTTTGAACATGAATTGGGAGTACGTGAAGCGATTGCGGGATACCGTAACGGTCAAGCTCTTCCTCAAAGGCATTGTCACGCGCGAAGATGCGCAACTCGCAGTCGAGCACGGCGTGGACGGCCTGATAGTTTCGAATCACGGCGGCCGCGCTGAAGAAACGCTGCGTTCCACCATCGAAAGCTTGCCCGAGGTTATTGAAGGCGTCGTCGGGAAGATTCCCGTCATCGTAGACGGCGGCATCCGGCGCGGCACAGACATTTTCAAAGCTTTGGCACTCGGGGCGTCAGCGGTGGGAATCGGCCGACCTCACTCCTGGGGACTGGCCGCGTTTGGCCAACCTGGCGTCGAGGCCGTGCTCGAAATCCTGCGCCGCGAATTTCGCACCATCATGCGCCAGGCGGGAACGATCTCGGTGGACAAGATCACGCGGAACTATGTTGTTGGCCGTACGTCCTGATTTCCACGACTCTTCTCACGAGGCCCACAATTCAAGTGCAAAGATGCGCCATGACAGGGGAAAATTGGTCGTCTCCGAGGGCCACATTCCATCCGCGAAGTTGCGCGATTCGAATGGAATGGATCACCCGACCAGCCTCCGTGGAGCCTCCCCCGCGATTGACGCTGCGCGCACTCTCGCATACGATGCCGCACGTCGCTGATTTGTGTTTTTGCGCGCATGAGAAGGAGACCTGCCACCCATGAAGTGTTCTTTTCGTTTGCCATGTTTCGCCGCGTCGCTTCTCCTTGGAGCGAATGTTTGCTTGGCGCAGCAGCAACAGCCGCCGCAGGCCGATAAAGCCGCGGAAAAGCCGAAAGAGGAAAAGAAGCCGCCTGTTCCCGAAGAAAAAATCGTCCAGACCAAGCATTCCTTGAAAATCGGCGGGCAAGAGATCAAATACACGGCTACAGCCGGCACCATCCTCCTGAAGCTCGAAGACGGCACGCCCAAGGCCAGCATCTTCTACGTCGCCTATACGAAGGATGATGTCACCGACGCGAGCCAGCGGCCGCTCACCTTCAGTTTCAACGGCGGCCCCGGTTCCGCTTCCGTGTGGCTGCACCTTGGCTTGTTCGGTCCGCGGCGCGTGCAGATGGGGGATGCGGGGGCGCTGCTTCCTCCGCCTTACAAACTGGTGGACAACGATGTATCGCTCCTCGACATCAGCGATCTCGTTTTCATCGATCCCGTTTCGACGGGCTACAGCCGCGCCGTTCCCGGCGAAACACCGCAGCAATTTCACGGCATAACGCCAGACGTCGAATCCGTAGCGGATTTCATCCGGCTGTATGCCACGCGCAACAAGCGCTGGTCTTCGCCGAAATTTCTTGCCGGGGAAAGCTACGGCACCACTCGCGCCGCGGGCCTTTCTGGCTATCTTCAGCAGCGCTACGGCATGTATCTCAACGGCATCGTCCTGATTTCGACGATTCTGAATTTTGAGACGGCGGAGTTCGACACCGGCAATGACCTGCCGTACATCCTCTATTTGCCGACCTACACGGCCATCGCCTGGTATCACAAGAAACTTCCGGCGGATTTGCAAAGTGGCGGCGTCCAAAAGGCCGTCGAAGAATCGCGCAAGTTCGCCGTTGGGGAGTACGCCGATGCTCTTATGACTGGCGACGCGTTGCCCACCGCCCGGCGCGTCGAAATCATGCAAAAGCTCGCCCACCTCACCGGACTTTCGCCGGAATACATCGACCGCACCAACCTGCGCATCGAAATCCAGCGCTTCACGAAAGAGCTCTTGCGCAGCGAGCGCCGCACCATCGGCCGCATCGATGCGCGCTTCCTGGGCATCGATCGCGATGCCGCCGGCGAAGACCCGGAGTATGACCCCAGCATCGCGGCGATCATCGGCCCGTACTCGGGCATGTTGAACGATTACGTGCGTAACGACCTTAAGTTTGACAGCGACTTGCCTTATGAAGTGCTGACCGCCCGCGTGCGGCCCTGGAACTACGCGCCGTATGAAAATCGCTATGTCAATGTCGCGGAGACGCTGCGTCGCGCCATGACGCAAAACCCGTTCCTGCACGTTTTTGTCGCCAAGGGCTACTACGACCTGGCCACCCCGTTCTTCGCCGCGGATTACACCTTCGATCATCTTGGCCTCGATCCGACGCTGCGCGGCCATCTCAGCGGTGCTTACTACGAAGCTGGCCACATGATGTACGTTTACCCGCCGGCCCTTGTGAAACTCAAGAGCGATATCGCGCAATTTATCAAATCCAGCGCGGCGGTGAATCCGGCGAAATGAAGCGTGTATTCGCCCTCGTCGTTTGGCTGGTGGTCGCGCTGCTTGGCGCCGGAGCGTTCGCCAAGATCGCTTTCGATCGCGGCGAGCCGCTCAATGCCACGTGGTTCGTGGTGGCCGCGGTTTGCTGTTATCTGGTGGCTTACCGGCTGTATTCCGCGTTTCTCGCCGCCAAAGTTCTCGCTATCGACGACACGCGCGCCACTCCCTCGGAACGCCACGACGACGGCCGTGACTTTGTGCCCACGAATAAATGGGTTCTTTTCGGCCACCATTTCGCCGCTATCGCCGGCCCCGGCCCGCTCGTTGGCCCTACCCTCGCCGCACAATTTGGTTACTTGCCCGGCACGCTCTGGCTGATTGCCGGCGCGGCGTTCGCGGGCTGCGTGCAGGATTTCGTCATTCTCTTTTGTTCGATTCGCCGCGACGGGAAATCGCTGGGCCAGATGGCGCGCGAAGAAGTGAGCGAACTCGGAGGCTTCATCGCGCAACTGGCCGTGCTGGCGATCATGACGATTCTTCTTGCCGTCGTCGGCCTCGTCATCGTGAACGCTCTCAAGTCTTCTCCCTGGGCGACTTTCACGTTGGCGATGACCATTCCCATCGCGCTGCTTCTCGGCCTCTATCTGCGCTTTGCCCGTCCGGGCCGCGTGCTGGAAGCTTCGGTCATGGGCGTCGCGCTCGTTCTTTTTGTGGTAGTCGCGGGGCAGTGGGTGGCAGATTCTCCCTCATGGGCGCGCGCGTTCACGCTGAGCGGCGTCGCGCTCGCCTTTGCCATTATTGCCTACGGCTTCGCGGCGTCCGCCCTGCCGGTCTGGTTGCTGTTGGCGCCGCGTGACTATCTCAGCGCATTCATTAAGGCCGGCGCCATTTTTTCTCTTGCCGTGGGCATCCTGTTTGTCCGGCCGCAAGTTTTGATGCCGCCACTCACGCGCTTCGTCGATGGCACTGGTCCGGTCTTTGCCGGGAAAATTCTCCCCTTTTGCTTCATTACCATTGCGTGCGGCGCGATCAGCGGGTTCCATTCGCTGATTTCTTCCGGTACGACGCCGAAAATGATCCTTCGTGAAAGCCACGCTCGCTTCATCGGCTATGGCGCGATGCTGCTCGAATCATTCGTCGGCGTGATGGCTATGGTCGCCGCGTGTGCCATGCCGCCGGGCGTCTATTTTGCGATCAACAGCCCCCCCAGTATCGTCGGAGGCGCCGGCGATGCGGCTGCCGCGACGATCAGCGGCTGGGGCTATCCCCTGCAAGCGCAAACCATGACCGACCTAGCCCACAAAGTTGGTGAGATCACGCTCTGGAATCGCGCTGGGGGGGCGCCTTCACTCGCTGTGGGCATGGCGCAAATTTTTTCCAGCACTATCGGAGGCGAGCGCCTCCTCAGTATCTGGTACCACTTCGCGATCATGTTCGAGGCGCTCTTTATTCTTACTGTGCTCGATGCGGGCACGCGCGTGGGGCGATTCATGGTCCAGGACCTCGGCGGCCGCGTCTGGAAGCCTTTGGGCCGCACCGGGTGGATGCCTGGCATCCTGTTGTCCAGCGCGATTATCGTCGGCCTGTGGGGCTACTTTCTATATCAAGGCGTTGTCGATCCGTTGGGTGGAATCAATTCGCTCTGGCCGCTCTTCGGCATTTCCAATCAATTGCTTGCGGCGGTCGCGCTCGTCGTGGCCACCACCATCCTGCTGAAAATGGGGCGGCTGCGCTGGATCTGGGTGACCCTGCTGCCGATGGCGTGGCTCGTCACCGTCACCATGACCGCGAGCTACCAGAAAATCTTCGATGCCAATCCACGCATCGGTTTTCTCGCCTATGCGAATGCTTTGGTCGTACAAATGGCGGCCGGAAAAATTCCCACCGAAAAAATTGCCCAAACGCAGCGCCTCATCTTCAACCAGCGTCTCGATGCCGCGGTCACCGGTATTCTCGCAGCCATGATCCTCGTCCTGATCGTCGAAGCGCTTGCCCAGTGGTACTCGATTCTCAGCCGCCGCAAAGAACCTGTGCTTCACGAATCGCCCTACGTTGCCACGCGCTGGGCCGCGGACTACTCTGGCGCCGCCCACGGAGACGATTGATGAGACACGCTGCAAAGAAAACGTCGCGATTCCTCCGCCGCTTCTGGCGCGGCCTTCGGGAATGGTGTGGCGACTCCGCCTACGAAAGCTACCTTCGTTCGAAAGGCGCGCATCCTGATTTGTCGCCCGCGCTCACACCCGCCGAGTTCTACGTCGAGCAGCTCAACCGTCGCTATTCGCGCCCCAACCGCTGCTGCTGAAAACGACACATTTCCCATGGCGAACTGACCGAGCCTCCGCGATTCGGTGATATATCTTGAAGACCCTTTCTCCCACCAATTTTTGGAGGATTACATGCGAACGTTCCGAGTCTTCGGATTGCTATGGTTATGCGCGTCTATTGCAGCCAGTTCCCAGTGTTTGGCCTTTGCCGACGATTCCGTTCCAGGCGACTCATCTGCGCCCGCAAAGTCATCCGCTTCTCCCGGCGGGCCTGCTCCAAAATCTTCCCGCGAAAACCATTTCGAAGTCGGCGTAGGCGTCAAGGTTTCCACGCTCGGCATTGGGGGAGAAGTCGCCCTTCCCGTTACGGACCGCGCGAACGTGCGCTTCGGATTCAACGCCTTCAACTACAACCACACTTTCCTCAAGGACGGCGTGACTTACAGGGGCGCCCTCGACCTGCGATCCGCTGAAGCGCTTTTCGATATTTTTTTATCCCGCGCGGGTTTCCATGTGAGTCCCGGCGTGCTGCTCTACAACGGAAACAAGATTGATGCCAACGCCGCGGTTCCCGGCGGCCAAAGTTTCACCCTGAATGGAACAACTTATGTGAGCGATGCGGCCAACCCTGTCACCGGCACGGGCAAGCTCACCTTTTACAAAGCCGCGCCCATGCTTCTTCTGGGGTTTGGCAATCTCGTCCCGCGCAGCAATCGGCGATTCAGCGTCTCCTTCGAAGCCGGAGCTGCGTACCAGGGACCGCCGCACGCCGCGCTGGCTTTGAGCGGCAGTGCTTGTGACTTCACCGGTCTCAATTGCCGGACCATCAGCTCCGATCCCACCATCCAAAGCAATGTTCTGGCCGAGCAGGCCAAGATCAATAAGAGCGCCTCTCCTTTCCGGTTCTATCCGGTGGTTTCGTTCGGCGTCGGCTACAAGTTTTGACTCCGCGGCCCAGGGATAACTTGTATTGAAGAGTCTTGTATTCACGTATTTTCGGAGCTACACTCCCCGTACTCCCAGTTGGGCCCCTGCTTTCAACATTTCAAATGGAGGGATCATGCCACGCGTGCCTCGTCTGTTTTTGCTTCCTCTCCTCGCGCTTGCCGCTTGTCTCATCTATTTCAGTTCTTCCGCGCAGGAGAAAATGTCCAAACCTGATTTTGATATGACCGCCAGCTACATCGAAGCTTGCAGCTGCGACATGTTCTGTCCTTGCTATTTCAACGATCATTCCACCAACCATATGACAATGGGCGAGCACCACGCGGAAGAGCATTTCTGCCGCGCCAACCTCGTTCTCAAAGTCGACAAGGGGACCTATAAGGACGTCAAGTTGGATGGCGCCAAGGTCTGGATCTCTACTGATCTGGGCAGCGAATGGAGCACTGGCAAGGACTCCTGGATGGTGGCAAATTTCGATCCAGCCGTCACTAAGGAGCAGCAGGCAGCGCTGGCTGACATTTTAGGCCAGCTCTATCCGATTCCCTGGCAGAAGAAAGGCGCGGGGACGGCTGCGTTTTCCTGGGACGTGGACACAAAGACCGGAGTGGCCCACGCCAAGATGAACGATGGCAAGGCTGAGGTCGTCTTGGAGCGCGTCGGTGGAAATAGTTCCAGTCACGAAGTTGTCATTCACAATTTGAAATACTGGGGTGCGCAGTCCAACGACGGCTTCCGCATGTGGAAGAGCAAGCACGAAGCCTTCGAAGGCGACGGCCACAAGTTTTCCTACGACGGGACGAATGGGTTCCTAATCACCATCCACTTTTCCGGAAATGCCAAGCCCGTCTCCGCGGACTAATCCTTGGCTCGCGTCGGTCCAGGCAGCCGCGCTTTGCTTTCCGGCAAGGCGTGGCTGTTTGGCTAGAATCCTTCCTCGTCGTCACTATTCTGTTTTAGTACGGTGGTTTTGCGGGTGATGCGGATGCTGTGGTCGCGGATTCCGGCGAGGATCGCCCGGCGGGTTTCCGCGGGCAGCATCTCCGGCGCAAAAACGCCGGTAAGTTCCCGCGGAAAGAATTTGATAAAAAGCGCGGCGACATGCGCCGTCGCGTACGCTACCGGCGTTGTAAACCGTCCTTGCCGCCGAATCTGATAGAGCGTGGGAAACGTGCAATCGCTGCGGATGAGCAGGTGTTGATCTTCTTTCTTGCCGCGCTTCACTCCCTTCACCAGAACGGCTGCGGCGAATCGCGCGTTCTGCAAAATCCCTTGGCGAATCAGCTTGGCGATCATGCGGGGAGAAGACGTTTGGGGAAAACGCTGCTTCGTCATTCCGCGTGACCTCGACAATTTTCCCTGTTTGTGCCAGCGCCGCAGCCGGTCAATCTCGTTCCCGCCAATTTTTACGTCCAGCTCTCGCATGGGAATGAAATGAGGCAACGTTGCCACTTCGTCCTGCGCCGCAAGCACCACGCGCGCGCTGCCTACGGGATCGGCAAAGCGAAATGTTTCAATCTCCGAAAATCGCTTGCCCAGTTGAAATTTTCCGTTGCGATAAATGCGCGGGTGCGAAACCGCCTCATCGAACGATACCACCGGCGACCATTGCGAGATGGGATCGTCGCTCTCGCTGCTTTCGTAAAGCCGGATGTGCGCGGCTTCGACTTCGTCCAGCAATTCCGCCGCGCGCCTGACCAGCAAATTCGTCAGCCCGGGCGCCACTCCGGTATTGATCAGCGCCGCGCGGTTTTTTTCCTCGAATTTCTTCGCATAGCGGAACTGCTCGGCTTTGAAGGGATGGCGCGTCAGGTGCGAGCTGAGATCGACGTAGTGCGCGCGCAGCCGCAGCGCGGCGCGCAAGACAATCTCATTAAATACTGAAGCCGAAGCGTTGACGATAAGCTGGGAGCCCTTCGCGGCCTTTACGATCCCGTGCAAGTTTCGCGCGTTCACTTCTATCACCGCGATGGTGCTTTTCTTCCCCAGGAAGCGCCGCGCGCGCTCCGGATCGCGGTCTCCGCACCACACCGTATGTCCTTGCCGCTCCAACAATTGCGCGAGAAGTGAGCCGGTCGCTCCGGCCCCTAAAACGAAGATCCGCATGGCGTGGCCAAAACTCTATCACAATCCGAAGGGCCGTCCTTAGCGGTGGTTTTCCGTTGCCCTAATTGCGTAGTTGAGGTGAGCGGGGTAGACTATGGCTGGAACTCCGACCCCTGAAGCCTACGGGAGAGATAACCCATGGCTGCTAGGGCGACGCCCCGACAAATGATCGGGGCCGAGGGTTTGGGTGGAAACGCCCGGGCCTCCCGTGCTTGGAAAGGAGCGATGACACCGAAAATATGTATTTTTTCGGTGCGCGCCCGATTCCCGGCACTGGATCGGGCGGTTTTGTTTTAGATCTCGGTTATGTTCGGATGGCGGGAAGCTGCATCCAACTAATGCAACGCATCATGACCCTTCACGACAAATTCGGCCGGCAGATCACCGACTTGCGCATCTCTATCACGGACCGCTGCAATTTCCGCTGTGTCTACTGCCGCTCTGCCGATCCTGAGAACTACCGCGACCACGACGAGATTCTCTCCTGGCCCGAGCTCGACCGCCTCGCCAGGATCTTCCTCAGCCTGGGCATTCGTAAAATCCGCATCACCGGCGGCGAGCCGCTCGTCCGCGAAGGCGTCGAGGACTACCTCGCCCGTCTCCATGCCCTCGGCGTCGAAGATCTTTCCATGACCACGAACGGCCACCTGTTGGCCGAACGCTGCGACCGGCTCATCGCCGCCGGCCTCCGGCGCATCAATATCAGCCTGGATTCCCTTGACCCCGCCAAGTTCGAACGCATCACCAGAACCAAGTCTTTTTCGACGGTGATGCACAGCCTCGCGACGGCCCAGAATTCGCGCCTAGCCCCCGCCAAGGTCAATGCCGTACTCGTCCGCGGCATCAACGATGATGAAGTGGAAGCCTTCGCTTCCTATGCCCGCGAAACCGGCATCGTTATGCGCTTCATCGAATTCATGCCACTCGACGCCGACCGCCACTGGACCCGCGGCCTGGTAGTCCCCGCCGCCGAAGTTCACGAGCGCATCCACGCCCGCTGGCCGCTCCAACAAATTCCCCACGAGCGCAGCGAAACCGCCCGCAAATACCGTTTTGCCGACGGCGCGCCCGGCGAGATCGGCCTCATCGCTCCCGTTACCCAGCCTTTCTGCGGACACTGCTCGCGCATCCGCCTGACCGCCGACGGCAAGCTCCGCACCTGCCTCTTCAGCAAGGACGACCACGACTTGCGCGCGCTGCTGCGCGAAGGAGCCTCCGACGAGGATTTAGTCGCCTATATCAGCTCCATCGTCATGGAAAAAGAGGAAGGCCACCGCATCAACGAGCCCGGCTTTATCCAGCCTTCCCGCACCATGGTATTCATCGGGGGATAGTGGAAAATCGCCCCAGGTATGCTTGCTTTGCGTTAGCATCAAGTGGAACAGGCTTTTCACCCTGAGCTTGCGAAGGGTAGCCTGTTCTCTTTTCTCAGCTCCAAGCTGTCCCCAGAACGGAAACACGATGGCAGACGAAGACGACGACGATCAGGACCAGGACGAAGCTCCGGATCCACCGCAGCGCCTCTTCACGCTCACCGAAGCGGAGCGCGCCCGCCAGGAACTCGAACCCTTCCTCGTCGAAGCCATGGACTCCCGCAAGAAACTCTCCGGCCTGGAAAACGAACTCGCGGCCGTCGCCGCCCGCATCATGATGATGGGCGGCGTGCTCGTCCCCTACGAAAAGCTGGCCACCGTCCGCATGGAGCATAATCGGCTTGCCGAAACGCTCAAGTCCGCGCTCAACCACATTCTCGAGACCGGCTGTCTCATCAAGGATCTCGACGTCGGCCTCCTTGATTTTCCCGCCGTCATCAATCAGCAGGACGTCTATCTCTGCTGGAAACTCGGCGAAGACCGTATCCGTTTCTATCATCGCCAGGACGAAGGCTTCGCCAGCCGCAAACCCCTCGACCCGCGCGACCTGGGTCCCGGTGACACGATTCAGTAGATTTGGTTGTTACGCGCTTTTGCAGAGGCGGGTTCCAGCCCGGCGCTTTCCTTTAGGTGTCATCCTGAGCGAAGCGAAGGACCGCACTTCCTCCTTCGCAAACGCAAATGTGAGCAACTGTGACCGACCATTTTGAAAACCGCCTAAAAGACTCCGCCAGCCCGTACCTGCGCTCTGCCGCCCACCAGCCCATCGACTGGCACGAATGGGGCGACGCCGCATTCGAACGCGCCAAATCCGAGGACAAGCCTATCCTCCTCGACATCGGCGCCGTCTGGTGCCACTGGTGCCACGTCATCGACCGCGAGAGCTACGAGAACGCGGATATCGCCAGAATTATCAACGAGCACTTCGTGGCCGTAAAAGTCGATCGCGATGAGCGTCCCGATGTCGACTCCCGCTACCAATCTGCCGTCAGCGCCATTTCCGGACAGGGCGGCTGGCCGCTCACCGGTTTTCTACTTTCCAACGGCAAGCCGTTTTTCGGTGGCACTTATTTTCCGCCCGAAGACCAGATGGGCCGCCCTGGATTCCGCCGCGTCCTTCTCGCTGTCGCCGATTCCTATCGCAACAAGCGCGCCGACCTGGAGCGCGCCGCCAACTCCCTCGCCGACGCCGTCTCGCAAGCCGAAGTCTTCACCGGCGCCCGCGCCGATTTCGACCTCGGCGTCGTCGACACCCAGATCAAATCCATCACCCAGCTTTTCGACATCAAGAACGGCGGCTTCGGCCGTGCCCCGAAATTCCCGCACTCCTCGGCCATTGATCTCATCCTCGAGCGCTACCAGCAAACAAAAGAAAGGCATCTCCTCGCCATAGCCGAAACCACGCTCGAAAAAATGGCTCGCGGCGGCGTCTACGACCAGCTCGCCGGGGGCTTCCACCGCTACTCCGTCGACGAGCGCTGGCTCGTCCCCCACTTCGAGAAAATGTCCTATGACAATTCCGAGCTTCTGAAAAATTCTCTCCACGGCTGGCAAATCACGCAGAACCCGTTTCTTCGCGAGACTGCCGAAGGCATCGTCGGCTGGGTGAATGAAGTCTTGTCGGACCAAGTGAATGGCGGTTTTTACGCCAGCCAGGATGCTGACTATTCGCTTGACGATGACGGAGATTATTTCACCTGGAGCCTCGACGAACTTCGCTCCGCGCTACTCCCTGAAGAAGCTCGCATCATGGAGCTGTACTACGACATCGAGGCCCAGGGCGAAATGCACCACAATCCGGCGAAAAATGTGCTTCGGATCGCGGGCGACGTTGCTGATATCGCAAGACAGCTCGGCCTCGATGAAACAACTGTCCGCCTAACCATCGCCAAGTCCAAAGGGAAGATGCTTGCCGCGCGCCTCCCGCGTCCCACTCCATTCATCGATAAAACGATGTACGTCTCCTGGAACGCGATGTTTGTCTCTGCTTATCTTGACGCCGCGCGAGTTTTGGGCGGCTCACTCGGTGCAAGCTGCCGCAGCTTCGCGCTGAAAACTCTTGACCGCATGCTGAAAGAAGTCTGGACTGAAACCCGCGGCTTCGGCCACCGCATCGGAGGCCCCGCTCTCGAAGGCTCACTCGACGACCAAGTTTTCAGCGTTCTTGCGCTGCTCGACGCTTACGAAACCACGCTCGATCCCTGCTATTTCACTGCCGCGCAAAAAACCACGGATCTCGCCATCGCGCGCTACGGCGACGTCGAAGGCGGCGGCTTCTTCGACCGTCCTTCCGACGCCGCGCCTATGGGCGGCCTGGATGTCCGCCGCAAGCCCTTCCAGGATTCCCCCACGCCCAGCGCCAATTCCGTTGCCGCCATCGCCCTCGTTCGAATGCACGCCTTCACCGGCGACGACCGCTATCGCGCATTCGCTCAAAAAACGCTCGAAGCCTTTGCCGGCATCGCCCCGCAGTACGGCCTCTTCGCCGCCACCTACGGCTTGGCCGCCACACTCTTTGCGCATCACCCAGTCCAAATCGTAATCACCGGCCCCGGCAACGATCCCGTCGCCCAAGCCCTGGAAGCCGCCGCCCACCGCGTCTACCGTTTCGGCAAATCCGTTCTCCGCGTCACTCCCAAAACTTCCCAACTCCATTTAGCCGGCGCACTAAAAGAAATGCTCGCGCATCTCCCCTCCGGCAAGCCCCTCGCCGTGGTCTGCTCCGGCCAAACCTGTCTCCCCCCAACTAGCGATCCCGCTCAGCTAACCGCCCTCCTCGAAAATGGCGTAGCCGGCGCCGCCACCTCTTAGCGTTAGCGCAATCGAACGCTCAGCTGGTAGGGGCGCAGCATGCTGCGCCCCTACCACCGCCCAAGCGGTCTAGAAGGTAAGCCCGGATTTCTCTTGCAAACAAAAAGCGAGCGCGCTGCTGATGCAGCGCGCCCGCCAGGTCATCACTCTCTCTTTTTTCCCGAACTTCCTTTACGTCTTTTACTTCCCTAGCTTCCTTATTTCTTTGGCCTCGACTCCGGAGGCACCAGCCCGTTATTCCGGTAATACACCACCAGGTTGCCGTAGTGTTCTCCAGAGTGCTCGATCAGCCCGTACGCCAAGTCATACAGCCGGTCCAGGTGTGGTCCGCCGTCATTAACGGCCTCGTTCAGTCCTTTGTCGCCTTTCGCCTTGATAACGTCCGCCCCGTCGTTCACACACTGCTTTACGAACGTCACCAAGTCCGCCTTACTATTGATTTTCAAGTCGGCCGGTTTTGGATCGTCCGGATACCGCGGCTTTTTCCCCAGCGCAGTGTCCGTGAAGTAGTACATGGACGATGAAACGTGCAGTAGCACCGCCCGAAACGTCCTCGAATCCGCCTGCGGCTTGTAATCATACTTATCTTCCGGCAGGTCTTCGGCAATGGTGATAAGTTTCCTCCCAATCTCGTTCCACTGCTCCAGTACCGCCTGCGATGGGCTCAGTGCCGGTTTCGGCGGCTCTTTCTTCGCCGCCTCCTGCGCCAGTAGCGGCAACACCGCCAATCCCATCGTCAAAGCCGCTCCCGCTACCCACTTTACCTTGTTCATTTTTCCTCCTCCGTTGCGCCCGCGAGCCGGACGTCACCCCTTCAGACGCACAACTCTGGCCGGCGTTTCTCCCAGTTGGCAGTGCCTGGCTTGACGCACCCGGCTTTCCAAGGGGGTTCATCTTACGCAGTAAAGTCGCCCTCGTCATGCAAATTCCCGACCGCCGCATGGTAAACTTGTGTTTTGGACCTGAGGAGCGCTATCACTGTGAATTGGGGCTTTTTTTTCCTCCGTATCGCCATCGGGTTGAGCATCCTGACGCTGCTCTATCTCTCGCAGCGCTTTTGGTACCGTGCTCTTTGGCGCGTCACCTCGCATTGGGGGCGCATGCCCCTTCGAGTCGGCCCCCGGCTGGCTTACATTGTTCTTCTCCTGCTGGTCATCGTAACCATTGCGCAAGGCTTGGTCTTCGGGCGCGCAGCTTTCACGCGTCGCAGCTCGATGGTGAGTGTTTTCGCGGGCCTCTGGTTTTTCAGCGCGCTCTTCGCTTATATCGCGGTCAAAGCGGTTCATGGCCTGGAACGCCTCTGGCGTTTGCTGCACACTGCCGCAGCAAAGAATTCTTCCGCTCAGCACCCTTCCGCTTCCACGCCCGCTCAGGAAGCTGCCGAGACGGTTGCCGATCCCGGCCGCCGCTACTTCTTTCGCGCCGCCACTGCCGCCGCCGGTGCCGCCCCATTTCTTGGCGCCATGTATGGCTTCGCTGCCGAGCGCCTCAACTACCAGGTCTGCCGCATCGAGATTCCCCTGCCTAACCTGCCGTCCGCTCTCGACGGCCTGAAGATCGTACAAATCAGCGACATTCACCTCAGCAGCTACATGTCGCGAGCGCAAGTGCGCCGCGCCGTGGATATGGCCAATGATCTCGGAGCTGATCTTGCCGTCGTCACCGGTGATCTCATCACCGGCTCCGGCGATTCCATCGCCGATTGCGTCGATGAGATTCGCCGGCTTCACACCCCGCTCGGCACCTGGGGCTGCAACGGCAATCACGAAATCTACGCCCGCGCGGAAGACGAAGCCGGCTATCTCTACGGGCAGGCGGGCATGAAGCTGCTCCGCCAAGAAAACGCGCAAATTACTTTCAAAGGCGCTTCCTTCAATCTCATTGGCGTCGATTACCAGCGCGAGCGCACTCCCCGCGGCCAGCGCCAGCAAACTTTGGCCAATGTCGAGCACCTTGTCCGCCGCGATATGCCCAACATTCTCCTTTCCCACAATCCCAACACTTTCAACCGCGCCGCCGAACTCGGCATCGAACTTTCCCTTGCCGGCCACACCCACGGCGGACAAATCCAGGTCGAAATCCTCGACCATCGCCTCAGCCCCGCGCGCTTCATCACCGACTATATTGCCGGCCTCTACCAGCGCCCGCTTTTCGCCCCGGCTCTCCAGGAACGCGCCGTCTCCAACTCTCCCGTCACCCGGGCGTTTAGCCCCTCGCTCTTCGCCTCGACTTCATCCCCCATGGCGCATATTTACGTGAATCGCGGCCTTGGCACCGTCGGCGCTCCAGTACGGCTGGGCGTACCTCCCGAAATCAGCTTGATTGTCCTCCGCACGGCATAAGCAGCCCTCCCGCCGCCTCACCACAATCATCTCTACCGCCATCCGAATCGGGGAATAAATTTCTCCAATGTTTGGTATGCAATCCGGTGCATTGATTCAGATTCTTGGAACTTGACCAATTGCGTCATACCTCCTTTTCTGCAAGTTCCTTGCTCTCAATCGCCGCGATTCCAGAATTCTCCGTCTAACCTTGGAATTCGGCTTGCATCAAATACGTCGGAGTCCACCAGGTTGAAGTTCGTCTGCGAACACGTGGGACGTGTTTCGCGTCGAAAATCTCGCTTTGGAAGGATTCTCAAATGTTGTCCAAAAGTAAGTCCTGGAAGTTTCTTCCAGCAGTGGCTCTTTCGCTTTTCTTGCTCCCCTCTGTAACCCCAGCGCAACACTACAAACAAACGAACCTCGTCTCCGACATAGCCAGTATGGCTCCCACGTTTGACCCCAATCTGAAGAATCCCTGGGGCCTCACGCGCTCCAACACCAGCCCCTTCTGGGTCGGCAACAATAACTCCGGTACTTCCACCCTCTACACGGGCGCCGGTGCCATCATTCCCATTAACGGCAACGGAGTTGTGATCGTTCCTCCTCCGGCGTTTGAGCCCAACGCTCAATCGGCTCCCACTGGAGTCGTCTTCAACGGCAGCCCGACGGATTTTCTGGTCGTTCCTGGTACTCCCGGCACAGCCGCTCATTTCATCTTCGCAACAGAGGATGGAACCGTCTCGGCTTGGGACGGCGGAAAGAGCGCTGTTCTCAAGGTGGATAACTCCGATAAGGGCTCCGCGAATGGTGCGGTCTACAAGGGAATGACTTCCGCCGAGATCAACGGGCACCGCTTCCTCTATGTCACGAATTTCCGTTCCGCCAAAGTCGAAGTCTACGACACAAATTTCAAGCGCGTGAACTTCGATGAAGATGCTTTCGAAGCCGAAGGCGTTCCGCACGGCTTTGCTCCCTTCAACGTGCAGAACGTGGGCGGCACACTCTTCGTCACCTACGCCAAGCAGGACGCCCCCCGGCACGATCCGGTCGGCGGCGATGGCCTCGGCTTCGTCGAGTTGTTTACGCCAAGCGGCAAGCACATCGGCCATCTCGAGCATGGCGACTGGTTCAACGCTCCCTGGGGCGTCGTTTGGACCACGCGCGATTTCGGCGAGTTCAGCAACGCCATTCTCGTGGGCAACTTCCGCAGCGGATGGATCGCCGCGTTCAATGGCTTTACCCACAAATTCATCGGCTTCGTAAAGAATCCCGACGATTCGCTCATGTTCATTGATGGAATTTGGTCCCTCACCTTCGGCAACGACGGGACTGCCGGCCCGGCTAACACTCTGTTTTTTACTGCCGGTATCAACAATGAAACGGACGGCCTTTTCGGCACCATCACGCCGATTGACGGCCTCGACGGCGACGAAGAGTAAATCGGCAAAACGTTTTTTCTCTCGCATTGCAGTAACGCGGACGGCAGAGATTCCTTCTTCTCTGCCGTCTTTTTTTTCAATGACCGCCAAGGAATCACTTCCTTCCCAACTTTCCTCCTCCGTTCGATTCTGCAGCTCATTCCTGTGAGCGCCCATGAATGCTAAGATTTCACGCGTTCCATCGCCCACTACATGATCATCAAAGAAACAAACTATTGGCTCGAGACGGTGACCGCTGCGCCCGCGCAATCGGCGCGCGAATTGCCTGACGGCGTCGACGTCGCCGTAATCGGCGGCGGCTTCTGCGGACTTTCCGCCGCTCGCACGCTTGCGAAACGCGGCGTGAACGTCGCCGTGTTCGAAGCGGAAACTTTCGGCTGGGGCGCCAGCTCGCGCAACGGCGGCATGGTTCTCACTGGCATGAAGCTGCCCGCACCCACGCTCATCAAACGCTACGGGATGGATGCCGTGCGCAAAATGTACGCGGCTTCGCTCGACACCATCGATTGCGTCGAGCGCCTCGTGCGCGAAGAGAACATCGACTGCAATTTCTCGCGCTGCGGCCACCTGGAAGTGGCCTGCAAGCAGGCGCACTTCGACGGCTTCGCGGAATCCGCCGCGTTAACCCAGCGCGAATTTCATCACGAATTGCGCATCATCCCGAAGAACGAGCTGTGCGCCGAAATCGGCTCGGACATTTATTTCGGCGGCATGCTGGACGAAACCAGCGCGGGCCTCAATCCCGCGCGTTACGTTGCCGGCCTTGCGCATGCCGCGCAGCGCGCCGGCGCTTGCCTTTACGATCACGCGCGCGTTACATCGGTCGAGCTAGAGAAGAACAACAATGCGCGCAAATTCCGCGTGCATACTTCAAAAGGCGCAATCACCGCACGGGAAGTGATTCTGGCCAGCGGCGCGTACACGACAGAAGCAACTCCCGCGCTGCGAAAAAAAATCATTCCCATCGGCTCGTACATCATCGCCACGGAAGTTCTACCCGACCCTCTCGCGCGCGAACTCAGCCCGCGCAACCGCATGATCTATGACTCAAAACACTTTCTCCATTACTATCGCCTCACGCCGGACAATCGCATGCTCTTCGGCGGCCGCGCCGCCTTCTTTCCGGAAACCGAAAGCACCGTGCGCCAGAGCGCTGAAATTCTCCGCCGCGGCATGATTGGCGTCTACCCGCAACTGCGCGACACCAAGGTCGAATTCGTGTGGGGCGGCACGCTCGATTTCACGCTCGACGTCATGCCCCACGCCGGAAAAATCGGCGGCATGTATTTTGCTGCGGGCTTCGCTGGCCACGGCGTGGCCGCGGCCACCTGGTTCGGCGAGAAACTCGCCGGCCTCATCTGCGGCGATCCCAATGACATTCCCTTCACCGGCATCAAGTTTCCCGCCGCTCCCTTCGGCCTCCGCAGCGGCCACACCTGGGCGCTTCCCCTGGCCGGCGCCTGGTACAAGATTCTCGATTTCCTTACTTGATCGTCCTCCTTTCTTCCTTCCTCTTTTCTCTTCTCCGCGTCCTCTGCGTTCTCTGCGCCCTCGGTGTTAAATCTTTTCGCTTGTACCTTCCTTTCGTGTCGCGCGAAGCACAAAATACATAATCGGTCCTAGCAACACCGGCACCGGTCCCCACTTCCGCGCAAATGGATCGCTCCCCACGAGCGCTACCACGCTCATCGCCAGCGGCGCTCCCACAACGTAAACCAGCCCGGCACGGCCCCAAGGGATCCGGAACGGCCGCGCCAAATCCGGCCGTGCCCTGCGCAACTGCCACGACGCCAGCACGGTCAAAATTGTCACGCCGATGCGCAGCCAAACGTACACCGTCAAAAGCTGCACCATCGTCTTCTGCGCCAGCAGCGCGCAAATAAGGGAAGACACGAGGATGGCGATCCACGGCGTGCCGTAGCGCGGATGACGCGCCGAAAACGCCGCCGGTAGGTAGCCGTCCTCCGCCATCGTGGACGGCATGCGCGTGGTCGCCAGGACCGTCGCGTTCAGCAGCGAAAGGTTCGTGACCATCGCCGCGATGGTCATCGCAAGGCCCAGCCACGGCCCGCCGATCAGCCGCGCGGCATCGGAAAAATATCTTGTGTGCCATTTCTGCCAGTCCCCGAGCGCCGCGAGCGAGAACATCGCCGGCAAAAAATACGTCGCCATAGAAAGCGGCACGACGACGGCCAGCGCGATGGGATAATTCCGCTGCGGGTTTTCCACTTCCTCCGCCACGCTGGACACCTGCTCATAACCGGAGTAAAGCCACAAACCCAGCGCCAGCCCCGCGCCGAAAACCTGAAACGGTGGCACGTGCGGCGGCACGAGCGGCGCAAACGGAATGTGCTGCCACTTCGCCGCCGCGATCACGCAAAGCGCCGCGATCACCAGCAGCACGAAAACTCCCATCACCGTGGACACCGCCCCGACCATCTGGATGCCGCGTACGTTGATCCACGCTATCACCGCGATGATCAGCACGCTCACCAGGTGGTGCTTCCATCCCGCGATCGCCGGGAAATAAAAGCTCAGGTAGTCGGTCGTCAGCACGGCATATGCAGCCACCAGAAGAAACGAGGCGCTCCAGTTCCACCACCCCGCTAGGAATCCCCAGAAGTTCCCGAATGCCGCCCGCACCCACCGGTAAAACCCGCCTTCGACTGGAATCGCCGTAGTCAACTCCGCCGCCACCAGCGAGACCGGAATGCACCAGAAAAACGGTATGAACAGGAGATACAGCAGCGTCAGCCCCGGCCCGCTGGTGGTAACCATGTCCTCCAGCCCAAACGGGCCCCCCGTCGCATACGCATACATCACAAACACAAACGGCAGCAGCCCCGCCTTCCGCATCGCCGCGCTTTTCGCGTCGTTCTTCAATTCTTCCTTCCCAACTGCCACGCGCTCAGGCACAATTCCTATCTCCAACTCTCTTCCTCACGGAGGTTCCCATGCCGCAACCATCCCCGTCCGCCGCTTCGCCGGTTCATAGCGTCTTCATGGACCGCGTGCCTCGCCCTCCCGTCTTTGCGACTCCTGCCGAAGAACGCCGTCATCGCAAAGAGCGCCTCGCTGCCGCTTTTCGCCTCTTCTCTCGCTTCGGCTTTGATGAAGGTGTCGCCGGCCACATCACCGCGCGCGATCCCGAGCGGCTCGACCATTTCTGGGTGAATCCTTTTGGCATGCACTTCGGCCAGATTCGCGCTTGCGACCTTATTCTTGTGGATCACGCTGGCACTGTCGTCGAAGGCCGCGCGGAAGTCAATCTCGCTGCCTTCGCCATTCACTCGCGGATCCACGCCGCCCGCCCGGACGTGGTTGCCGCCGCGCACGCCCATTCGCTCTACGGTAAATCGTGGTCAGCCCTTGGCCGCCTGCTTGACCCACTCACGCAGGATGCTTGTGCGTTTTATGAAGACCATGTCGTTTTCGACGATTACACCGGCATTGTCGAGGAAACTTCCGAAGGCGATCGCATTGCCCGCGCCCTCGGCGCAAAGAAGGCCGCCATTCTCCGCAATCACGGCTTGCTCACTGTTGGCCATACCGTTGACGAAGCGGCTTGGTGGTTCATTACCATGGACCGTTCCTGTCAGGCCCAATTGCTCGCTGAAGCCGCCGGCCAGCCGCATAAAATTCCCCACGAAACCGCCAGGCGCACCTACGCGCTCGTGGGCTCGCACCTCGCCGGCTGGTTCCAGTTCCAGCCCCTTTTCCAGCGCATCTCTCAAGAGCAGCCCGGCCTCTTCGACTAGCGCTCTCTCACTTGGCTCTGCTGGCTCGGTCGAGAGACGCAACTTAAACCGTATTCGAGGGAATTTCAGTGCGCAGGCGGGCTATGACCAGGCGGATTTCTTCGTACGGGATTTCGGGCGGGAGGGCTTCCTTGAGGGGCTTCAGGCGGTCCATTCCCAACTCGCGGCAAGCGGCCGCGATTTGGTCGAAGCGCTCCGCGGGCAGCCAGTTGGGCTGAAACTCGGCGTCGCCTCGTTCGATCATGTCGGCGACCAGGGAGACGACCGAACGCAGCGTGCGTGCGCGGATTTGGGCGATTTCCGCAAAGGTACGGCCTTCTTCGAGCAGCCGCTGTGTCTCTTTCGCAGGGGAGGACACTTTCTGCTTGCCTTCGTCGCTGGCGCGCTCGCCCTGGCGGAAGCGGCGCAGAGCGTCCAGGATTTGTTGGCCGTACATTTCGACGCGCTTGTCGCCGAAGCCGGAGACGCGGCGAAGCTCCTGGAGAGTCGAGGGCTTCGCGAGGCACAAATCCACAAGAGCGGAATCGTGGAGCACAACAAAGGCTGCGACTCCTTTCTCTCTCGCAGTGTTGCGCCGCCACTCGCGGAGGTACTCTTTCAACTCAAAGTCGGCTGAGATTGATAGCGTAGGCGCGGTGGGACGAGGCACGGCCAACTGCGGCGCGAGAGCGTGCGTTGCTTGCGGCTTGCGTGTTGCGTCGCGTTTTCTTGGAGCTAGCAGCTCAATTTCCAGCCAGTCCGGCACCGCGGCGCAGGCATCGCAATTGCCGCAGGATTCCCACTTGGGACTTTCGCCGAAGTGGCGGCAGACGTGGCGCTGGCGGCACTCGTTGGATTGCACGAAACGCTCGACTTCGTGGTAACGCTGCCAGGCGCGTTCCTTTTCCGCGGGGTCCTCGATTTTGCCGATGAAGTAGGCGTGCAAGCCGGTGTCTTTCTTCTGCCAGAACAAAAAGCAATCGGCGGGAAGCGCGTCGCGGCCGGCGCGGCCTGCTTCCTGGTAATACTGCTCGACACTCTTCGGCAACGAAAGGTGAATCACGGAGCGCACGGCGGCTTTATTGATGCCCAGCCCGAAAGCCATGGTGCCGACCATGACGCGAACTTCATCAGCCATCCATTTTTCCTGGTTCTCGCGCCGCGCGGCGCTTTCCATCTGGCCGTGATAGCCGATGGCGGCGATGCCGTTTTCCTCCAGGAAATCGACGGTGTCACCCACGCGGGCGATCGTTGGGGCGTAGACGATGATGCTGCCGTCGGAGACTTGCTTGACGGCACGCAGAAGAAGTTCGTTTTGCGTTTGCGCGTCGCACTGGCGAACGATGTAGCGCAAATTCGGGCGCCGAAAGCTGGCGATGTGTTTGTAGGGATCACGGAGGCGGAGTTGCTCAATAATGTCGTGGCGCACCCGCTGGGTGGCGCTGGCGGTGAACGCGGCGATGGGACGGTCGGGGAAAAGTTCCCGCAGGCGGCTGAGCTGGCGATACTCGGGCCGGAAATCATGGCCCCATTCGGAGATGCAGTGCGCTTCGTCGATGGCGAAGAAGGAAACTGGGACGCGGCCGAGCCAAGCAGGCGTGCCGTCGAGGGCGATGCGCTCGGGGGAGAGATAGAGCAACCGGTAGTGGCTCTGGCTGGCGCGGCGGAGGATCACGCTGCGCGCGTCGCTCGAAAGGGAGCTGTTGAGAAAACCGGCGGGCACACCCATTTGTTCCAGTTGCGCGACCTGGTCCTGCATCAGGGCGATCAGCGGGGAGACGACCACCACGGTGCGCAGCGGATCGAGCACGGCGGGCAATTGGTAGCAGAGCGACTTGCCACCGCCGGTGGGCATGACGACACAAGCGTCGCGGCCCGCCGCAATGCTGCGGACAATGTTTTCTTGGCCGGGGCGAAACGATTCGTAACCCCAATAGCGATGCAAGGCCTCGGAAAACACGGCGGACACTTGTCCTGGGAGGTTTTGTTCAGCCATCGGTGGCGCCAAAGTCGCCATTGTACCCTCTCGTCCGCGCTCACAACCGCGTGGCATGCACCAACGCGCGTGAAGCGTGGGCTACAAAATTCGCTTTTTATTCGCCTTGTGTCAAGTAGAAATTTCATTAGGCCAGAGTCGTCTCCAATTGCGTTGTCGCTCCCATGTATAATCCTGCCTCGCCATGAGCGATTCGGAAAAGCCGCTCGCATTGCCAACAGGTCCCGAGCGCGAGCTGCAAATTTATGCGCAGGGCCTAGCGGGGGTAAAACCGGCGCTTCCTGTGCCGCTGGATTTGCTGGAGCAGAAGGCCAAGGAAATTTTGGCGCCGCGAGCGTACGACTACATAGCGGGCGGCGCGGGCGGCGAAGTGACCATGCGCGCCAACCGCGAGGCATTCTACCGGTGGCGGATTGTGCCGCGGATGCTGCGGGATGTTGCCCAGCGCGATTTGAGCGTGGAGTTGCTTGGCGTGCGATTGTCGGCGCCGATTTTGCTGGGGCCGGTCGGCGTGCAGGAAATCATTCACGCCGACGCGGACGTGGCGAGCGCGCGGGCGGCGGCGGGGCTGGGACTGCCGTTCGTGCTGAGCACCATGTCGAGCCGCACGATCGAAGAGGTTGCGCAATCGGCGGCGAAGGTTGCGGAAGCGCCGCGGTGGTTCCAATTGTATTGGGGGAAAAACCCGGAGCTGACGGGCAGCATGGTGCAGCGCGCGGAGCGCGCGGGATATTCGGCGCTGGTGGTCACGCTGGATACTCATTCGCTGGGGTGGCGCGAGCGCGACCTTAATCATGGCTATTTGCCATTCATGTTGGGCCAAGGGCTGGCGAATTATTTCAGCGATCCAGTTTTTCGCGGGCTATTGCCGCAGACGCCGGAGCAAAATCCCATGGCGGCGATTCAGTTGTGGGGCAGCTTGTTTTCGAATCCGGCGCTCACGTGGAAAGATATCGGGTTTTTGCGTCGGCACACGCGTGTACCGATCCTTCTCAAGGGAATTTTGCACGCGAACGATGCGGCGCAGGCGCTGGACGCCGGCGTGGACGCGATCATCGTTTCGAATCACGGCGGACGGCAGGTGGATGGCGGCGTTGGCGCTCTGGATGCTTTGCCGGGGGTGGTGCGCGAAGTGCATGGGCGCGTGCCGGTGTTGTTCGACAGCGGAATTCGCCGCGGCGCGGACGTTTTCAAGGCCCTGGCGCTCGGCGCGCGCGCCGTGCTGCTTGGACGGCTCTACATGTGGGGACTGGCGGTGGCGGGCCAAGAAGGTGTGCGAGAGGTTTTGCTGAATCTGGTCGCTGATTTGGATTTGACGCTGGGCCTCAGCGGGTACACCTGTTGCCGCGAATTGGATGCTTCGGCGCTTTGCCGGAGTGATTTGGTGTAACTAACACTGATGATTCATCCGGCGGCTGGGCGGTAGAGGCGCAGCCCGCCGCGTCGGGCGCCCCTACATAGGAAATTCGATCAGACTCAAAGACGCGGCTTGAGGCCGTTGCAGCGCGAAGTTGCCGCCTCCATCCCCA
>Ga0210408_10000782_pt1 | contig 36277 bp, 33 predicted proteins | sample IncBWH4MmetaG_FD_155471 | JGI IMG/M metagenome (GOLD analysis project Ga0210408, IMG submission 155471) | Forest soil microbial communities from Barre Woods Harvard Forest LTER site, Petersham, Massachusetts, United States - Inc-BW-H-4-M | ecosystem: Environmental > Terrestrial > Soil >... | reverse complement strand
TGAGCCTCGATATTCTGCTGGGCTTCACCGGGCTCGCCTCGCTCGGCCAAGCCGCCTATCTCGGCGTCGGCGCGTATCTCACGGCGATCCTCGCGACCCGGTATCAGTTCGGCCTGGGATGGAGCTTTTGGATCGTGATCGTGCTGGGGGCGCTCGCCGGGGCAGCAACGGCGGCGCTGTTTGGACTGATCGCCATCCGGGCGAGCGGCGTCTACTTTCTCATGATCACGCTGGCGCTCGGTCAATGCGTGTGGGGGCTGGCGTACCGCTGGAATTCGCTCACCGGCGGCGACAACGGCCTCAACCTGCCCGGCCGGCCGACGTTCGGCGTCGCCATGGCGAACGATCTGAACTGGTTCTACCTGGTGTTCGGTTTCTTCGCCGCCTGCCTCGGTATACTCTATCTCCTCGTCCTCTCGCCGTTCGGGCGCAGCCTCGAGGGCATTCGCGAGCAGGAAGTGCGCATGCGGATTCTCGGCTACAATACGTGGCTGCACAAATACATCGCCTTCGTCATCGCCGGCGGCTTCGGTGGACTTGCCGGCGTGCTGTGGGCGACCACCAACGGCCATGTCTCACCCGAGGACGTGGTGCTGACCACCTCGGTCGACGCGCTGCTCATGGTCGTGCTCGGCGGTTCGGGGACGTTGGTGGGCGGCGCCATCGGCTCGGCCGTGGTGGTGTTCCTGCGCGAGTATCTCAGCACCCTGGTGCCTTGGTGGCAGTACGCGCTCGGCGGCGTCTATGTGCTGGCGATCCTTTATCTGCCGGGGGGATTGATGAGCATACCGGCGCGCGTTTGCCAATGGCGCGCGCGTGAACCGGGGGTGGCAACCTTGGCGGCGGCGCCGCAATGAAAGAAACGGAGAAACAATGACCAAAGGAGCGGGAACGATGAAAACGCCTGCATTGATCGGCGCTGCGCTGGCAGCATCAATCGGAGTCATGGGATTGGCCGCCATCCCGGCGGCCGCCGAGGAGTTGCGCATCGGCATCATTGCGCCAATGACCGGGCCGTTCGCCCAGGTCGGCAAGGACATGGTCAACGGTTTCGAAATGTACCTCGACGAGACGAAGAGCAACTTCGCCGGCGCGACCGTGAAGTTCATCGTCGAGGACGACCAGGCCAAGCCTCCGGTCGGCGTGCTCAAGGCGGAGAAGCTGATCCGCCAGGATCAGGTGCACATGTTCGTCGGCGGCGTGCTCGCCTCGACCGGCTATGCGCTCGCCCCGGTTTCGACCCGCGAAAAGACGGTCTACATTCCGTCGATCCCGGCGGCCGACGACCTCACCCAGCGCGAGAGCAGCAAATATCCCTATCTGATACGGACCGGGTGGTCGAGTTCGCAGCCCGTGCATCCATTCGGCGAATGGGCGTGCCAGCAAGGTTACAAGCGCATCGCCGTCATCGCCGCCGATTATGCCTTCGGTTACGAGACCGTCGGCGGATTCCAGAAGTCGTTCGAAGATTGCGGCGGCAAGATCATTCAGAAAATCTGGCCTCCGCTCGGCACCATCGATTTCGGCCCATACATCCCCACCATCAAGCAGGATGCCGACGCGATCTTCACCCTGATGGTCGGCCCGATGTCGCTGCAGTTTCCCAAGCAGCTGGCCCAAGCCGGCAACACCAAGCCGGTGATCGGCGGCGGCACGAGCTATGACGAGTTCTCGCTCCCTTTCATGGGCGACGAGGTAATCGGCCACGTCTCCCCGCTGCAGTACAGCGCCGCGCTCGACACGCCGAAGAACGCGGCCTTCGTGAAGGCCTATCGCGCGAAATACGGCAAGGTGCCGTCGTATTTCTCGGAGAGCAACTACACCACCGCCCAGCTGATCGACGACGTGATGAAGAAGACCGGCGGCAAGTGGCCAGGGCCGGAGCAGTTCGTCGCGACGATGGCCGGTCTGAAGATCGACGCGGTGCGCGGCCCAGTGTCGTTCGACGAGTTCCGCAACCCGGTGCAGAACATCTACATCAAGAAAGTCGAGAAGAAGAAGATGTTCGGCTACGACAAGGACGAGCTGTGGAACACGGTGATCAAGACCTACCCGGCGGTGAACCAGTTCTGGACCTACGGCAAGGAGACGTTCCTCAAACAGCCCGTCTACAGCCGCGACTTCCCACCGTGCAAATATTGCGAATAAGCGGAGGACGGATGACGGACGACGGACGACGGAAGAAGCACGAACGGCGCCTTTACACGTCCGTCCTCTGTCATCTGTCGTCCTTCGTCTGACCATGCAGCCCATCCTCGAGCTCAAATCCTTAAGCAAGAGCTTCGGGGGCTTGCGCGCCGTGCGCGGCGTCGACCTCGCGGTAATGCCGGGCGACCGCAAGGCGGTGATCGGCCCGAACGGGGCCGGCAAGACCACGCTGTTCAACCTCGTCACCGGCATCCTGCCGTCGACCTCGGGCGCCGTGCTGCTGTTCGGCCGCGACGTGACGCGCTGGCCGAGCCACCGCCGCGCGGCGTTGGGCATGGCGCGCACGTTCCAGGTCACGAGCCTGTTTCCCCGCCTCACGGTGCTCGACAACGTGCTGCTGGCGATCGAGGGCCTGCGGCGTACGAAATTCGTCATGTGGCGGCCCCTCGCCTCTTATCGCGACGTGCAGGAGAAGGCGCACGAGCTGCTCGCGGACGCCGGGTTTCTCGATCGCCGCGCCGTGGAGGTGCGCTATCTCTCGCACGGCGAGCAGCGCCAACTCGAGATCGTGGTCGGCCTCGCCGGCGATCCGAAAATCCTGCTGCTCGACGAGCCGGCGGCCGGGCTCTCGTCCGGCGAATCGGCGGAGATGGCGAAGTTTCTCGGCCGCCTCGACCGCAGCCTCGCCATCCTCTTGATCGAGCACGACATGGACGTGGTGTTTGACGTGGCCGACCACATTTCGGTGCTGCACTTCGGCGAGGTCGTCGAGGCCGGCGCCGCCGAACGCATCCGCGCCAGCAAGAAGGTGCAGGAAATCTACCTCGGAACCGGTTGAGTCATGGCGATCCTGGAAGTGCACGACATCCACACGTTCTACGGGGAAGCCTACGTGCTCCAGGGGCTCTCGTTGACGCTGGAGCAGGGGCAAATCCTGGGCCTGCTCGGCCGCAACGGGGTCGGCAAGACCACGCTGGTGAACTCGATCGTCGGCTTCAACCCGCCGCGCCGCGGCAGGATCATTTTCAAAGGCATGGATATCACTCAGGTCTCCTCGTTCGAGACCGTGCGCGGCGGCATGGGGCTGGTGCCGCAAGGCCGGCGTGTATTCCCGTCCCTCAGCGTCGAAGAAAACCTTCTGGTGGCGGCGCGCGGGATCGAGCGCCACGGCTGGGACCTGGAGCGGGTCTACCGCCTGTTCCCGCGGCTGCGCGAACGGCGCAACCAGCGCGCGCGCACGCTCTCGGGGGGCGAGCAGCAGATGCTCGCCATCGGCCGCGGGCTGATGACCAATCCCGACTGCCTGATCATGGACGAGCCGTCGGAGGGCCTCGCGCCCATCATCATTCAGGGCGTGTGGGAGGCAATCGGCAAGCTCAAGCAGGAGGGCCTGTCGATCCTGCTGGTCGAGCAGAACGCCTCCCTCGCCCTCAAGCTCGTCGATTACGTCCACGTCATGAGCAAGGGCCAAGTGGTCTATTCCGCCCTGCCGGACGAGCTATGGGCGAACGATCAGGTTAAATCGAGCTACCTGGGCATTTAGCGTGGTCCGCCGTGGCACCACAGAACTTGTGGCCCGAATGCGACACTTGACCATATATTCTTGATTAGGCGTGTTTTTCTCGCTTCACCCGGTAGGCGACCGGCGGCCAAATGCGCTACCATCCCGCCGGGGGCCTCGCCACTAGTGTCGCGATTCCGAAGTTCGCCCAAACTTGCCGCACGTTCTGAGGCGAACTTCAGAATCGCGGACACTAGCAAATCTATTATTCTAGTGCCGCTTAGAACCCGACGTTCGCATCCGTGCTTGCCCCAATATCGTGCGAACGTCGGGTTCGCGGCACTAGTGTCGTTCGGCCGGATCAGCGTCGTCATGCGCTGTATTTCAACGTCTCGCGTCGCGCTCGCACTCCTGGCGGCGGCATTCGCGCTCGCCGGCTGCGGCGGCGTCGAGCTGAGCGGATGGAACGTGTTCGATAAATCCAACGACCCGTGGAAGGTCGATCCCAACAAGTACCCGATCGAGTACAAGAACGAGGTTCTCAAGTTTTTGCGGACCGATTTGCGCGATCCCAGCGGTGTCCGCGGCGCCTTCATCACCGACCCCACGCTCATCCAGTTCGGCAACGAAAACCGCTACGCCGTCTGCCTGCGCTACAACGCCCGCGACAACGGCGGCCAGTATGAGGGCACCAAGGACAGGATCGCGGTTTTCTACGGCGCGCAGATCAATCAGGTGCGCGAGGCGACCAAAGAAGAATGCGGCACCGCCGTTTATCGTCCCTTCCCCGAACTCGAGGCCATGAAGCGCCTCGATGGAAAGGGATAGCGTTAGTCGTCATGGCCGGGCTCGTCTTGTGTCAAAGAAAGTCCGACGTGGATGCCCGGCGCAAGAGCCTGCCCCGGACTTGATCCGGGGCCGGGCATGACGATGGTTGCTACACCAGCTTCACATGTTTGAGCGGCAGGCTGCGCACGGGTTTGCCCGTCGCTGCGTAGATTGCGTTGAGCACCGAAGGCGTGACCACGCAAATGGTCGGCTCGCCGACGCCGCCCCAGAACTCATAGGACGGCACCAGCACGGTCTCGACCTTCGGCATTTCGGCGAGCCGCATCATCTCGTAGCTGTCGAAGTTGAGCGAGGTCATGCGGCCCTTGTCGACCGGACACTCGCCGTAGAGCGCGGCGGTGAGGCCGTAGGCGACCGAACCCTCGATCTGTGCCGCCACTTGGTCGGGGTTGACCACATGGCCGCAATCGAGCGCCAGCACCAGCCGATGGATTTTGAGCTTGCCGGCGTCGCTCACGGACACCTCGGCGACGGCGGCCGAATAGCTGGCGTAGCCCATGAACTGGGCGATGCCGCGATGCACGCCGGCCGGCAGCGGCTTGCCCCAGTCGGCCTTCTGCGCCACCGCGTCGAGCACCGCTAGATGGCGTGGATGGTTTTTCATCAGGGCGCGGCGGAACTCGACGGAATCCTTGCCCGCCGCCCGCGCCACCTCCTCGATGAAACACTCCATGTAGACGGCGTTCTGATTGGTGTTGACGCCGCGCCACGGCCCGACCGGCACGTGGGTGTTGCGCATGACGTATTCGATCGCGAGGTTCGGCACGTCGTAGCCGAGCTGCGCATCCCCCGGCTGTTCCCACAGGCCTTGCAGCTGGCGTTCGTCCTTGCCGCCTTTGATCTGACCCGGCGAGAGCCACGCGTTGATCGACTGGCCGGAAACGCGCACGGAGAGCCCGACAAGGTTGCCGTCGGCATCGAGCCCGGCCGCCATTTTGCATTGTGAGATCGGCCGGTAGAAGTCGTGCGCCATGTCCTCTTCGCGCGTCCAGATCAATTTGACCGGCGTGCCGGGAAACTCCTTGGCGATCGCGACCACCTGATGCACGTAGTCCTGGGTGCCGCCGCGCCGGCCGAAGCCGCCGCCGAGGTCGTGGCGGTAGACTTCGCAATTGGCGAGCGGCACACCCGAGGCTTCCGAGAGCGCCGCGAGCGAGGCTTCGGCATTCTGGGTGGGCACCCACGCCTCCGCCTTGTCGGCGGTGATCCGCGCGGTGGCGTTCATCGGCTCCATGGTGGCGTGGGCGAGGAATGGGGTCGAATAGACCGCCTCGACCTTTTTCGCCGCCTCGGCAATCGCCTTCGCCGGATCGCCGTTCTGGCGGCCGCCGTTCGTGCTCTCGGCGGTGAGGCCTTCCTTGAGGTGCTCGGCAATCGTGGCGCTCGACGCCGGAGCGCCCGGCCCCTCGTCCCAGACAATCGGCAGCGCGTCGAGCGCGGCCTTCGCGTGCCACCACGAATCCGCGACCACGGCCACGGCCGTGTCCTTGACCCGCACGACCCGTTTTACGCCGGGCATGCCGGCGATCTTGCTCTCGTCGTAGCTTGCGACCTTGCCGCCGAACACCGGGCAAGCCTTGATCGCCGCGCACAGCATGCCGGGGAGCTTCACATCGATTGCATAAACCTTGCGCCCGTCGAGCTTGTCCGCCGTGTCGAGTCGCTTCATCGGCTTGCCGGCGATGGTCCAGTTCTTCGGATCTTTGAGCGCGATGCTTTTCGGATCGGGCGGCGTGAGCTTCGCGGCGGCCGCGGCGACCTTGCCGTAGCTCGTCGTGCGCTTCGATGCCGCGTGAGTGATGATGCCGTCCGCGACCGTGAGTTCGCCGACCGGCACCTTCCAGTCGGCCGCAGCCGCTTGCAGCAGCATCATGCGGGCGGCGGCGCCGCCGCGCCGCACGTAATCCTGCGACGTGCGGATGCCCCGACTGCCGCCGGTTCCCATCTCGCCCCAGGCGCGCTTGCTGGCGAGGTTGCGGCCGGGCGTGATCTGCTCGAGCGTCACTTTCTTCCAGTCGCACGCGAGTTCCTCGGCGACGAGCTGGGCAAGACCGGTGATCGTGCCCTGCCCCATTTCCGAGCGCGCGATACGGATCACGCAGGTGTCGTCCGGCTTGATCGCGACCCAGATGTTGAGCTCGGTCGCAAGCGAGGTGCTCTCCGCCGATGCGCTCGGGAGCGGCATGGTGAACCCGAGCGCGAGGCCGCCGCCGGCGGCCGCGGAGCCGACCACGAATGCGCGGCGGGAGACTTTTGCTGTCGTGCGAAGGTTGTTGGTCATGGCGGGCCTCCTCACGCGCGCTTGCGCTGGGCGGGCGCGACTGAACCGCTACCGGTACCCATCCCGGCCGCCATGTGCACGGCCGCGCGGATGCGCTGATAGGTGCCACAGCGGCAGATGTTGGTCATCGCCGCGTCGATGTCGTCGTCGGTCGGCTTCGGAGTTTTCTTGAGCAAAGCCGCGGCGGCCATGATCTGCCCCGATTGGCAATAGCCGCATTGGGGCACGTCGATCGCAAGCCACGCCTTCTGCACAGGGTGCGAGGCGTTGGCCGAGAGGCCCTCGATGGTGACGATTTTATCGGTCGGTTTGATGTCGCCAAATCGGATCGAGCAGGAGCGCTGCACTTCGCCGTTGATGTGGACCGAGCAGGCGCCGCATTGGGCGACGCCGCACCCGTATTTCGTGCCGGTGAGCCCGACCTGCTCCCGGATCACCCACAGGAGCGGCATGTCGGGCTCCGCCTGCACGTCGCGGTCCTTCCCGTTGATGTTGAGCTTGGCCATGAGCGTCCTCTCGCTGGGCGTTGCCCGCCCCGTGGTTCATGAAGAAGGGCGGCAAATGTACCGTATGCGGCCGGCCACTGCCTACGGGGTCTGGCCTGCCCAGCTCTGCGTGATCGCGCGAGCAGACTTGCAAAAAATCTTCCGCTCCCCATATGCGGCTCACGGCGTCGAGCCTCAGGGTTCCGCCGGTTGGACGACCAGGATGAAGGTGACGCCGGATGTACGCGCACCCCAGTTCTGGTCGTTTCCCTTTTTGGGGTTCCGCTTCCCCGAACGAAAAGCGCGCGTTAGCTTTCCGGCACCGCGCCCTATTTTAGCTCGCCCCGTGCGGCGCGATCGGAGAACCGTTATGACCGCAGCTACCTGCCTTCGCCTGACCACTTCAGTGCTTGCGCTTAGCCTGCCGCTCGCAAGCGCCCAAGCGGTCGAGCTCAACCAGCAGGCTGTGATCTATCAGCTGCCCGATCAGATCAAATGGCAGGATCCTTTCGGCACCTCGGGAGCGAAGAACGCCGTGCTCATGGGCGATCCCAACAAGCCCGGGCCTTACATCGTCATGGTCAAATGGCTGCCCGGGAATTTCAGCCGGCCGCATTTCCACCCGAACGACCGATTCATCACCGTGCTCAAGGGCGTCTGGTGGGTCGGCACCGGGACGAAATTCGATCCCAGCCAGACGGTGCCGATGCCGGCCGGCAGCTTCGTCACCCATTTCGGCAAGCAGATCCACTGGGACGGCGCCAAGGACGAAGAAGCGGTGCTGCTCATCACCGGCGAAGGGCCGGCGACCACGACACGCGTGCCGTTCGAAGAAGCAAAATAACCGGCTTGTCGGGGGGCTACGCGCCGGATACGTTCGCGGCCAATCACAAAAAGATAATCCCTGGGAGCGATTCGAAGGGCCGTCCGGCCCAACGGGAGGTTTTGATGCGCGCAACGCGCTTGTCGTTAATCGGCCTGAGCTTCGCGGCATCTGCGTTGATCGCCGCCGCTCCGGCGGCCGCCCAGGTCGCGCCGCTCACGGGCCAGGTTTCCTCGGCCGAAGAAGGCGCCATGGAAGGCGTGCTGGTCAGCGCTCGACGCGACGGCGCGAGCATCACCGTCACGGTCGTCAGCGATAAGCAGGGTCGTTACAGCTTCCCGGCGGGCCGGCTCGAGCCCGGTCATTATTCTCTGCGCGTGCGCGCGACCGGCTACGACCTCGACGCGCCGGCCGGCGTTGACGTTTCCGCGAACGCCGGCGCAACCGTCGACCTCAAGCTGCGCAAAACCGAGGACTTGGCCTCGCAGCTCTCAAACGGCGAGTGGATAGCCAGTGTGCCGGGCACCGACCAGCAGAAGAGCGGCCTGCTAAATTGCATGGGCTGCCATACGCTCGAGCGCATCGTGAAGTCGCGCTACAGCGCCGACGACTTCATGCAGGTGCTTCCGCGCATGCAGGGCTATGTGAACCAGAGCATCCCGGCGCACCCGCAGCTGCGCCGCGCCGAACGCCTGCGCGAGGAGCGTGGCGATCAGCGCGTCCAGGTGCACCGCGCTCTCGCCGAGTTCCTCGCGACGATCAATCTGAGCAAAGGGCCGCAGTGGGATTATGTGCTCAAGACGCTGCCGCGGCCGACCGGCCGCGCCACGCGCGTCGTCATCACCGAATACGATCTCGGCCGCGAGACCATCGAGCCGCACGACGTGATCGTCGATAATGCCGGTATCGCCTGGTACTCGAGCTTTGGCGAACCCTTTCTCGGCCGGCTCGATCCGAAAACCGGCAAGGTCACGGAATTTCCCCTGCCTGAGCTTAAGCGGGATTTTCCCACCGGTTCACTCGGGTTGCGCAGCGATCCCGCCGGCAACCTGTGGCTCGGGATGATGTATCAGGGCGCGGTCGCGAAGTTCGATCCCAAAACCGAGAAACTGCAGACGTGGAGCTTGCCCGCGGCGGTGAACATCGACGCCGCGCAGGTCAACATGGTGAGCCCGCAGCACTCGGACGTCGACGGCAAGGTGTGGACACAGAACAACGGTTTCGCCGGCATTCACCGGCTCGACCTCGCCTCGGGCGCGATCGAAACATTCGAGCCGTTCCGCGAGGCGCCCAAGGGCGAGCCGCACAACATCTACGACGTCGTTCCCGACTCAAAAAACAACGCCTACTTCACCGACTTCCGCCAGCGACACATCGGCCGCATCGATGCAAAGACCGGCGAGGTCAAGCTCTACGCCGCGCCCACGCCCGCTTCGGCGCCGCGCCGCGGCGCCATGGACGCGAACGACCGCCTGTGGTTCGCGGAATATCGCGCCAATCGCGTCGCGATGTTCGACACGCGCAAGGAAGAGTTCAAGGAATGGCCGATGCCGACGCCGTGGACGGCGCCCTATGACGTGGTGCTCGACAGGAACGGCGAAGCCTGGACCGGCTCCATGTCGACCGACCGCGTGGTGCGGCTCGATCCCGCCTCCGGCTCAACGGTCGAATATCTGTTGCCGCACGAGACCAACATCCGCCGCGTGTTCGTCGACAATTCGACGACGCCGGTGACCTTCTGGGTCGGCAGCAATCACGGCGCTTCGATCGTCAAACTCGAGCCGCTGGATTGATTGGTCGGGAGAGCCTGGGCGCCAAAAATGGCGCCCCGGTCGACCTGGACCACTGGGGGCCGACCGGGGCTATGCCAAGCGACTATCGGCGTTGGGGGGACGGATGCGCCTGGCACGCCCCAGGATGTGGCCGCCCCAGCGGAGGAGGCAACTGCAGCGCATTGTCGCGGAGTGCCATGGTACGGTGGGCTATTCCAGCTCCACCGTCTTGAAGTCCGCCGGCAGCACGATCTCGAGCACCTCGCAATCGTCCGAATAGTCGAGCACCTTGTGCTTGACGCGCGGCGGCTGAATCCAGCATGAGCCCTGCCGCATGGTGATGGCGCCCTGCCCTTCCAGCTCGGTTTTGATCGAGCCCTTGAGCACGTAGACCATCTGAAACTCGACATCGTGGTAGTGCAGTTTCGAAACCTCTTCCGGCCGGCACGGCGGCACGAATTTGACGACGTGCGCCTGCACGAGGCCGTCGGTCGCGGCGCTGATGCCGAGGTCGCGGTAATGCGCGTAGCGCCGCAGCCCGGCGTCGAAATCCGCCTCGTTGTGGTGGCTGACCGTGAAGCGCTGTTTCGCCCGCGGCCGCGCCTTGGTTTTCGCCCGTGCTGGCGACCGCGCCGCCTTCTTGCGCCGCGCTGCGGATCGCGTCGTTGCTCTCGTCGTCGTTCGTGCTTTTGCTTTCGTCTTTGCCATGGCGCCGCTCCCAATTGATTACCGCGTGCCCGTTATCCCGGGCGAGTGCAGCCTAGCACAACGATCGAGCAATTGCGGCCCGGTAGCGCGTGTGCGATGGCAACCCGACGATTTCGTCCATGAACGAGGGCGTCATGACCGGTATGCAAGCATCCGCGGCAAGCGTCGACTTTACCGCGTTCGCGCCCAAGCACTTCGGTTGGCGCCTCGACGGCAAAGTCGCGACCGTCACGCTCGACCGGCCGGAGCGCAAAAATCCGCTCACCTTCGCGTCCTACGCCGAACTGCGCGACACCTTTCGCGCGCTCGCCAATGCCAAAGATGTGAAGGCAATCGTCATCACCGGCGCCGGCGGGAATTTCTGCTCCGGGGGCGACGTGCACGAGATCATCGGGCCGCTCATCGAGCTGCAGCGCACGGGCGATATGGGCGGTCTTCTCGCCTTCACGCGCATGACCGGCGACGTCGTCAAGGCGATGCGCGCCTGTCCGCAACCGATCGTGGCCGCGGTTGACGGTGTATGCGCGGGCGCCGGCGCCATCCTCGCCATGGCGGCGGACCTGCGCTACGGCACGGCGCGCAGCCGGGTCGCGTTCCTGTTCGTGCGCGTCGGGCTTGCCGGGGCCGACATGGGCGCCTGCAACATCCTGCCACGCATCGTTGGCGCCGGCCGGGCGGCTGAGTTGCTCTATACCGGACGGGCGATCGACGGGACCGAAGCCGAACGCTGGGGCTTTTACAATAAGCTGTGCGCCCCCGAGGCGGTGCTCACCGAGGCGCAGACGCTGGCCGCGACGTTGGCGCATGGGCCGACCTTCGCCCACGCCATGACCAAGCGCTGCTTGCACCAGGAGTGGAGCATGGGCCTCGACCAGGCGATCGAGGCCGAGGCCCAGGCCCAGGCGATCTGCATGCAAACCAAGGATTTCGCCCGCGCCTACGAGGCTTTCATCGCCAAGACCAAACCGGCGTTCGAAGGCGATTAGAGCACGATCCTGAGCGGCAGGCACCGGTTCTCGGAAAAGATCGTACTCCAGCAAAACTATACAACGGGATGACGATCCTAAGAAAAATCATCCCGCTCGAGGCGCAGCTTGTCGGACCGGCGCGGCTCCATTAGGGTCCCTGCCGATCCGCACAAACGGCTACCACATCATGCAAATCCGCAAAGACCTCATCGACGCCATCGGCAACACGCCGCTGATCAAGCTCAAGCACGCGTCCGAAGAGACCGGCTGCACCATCCTCGGCAAGGCCGAGTTCATGAACCCGGGCCAGTCGGTCAAGGACCGCGCCGGACTGCAGATGATCCTGGAGGCGGAGAAGCGCGGCGAATTGCGGCCCGGCGGGCTCGTGGTGGAAAGCACCGCCGGCAACACCGGTATCGGGCTTGCGCTCGTCGCCAACGCGCGCGGATATCGAACCCTCATCGTGATCCCGGAGACGCAGAGCCGGGAGAAGAAGGACATGCTGCGGCTGTGCGGTGCCGAACTGCTCGAGGTGCCCGCGCTCCCCTACGCCAACCCAAACAATTACCAGCACGTTGGCCGGCGCTTGACAGAGCAATTGCGATCGAGCGAGCGCAACGGCGTCATCTTCGCCGACCAATGGAACAATCTCGACAATCGCAAGGCGCACTACGTCGCGACCGGTCCGGAAATCTGGCGGCAGACCGACGGCAAGATCGACGGTTTCATCTGTTCGATCGGCACCGGCGGAACGATCGCCGGCACCTCCACCTATCTGCGCGAGCAGAAGAAGGACATCGTCATCGGCGTCGCCGACCCGTGCGGCTTCGCGATGTACAATTTGTTTACGCGCGGCGAAGCGAAGTCGTCACCGGGCGACTCGATTACCGAGGGCATCGGGCTTGCGCGCGTCACCCCCATCATCGCCGACATCAAGGTCGACAAGGCCTACATCGTCCCGGATGAAGAGGCGGTATCGATCATCTTCGACCTCCTGGAGCACGAAGGCCTGTGCCTCGGCGGCTCGTCGGGCATCAACGTGGCCGGCGCGATCCGGCTCGCCAAGGAGATGGGGCCGGGCCACACCATCGTCACGGTGCTCGCCGACTACGGGACGCGTTACCAATCGAAGCTGTTCAATCCGGAGTTCCTGCGCTCGAAGAACCTGCCGGTGCCGGCGTGGCTCGAGCGCCGCTCCGACATCAAAGCTCCGCTCGTATGACGACCGATTGTCTGTTCCGCGAAGACGCCTATCTCACCGAGTGCCGCGCACAGGTGCTCGGCGTGACCGACGCTGGCGGCATCGTGGTCGACCGCACGGTCTTCTACGCGACCTCCGGCGGCCAGCCGGGCGATCGCGGGAAGCTAGTCACCGAGGCGGGCGCGGCGATCCCCATTTCCGGCGCGGTCTACACCGATCCCGCCAAGACCGTCATTGCGCAGGTCCCCGGCGACGCCGCGGCCGAGCGTCCGGCGGTCGGCGCGCCGGTGACGCTCACGATCGACTGGGATTTGCGCTATCGCCGGATGCGCATGCACACGGCGCTGCATCTGCTCTCGGCGGTGCTGCCCTATCCGGTGACCGGCGGTTCCGTGGGCGAGGACGACAGCCGGCTCGACTTCGACATTCCCGAAGCCGGTCTCGACAAGGATGAGATCACCGCCAAGCTCGCCGCCATGATCGCGGCGGATGCACCGGTGACGACGGGCTGGATCAGCGACGCGGAACTCGAAGCCAATCCCGGCCTGGTGAAAACCATGTCGGTCAAGCCGCCCATGGGCAGCGGCCGCGTGCGCCTCGTCGAGATCGCCGGCTTCGACCTGCAGCCGTGCGGCGGCACGCACGTGCGCCGCACCGCCGAAATCGGCGCGGTGCGCGTGACCCAGATCGAGAAGAAGGGCAAGCAGAACCGCCGCGTACGGATTGGATGGGCGTGAATAAAAGAAGCGAATAGCGAATAGCGAATAGAAAGAGAGCTGATTCGCGGCTTTCTGCTTACTATTCGCCATTCGCTATTCGCCATTCGCTATTCGCTCTTTCCTCGACAGGAGCTTCCCATGTCGTCCTGGCTCGTCTCCACCGAGTGGCTCGCCGAGCATCTCAACGATCCGAACGTGACCGTCGTCGACGGTTCGTTCTATCTGCTGACGACCGGGCGCGACGCCAACGCCGAATATCTCGCCGCGCATATTCCCGGCGCCGTGCGGTTCGATATCGATGCCGTCGCCGATCATTCAACCTCGCTGCCGCACATGCTGCCGAACGAGAGGGAATTCGCCGCAACGGTCGGTGCGCTCGGCATCGCGGATAAGGACACGATCGTGGTCTACGACGGCGTCGGCCTCTACGGCGCGCCGCGGGTGTGGTGGACGTTGCGCACATTCGGCTCCGAGAAGGTCTACATCCTCGACGGCGGGCTGCCGAAGTGGCGCGCGGAAGGCCGGCCGGTCGAAGCCGGGCGATCGGTCCGCGCCGCGCGCGCCTTCGACGCGCGGCTTAATCGCGCCGCCGTTGCCGCGGTCGCCGACGTGCAGCGGGCGCTTGCGAGCGGCGCGGCCCAGGTGGTCGACGCGCGCGCGGCCGATCGCTTTCGCGGCGAGGCGCCGGAGCCACGGCCGGGACTGCGCTCCGGTCACATGCCGGGCGCGCGCAACGTCCCTTTCGGCGGCGTGCTTGAGGACAACCGGCTCGCGGCGCCCGACAAGATCGCCGCTGCATTCAAAGCGGGCGGCGTCGACGTGGACAAGCCGGTGATCACCTCGTGCGGCTCGGGCGTTACAGCCTCGATCCTGACCTTCGCGCTCGCGGCACTCGGCAAGGAGACGGGCGCCGTTTACGACGGCTCGTGGTCGGAATGGGGTGCGCGGCCGGACTTGCCGGTCGTGAAGGGGCCTGCCTGACCGTTAATCCGTCCAAGCCCGCGCAAACTCGGCAGTGTCGGTGAACTCAAGGAACGCGGCGAGCTTGCCGCCGCGCACCGTGAATATGTGCACCCAATCGGACGCTGCCTTGCGGCCGTTCTTGCGCATGGTCGAGGCGTAGTGGCCAAGGACGAAGACCCGGTCGCCGGTCGACAAGAACTCGCGCGGCGTGAACTCGGAGAAATCCTGAATCCGCGCCAGCTCAGCAAAAAATGCCTGAACGCCTTGCGGTCCCTTCCAGCTACCGAGCAGCGGGTGGTCGGAACGGCTGCCGTTGAGCCGCCATTCGATGTCGGGAGCGCACGCGGCGATGATGGTGGCGATATCGCCGCGCCCGAACGCAGCATAAAGGCTCTGAATCAGCGCGACATCTGCTTGGCTCATGAGGTCCTCCCTTGCGACGGACGTAGATACGGCGAGCGCCGCGCTTAGTTTCATGCGGAGGTTTCGGCGTGCTCCGCCCGTTCCATTTCCAGGGCGTGGGCCTTACGGCCGCCGCGGTCGATCGAGGCGGGCGCCGCGTCGCAAGCGATCAGTTGCGCGGCAAGGTCGAGACAGCGCTTGGCGAGATGGGTGGCGCCTTCGGCAAGCTCCTTCGAGTCGCGGACAATATCGACGTTGCGCTCCATGTCCTCGCTCGACCAGCCGCGCGAGTGGGCGATGTAGGGAAACTGAGGAAAGACAAATCCCAGCTCGGCAAAAAATCCGAGCATCTGGCCGGCGACCGCCTGGATGTTGTCCTGGCCGCCGACGATGATGAAGCCTGCGACCTTGTTGCGAATGAGCACGTTGTTGCGAATGGTGATCGCGTTCTGCACGCAATTGAGCCGCTCTGCCATCTTGAAATAGAGCGACGACGCCGTACCCCAGCGGATCGGCGAGGCGACAATCACCACGTCGGCCCAGTGCACCAGCGCTTCGTAGACCTGGTCCATCTGATCCGTCGTGTCCATCTGGGTGATGGAGCACGGCCAGGTGCAGGCCTGAGCGGATTTCGAATAATAGCCCTCGCATGGCCGGAACTTGAGATCGTTCAGGCGGATCAGCCGTGTTTGCGCCTTGAGCGCGTGGGCGGCCCGCAGCGAATGGCCGAGCAGGTGGTCCGACCCGGAGAAACGCGGGTTCGCCCCGTCCATCGCCGAAGTCGAGATGCCGGCTAGCCGCAGCGGTCCGGGCGCACGTTCGACTTTGCGCGCCAGTGGATGCGGCTCGTGCGGCTTGCGCGTGCGCCGCGTGCCGGCGGCGATGTCGACCAGCACGCGCCCGCCTTCGACCTTCACCGGATAGGACGGCACCCGGTCCTCTTCGAACCCGGGCTCGCCCATGCCGGTGCAGCGGTGGAATTTCCAATTGTGCCAGGGGCAGACGATGTAGTCCTCGTCGAGGCGCCCCTCGCCCAGCGGCCCGCCAACGTGATTGCATGCGTTCGCCACCGCGCCGAAGCGCCCGTCGCGGAACGAGATCGCCAGCGGGCGGCCCCCGGCCGTTACGCGTCGGAGCGGCGTGGTCGCCAGTTCGTCGGCAGCGCCGACGTCAATCCAATTTTGCTCGCGAGCCATGGCGCCCTCCCGATTGGATTGCCGTGTCCAGCGTCAGCATACATGGACCTTCAGGCCAGCGCCCTGATGGCAGCCGCGACCGCCGCGTCGAGAAAGTCGTCGCCCGTCGCCTGACGATCAGACATCGCTATGATTTTGCTCGCCGGCAGGACCGCCGCCGTGAACCCTCGGGTGTGCCAATGCCCGAACGGCAGCGCCGGAAGCCTCGTTGCATCGGGATAAGGATATGGGCTGACGTAGAAATACGGCTCCTCATAATGCTCGTCCCCGGGCGAAAGACCCGCATTTACCGAGCGCGCGTGCTCGGCGTTGCCGCCTTCCAGCAGGGTGAACGTGGCGACGTCGAAATGATGCGGCCAGGTTCGCACCGGCGAAGGGGCAAGTCCGCGTGCGATCATAGTCTCCCGAACCCGGCCGAGGGACCGGTCCGCATTGGCAAACCAAGCCGCCAAATCGGAGAGCGCATCGGATGAACCGCGCGCGTCATACGCAGCGCCATGGGCTACCGCGTGGTCGGGGATCTCGTAAGGCGGCTTTGCGTCGAGGCGAGCCGGATCGAGATCGTGCGCCGCGAGTAACTCACCGAGCCGCAAACGCGCATCGCCATCGGTGCGACCGTCGAGAGTAAAGCTCGCCTGCGCGCTTAGGCTCCCCAGGACCAGGGTGAGGTCGGGTATGCGCAGCCCGAGGCGCAGATCGTCGGTGAGCGGATGCGTGACAAATCCGTCGAACGTGTCGTCCCAATCGAGGTTCGTGTGGAGGTCTTCAGGGCGCGGCGGCACGAAGGCACGCGCCGCCCGCGCCAGCCACTGCAACGCGTAGTGCGCCTGCAGCCGCGCCTCGCGCAGGCGGCCGAAATCGCCGCCACGGACCAGCCGCCACGCCGTACCGGCCACGGCCGGCGTTCCCGGCTATTTGGCGACGTTGACGTACTGGCCGTTGACCACCTTGAGGATGGCGCTCGCGCCGGCGCCGTCGCGCACCTCGTTCATGGTGATTTCGCCCGCCACCCCGGGGAAGCCTTTCAGGCCGGCGAGGCAGCCGCGGATCTTATCACGATCAGATTCGAGGTCGGCCGGATTGTTGGTCACGCCCGACTTTTCGATGCAGTATTTGTAGGAATAGATGATGTCGTAGGCGCGCGGCCCGCTGTAGGGCGGCTTGCCGCCGAGCTTCGGCACGACTTTTTTGACATAGGCCTGAACCTCAGGACGCGGATCGTCGATCCAGGCGGCCGTCGACATGTAGGCTCCCTCGGCGTCTTTGCCGGCGATGTCGATGAAGCCCGGCGCGCTCGCGCAGGCGCCGCCGACGACCGGCACGAGGAGTCCCTGCTTGTGCGCCTCCTTCACGATCGCACCGGCGTTCTGGTAGCACGAGCCGAGTCCGATGCCGTCCGCGCCGAGGGACTTGGCGCGCGTGATCTGCGCGGAATAATCCGTGTCCTTGGTGCGGTAGCTGAGCATATCGAGAATTTCGATGCCGTGCTCTTTGAACAGCGCCGGCAGCACAGCGACGCCCTCCGCTTTCGATACCGCGTCCTCGGCGTCGTAGATGATCACGACCTTCTTCGGGTGATATTCGGCGACCCAGGCGGCGACCACCGGTTTGAGCTGCTTGTCGCTGGTGAGCGTGTTGCGGAACGCCCATTGGCTCATCGCCGACAGGCCGGGCTTGGCCGAGCAATAGGAGTTGATGACGGTTTTCAGCTGCGTGTCGAGCTGCGGCGCGATCGCCTCGAACTCCGAGCTGAAACACGGCCCCGCGATCGCGAGCACCCGGTCGCGCTCCACCAGCCGGCTCACGGTTTTGAGCGCCTCGGCTTCCGACGTCTGCGTGTCGTAACAAATGAGATCGATCGGCAGTCCGCCGATGCCGCCCTTGGCGTTGATCTCCTCGACGGCGATCTCCATCGAGACCTTGGCGGCTTGGCCCCACTCGGCGCCCTTGCCGGTGAGCGATACCTGGCAGCCGATCTTCACGTTGCGGCCGGCGAGCTTCGCCCCCTGCCCCTGCGCATCGGGCAGCGCCACGGCCAACGCGGCGGCAGCGGCGAACCAAGTTGCGAAATATCCTGCACGTTTCATCGGATCACTCCCTGGAAGGTTATTTTCTGACGCAGGCGCGTCCTTTTTCGGTGCGGCCATCCTATAGGCTGTCCCGAGGGCTGAGAAGTTCCCTGCGCGTGTCTACGCCGCGCGGCGGCCGAGGTAGGTGCGCTGCACCTCCGGCGTGTCGAGCAGGCTTGCGCCGGTTCCGGCGAGCACGATGCGGCCGCGCTCCATCACGTAGGCATGGTCGGCAACCTGGAGTGCTTGGCGCGCGTTCTGCTCGACCAGCAAAATCGTCTTTCCCTCGTCCCTGAGCTGCCGCAACGTGTGGAAGATTCCCGTCACGAGCTTGGGCGCGAGCCCGAGCGATGGCTCGTCCATCAGCAGCAGGCGCGGACGAGCCACAAGGGCGCGGGCGATGGCGAGCATTTGCTGTTCGCCGCCGCTTAGAGTACCGGCGGGCTGGTGACGGCGCTCGGCCAGCACCGGAAAGCGCGCCATGGCAGCGGCGATGTCGTTTTCAACCTCGGAATCGCTGCGCACATAGGCACCCATGCGCAAGTTCTCGACCACGCTCATGCGCCGGAGAATGGCACGGCCCTCGGGCACGTGGCTGATGCCGAGGGCAACGATCTTGTGCGCGGGACGGCGGGCGATGTCGCGGCCTTCGAAGGCGATGGTGCCGGCGACCGGTCGGATCAGGCCGGAAATGGTTTTCAGCAGCGTGGTCTTGCCCGCACCGTTGGCGCCGATCAGCGCGACGATCCTCCCCGGCGCGACCTCAAGCCCCACGTCGTGCAATACCTCGACCTTGCCGTAGCCGGCGCGCAAACCTTCGACCGTCAGCATCGTCATGGTTCCACGCCTTCGCCCAGGTAGGCTTCGAGCACGGACGGATGCGCCTGCACCTCGCCCGGCGTGCCCTCGGCGATTTTGGTGCCGAAGTTGAGCACGGTCACCCGGTCGGAAATGCCCATGACCAGGTTCATATCGTGCTCGATCAACACGATGGTCACGCCGCGGTCGCGGATGCGGGTGATCGTTTCATCGAGCGCGGCGGTTTCGTTGGGATTGAGGCCAGCGGCCGGTTCGTCGAGCAGCAGCAAGCGCGGCTGGGTGGCGAGCGCCCGCGCGATCTCCAGCTTGCGCTGCTCCCCGTACGGCAGGTTGGACGCCCGCTCGTTCGCGTGCGCAGCAAGGCCGAGGAACGCCAGCAGTTCCATGGCGTTCTCGCGCATGCGGCGCTCCTCCGCCGCTTCATCGAAGGGGCGCCGCAACACCGCCGACCCCAGAGCCTTCCAGATCGACGCATAGGCGCGGCAATGCTCGCCAATCATCACCGTTTCGAGCGCGGTGAGATGAGGAAAAAGCCGGATATTCTGGAACGTGCGGGCGATGCCGCGGGCGGTGCGGCGTGACGGGCGACCCTCGTCGAGCGGGCGCCCCTCGAACAGGATGGCGCCTTCGTCAGCGGCGAGCACGCCGGTGAGAAGATTGAAGAAGGTCGTCTTGCCGGCGCCGTTCGGGCCGATCAGCGCGTGAATATGGCCGGCCGCGACCTCCATATCGAGTTCGTTGAGGGCGAAGAAGCCGCCGAAGCGCTTCGTCAGGCCTTTGATCTCGATCGATGGGGCAGCAGCCTCAGGCATGGCGCGGCATCCACAGGCGGCGCAGTGAATCGCGCGTGAGCAGCCCGTCCGGCCGCAGAATCATCATCACCATGATGATGATGCCGTAGACGATCAGGCGTTTGGCGTTTTCGAAATCGAGCGCGTCGTGGAGAAAATCGTAGACGCGGTTCATCGGGAAGAAATCGGTCCACGCGACCGGCACCAGCTCGAGCCAATCGCGCAACGTGCGCAAAAACTCGGGCAGCAGCGTGAGGAACCCGGCGCCGAGCAACGGCCCCCAATAGGTGCTGCTGCCGCCGACGATGACGAACATCAGGATTTCGACCGCGACCATGATGTTGAAGGTGTTGGAATCGATGTAGGTCGCGTGGTGGGCGTAAAGCGCGCCGGCGAGGCCGGCTATGGCCGCGCCGAGCCCGAACGCAAGCAGCTTGATGCGCACCACGTCGAGGCCCATGACCTCCGCCGCGGTCTCGTCCTGATGCACGGCGTCCATGGCGCGGCCGAGGCTTGAGCGCTCCAGGCGCGCAAAAAACAGGACCAGCACGACAATCAGCGCCACGACGTATTCGAGAATGGACGGGACGAATGGAATTTGGCGGAAGCCCTGCGCGCCGCCGACGAAATCCCAGCTTAGCGCGACCACCTGCACGATTTCGGCGAACCCCAGGGTGAGCAGCAGCAGGTAGATGCCTTTGATGCGCAAGGCAGGGAAACCGACCAGCACGCCGATCCCGCCAGCCACCACTCCCGCGACCGGGAGCGCGGCCGCAAAGGGCACGCCGAACTTCTGCGTCAGAACCGCGGAGGCGTAGGCGCCGATGGCCATAAAACCCGCCTGCCCGAGCGATACTTGGCCGGTCTTGAACGGCGCGTAAAAGCTGTAGGCGGCCATGATGTTCACGCCCGTGAACACCAGGATCGAGCGGGTATAGCCGTCGAACAGGTCGTGCAGCATGGCTACCGCTCGTCCGCGGTGCGTGTGCCGAACAGCCCGGTCGGCCGATAAAGCAGGATCAGAATGAGGATCAGAAACGAGAACAGGTCGCGCTCGGTTGTGCCGATGTAGGCGGCGGAGAGAATCTCGATCAGCCCGAGCATGAGGCCGCCCACCATCGCGCCGACCACGTTGCCGAGGCCACCGAGCAGCATGACCACGAGCCCCTTCACCGCCGCGCCGAGGCCCATGAAGGGCGATACGCCGCTGTTTTTCACGCCGTCGAGCACGCCGGCAATGCCGGCGATGGCGGAGCCGATGACGAAGGTCACCAGCACCACGCGGTTGACGTCGACCCCGAGCAACGCCGCGGTCTCGTGATTTTCCGCGGTGGCCCGGATGGCGCGCCCGAGCTTGGTGCGCTCGATGAACAGCCACAGCCCGGCCATCGCGGCGACCGCGACCACGAGGATGAATATCTGCACCGAACTGATGGTCACCGGGCCGAAACGGTAAAGCTCCTGCCGGATCGTCTCGGGGAACGCGACCTGTTGCCCGCCGAAGATGTACACGGCGAGATTCTGCAACACGATGGTAAGCCCGATGGTGCTGATGAGCGGCGCGAGCGGCCGGTCCTTAGGGACCGGACGTACCGAGACGTAGAACGCGACGATCCCGAGCGCCGCGCACGCGATCGCCGCGCCGGCGAGCGCCACATAGATGTTCGCCCCGCCATGGACGACGAGATAAAGGCCGACGAAGGCCCCCACCATGAACACCTCGCCGTGAGCGAAGTAGAGCAGGTTGAGCACGCCGAAAATCAGCGTGTAGCCGATCGCCACCAGCGAGTAGGAGGCGCCGAGCATGAGCCCGTTGATGAGCTGCTGGAAGAGCATCGTGCAGGTCTACTGCCCCGCGGCCGCGAAGTCCTGCATCACGCGCGAGGCGACGACGCGGGCCTTGCGGGTCGTCGCCGGCGTGTTGCGGCTGCGGCCGACGAAACGTGGAACGCCGGCGGTGATCACCGCACCGATCGCCGCGATGTCGCCGTGCTTGATAGCGGCGAGCGCGGTCGCCTGCGTGCCACCTTCCGGAGCGTCAATGAGCACGAGGTCAGCCGCCTTTCCCGGCGCCAGCAGGCCGCTGTCGAGGGCATAGACGCGCGCGTTGCTGCCCGTCGCGGCGCAGATGAAACGCTCGGGCGGCATGTCGGTGAGGCTTGCGAGATGCGCGATCGTGTAGAGCATCCCGAGCGGCATGATCCCGCTGCCGGTCGGCGTATCGGTGCCGATGATGAAGCGGTCGAAGGCGCCGTGCTGCTCGGCAAGCCGCGCACACAACAATGTCGTGCGCAGGTTTCCCGCCGTGCACACCTGCAGCGCCATGTCGCTCTCGCGGATGACCCGCTCGAAATCGGCATCCGGCATAGCGGTCGGACCGCCGTTGGTGTGGAACGACACGTGCGGCTGGATCTTGAGCAGATGGTCGCCGGTGATCGCGCCCGAACCTGGGATCGAGGAGCCGCCGGTATGGCACGTTGTCAGGAGCCCCGCCGCCTTGGCGTCGGCAACCAATGGCACGTAATCGTAGGAGCTGCGCACGGCGCCGAAGCCCGCCTTCGCGAGACTCACGCCTTTCTGCGCCAGCTCGCGGAAATCCGTCGCGGTCAGCCCGGGCTCGAGGATCACCGAACCGGCGATCACGCGCATGCCGCCTGGCCGCCAGTCCGCGAAGCTGCGCTGGGCGGCGATGGCCAGCGCCTTGACCCCCTCGGGGTCACGCGGCCGCCCTGGCACGTGGACCTCGGACGCCGATATCGCGGTGGTGACGCCGCCGTGCACGTAGCTTTCCAGAAAGCCGACCGTGCGCTGGCGCGGGGTGTAATCGCCGAAAGTCACGTGGACGTGGGAATCGATCAGGCCGGGAATTGCGGTCATCCCGCCCGCGTCGATGATCACGTCCGCGGCCTCAACCGCCTCGGCGGGCGCGGTGCCGACCGCGGCGATGCGTTCGCCCTCGATCAAGATCGTATCGCCTATTGCAAACGGAACGCGCCAGTCGCCGGAGACGATCTGCCCCAGATTGACGATCGCGACCTTCATGCCGGAGCGCCCGCGCCGGCCCCGACCCGCCCCGGCCGGTCAAGCTCATCGGCAAGATCGTAGGATGCGATGAGCCCGTCCACCAACGCCTTGGCGCCCGCCCAGTCGAACGTGCGATAGCTGTGGCCGCTCGTCACGAAACGCGCCCCCGCATAGAACATTTCGTACTGGGTGTGGCGCGAGCCGAACTCCGAGCCGATCGCGTCCCACGCCGCCTTGAGGAATTTGACCTTCGCTTCCGGCGCCAGCGTCGCCGACCGCTGCGTGGTGCGGATGATTTTCGCCAGCGCCGGGTCGGAGAAGTCGCGGATCGACGACGGCAGCATGATCAGCGCGCCGCCGGCAAGCTCGCGCAGCGTGTTGACGACGCGCGGATAGAGATCCTGGGTGAGCACCTGGGCCGCGTACATGTAGTGTTTGTTGGGCACGTACCACTCGCCGCGCACCGCGCCTTCGGCTTCCATCCCGGCGAGCATACCGTCGACCATGGCGGCCTGGGACGCGAGCATTCCGAGCTGCTCCCGCACCGAGGGGATGTTCGTCGTGCCGATCGCTTCGGTTATCCCGTGCGCCAGGCCGACGAGGAAGCGAATCTTCACCGACAGCCTGATCTGCGCCTGATAGTTCTGATACGCGTGGCCCGGCGTGTCGTGGAACTGCGCGCGGCACATATCGGTGTCGCGGAACACAAACAGCCGTTCCCACGGCACCTTCACGTCGTCGAAATAGATCAGCGCGTCGTTCTCGTCGAAGCGCGAGGAGATCGGGTTGTCGAACACCGAGACGGCGGCCGCCTCGTACGACTTGCGCGAGAGCACGCGCAGGCCCTTGGTGCCCATCGGCAGCGCGCAAGAGAACGCGAGGTCCTCTTCACCCGGCTTGAGCGGTTGCAGGTTGGCGACGAGGATCTCGTTTGCCATGATCGCGCTGGTGCCGAGCATTTTGGCGCCGCGAATGGTAATGCCGCCGGAGTCTTCGTCGACGATGCGCGCGACCAACTCTTCCGCCTGATCGCCCCAGTCCTTGCCGCGCTCGGCCTGCGGATTGATGATCACGTAAGTAAGGAAATAATCGTTGCGGCGCGCCTCCTCGAAGTAGTCCCGCAGCGCCTTGGCGCGCTCGGCGCCATGCTTCTCGAAAATCTCGATGCCCATGCGCTGGCCGACCAGCGCCGAGGCGAGGTGGTCGGGCGAGCGGCCCATGTAGCCGCATGAGAGCGCGGCCCAGGCCTGGAGCGCCTTGCGACGCAGGACCATCTCGCCGTGATTGCGCGGCATCTGCCACGCGCGGCTCACCCGCCGGTTTCCTCCGTCCGGCACGAACGTCATCAGCTCGAGGTTCTCCGGCTGCGCCTGAAAATCATAGAGCGCCGCGGCGGATTTCACCGAGTTGCAGAACGCCGGGTGGACCGTTACGTCCGCCACCTTCTGGCCGTCGATATAGACGTTGCGGCCGTCCTTGAGCGACTTGATGTGCTCGGCCCCCGTCTTGCAGGTCGTCATCGTCGGTTCCTCACGCCCGCGGTTTTCTCGCTCGACAGCTTGTTCTACGCCGCTTCCCGACTGATATTCTCAACCCGCCCCGCGCGGCGCAAGCGACCGTAGCACGAAGAGTTTTCCCGGACCGCCCATGAAGCCTGCAGCTTTCGACTACGTCGTTGCCGAGAGCGTCGACGCCGCGGTTGCGGCGCTCGCGGCGGCGGACGGCGAGGCGAAAATCCTCGCCGGCGGGCAGAGCCTCGTGCCGATGCTCAACTTTCGTCTGCTGCGCCCCGCGATCCTGATCGACATCAATCGCATTCCCGATCTCGCGTTTATCGAAGATCGCGCGGACGAGATCGCGATCGGCGCGCTCACGCGGCATTACCGGCTGGAGACGTCGCCTGTCATTGCCGTGCACTTGCCCGTCGTCGCCGACGCCATGCGCCACGTGGCGCATCTCGCGATTCGCAACCGCGGCACCATCGGCGGCAGCCTTTCCCATGCCGATCCGGCGGCCGAGCTGCCGATGCTGGCGCTATTGCTCGACGCCACGCTGCACGCCGTATCGCCGGCCGGCCCGCGGACGATTGCCGCGCGGGATTTTTTCCTCGGCCCCCTCACCGTCGATCTCGCCGGCGACGAGATGGTCACGCGCATCACCATGCCCAAGTTGCCGCCTGCGACCGGCTGGGGCTTCGCCGAGGTGGCGCGCCGCAGCGGCGACTTCGCGCTCGCGGCCGCCGCGGCGACATTGACCCTGGGCAACCGAACGATCGCCGAGGCGCGGATCGCGATGACCGGCATCGACGAAACGGCCAAGCGTGCGAGCGAGGCGGAAGCCCTGCTCATGGGCCAGACGCTCACGCCCGACTTGATCGACGCGGCGATTGCGGCGGTGCGCGCCGCCGTAAACCCGCCGACCGATCTTCACGCGTCCTCGGATTACCGGCGCCATCTCATCGGCGTGCTCGTGGGCCGTTCGCTCGCCGACGCGTGGCGCCGTGCAGGCGCGGAGCAGTCGTGAGTACCCGCGCCATCAAGGTCGCCGTGAATGGCGTCACCTACGAACGCTCCGTCGAGCCGCGCCTGCTGCTGGCCGATTTCCTGCGCCATACGCTCGGGCTTACCGGCACGCACGTCGGCTGCGAGCATGGCGTGTGCGGCGCCTGCACGGTGCTTGTCGACGGCGACAGCGTGCGCTCCTGTTTGCTCTTCGCCGTGCAGACCGACGGCGCTCGCGTGGAGACCGTCGAGAGCCTCGGTACAATCGGTGATATGAACGCTCTGCAGCAGGCATTCCATGAGCATCACGCGCTCCAGTGCGGCTTCTGCACGCCGGGCATGTTGATGACCGCGACGGACCTCATGCGCAAGTATCCGCTCGCCAGCGACGAAGATATCCGCGAGGGCCTGTCCGGCAATCTGTGCCGCTGCACCGGCTACGAGCATATCGTGCGCGCGGTGCGGGCGGCGGTTGCGCGTGCCAAGGACGCCGCGCCGTGAAGATGCACATCCTCTCCGGCGGCCGCCTGCGCATGCGCAAGAGCATCTATTTGCCCGATGCCGACCGCAGCGAGACGATCGAGCTGCCGGTTTCCTCCGCTCTGCTGCGCGACGGGCGCGGCAACGTGCTGTTCGATACCGGCTGTCATCCCTCGGTCGTCAAGGATGCGGCGGCGCGTTGGGGCGGGCTTGCCAAGCTGATCGAGCCGATCATGGGTCCGGACGATAACGTGATCGCCGGCCTCGCCGCGCTCGGTTTCGAGCCGGACGACATCGACGTCGTCGTTTGCTCGCATTTGCATCCCGACCACTGCGGCTGCAACCAGTTCTTCACCAAGGCGACCGTGATGGTGCACGCGCGCGAGCTCGAGGCCGCGCGAACTGCCGACGCGCCGACGCGTGGGTATGTCACCGCCGATTGGGACCACCCGCTGCGCATCGAGTCCGTAACCGGCGAGCGCGATCTTTATGACGACGGGCGCATCGTGATCATTCCCCTGCCCGGTCACACGCCTGGTATGCTTGCGGCCCTCGTGACTCTGCCGCACACCGGGGCGGTCCTGCTCGCCTCGGACACGGTGAGCCTGCGCGCCCACCTCGACACCGGCATCCTGCCGAAGAACACGTGGAACGCCGACGCGCTTGCCAAATCTTTGGACGAAGTGCGGCGCATCGAAGCCGGCGGCGCCACCGTCATTTGCGGCCATGACGCGGCGCAATGGGCGAGCTTGCGCAAAGGCGCGGATGCGTATGACTGAGCAAGCCGACCTGGACCTACGGCCGAAGCTCATCGGCGCGCGCATCAAGCGCACCGAGGACCCTCGCCTGCTCACCGGTCTCGGCAGCTTCGTGGACGACCGGCAGGTGGCGGGCGTACTGCACGTCGCCTTTCGCCGCAGCGACCACGCGCACGCGCGCATCCGCTCGATCGATACGGCGGCCGCACAGGCGGCGCCTGGTGTCGTGGCGGTGTTTACCTCCGCGGATTTCGAGAAGACGGTCAAGCCGCTCCGCGCCACTTCGCGCATGAAGGGCTATTACGCGACGCCGATCCGCCCGCTCGCGCGCGAGAAGGTGCGCTACGTGGGCGAGCCCATCGCCGGTGTCGTTGCCGAGAGCCGATACCTCGCGGAGGACGCGGCCGAGCGCATCGCGATAGAGTTCGACCCCTTGCCGCACGTCGCCGATCCGGCGGAAGCGGCGCGGCCCGGCGCGCCGCTCCTGCACGAGGAGGCCGGCACTAACGTGCTGGTCGCGCGCGAGTTCAAACGCGGCGATGTCGACGCGGCGCTCGCGACGGCGGCGGTGCGCGTCAAGGCCCGTTTCCGCATGCGCCGGCGGACGCCGCTCGCGATCGAGCCCCGCGCATGTCTTGCCGAATACGATCGCAGCCGCGACGCGCTTACGTTCTATTCCACCACCCAGGTGCCCGGCATCATCCGCGACTCGATCACCGAGGCGCTCGATCTGCCCGGCCATCGCCTGCGCGTGATCGCGCCTGACGTGGGCGGCGCTTTCGGCGGCAAGGCCTCGCTTTACCCGGAGGAAATTTTCGTGTGCGCAGCGGCGCGCCACCTGCGCCGGCCGGTCAAATGGACGAGCGACCGCATGGAGGACTTTGCCGCCACCGGTCACGCTTTCGATGAGATCATCGAGGCCGAACTGGGCCTCGACCGCGAAGGCCGCGCGCTCGCGCTTGCGGCCGATGTGGTCGGCGACGTCGGCGCTTACTCGATCTATCCGTGGACCGCGGCGCTCGAGCCGGTGCAAGTGGTGAGTTTCCTGCCCGGTCCCTATCGCATCGAGCACTACCGCGGCCGCGTGCAGGCGGTCGCGACCGCCAAGGCGCCGACCGGCCCCTATCGCGGCGTCGGCCGGCCGACCGCGACGTTCGTGACCGAACGCCTCATGGACATGGCCGCGGCGCGCCTCGGTCTTGACCCCAAGGAAATGCGCCTGCGCAATTTCGTGCGCGCCGAAGATTTTCCCTACCGCATCGGCTCAGGCCTCGTATGGGACCGTTCCGGCTTTACCGAATGCCTCACCGCCGCGTGCGAGCGCATCGACTACGACGCGTTGCGCGGGCGGCGGGCGCAAGTGCGCGCCGCGGGCAATTATTTCGGCATCGGCATCGCGTCCTATGCGGAATTGACCGGCATCGGCTCGCGCATCTCGGTTGCCCCCGGTATGCCGATCAACACCGGAACCGAAACCGCGACTGTCACGATCGACTCGACCGGCGCGGTGACCGCGGCGTTTGGCATCGCCTCGCACGGCCAAGGGCTCGAGACCACGCTCGCGCAAGTGATCGCCGAGCATCTCGGCGCGCGACTCGAGGATGTGCGCATAGTTCACGGCGACAGCGCGGCGGTCGCCGGCGGCAGCGGGACCTATGCCAGCCGCAGCATGGTGCTCGCCGGCGGCGCCGCGACCTTGGCGGCGACCGCCGTGCGCGAGAAGCTCGTCAATGCCGCTGCCCATCTGCTCGAAGCCGCGCCGGGCGATCTCGTTGCGGCCGACGGGCGGGTCACCGTCGCGGGCACCGATCGATCCGTGACGTTCCGCGAGATAGCGCGCGCGGTCTATGCCGAGATGGGGCGACTGCCGCCCGAGGCGCGCGGCGAGCTTGCCGCCAGCAAGACCTACGACCCGGTGTTCGGCACCACGACTTCGGCGACCCACATCGCGGCGGTCGAGATCGATTCGCAAACATTCGAGATCAAAATCGATCGCTTCGTCGTGGCAGAAGATTGCGGACGCGTCGTCAATCCGCTGATCGTCGATGGCCAGGTGCACGGCGGCGTCGCTCAGGGCATCGGCGCCGCGCTCTACGAGGAAATCATTTACGATGCCGAGGGCCAGCTGCACACCGGAAGCCTGGTCGATTATCTCGTCCCTTCGGCGTGCGAAATCCCTTCGCTCGAGGTCGTGCATATCGAAAGCTTCTCGCCCACCACCCTCGGCGGTTTCCGCGGCATGGGCGAAGGCGGCACCATCGGCGCGCCGGCCGCGATCGCCAATGCGGTTGCCGACGCTCTCGCGCCGCTTGGTATCGAAATTAACGAGTTGCCGGTGACGCCGGAGCGGCTGTTCCGCCTGCTCTCGGCCGCGCGGAAATGAAAAACATGGGGACATCATGGATTTGGGCTTGAACGGCCGCGTTGCCTTGGTGACCGGCGCAGCACGCGACGTTGGGCGCGAGATCGCGCTCACGCTTGCCGCCGAAGGCGCAGCGGTCGCGGTGAACTATCGCAGTTCCGGCAAAGAGGCCGAGGCGCTGGTCGCCGAGATCGTCGCCAAAGGCGGGAAGGCGAAAGCCTATCAAAGCGACGTCGCAGATATTGCCGCCGTGCAGGCGATGGTCGCCGCGGTCGTGAAGGATTTCGGCGGGCTCAATATTCTGATCAACAACGCCGGGCTCGCGCTGCGGAAGCGCTTCGTCGACACCGGGCCGGAGGATTGGCGCCGCCAGATCGACACCTGCCTCTACGGCGCGATCCATTGCTGCCACGCCGCCGCGTCGCATCTCGAGGCCGACAAGAACGGACGCATCGTCAGCGTGATCGGCGATTCCTCACGCGTAGGCGAATCCGGACTTGCCATCGTCGCCGCCGCGCGCGCCGGCGTGGTCGCGCTGATGAAGTCTCTCGCTCGCGAACTCGGGCGCTCCGGCACCACCGCCAACACCGTGTCACTCGGTCTGGTCGAGACCGCCCACGACCGCACCTGGGTCGAGGAGAATCGCGAGAAGCTCGTGCGGCTCTATCCAGTGCGGCGCCTGGGTTTGCCCGACGATGTTGCGCCGATGGTCGCGCTGCTCGCCTCGCCGCGCGCCGGTTGGATCACCGGCCAGGTGCTCAGCATCAGCGGCGGCTACAGCATGGTGTAGCTCCGAACATCTATATGAATATTCGGCCACTGCGCCAAGCGACGCCAACACGGTAGGTCTGGTAGAGGCGCCCATTGCCGAGATCGGCGCCAAAGTGTCGCGACGCGGAGTGAAACATGCCGCTCGCGTAGGCTACCATTCGATTGTACCGGTAGCCCGCGCGGTCGATTTCGATCCAGCGGTCTCGCCGGTTCGAATCTTTCTCCATCCGGTCACGTAATTTTGTCAGCGTCGTCTTCAAGCGTCGCGCGTCGGCGCGGGCCGGTGCATCAACAATCCCGGTCGCCCTGTGTTGCCAGATCGATGTACCGTACTCGGGGGAGAGGCCCGGCGTGAGATATATCACAATCGTGACGTCATCTTCCGGGTCGTCATAGTGTACCGCCGGGATCTCCTTGTGCTTGCCGGCAGAGAAACCGTAATAAAATCTTCCGTTACCGTCCTCCGGATCCTCGTCCCATCGTGTGATAGCCAAACCAAGAATGCGTTCGAGGCGCCGGCGCATGCCGGCCGGCTGATACACCCCGTCAGTCATATAACCAGTGATGTCTGCGTGCTCCCGGTACGTCATCGACTGAGCGATTTTTCTAACGGCGTCGGGATTGGAATAGAAATTGTCGCGCACGAGCAGAAAACGAGCAAACCGTCTGCCCGCCAACTGCTTCTTCATGGCCGCAGATCCCCAGCTATCCCTACGACTTCCTGTTGATGTACCTTAGCATTGCACTTGGGAAATGCTATATTCGGGCGATACTTTCCTGTGGACGAATGAGGCAAACTCGATCGACTTGCGCCAAGACGCACGTAAGCCGGCGTATTTAGGTTTTGTTCTGTCGATCGTGCGCGATCCATTTCACGGAATCGCAGGACGCATCAAGATATGTCACCTGCTCTCATTTTCGAACAGATCTCGCTGTCTCCTCCATCTCTCCGTAAGTAACGTCCTCGTACCACACTGTTTCCGAAGCGAACTCTGGAACCGCGAAACCAGCGTCGCGCGACATGCGCGCTTCGACGCCGCGCGCCGGCGGGATTACCGGCCAGGTTCTCAGCATCAGCGGTGGCTACGGCATGGTGTAGGGCACCTCTGCGGCGATCAGCCTTCCTTCGTTTGCCGTGCGTCTTCGGCGGTCCGGGTTGACGCCGCCCACCGTCCGCCCGCATGGTCGGGCGGCAATGGATGCGCGCGCCGTAACGGACCGGGTCGCCGGCGGGCAGGTCGAATCCACCTACGCGTGGCTGCGCCTCGTCGCCTCGACGGGCCTCTCCACCGTTGGCGGCGTCGGTATGTGGTCGTTCGTGGTGGCGCTCCCGGCGGTGCAGGCGGACTTCGGGCTCGGTCGCGGCGAGGCCTCCCTCCCCTTCACCGCCGTCATGATGGGCTTCGGCTTGGGCGCCATGGCGATCGGGCGCTTGGTCGACCGGTTCGGCGTGTTTTTTCCCCTCGTCGGCGCGGCGGTGGCGCTCGGCGTCGGCTACATCGCCGCCGGCCATGCCGCAAACGTGTGGCAACTCGCGCTTGCCCACGGGGCGATCGGGCTCGGCAGCTCGGCGCCGTTCGGGCCGCTGGTCGCCGACCTGTCGCGTTGGTTTTCCCGCCGACGCGGCATCGCGGTCGCCATCTGCTCGAGCGGCAACTCGCTTGCCGGCGTGATCTGGCCGCCGCTGGTTGAGCATCTCGTCGCGACGACGGGCTGGCGCGCGATGCATATCGGCGTCGGCATCGCCTGCACCGCCATCATGCTGCCGCTCGCGCTTGCGCTGCGGCGCCCGGCACCGACCGAACGCAGCCTGGCGGAAAGGGCCGCCGCCGCCCAAGCGCAGGACGCGCTTGGCCTCTCACCCGCGGCGCTGACGGCGTTGCTCTGCGTTGCCGGCGTCGCCTGCTGCGCCGCCATGGCGATGCCGCAGGTCCACCTTGTCGCCTATTGCGGTGACCTCGGTTATGGCGTCGCGCGCGGGGCCGAAATGCTGTCCTTGATGCTGGGCTGCAGTCTCATCAGCCGCATCGCCTGCGGCTTTATCGCCGACCGCATCGGCGGGGTCGCAACGCTCCTGATCAGTGCGACACTGCAGGCGTTGGGGCTTCTGCTCTATATCGGCTTCGACGGCCTCACCTCGCTCTACGTGATCTCGGCGCTGTTCGGCCTGTTCCAAGGCGGCCTCATCCCGACCTACGCCGTGATCGTGCGTGAATATTTCCCGCCGGCGGAAGCAGGCTTTCGCCTCGGCACCATACTGATGGCCACGGTCATCGGCATGGCCGTGGGCGGCTGGATGTCCGGGGCAATATTCGACCTGACCGGCTCATATCACGCGGCCTTCGTCGCCGGGCTGCTGTGGAACCTGCTCACCATATCGATTGCGGCCTGGATCATCCTGCGCCGCGAGCGCCGGCTGGCCATGGCCTAAGCGCGAAATTCCTTTGAAGATCAATTTCTTACGTGGACGCCGGCCCGCCGGGCCGCCCGTGTGTTGAACCGGTCATTGCGGTCGCGCGACTAACCTTCAGCGGCGACCGCGAAAGATGGTTCGGCCATGACCGGCGGGAATGGGGAATTTTTGGATGTCCGCTTGTGCAGCGACGACATCCCGGAGTGCGACCGCATCCCTTACGTACGCGAGGTTTACGGACGCGCGATCCTCAGGCACGAGATCGAGCCCTGCCGCGACAGCCGGTTTTATTGGCGCAGTACCCTGCGCAGCATGGCAGGCCTTGGCCTCGCGACTTCCGTCATTTCCGCGGTTCGTACCTATCGGACGGCGGAACAGATCGACAGCGACGACCTCGTGCTCAACGCGACCGTCGCCGGACGCCGCGTCGTGCGCCAACTCGGGCGCGAAGCGATTGCCGGACCCGGCGAAGTCGTGGTCTCGCGCAGCGCCGACGTAGGCGCCTGCGAAGTCGAAGCCAACTCGCGCCTCGTCAATATCCGCGTTCCCGTCACGGCGATCGGGCCCGCGATTGCCGATATCGACTCCGTGCTGGTGCGGCCCCTGCCCAGCGCCGCCGGAGCGCTGTCGCTGTTGCTGGGTTACGTCGGCCCGCTGCAGACGAGCGACGCGCTGCAGCGCGCGGAGACGCGCCGCTTCGCAGTTGGGCACGTGCACGATCTGGTGACACTGGCGCTCGGCGCCACGCGCGATGCCGCCATGCAGGCTCGCAGCCGCGGCGTGCGCGCCGCGCGCCTGCGCGCGGTCAAGGCCGACATCCTGGCCAACCTCGGCGCGCGCGGCCTTTCGCTCGCCACGGTCGCGACGCGCCACAACATCTCGCCGAGCTATGTGCGCAAGCTGTTCGAGAGCGAAGGAACGTCGTTCACCGACTTCGTGCTGAGCGAGCGGCTCGCCCGCGCCCGGCGCCTGATCGCCGACCCGCGCAGCGCCGATCGCACCATCGGGGACATTGCGCTCGAAGCCGGCTTCGGCGACCTCTCCTACTTCAACCGCGCGTTTCGCCGGCGCTTCGGCGCCACCCCCTCGGGCATTCGCGCCGGCGCCTACGGCGCCTCAGTGCAGGATCTGGCTTAGGAACAGCTTCGTGCGTTCGTGCTGCGGATGCGCGAAGAACTCGGCCGGCTCGTTCGCCTCGACGATCTGCCCGGCGTCCATGAAGATCACCCGGTTCGCGACCTGACGGGCGAAACCCATCTCGTGCGTCACGCACAGCATGGTCATGCCCTCGTGAGCAAGCTCGACCATGGTGTCGAGCACCTCCTTGACCATTTCCGGGTCGAGCGCCGAGGTCGGTTCGTCGAACAGCATGATCTTCGGTCCCATGCACAAAGCGCGCGCGATCGCCACGCGCTGCTGCTGCCCGCCGGAGAGCTGGCCCGGATATTTGTTCGCCTGCTCGGGGATTTTCACTCGCCGCAGATAATGCATGGCGACCTCCTCGGCATCCTTCTTGGGCATTTTGCGCACCCAGATCGGCGCCAAGGTGAGATTCTCGAGCGCGGTGAGATGGGGAAACAGATTGAAATGCTGGAACACCATGCCGACCTCGCGACGGACCTCGTCGATCTTCTTGAGATCCTCGGTCAGCTCGGTGCCGTCGACCACGATGCGTCCCTGCTGATGCTCCTCCAGCCGATTGATGCAGCGGATCATGGTCGATTTGCCGGAACCCGACGGGCCGCAGATGACGATGCGCTCGCCGCGCTTGACGGTGAGGTTGATGTCGCGCAGCACGTGGAACTCGCCGTACCATTTGTGCATGCCGGCAATTTCGATGGCGACGTCGTGCGAGGTCGTCTGCATACGCGGCACGGTGCTCGGCCGTGCGGGGCCGCCGGTCGGCTGCGTTGCGGTGTCGCTCATCCCTTCCTCCAATCTATTCAGCGCCGGTCGCCCCTGGCAAGCCGCGCCTCGGTGTATCGCGCGTAACGGGACATTCCGTAGCAGAAGGTGAAATAGAAGATCGCCGCGACCGCATAACCAGTGGCGCTCGTCACCGGGGTCGCCCACTTCGGATCGATGCGTGCGGATTCGATCGTGCGCAGGAGGTCGAACATGCCGACAATCGAGACCAGCGTCGTGTCCTTGAACAGGCCGATATAGGTGTTGACGATATTCGGGATCGTGATCTTGAGCGCCTGCGGCAGGATGATGAGGCGCATCATCTGCGGGTAGTTGAGGCCGACCGCCATCGCCCCTTCGTACTGGCCCTTCGGGATCGCCTGCAGGCCCGCGCGCACCACCTCGGCCATATAAGCGGAGGCGAACATCGCGATTCCGACGAGGGCGCGCAGCAGCTTGTCGGGCGACCACGCGTCGGGCACAAACAGCGGCAGCATCACGCTCGCCATGAACAGCACGGTGATCAGCGGCACGCCGCGCACAAACTCAATGTAGATCACCGAGAAGAGTTTTACCGCCGGCATGCGCGAGCGCCGGCCGAGCGCGAGCAGAATGCCGACCGGCAGCGACACCACGATGCCGACCGTCGCGACCACGATGGTCACGAGGGTGCCGCCCCACAGCGCGGTGTCCACCGTCGGGAGCCCGATCAACGGCCAGCCCTTGAGCAGGATGTAAGAGACGATCGGCAGCACGATGAAGAAATACAGCGCGCCGAGGTCGCGGCGCGGCGACTGCAGCCACAGCAGCCACGCAATGCCGAGGGCCAGCATGGCGAAGAAGATATCGACCCGCCACCGCTGCGGAATCGGGTAGGAGCCGTAGATGAAGTAGGGCAGCCGCTCGCGCACGAACGCCCAGCACGCGCCCGCTTCCGGCCGCGTGGCGGACGAGAGACAGGCCTCGCGGTCGGTGCCGCTCCAGGTCGCGTCGATGATGAGGAACTTGAGCAGCGGCGGAACCACCCAAACGATCAGCAGGATGACCAGGAGCGTCATCAGGATGTTGAATGGGCCGGAGAAAAGGTTGGCGCGCGCCCAGCCGATCGCGCCGGTCATGGTCGCGGGCGGCGGCAGCGCGTCCATCGGCAGGGTACGAACAAAGGCTGGTTGTTTGAAATCGGTCGCGGTCATGGCGCGCACCTCACCGTTCCACCAGCGCCATGCGGCTGTTGTACCAATTCATCGCCAGCGAAGTGACGAGGCTGATCGTGAGATAGACCGCCATGGTGACCGCGATCACTTCGACCGCTTGGCCGGTCTGGTTGAGCACGGTCCCGGCGAACACCTGGACGAGGTCGGGGTAACCGACGAACACGGCGAGCGAGGAGTTTTTCGTCAGGTTCAGGTATTGGTTCGTGAGCGGCGGTGTGATGACGCGCATCGCCTGTGGGATGACCACGAGGCGCAAGGTCGGCCCGGGCCGCAGCCCGAGCGAATAAGCCGCCTCGGTCTGGCCGTGCGCGACCGCAAGGATGCCGGCCCGCACCACTTCCGCGATGAAAGCACCGGTGTAGACGACGAGCCCCATCAGCAGCGCGACCAGCTCCGGCAGCAGCTCCATGCCGCCGCTGATGTTGAAGCGGCCCTTCTGCGGGTAAGCGAGCGTGAGCGGCTGGCCGGCGAGGAAATAGACGATCAGCGGCAGGCCGACGATCAGGCCGAGCGCAACCCATGCCACCGGCGCCTGCTCACCGGTGTGCTGCTGGCGCCGCCGTGCCCATACGCGGAATGCGATCGCGCCGATGAGGCCGACGATGAAAGCCGCCAGTACCCACTCGAATCCCGACTGAACGACCGGATCGGGCAGGAACAGCCCGCGGTTGTTGAGGAATCCGCCGCCCGGCAGGGTCAGGCTGTCGCGCAGCTCCGGCAGCGCCTTGAGCACCGCGTTGTACCAGAACAACAACTGGAGCAGGAGCGGCAGGTTGCGGACGAGTTCGACGTAGCCACCGGCGATATGCGACAGCAACCAGTTCTTCGACAGCCGGGCGATGCCGGCCAGGAAGCCGACGATGGTCGCCAGCACAATACCGATCGCTGCGACGACGAGCGTGTTGATCAGACCGACCCAGAAGGCCCGGCCGTAGGTGGACGTGCTGCTGTAATCGATCAGCGTCTGGCTGATGTCGAAACCCGAGGTAAATTTCCAGAACTCGAAGCCCGAAGCGATGTGGGCGCGCCGCAGGTTTTCGATGGCGTTGTTGATCGCGCTCCATGCCAGGAACGCGATCACCGCGCACAACAGGGTCTGATAGGCGATCGTGCGGACGCGCGGATTGTAGAGCAGCGAAACTTTCGGCCGCTCA
>Ga0210408_10000781_pt1 | contig 36350 bp, 33 predicted proteins | sample IncBWH4MmetaG_FD_155471 | JGI IMG/M metagenome (GOLD analysis project Ga0210408, IMG submission 155471) | Forest soil microbial communities from Barre Woods Harvard Forest LTER site, Petersham, Massachusetts, United States - Inc-BW-H-4-M | ecosystem: Environmental > Terrestrial > Soil >... | reverse complement strand
CCATCGCGGTCAATCAAGTACTGCGCGGCCTTGTTACAAAGGGTTTCGTCCGTCTGGTTCGTGAAGGCAGTGGGCGTATACCGCACATCTACGAAGCCGTGCGAAGGGAGACAACCAGAAACTAGAAACGGGCCGTTTTTAGGCGGCCCGCCATTCAAGGGTTTTTACAAGCTCCCCCAGCCGAAAGGCGAAGGAGAGAAAGGGGGATCATCATGGTATATCTGATGACCCTCGTGATTGTCGGTGCTACCAACACCGACATCACTGTGGTGAATAGCCCCGTCGCGCACAAGCGCGGCGGGGCATCACCGAACCCTCGTGCGTTTTTATTATATCGTTTGCACTTTGATTGCGGTAACTATTTTTTAACGCACGGGGAATCAGAGTTTACAACGGAGTCCGACCATGAGGAGGGGTATAGCCGGAAGCTACCGCCGAGGCTTGCCGTAGTTTCTGGCGACAACACAAAGGCCCCTTGCGGGGCCGTGGTGAGCCGAATGATGCTGGCTGTATCGGGAATGCAGCCTTAGTATAAACCCTATGGCAATAGCCTAGCAGATCACCGCTGGGCTATTGCCGCATGGGGTATAATCGCGCCGTGAAACCACTACCAGCACCACATGTTCCCGGCAAGACTGACTTTGAGAGGTTCGACAATGCGATGCGGCAGGTATTGAGCGTGTCGAAGGAAGAACTGCTCAAGCGGGAAGCGCGGCAGAAGAACAAGAAAAGGCGACCGAAGAAGTAGTGGCCGCCTGTCCTGTCACGGCAGGACTACAGCCTAACCCCAAGTGCTCATTTTGCCAAGTATATTACTACCGACGTTTCCTTTGCCGGCGAGGGCGCGGGGCTGGGAGGAGAGCGTTCTGGTTTGTGGAGGGAAGAGATACGAACCATTCGCGTGGTACGACCCGACTACGCAGTCGTGGAGAACGTGGCAGCGCTGCTTTCTAGAGGGATGGGCAGCGTTCTGCGGGACTTGGCCGAGAGCGGGTATGACGCGGAATGGGATTGCTTACCAGCTTACGCCTTCGGTGCCGAGCATGAGCGCGACCGAGTTTTCATTGTTGCCTACCCTGACCGTTCACGGCAATTACAATCGGAAGGGCGCGAGCAAGAACAGCGGCGACGGACTGGCGACGGCGATAAAGAAACTATTGCCAACGTTGTGCGCTCGGGATTATCGCTTCGGGGCGCGGACGGCGCGGACGGCGCGGATGCGCGAATCTTCGGCCAGGGGCTTGGATTTGCCATCGGAACTGAGATGGCTGGATTGGAACGTTGCGGTGCATCCCGTTGGCGCGGAGACGTTCATGGGATACCCGGAAGGATGGACAGAATTAAAGCCCTCGGCAACGCCGTCGTCCCGCAGATCGCAGAATGGATCGGCAGACGAATCGTTGGAGCAGAGAGCGGCTTCTAGCTTCTCTGAGGTAACGCTCTAAACTTCGCCCTGCAAAGTTTTGCACAGATAAAACTCTTGCATCTCAACAGGATGCCGTGTATTAAGATTCTCAGGGAATCTTTCCATGTCCAAAGTTTTGATTCTGGCAGTGGTTGCTTTTGTGGTGCTAGTACTAGTATTTTTGGCCTGCCTTACGTATGCCTACTGAACCACTTGCGCTCGAAACGAAGGAGCAGTTCGTTGAGCACTATCGTCGGCTATGTGGATTTTATGCCCGCAAATTCGTGTTTCGCTGGAAAAAGACGCGAGAGGAAGAAACCAACGTCAACCACTGCCAAGCGGACATTGAAGACCTAGCTTCGGAAGCCTACATCAAACTTCTAAAGTGCCCGCCCAAGTATTGGAACGAGTTTTACTACGTGCAGCGGCTGATTATCAATGCCATCATCACGGCATTCGACAAGCGGAATAAGATCCTGGCAAAAGAGTGGCAACCACCGCATAATGCGGGCGGCGGTGGAGGGGCGCGTACCGGACATGAACGCTTTATTGTTCGGCAGCCCTCTCACACTCACGACTACTTCGATACCCTCCCTGGCCGTGATGGACTCGCTGAATCCACACAAATCAAACAAGACAGCGAAAAGATCATTTCTGCGTTGAATTCTCTGACGCAAGCAGAACGACTCGTGCTAGAGTTCTATTTTGGACTCAATGGATTAAAGGCCATCAAAGAGCAGGCAATCGCAGCGAAGTTAGGGCGTACAAAATTCTGGGTAGACCGTCGTTTAGCGGCGGGTTTGTATAGAGTGAGGCAGGAAATCGGAATTATTCAATCTGAATCAAGATGCCGAAGGGTGGATACAGACCAGGGGCGGGACGCAAACCTAGCCTAGCTACCAAGTTAGCGAGAGCCGTTGAATTCATCGAAACTAACGGAACCAAAGCAGAACAATCAACAGCAACAAGGATTCTTGGCGCAATCAACGAAGTCGAGCAGTGGGGAAAGCTATTAGGCGATAAGAATCCACGCATTCGCATGGAGTCTCTGAAATACCTCACAGATCGAAGAGATGGGAAGCCATCACAGTCAGTAGCGATGAACTTGGCAGGCGGCTTCACTCTTATCAACGGCATCGTGAAGTCGAAAGGCGGAGAAGCGAATGGATGACATTGGAAGTAGTCGGTTGCAGCAAGACAGGCTCGACGACTTGGTGAGCATGGCTGAGGCGATGGCAACGCTGTCGCGAGATGAGCGTTTTCATGCGACGGTCTATGCCATGAATAAGCTGCTGGTGCAGAAGGGCATCTACTCTCCCGAGGAATTCGAGTTCCAGTTCCGCCAGTGGGCGCACACTCATGGGAGGTTGGTAGCAACCAATGGCTGACAAAATCTGGCCTACCGACAAACTCGGCAATCCGATCCGCGAAGGGAAGCTTGTACGCCTCGACCTTCCTGAACCAGCTGGCTTCTTCTACGTCATGGGCGTAACCCCGGCCACGATACTCCAAAGTGGGGACGGCCCGTATCCTGTAAACGGTGAGATTGAGATGGTGCTGAAATTCAAGATGCCATTCTCGCCGGAGCGATGTGAGTTGATGAAGGCTGTGGTGGTGGAGCAACCCAAGGTAGACGATCCGAAGATCGGACTGCAGTGATAGTTATGGACGATGACCTAAGTAGTCCGATATTCTGGGGTCTTGCCCAATCTGGAATGCGGATAGAACTCAGAGAGGCATTCGAGCACGACTGCGAGATATTTAATGCACTGAGTGGGCCAGTCCTCTATGGGCCAGATGGTAGACGCTTGCAACTTGGAACGCCTCTAAAGATTGGCAGCACAGCTTTTCGGGTTCCCTTCTGCACTAAATGACTGCTTCGGTCGGTCAAGCTGGCTACGAACGTTTTGCCCAAGACGTTCAAGATGAACTTTACTATGCCGGCAAAGATGGCAAGCCCACTCTTCTCTACAAGCCCTACCCAAAGCTCCTAGCCTACCATCGCAGCCCCACGAAGCACAGGCTTACGGGCGGTGCCGCTTATGGTGGGAAAACCCTGGGAATGCTGATGGATCACATGATGGAGTGCTACTCCTTCACTGATCCAGAAGAAGCGAAGCAAGTCCATACGCTGATTTTGCGCCGAACCAACCCAAAGTTGGACGACACAGTGGTGACGCGATTTCGCGAGAAATTCCCGCGTGAAGTTTATCGCAATTACCACGAGACAAAGAAAATCGTCACTTGGCACAACGGATCAGAAACGAATTTCGGTTCGATGCAGTACGAGCACGATGCTTATGGCTGGCAAGGTCAGTGGCTGAAGATCGACTACGACGAAATTTGCGAATTTACATTTAAGCAGTGGACGGCGACTTCAGCGTGGAATCGTTGTCCTGTGAGTCCTTTCGCCACGAAGGGCGGGGCAGGAAATCCAATCGGTCCCGGAGCTGGGTGGTGCAAGGCTATTTTCGTTGACAAAGTTCCCTATGAAGAGATGGATGAAACGCAGCGCCGCGAATACAATCCCAGCGATTACGAGTACTTCCCGTTCACTTATCTTGACAATCCGATTGCAGTTGCTGATACGGCATGGCTGAAGAGTCTAACGAACTACCCGCTGGCCGAACAGCGCGCATTGATGTACGGGGAGTGGGGCGTGGCTGGTGGCTACTTCTCCGGCGCTTGGGACCCGAACTCAAATGTTTACGAAGACGAAGCGGTCGAAATCAAACCTTGGCATAAGCGGTGGATGGGTGGAGACTGGGGCTTTGAGCATTGGGCTACGTGCTATTGGTGTTACATGGATGACTTCGGCATTGTGCGAATCTACCGAGAATACGTGACGCAACACGAGCCGCCAGAGACCTTGGCCGAGTCGATCATTTATCACAGCATGGATTCAGATGGCAAGATGCCGAAATTCGAGCACTTCTATTATTCTCACGACGCCTTCCATCAAAAGACGGACGCGAACACGATCGCATTGCGAATGGGAAGCAAGCTCAAGGCTGCAGGCTTGCCATTCCCGGTGAATGCGGGCACGGACAAAGTTGGGCGAGAGCAACTTTTCTATCAGCTGCTGAAGAATAAAGTAAACTGTGGCGAGACTTCAGATGGCCACGCTGTGGATATGCCAGCATTGCAAATTGCGCGCTCCTGCCATCGACTGATCCAGAACATTCCCCTGGCGCCACGGGAAGAAGGCACGGAATTAGGACGAGAGAAAATTGCACAGTTTCCAGGTCTAGACATGATTGACGGGGCAGGTCACGCGCTTTACGGGCGGATTGGGAAGCCTCATGACAAACCGTATCAGGTACGTTTAGCAGAGGCACTGAAGGGCGTCCCAATAGAAGGGGCGGATCGCTACATAAAACATTTGGAGCTAAATAAAAAAGAGCGGGAAACAAATTCAGGCGTATTCTACTTGGGTAAACGACCTCGGAGGCGATGATGCTGACTACGCCAATGGAACTCGTGCTCAACCGGGCTACCGGCCAATTCTTGATGAAGTGGTGTCCACGTTGCGGTGAGGGCCAAGAAAAAAATCCGAGCAAATACGACATGCTCTTCGAACGCTGTTATTCTTGTGATTGGGAGCGACAAAAACGGTCACGCCTGCAGGATTTCTTGAACTCGATATGGCGCACGAACTAGGCATTCTAATCATCGGACTGTGTTGCGTGGCGATTCCCCTCAGCCTTTTCTCGCTATGGTGTGAAGTCGGCAACTACATGCCGGGAACCTTGCATGAAGTTTCCAAAGACAACCCGCCTCTGTAAGCTCTGCGGCACGCGGCCTGCAAAATTCAAGCAGCAACGTTCGCCGCGCGCTTCAGTAAAGGCGGATAAGGATCATGACATCTGCTTTCAGTGCTTTCGGAGTCAGAGCGATAAGAATGTGGCTGGAGGATTGCCATGAAGCGCCTAGTTGAGAAACTGCGAGGTTGGCTTGAGATTGAAGCACCTCAAGGCGGTAGAATCGACAAATTCAATAAATTGATGGAACAGCTTAATCGCCGCATGATCGCCTACGAGACAGATTGCGGCGACCTGATTCAACTGCGAGAGAAACTGCACACTCTTGAACTCGGCCAAGATGCCCTCGCCCAAAAAGACTCCGAATTGGAATCCCTTATCGGTCGCACAGCCCAAGACCTCCAGAGTCAGATCACCGCCCTAGGCTCTGTGGAAAGCCCCTTAGCCAAAGTCAAACCACCGGAAGAGGAGCCGATCCAAGTTATGCCCGGCCATCAGCGCTGGTCCGACCGCAAGCGTGCTTATGAAGCCTCGAAACGCAAGCCCCTGATAACCCAAACTGGGCAGCAGATTGCCGACAATGCCCGCCTGATCGCGGCTGGGGTGAGAAAGTCGGACACCGAATCCTCCAAGTAACAGTTTTCTCCAGCCTTTCAGTTTATCTAGTGCAGAGATACCCCTGAGAAGGGACCTTACCCTATGCCCTCTGCAAATGGTGTGCAGTACCGAACTCACGGCCAAGCATATCGAGCCGGCAAAGAGCACGACGCTTCCGCTTCGCAGGACGGCACTTCCAACGCAGAGAGTGGCGAGGAAATCAACAAAGGCGGCGGGAAAATCGTAGCCATTAAACACAATGACGGGCCACCTTACCACGTCAAGCACGAAGATGGCAGCGTGACGCAGCACGATTCCAAGGAAGACCTAATCTCGCATTTACATGACCACATTCCGGGCGGGGAAGACGAAGACGTGGACAACGATGGCATGGACTCGGACTTCGGGTCAGAGGGGTCGGAAGAAGCAATCAAGACTTTGCTGGGCTAACTTTCACGAGGAGAAGGGTTAAAACCATGAAACTACGAAATTTGATAATCGGCTTGGCGGTATGTTTGGCAAGCCTCGTGGCATCTGCTCAGTTGAATTTGACGAGCCCAGTTACGAACCAATCGTCATTCTCGGGCGAATTTTACGATGCTCCCGCTTACGGTGCCTGGCAGATTGCCGTGTTTGGGTTAGGTTCTACCGCTGGTGGGACGTATTCCATCTCGCTTTATGCGCCAGCTATCACATTGGCAGATGGTCGCCGTGTAGCCATCTTCGGGAATTCCACGTTGCCAGCAATCACGATTGGCTCTGGGGCCACGACTGAGACGGTTACGCCATCGTCCGCGACTGGTTGCGGAGCTGTCAACACGAACGCGGCGGCTCAAGGGTCATGCGTTCTCACCGCCACATTTGCGAACGCCCACGGCAAGGGCGACATCATTGTTTCTGGAGATTCAGGGTATCAGGAAGCGGTGAACGATGCTGCAAATAATGGTGGCGGTAACGTCTTTTGGTATTTCGACACAGGAGTTCTCGCCCTAGCGACAGGGGCGACGACAACAACGTACTCGCAAGCTACCACCGGCGCTACCACTGGGGCACCCTCAAATTTCTTCCCCATCGGGAGTTATGTGCTTGGTGTTACTGGGCGTGTGACCACGACCATTACCTCAGCATGTACAGGCTGGGAAATCGGCGATGGCACTACTGCTGCGCGGTGGACCGCGAACAATACTGGCCTGACTGCGGGTACGGTTGCAACGAATACCGGAGCGGCTTGGACGACTGGCATAGCCTCTACCACCACGGGCTACAGCATGGCTGCGAACAAGTCAATGGTCATCACGTGCGCTGGCGGCAACCCTGGTGCCGGAGCCGTGCGCGTCAAGGCGTGGGGCTACACGCCAGTAGGCTCGAACTAGGAGGACTTCATGGCTTTGGTCGATGAGAATGGAGTGCCGAAAACTCGCCCTGTACCACAGCAAGAGCATGTTGATGCTGGGGAGAAACAGGCACAATACGATTCTGCGGTGCGTGTGATTATGGGCCGTGAAGGGTTGACGTGGCCAGAGGCTGCAGCGAAGGTAGACGCAGAAGGCGCGGCTGCGATTATGGCCGCACATAACGCTCCGCAAGCTCCAGTCGAAGTACCGGAGTCGAAGACTGAACCTGTTCCAGAAAAGAAGGGTGCTTCATGGGGCGCGAAGAGTGCCACCACGAGAAAGCAATAGTACTGAATTTCTTCATCTTTACAGGAGATGGCATGCCGCAGACCGTCAAGATCACCGTCAATCTGAATATTAATCCCGCCCCGCCTCCGGCACTTGCCGCAAATCCGTCAACGGTGTCGCTTCCTGACGAGACTGTTGGAGTTTCTGTTCCTCCGACGCCAGTCTCGCAAGTCTCTGGAGGCACTCCACCGTATCAGGCTCCCGTAGTGGACCCAGCAAGCCCAAACCCTCTGCCTCCCGGCCTTTCATTTGCTATCGACGCCAGCACGGGTAACGTTACCGTTTCTGGGACGCCGACGAATGCTGGGAGTGGAACGTTTGTGCTGGACGTGAGTGATTCGGGGGCTTAGGTGCCTTTTGCAAGCAAGGCACAACAGCGATTCCTTCACGCTCATCCTGAGAAAGTAGGTGGCGAAGGAAAGCTAAAAGAATGGGATGCGGCAACAGATTTTACGCATTTACCGGAGCACGTAGGCGTGGCAAAGAAGAACTGGATGGCCGCAGAGAGTAAGCGCGAAGAGCATGCTGGCACCAAGGGTGCGTTCTCTGGCGCTGCGGCGCGTGCAGGGAAAAGCACAGCAGCCTTCGCCGAAGAGCACGCGAATGACAGTGGCAAGTTGGGACGCAGGGCGCGGATGGCCAAAGCATTTATGGGAGCGAAGCATTGAGTCCGGCCTATGTGCAATCGAGCGCAACGCTGCCCATAACCGCCATCTACCCCGGTGGTTCAGTCGATGTGTTCAGCGCAGAGCTAGTCACTACTGGTGAACGCTCGCAGGCTCTTGCAATAAGCAACTATCCCCAAGGTGGGGGCACTCCTATCAGCGTTGATCTGTTGTTCAGCGCGAATCCTGGAACCTTCACATTCAATGTAACCTTCTCGGCAAAAGACGTTGCAGCGGACTATTCACTGCCCGACACTACGTTCCAGATCACGCAGGCTAATCTTGATCCGAACAACAAGTCCGTCCATTTTGATGCGCCGTTTTCCAACGCTCGATTCGTGAGTATCTACGTGGCCGCCGCTCCTTCCAATGCCGTTAACGTGACTGCCACGATCAAGAGATAAGGGGCGCAAAGCGAAATGCCGCTCCCCGATCAACCCGACAAACAGCAAAGCATGGAAGACCTTGCAGAAAAATATTCTGCGGGAGAACTCTCTGCCGTCGAAGGTCAGCCACTCAAAGAATCCTACGGCAACAACGAATCGGAAACGACACTCATCCCGAAAAAGTATCAGTCGATCTTCGCCGAACTCTGCCGTAAGGTTGCGATTCGCGATCAGTTTGCGCGCATCGAGGAAGTAAAGAAGGCTGCCGAGCAACGCTTTTACTGGCGTGGAATGTTTGATGTGTGCTGGAACGAGCAGGAAAATATCTGGGAGCAGCCTAGCCTGATGTCGGGACTTGGCCCGCTGAATTCACAGGAAGGCGATGCTGGCGACATCTCTCTGCATTACCCCATTAACATCTACCAACAGTACGGTCGCGGGCATATCACGGTAGTCTCCGAACCTTGGAAAATACGCATGGAAGCGAAGAAAGTGGACGCGCCGAATGCGCTACGCGTTTCCTCCGCTGCGGATACGATGCGGGAAAAGATTGAAGCGCAGAACTACATCAAAGATTTTAGGATGAATGCGGCGCGACTTTCCTGGACTGACGGAAGGGTTTCGTTCTACTCGCGTTGGGTGACGGATGGAGCAAGATTCGGGTATGAAGATGAAGCGCACGACGAAGAAGCCATGGAAGGAGTGGGCGAAGGCAATCCTCCGCCGGGAAAGAAACCGCGCATCGCTAACGGCGGCGAACTCATCGAAGCCTATGGAGTGCTTGAATGCAAAGTGCCCATCAATATGCGGCATTCCTCCCAATTCATGTTCCGGCAGTTAGCGTTTGAAATTGACATCACTTCGGCGAAGTCGATGTACCCGTGGATCGCGAAACGCATCACTGCAGGCCAGCCTGGGCCAGGAGAGTACAACTTCGATCGCACGACGCGAATCGCGACCACGCAAGGCATTAAACTGCTGACGCAGAGTGGCGATACGGTAGCTCAATTACCCACATGGCAACGCACGTGGTTCCGGCCATCGTTCTTCGCGGAAATTGACAATGAGATTGATCGCAGATGGTTTGAGGACAACTACCCAGACGGAGCGCTAGTCGAGTTCGTGGGTGAAACGTATTGCTGCTCACGCAATGAATCCATGGATGACCATTGGACCGACGTGCATCCTCTGCCTGGGGACGGGCAGGCTACGCCGTCATGCGGTTACATCATCATGTCGGTGCAAGATGCTCTAAACGATCTGACAGATCTGAAGATGGAACGAGCAATGAAGTCGATCCCGGCCATATGGTGTGACAAGAATTCCGGCATAAATCTCCAGGCAATTTCCAAACAGAAGGCAGGGCCGGGAGCACACTACTCGATTGAATTGCAACCTGGCCAATCCGCACAAAATGCTTTCTTCGAAGAACAGGCGCCTCAGGCGCCCGCAGATGAAGTGGCGATGTACGAGGCAATCTTTTCGACGATCCCGCAGTCTCTGACTGGTTTATATCCTGCGGCGATTGGAGAATCTGATCCATCGAATTCAACTCTCGGCGGAATCAAACTGCTGCAGGCAGCGTCAAAGGGACAGTCTGGCTTGGCGTGGTCTGCGTTTCGCGAAGGCTACGCGAAATCAATGCTGCAATTGATCCGTATAGGGGCATATTTCCGCGCTTCGGAAGCGGACGAAGAAGGCAAGATCAGAGTTGATGACAAACTCGTCGATCTTGAAGATTTGCGGGATGGCAATTGGGCCTGCGTGCCAGATGGAGACGAATCTTACCCAAACACTCATTCCGAACGTAAGGAAGCATTGCAGGAAGTTCTACAACTGCCATTCGCCGCGCCCCTGATGGCGATGCCAAAGAATATGGCACTGGCCAAAGATGTGCTCGGTCTGCAGGATTTGGAAGTACCAGGGGCGGACTCCGAAGAAAAGCAAATGTCCGAAATCAAGCAGATGCTGGAAGAGCCGCCGATCCCGAACATGCAGGCAGTGCAAGCTTTGCAGCAGGCTACAGCAGCAGCCGCAATCAGTGGCCAAGCTCCGCCTCCACAACCACCGCCAGAAGCGATGTTGCAATCGTCAGTCGATATTGATCCGGAAGTGGACGATTCCACGGCGGAGTATACAGTCTGCAAAAACTGGATGAATTCTGCGACGGGCCAGCAGGCGAAACGGGACAACGCAGAAGGCTACTTAAACGTTCGTCTTCACATGCTGGCCCATAAAGCTCAAATGCAGAAAGAACAACAGGCTGCACAACAACAACAGCAGGAGGCATTTGCAGCTACGGAGCAGGCAAAACAGTTGGCGAAGGTGCCAAAGCCAGCGAAATCTCCGAGCGAGACGATCAACTTTTCCGACCTTGGGCCGAGCGGGAAGCTGCAAGTGGGTGCCCAAGCTGGATTGGATTTGTCCGCGGACATGGCGGGAGATATGGCCGAGAAGCACATGGCTGCAGGGAAGAAACCGAAACCTGCCGTTGCGCCTGAGAATTCTCCTCCACCGGCCGTGCAGTGATAGTTTATCTAGAGTAGCAAGACCTGAGCAGCGACGGGACCACAGACACCCGTGCGGGCTACCGCGAAACTGGGCTCTCTGAGAGGAAATTAGCATGACATTGCCGAATATTTCCGCTGAGCAGTTGTATCGTTTTATTGATGCCTGCACCATCGGGAATTCTCATGGGGAACACGGAGTACCCGAGCGAATCCATTTGGATCGCCTTGCGAATGTCATCAATCGTGAGATCGCTCAACAATCTAACGGACCCAACCCATCTAAGGAGAAGGAGATCGCATGATCCGCTGGCTTATAAACCATCTACTTTTCGCAGGCACATCATTCTTTGCTGCTGGCGCGTCAACTACAGGAGGCGGAACGGGTGCCACAACTCCGCCTGGAGGGGCCGGTGCGGGCACAGGAAGCGATTCTGGAGGCGGCAAGGCCATCACTGGTACTTCTGGGGCGGGAGATGGCTCTACGGGGCTACAAACAGGCGGAGATGGTGATTCTGGGGCCTCTCTTGATGGGGCTGAAGCAGACTTCGGGGACTTCTCGGATCAGGACTTTGAGACTGAAGGCGATACCGATTTACAAGCAGGTTCTCGTGAAGAATTCGGTTCTGAGACCTACCAGCAACTGAAGAAAGCTCTGCAGGCCCAGCCGGAACTGTTCAAGACGGTCAAAAAAGCCGTTTCGATGGTGAAACGGTTTCAGGAGCACTTTGAAACCCCGGAAAAAGCTGCCGAACTGCTGAGTGACATTCAGACCTTTGGGGGCTGGGACACGATCAAGCAGGACATGGGCGAGACCGCCACATTCCTGAGCGGTTTCAATGCTGGCGATGCGGAAGTCGTGAACCGATGGCTAGATGACAACGTGGATGGCTTGGCGAAGAATATGCCCACCATCCTAAAAAAGTGGCAGTCCGTAGATGAGACTGGATGGGCGCACGATGCCGCACAGACTTTCATGGCGACGATGTTGCAACCTTCCGAAGCTACTGGGCTATCACCGATCGCAGCACTGAACCAACTTGCCCAAATTGAAGGCGTAAAAGATTCGGATGCTTTCAAGACGCTGGTAGAGCGGATCAATGGAGTCAAAGCACAGGCGGCCCGCGCACCAGAGAAGCAAGCCGCGCAACCTGATACAAGCAAACTGACTGCACGCGAACAGGTGCTCAAGCAGCAAGAAGCCGCTCTTTACAAACAAGGTCTAGCTGGCAAGGCCAATCCCATTCTGCAATCTGGCGCGAAAAACGCGCTAAAGATTGTTGCAGGGAATACGAAACTTTCAAGCCAAGCACAACAGGATTTAATCGGTGACATCCATCGGGAATTCGCGCAACTGATGGCCAAAGATGCTGATGGATCAAAGAAACGTCAAGCCCTGATCCAAGCCGGCCAGACCGAGCAGTGGTTGAAGATGGTGAAATCCGCGGCAGATCGCATGATGCCCTTGGCAGCTCGTAGAGTGTGGCGCAAGTATGCTGGCATTACAGGGATGTCAACTCGGCAAAAGCAAGAGCGCAAAGCCGAAGGCCAGCAACGCCGAGAATCTGGAGCAGGTGCAAGCGCTGGGCAAGGCTTGCAGACGCTTTCTCCAGGCGACGGTCGTCAAGTAGATTGGGACGCGATGCGGGCGAAATTCGGTGGACGCGACAAGGCTGATGAAATCTTTGCGTTCGGGCTAAAAGGCGTTCATGGCGGGAAACGAGTGTGGATAAAAAAGGGAGACCAAAATACGGTCTACACATATTGATATTTGCTCACGGGAAGAACTGCCTAAGGGCCGAAGGCAGCGTACTTCTTCCTAGAGCCTAGCTGGCACAAAAGCTGGGGAAATGTCGCCAAGCTGAATCCCGCTGCTTGGTACTTGAGTTGGCACCGTGAGCGAATCGCCCCATTTTCTCCCATCATCGGTTTATCTAGTGTAGATACCCCTGTACGGACGGCAGCCTTACCGGGACCGGAGACCCGTGGCCGAGAGGCCGAAACCGCATTGATGCCTACCAGACAGAGGAGATGAAGCAAATTCATTTCTTTTGGAGGCATACATATGGCTCCGCCCCTAAATGCGGCAGCTGCAATCGGCGTCGAACTTGAGAAAGTTCGCGACTCCGTCTACCCTTTTTGAGAATTGGGGGTAGTAAAATCTCTTCTGATTGACTCGAACGCTGAAATGCCAACGAGGGCCAAGCGAAAGCGGGCTGAGAGAACAAGCGAAGAGACGGCATTTATGAGGTGCTGATGCAATGTTCCGAGCATACGGGAAAATATAACCGTATGAAGCCAGCAGAAATGACTGGCTCCTGCCTTCGGGCAGAGTAACAACGAAGCAATTCCAACAAGATGATACGTTCCTGACGCGGCTTGCCGTGCGCACCGACTTGCTTGAAGTCGGCGGTCGATTGGCGCGTATTCCTTTCCTGCCCTACCCAGGATCGCTGTTCAATCAGTTCACCCCTGACGGCTCTTCGATGGGACCGGGGGCGGGCGAGAAGTACGACAATGGCGTCACCACCCCTGTCTACTTCAACCAGGCCGTTCAAATCACCAAGGAAGCCGAGTGGGAGACGGACTCGAAAGAAAAGTCCGTAGTCGATGTTTTCAAAGATTCGTTCAAGTTGAACCTGCGGCAATTCCGCACTAACCTTGAAGGGCTTGTAGCCTCTTCGGATGGTTCTGGGACTCTCGGCACCGTCGCAACCAGCGGCGCAGCTACAGCAGGGCAGCTCACTGTTTCAAACGCCAACAACTTCCAATCCCAGAATACCTATCAGGTGTGGTCATCTTTGGGTGGAACACTTCGCGGCCCTATCACCGTCCTCACCGTGGATTCAGTGAACAACATCCTCTACCTGATCGGGACCTTCCCGCCAGGCACTACGGCTGGCGATCTGCTTCTGGTTAACGGTTCCTCAGGCTCCGCAAACACTTCGCTCAACGGCATTCCCGCAATCAATTTCTCCTCGAATACGGGGAATTGGTTTAGCGTTCCGCGAGCAAGCTATCCAGGAATCTTGACCACTCCTTACCTAAATGGATCTTCGGGGCCATTGACTCCGCAGATCATTGCCACACTTGAAAGCTACATGCAACGCGCGACCGGCGTTGAAACTGAAGACCTTGACGAAATCATCGCGCACTGCAACGTAGACCAAGTGACCTCATGGGAATTGCTCGGCATGGTTACTACCTCTGCCGGCGGCTTCACTACCGGCTCTGGCGTGACTGCGTACACCATGCAGGAAGGTCAAAAGGGCGGCGACGAGCGCATGGATTACATGAAGAAGAAGCGCATCAAGACGTTGGCTGGGCGTGAGCTCATCACCAACATCCATGCCCTTCCTGCACGTCTCGACTTGATCTGCATGAAGTACTGGTTTCGCGTAGAATCAAAGCCCTGCGCTCTGTTTGATGTGGACGGCATCACCGTATTCCCGCTGTATGGGAACGATGGTGGGGTCGCGACGGCGCAAGCCTTTTATTTCGTGACCGGTTTCCAAACGGCGACCTCAAGGCCAAGAAGTGGTGCATTTTCAGACACTTTGGCAAGACCGTCGAATCTGTAACGCGGCGCAGTAGAAGTACAATTTGGGGGAGGTATCGAGCGCCGCAGGTTTCCCGACTTGCGGCGCTTTTTTGCAAAGTTTATCTAGAGTAGGCACCTATGCGATTCAAATGGCTCGCTTTACTGTTTTTGGCGTCCTGTTCATGGGCACAAGGCTCATTTGTTTCGATTACCATCCAAACTCCCACAGGGCAGGCCATTGCCGGGGCTAGCATCGCTCTTTGTGCCTCACAGCCAACCACAGCAACGCCTTGCGGATCGTCTTCCCTGCAGGCAACCTATACTGATGTCACGTTGGGCACGGCTTGCACTTTGAATCCGACGATACTTGGGCCAACTAGCGGCACCGGCTGCACGAATCCGGGACAGACGAATGGGTATGGGGTAGCCACAATCTACGCGACATCCGGATTCCGCTTTTATCAGTCTTATGGGCAGGGCATTGTTGTTCCTGACGTGGAACCGATCCTGTTCCCCTCGATTGCAGGGGTTGGAGGATTATTCTCTAACACCACGTGCGGGTCCTTAGATGCGAACGGACTCACGGATGCAACGTGTGCTGTAGCTTCCAATCCCTTCGCATGGCTCTCGACGGGGAATCCCGGTGCTCCTCATGCTTGGAACTTCTACTTCCAAACCGACATGAAAAATGTTGGGGCGAATAATCCCTATGGCCTTCAAGTGAATGGCACGTTTGAAGTTCCTGCTTCTGGGCAAGTTGCTACTTCGATGTGGTCACGCGCTTCGACGGTAACGGTGGCAGGCGGGAATTCTGGGACGGGAGCAGCACGCGCGGATCGACTTCGTACAATCCTGACAGGTAATACGTCATTTGCCGGAACGATGATCGGCCAAGCATTTGATATACCAATCATTACGGCAGGATCGACGCTGACGGGCGACATCGTTGGATGGTTCTGCGATAGCCCCACGATCGCAGGGACGCTCACGGGGAATGCGAATTGCTGGCAAGGTGGCGGCTCGCAGAACAATACCGTATATCTAGCGACCGGTCACGCGGCAAATGGCGCAGCCTTCGCAGGATCGGGCGTCGATGTCAACTTACTATGCTGGGGTGCAAACGGAACGGGTGGGATTCTTTACGTCCCGAATAACTGCTTAAGTGCAGGCACGGGAACACCGAACGGAGTTATCACTGGAAACCCTGGAGCATTCTACTTCGACCGCACGCCTGGGGCTGGAGCATTTTGGATTAAGCAATCGGGAAGCAACACGAATACGGGATGGGTGCTGGGTGCTACGGCAGGTACCGGGGTGACGGGAAGCGGTACGCTTCAGACAATCCCAGTGTGGACGGGTTCTGGGACATCGCTAGGAAATTCTTCAATTAGCGACAACGGGACGACCGTAGAGACGACTGAACAGTTCACTGTCTTGCCGGTGGGTGCCAATACAATCGGAATTACCACAACGATGTCTCCGAACACCTGTACAGGGACAAGCTCTGCAACGTTTGACATTGTAGCCTTTCCGGGCGGGTGCGAGGCCACACAGAGTAGCTTGGGAGTTCCCGCATCAACCGGAGGTCTGAATGCTAGTGTATTCGGCGAAGTAAGCTCCCAATCGTCATCGCTGAGTTCGCCAGCCCTAGCTGGCGTATATGGCTATGCTCATTCGATTGGTGCAAACAATTGGCTGGCCGGAACAGTTGGTTATGCGAGGGTTACTGGAAATACCGGATCGGTTGCGAATGCCTTCGGAGTTGTTGGAATAGGAGCAAACACTTCAGGTAATGGCGGGCAGAACTCGACCTTGCTTGGCGGTGTGTATGGGCAGCTACTAACTAAGAATTCCACGGTAGTTGCTCCTTTTGGTACCGCCTATTACGCTGACTCTCCCAGCCTGGGGACCACTCATGTCACTAATATCTATGGTTTCTACATGGCGGATCAAACCACGGGTGGCGCGAGCAACCCAACGCCGCACGGGTTCTGGCAAGCTCCGAGTACGGCGCCGAATCTATTCAGCGGCAATACCGCAATTGGTGCTCATCTGAATCAAGTGGCAACAGGGAATTTCGCAGGTATGTGTGCTATGTCCTCTGGGACATCTTGCACCGTCGCTTTAGCCGCCGCTTATAGCGGGACGCCTGGCTGTTTGGTCACAGTGCAGTCTGCCACGGTGATCGCTGGTGGTTGTACCGTTTCTGGGACTACCGTAACCATCACTGCGGCCTCAAGCAATTCATCAACGTGGGCTGCGTTTTTATTCGGAAATCCAAACTGATTAAAGTGACCATGAGATTGATTCTTGCACCTCCGAACATGACGGAAGGGCTGAAGAAATTCGGCGTCAACCGCTATGGTGAGCCGAACTTCAGAGTCGTATGGGCACCATCACGCACTCGCATCATCGGAGGATTCTGGCAGGACAAGGGCGTACATGAATATCGCCGCACTTCTAAGTATGGATTGACACCGCGATGGATTTTGGAGAGATGGCGGCCAGCGTCGATGTATGGAACACCAGAACTCTGGGACCGCGAGAATGTCACGCCAGACGGATTTTATGCGGTTGGTCCTTTTCCTTCACATGGTGAATACGAATCCTGTGAAGTATTTCAGGCGAAAGACGAGAATGGCAGAGCAATTAAAGGCTGGGCTGGATTTGTTCCGCTAGAGCCTGGGTTAGTTGAGCTAACAGCTCGGGCCGTGTGGATGGGGCGAATCAATACTTATTCTGACATCCGCATCGCTCTACGGGATGAAGAACTGCGAAAAGAGCGCGAGAAAGATAAGCGTTTCGATGAGCAGTGGGCAGAGCGGCAAACTGTTCGTGAAGGTCTGACGCTCGGATACGGAAAAGGTTTTGTGAACAAGGCGGCAGAAATTGAGGATTATGCACGCCGGATTGAGCGGGCACGTGTATTTATCGATGCGCGGAAATTTCGGCCTGGATTTAGGCAAAAACTAGCATAGACACACAACAGGAGAAGAGAATGCCAGAGCTATTAACACCAGGACAGTTTGGAACCGATGCGCAAGCTACCCCTGTCAGTCAGGAAATGGTGCGCCGAAACCGAACAGGACGACGCCCACTGACGCCATTTGAGCGGAAGAACATCGAAGAAGGCCGACTCAACCCAATCTATCTCTACAATGTCAGCCCGATTCACGAATGGCCACGTCCGCAAGGGCAGCTTGGAACAATCACTATTCCCAAACGCAAATGGAATGAGCAGGTGTCCGTTCCTGCTCTCATTCCTGGAGTGATTGTGCGGTGGGTGCGCAAAGGGATTACGTCTGAAGAGCCATTCATTGAAGGTGGAATGGATATTGCCGAAGACATCTGCGGCTGTTCGCCTCGCTATGACATCACTCACCCAAACAGCAATCTGACCCGCTATGGCGTGTTCATCAGCACACGTCCATTCGACGTGGAATATCTCCCAGACGAGAAGCGCAGGAAGCTAGGCGCGGCATCCAAAGTAGCGGGTGAGCAACTTCTGCAGGAATTTCTCGTGCCGCAACATAAACAGAAGGAAATGATTGCCGAAGCTACCGTGAAACTGGTTGACGAATTGCAGGCCCGTATTCTCGAAGCTGACAACTGGTATCAGGGGTCTCCTGAGCAGAGACGTTACATCAGTCAACTTCATCGCGATTGTTTGCGAGCCTTCAACGAGATCACTAACAAGAAAGAATCGCGACCATGGGCCACGATCACTATGGGCGATACGATGGAAACGTGCAAATGGTGCGGCAACGTACAAAAACCCGGCCTGCCACTCTGCGCGAATTGCAAAAACATCATCAATAAAGCGGCCCACGATGCAGTGAAAAAAGAAATGGGAGAGTAGATGCCGGTTCAAGTCGCCCCATATCCGACGGTAACCGACGCACTCGTCGCGGCCCGCGTGCTGTGTAACGATGCGGCGCAATCTATTCTCGGAGATATTCTGGCCAGCAATCAGCCATTCGTATTGCCCATGTGCGACCTCGCGCACAAGACTCTGCGGAAGATGCTGACTAGAGCTGGGGTGAATACCTATTCGAAATACGGATTCGTCTCAAATCTTGTGAAAGTTGCAACCTCCGACCCAACGGTGCAAGTCCAACTCAGCTATACCGGATATTTCGATGGCATTACAGAACGTGCAAGTCCATTTCTGCCAGCTGATCTGGTTGAGCCTCTGGAAATCTGGGAACGGCAAAACGGGACTATCAACAGTTGGCAGCCTGTTAAGCAAGCCTCGGATTCAATTTCCACGCGCGCACAAGTTGCCTCGTTTGGCATCTGGGATTGGGAATCTGACATCCTATATCTACCAGGAGCAACACAGGCCAACGATTTGAAGTTGAAGTATCTCTACGCCACTCCACGGCTGACTGATTCGGCACAGCAAATCCCAATCGCAGACTGCGAAATGGCCATGGGTGCTTTGATTGCAAAAATACTATCGCAGTCGCGGGGAGGGACGGCGACACAGACATTTCAGGTGTGGGCCGAATCGGAAGTAGGATTGCTTATCAGTCCAACCTCACGCAAAGAGCAATACGGAGCCTATAACCGTCAGCCATTCAGGGGAACGAGGGCAAGGAGACGGCGCTAAATGGCAATGAATGCGAGCGAGGGCTACAATCAAGCGCTTAGCTTATTCTCGTCGCTCTATGAGGATATGGCTGCGAGCGATCTTCCGGAAGGACTCTCACCCGATAATCAAGACATAGTTTATCTGCCCGGCTCGGTCGGTACTCGCCCAGCTTTCAACCGTACTCTTTCTCAGCCCACGCCAGAGCCTACATCAGATACGATGTCGTTGACTGAGTTTGCGATGCCCTCTGGGGAATTTCTTAGAATTTGGTTGTACTCTTCGGGAAATCTTTGGCAGCAGCCTTCTACTGGTGGTTCGCCTACTCAACTCGGATCGATCACGGTAGGGTCTCGGTTCTGTTCAGTCACTGCTTTCGATAAGCAGTGGTTCGCGTTTTTCAATCAAAACCTCTCGAACGCATTCTCGCAAAGTCCATTTTGTGGTGCTGATGTTCCGCGATATTTTGATGGGCAAAATGTTTGGCGGGTCACGCAAGATGCCCCAGGCGTACCGCCAACCTTCACGGAAGTGCCTACGCTTCCAGTCGGGCTCGCGCAAACGTCTCCCACTGGTACGTTGTCTGTCACGACTGTCGTAAGTAGCGGAGCGAAGGTATTTACGATCCAAGTCCCCCATCACACGCTATCTGAGATAATCTATACATCATTGACCTATACCTGCACTGGGGCCGTGCCGCTCACGTGGTTGAATACGCAAATCACAGTGACGGGATGCACGGGAACGAACAGTTCTCTAGCGAATACCACAGGAATGGTTATTGCAATTTCCGGGAGCACGTTTACGCTCGGCGTTGGGACAGGTTCGATTCGAGTCAATCTGACTTCGCAAAGTGGAACGGCTACACTTCCGGGAAATTATTTTACTCGGTCGGCAAATATAGTCACAGCATATTTCGGAAGCACAAATCTCCCCAATTTTCAGGCTGGTCTATACGCCAAAATCTTCAACTTAAACAACTCGCAAATCAACGGACCAAACTGGACGATCACCGCTATAGCACGCGATACCACAGGATTAGTAACAGTTACGATTTCGACACAGCTTACGAATCTTCCATCGGGCACCCTGTTGTTCATCAGTGCGACTGACACAACAGATTTTCCGCCTGGGTATCATCAGGTGTTTCAGGTTATCTCCGCGACGGGAGGAACGACCGTATTTACGATTAGTGATCCGACTTGGGGTAATGGCGCGGTGGCGACTAGCTCTGGCGGTAGTGTTTATCAAACATGGAACGGGACGTTCCAGATTCTCTCAGTTGGCGTAGACGCAAACAGCAACAACTTCATTACATATTTCCAACTTGGACCCGATGCGAACTTAACTTCAACCGGAGGAACTCCACAAGCTCAATTGGAAGCGCAGATTCCGCCCGGCCCGCGCAGCGCTGTTCTTATGTTCGAGTCAGTGAATGGGGCAATCACTCCAGCTTCAGTGCCGATTCAATTATCCATAACTGGCGGCCCGAATCTATTGTCAGCGCAAGATATTTTAATCGGGCCACCGGGGACAGCAAAACGCATCATCGCATTCACGCCGGCGTTCGGGTCATCATTCTTCTATGTCAGCCCGGCCGTGATTCCCTCCGTTGCGGGTGTTTCTCCCGTTCTGTCGCTTGGCACAATCATCAATGACAACACAACCACGACTGCAATCCTCGATTTCTCCGACAGTCAGTTGGTCGCAGGAACGCCCATCGATGTTCAAGGGAATGACTTGTTCAATCAAATCGTCCTAGCGCCGTGTTTAGGATGTATCGAATATGAAGGGCGCATGTGCTGGTGGGGAGAGGTCAACAATCTGAAGAATCTCAGCAATATGGGATTCGACGGAGGCTACAACGCTCCTGTTGGGGTATGCGATACGAATGGAACCGCCGTCGCATGGGATAGCGGTGATCTGTTCTCTACGTTTGCAGCCGGAGCATCCATTGTAATCAACAATATTTCATACGTTGTGCAATCCGTGGCAGATCGCCAACACCTCACGCTTACGACCTCAGCGGGAGTACAGACAGGCGTCACATTCACGCTATATAGTCCGACAGATCAACCACCTCCCGGTTGGACAATCCCTCCAGGAGTATTTGGATTTGCCACGCTAGTTGCCAGCGATTCAGCAAATCTGGGTTTCGCAATTGAACTTTTCGGCATTGGCGGATCGACTGATGGGATCATTGTTCAGCCAGCAGTACAAGATTTTTTTGGTGCTCCGATCGTTGTGCCCAGTTCGTCCTATCTGGTCCGCCTGCAGGCCAAGCGCATTGGGTCAAGTACTGTTGGGAGTCTCGTGGTGGATTTATTCTCGCCATCTACTGGCCTCCAAATCACGGCCACATTCCCCCGTGCTGGCATGCCCACAGGTTCACTTGGTTGGATGGTTGCTCCGTTCAACGCTGCAATACCTTCCACGCTGCCATCGGACACCCTATTTCGCATCTATCTGAACGGTGTTCTCAATACGAATCGGGTCATCGTTGACGAATTGTCGATAATCGACGCGAGCAAACCGGTGCTATTTCAACAACTGCGCGTTAGTTATTTCGACAATGAATTTGGATACGATCAAACCACGGGAGTTATCGGCATTGACAGTGCAGCGAAGATCACTGCATTACTCAAGCAGCGCAGTTACCTTTTCGCGCTCACTGACGGGCCGATGTATCAGACTCAGAATAATGGGCAGACCGAACCGAACGGCTGGGGCATTTCGAACTTTGCGGATGAATGCGATTGCTTTGGCCCAAACGCAGTTACGGCCACGGAAGACATCGCGTGGTGGGCTGGACGTTCGGGATGGAAAGTATTTTCGGGTGCCACGCCTAAAAAGATTTCTCAGGAAATTCAGCCAACATGGGAAAGCATCAATCAATCAAATCCCACAAGCATTTGGGCCTTGAACGATCCTGAAGAGCGCATTACCTACCTAGGAGTACCGAGGAATGGCGCGACGAAAATCAATTTTATTCTTCCCATGAGCTACAGATCGGTGGATGCAGCGTATAACGTTCCTGATCCGATCCACACGTCATACTCTGGGAAAATGATTGCTACAGACTTGTGCCGCAAGTGGACGCGTTGGAATGCGCCCATGAACTGTGCTGCCATGCTAACAAATCCCGATCTCTCTCGGCAGATTTATTTCGGAGGGCAGGACTTTGGCAACTTCTATTCGTTGAATCCAGCGAAGTACACAGACGATGACTATGGCCAAATATTCAGCTTCTACACGACCTACTTCTTCTTTAACCACGACATTGAGCAGAACGCTCCAGGTCTAGGATTGCATCGCAAGCTCGATACTTACCTCTCAGCCTACGTGACTGGAGTCGGTCAGATTCAAGTGACGCCCTTGGTGAACAACCTAAATAATCCGTGGGGGCCGATACCAACGGCATGGGATTCGGTAAATCAAAAGTGGATACCGAGTGGATCACCGACTGGCATGCCATTGGTCCCCTTGACCCTTGCAAATTTGTTGAACGATTTAGAATGGCCGCTAAATGTTCGCGGGTTGCGCGTGGCCTACAAATTCGCCCCAGTACCACTGGCGGGGCAGACGGATGCTGCATTTCTACTACAGCATCTTGTCTTGACTGCGAAACAGGATGCGGTAACGCCAGTGCGAGGAAGTAATCTGTAATGCCCTTACTGATAGTCAAATCGCTGAATCACATCCGCCAAGACGTAAACCTGACGCGCGTGGCCGAGGCGATTGATGATCTGCTACGGGGACATTCGAACACTTCGGCACAATTGGCGAACGATCCGAATGGTTCTGATGTAGTGCCATCGCCGATTTCCCAGCTTCAAGTTCAACATCTGGGGACTGGTCAAATCGACGTAGCCATCATCGACAACAATCCTCGACTCGTGCGAGCCGTGCACTACCATCTGGAATACGATACTGATCCGAATTTCACCAATCCCCGTGGCCGGGATCTTGGTCCGTGGCGGACAGCAGAATTCCTGCTACCTAACGGTACTTGGCACTTCCGAGCATATCCGCAATACCCCGCTGGCGGTTCTCCCGCTCTTCCTGTACGCGCTCCAGGTCCAATCGTTGTTTCAGGCAGTGCCTCTTTGTCTCTGTTTCCAGCCCAAGGATCAGGCACGGGTACCCCGAAAACAGGTGGTGGGCACGGAGCAGGCCGCACCATTACCAGATAGCCTCTAAATTCAGTTTATCTAGTGCAGAGGTTGTGTGTTCCGAGACTTACGAGAGTCGGACATCGCAATTTTGCGTGAAATTCATGCCAGAGTTGGCTATGGATTCGCCTTTCCTGACTTGCAGGACATGGTAGCGGTGCAAATCGTTGAAGATCATGAGGGAAACGTGGTTGGATTCGCTGGAGCGCAGTTAGAAGCGCAGATTTTCGGGATTTTCGATCCCTCGTGGGCTACTCCAGGCGAACGGATGCGAGTGTTTGCCAGTTTGCACCTTCCTATTGCTGAGGAACTGGAAAAACGGGGAGCAAAAGAGGCTTATGTGGCCTGCGATCCGAAATTTCGAGCATTTGGGCGGCGGCTGATGAGTTTTGGGTGGAGAAAAGCGCTCTGGACGCATTATTTTCTACCCGTGAAGGATTGCTTGGCTCGGATTCGCGGAAGGGCGGTCCGCTGATGTCAAAAGGGAGCGCAAATGCTGCCAAGAATCAAGTAGGCATCGACAATTCATGGGCGAATCAGTATGGCGGGCTAGCATCTGGGATTGGAGGCCAGCTTACACCGTTTTTAGAAAATGAACTGCGAAATCCTCAAGGTTTCGGCCAAGAAGATTTGAGCAAGATGATTACTCAAGGCGGTCAGGCAACCGCCGGAGCAGTGGGTGCTGGAGGCGAAGCGGCGATGTTGAATGCATCGCGGACAGGGAATACGGCTGCCGTGCCGGGGGTGATTGACAGCACAGCGCGGGCCGGAATGCGTCAGCAATCGAACAACGTGCTCGGCACTGATCTTGCAAACGAACAGTTGAAAGAGAGACAGAGACAGGCAGGAGCCGGAGGGTTGGAGAGCCTGTACGGAACGGATTTGAGTGCAGCACTGAAATCGCTCGGATTGGCGGATGAATCCATCAACGCTTGGACTGGTGGGAAGGCAGCAGCCGACAAGAATGTTTTTGATTGGACCAAGCTGGGATTGCAGACGGCAGGATCGGTAGTAGGAGCAGGCGGAGGATAATGCCAGTCATTCCAATCCAAGACGACGATCAGCCTGATCTTCGCAGGGCCATCCCTACAGGCATACCTCCGCTCGTTCCGGACTCCGCTGCTGGAGCGAAACCGATCCCAATGGCTCCAGATGACCAAATGCAGGATCAAGCTCGTTCTCTACGCTCTGCTACGGCGGCGCGGGCTATTCCTATGTCTGTAAGCCCTGCTGCGGGGAGCACGGAAGATTTGGAGAATCAAGGCTTGGCTTCGCATGAAATGCATCCCGGAACTCCAATTCAAACTGGAGTTGCTTCGCTTTGGACAAAGGCTCAAAACATCCATAACCCGATTTTGCGTGTACTAGGCGAGATTGGCGCTGGAGGAGCGCGTGCGCTCGACACTGTAGGCACTATTGCCGCCCCTGGAATCTCCGCTGCAATTCCGGGAACAACAATGAATCAGCGGGTAGCGACTGCGCGAGCCAATGCGGAAGAAGGAAGGCAAGCAGGGCTGGCAAAAGAAGAAGCGGGAACCGGCCTTGAGAAATCGCAGGCAAAAGAAGCTGAGGCGCGTGGAGAACTGGCGCACGAACAGGCACAAGTTGTCGGCAACCCTAAAGAAGGTCTGACGCCAGAAGAGACAACGATTCACGATCTGATGACGGGAGAAAATGGCCAACCTCGCCTAAATCCGAAAACGAATCAGCCTTATAGTTACCTCGAAGCTTACACGGCGGTGAACCAAGCGAAGCAAGACGTAAAACCAGAGAAACCGGGGAACGATTTTGAGCAGTTTTACCATGACTACATAACGGACAATCATCTTCCCGACAGCGCACACAATCGGCTTATGGCTAGAGAGCAGTTTGCGAAAGCAGGGCAGGCCCCGCAACGTCCTCAACAGCAACTCGGAGTAGTCAATGGAAAGATAGTCGAACTCAAGCCGGGGATGGAAGTTCCCAAGGGCACAGAGTCTCTCAGTGGCGATTTGAAAGGAAGTAAACCCACTGCAGATGAGACGCGGCGATCTGATCTTGCGCGGAACATGAACGAGAACTTGGATGAGTTGGAAGAGATCGTCAAGCGTCGGCCTGACCTGTTCGGGAAGCTTGCGGGGCGATGGACTGGACTGAAAGAAGCAATCGGCACTGATGACCAAGATATTGCCCGCTTGCATACCATCAAAGAACAGATGGGCATGGCAATGGTTGGTGCTCATGCTATGCGTAATGCCCAGCATGTCGAAGCGGCTGCTAACTCTATCCTCAATAGCTTCAAAAATGGGCCCGATGCAATCTTGGCGTCTACAGGGGATGCTAGGAAGAGTTTGGCTACTTTTCAGCATGACGCCGGAGATCAGCCCGGCAGCGCAGCAAAAGGGGCGGCTAGTGGAGCTGGGAAGAGCATCGATGTCACAGCTCCTAACGGGAAAAGTTATTCATTTCCAGATCAGGCATCCGCTGACAAATTCAAGCAGGAAGCAGGGATTAAATGAGCGCGGCTCCGATTGATTACGATGCCCTAGCACAGAAACATGGGGCACAACCAGCCATTGATTATGACGCTTTGGCGCGACAGCACGGGGCTGCGGGAACTCAAGCAGTTAAGCCGACTGCGCCTCCCGAATCCGGCATGCTTGATAAAGCTGACACTGCCATCACGTCAGCTCTTGCTCCGAATCCTAAGAACTTGCGGCCTGATGCGCCCGGCATTGGTCCCGGCGGAATCATTGATCCGATTGTGAAGGAATACCCGAAAGCTCTAGGACGAGAACTTTACAATGGCGTCAAGACCCTTGGCGGGATGCTCAATCCTCGCCCTTATTATCATGCTCTGACTGACACACCACAACCCGACGAGCCATTGCTGCCTTCGATGTATGACCCCAGCGGGAGAATTGCTCTGGGAGTTCATCGGCTGGCTGTGAAACCAGTTATGAATGCAGTCGAGGATTACTCATCGGGGAAAGTTAGTCTAGACGACGTATTGGCAAATGCTCCGGAAGCTCTCGGCGCGGGGGCTGGCACGGTAGTTGGCGGGAAACTTATGGCGGAAGCCTCGCCCATTGTGCGCTCCGTGCTAAGAAAGCCAATTCCAACTGCTGCTGCCACGCGTGGAGCGTTAGCGCAAAAGATTGTTGGGCCACTTACGTATGAGAATGTAGGTGAGACTGCAGGCGACGTTCGCACAGGCGCGAATCCAGAGCGGGGATTGGTCAACGAAGGACTCGTAGGAACGAAGAAGGGACTTGTCGCCAAAGCGGATGCCCGTCTCGGAGAACTGAAGCAGGCGGCAAATAACATTCTCGAGAATCATCCGAACGCTAAAGCGATTATCAATGCCGAGCCAATGGTCGATGAAGCAATTGACAACGCCATTGCACAAGCCAAGAAAAGCGGAACGCCAACGGAACGGCTTGAAGGTGTGCGACAGGCTCTCAAAACACAATACGGGAAACTACAAGGCACGCCACGCGAGATGAACGAGTTGAAATCTCAGATTCAAGACCAGGCACAGAATCTCGGAGCTTACAAAAACACTCAGCCAGTTGAGGCAAGCGTGGCACGTGCCTTGAGTGAGGCGGCGCGGAAGATCAAAGATGCCGTAAATGAGAAAGTCCCGGAAGCAGCCGAACTGAATCAACGGATGCAAGACTTGGCCGATGCACGTTCGGGGATTCAGAAGAAAGTGAATCAGGCGCGGGGAGAGGACATTTTCAGCAAGACGGCTTCAAATACTGCGGGGACGGCAGGCAAGATTTTGCAACGTACTCTCGGCTCCGCCCCAGTGCGTACAGGCATTGCGCGAGTGCTGAATGCTGGGAACGTGAAGCCCGTACCTGAGCCAATGGCTCCGAGCATAAGCGCCCCAGCGCCGATTGCTGCTCGACCCGTTGTACAGCCAGCAGGTAGAGCCATTCCGGTGCCCTCTGCGGCGCTTGAGCGTGTTCCCGCTCAACAATTTGGAGAGCCTGAGGCAGAACAGATTATGCGTCGCCCCGAACAGCCGAGAGCCATTCCAATGCTGGAGAACGCCGTACCGCCGGAGCAGAGAGCTAGCACGTTGCTGCAGCAGGAAGAGGCGGCGAAACTGGCACAAAAGATGGAACGGCGTGGAGCGGCAAAACAAAAACTCGAAAAGGAGAAATAGATGGCAATCGAAGGATCGGGAGACAGACTAGCGAGAGGCGCGAAGTCGGCAACGTTTAGCGGCGGATTTGGACCGGGAGAACTAAAGCCGTCCGTGGCCCCAGAGGAAGAAACTGTTCCGAGCACGGTAGACAACTCCGCCTTGTTCGCGCCAAAGAAACCAAGCGTTTACTATCGCGGAAAGCCTTTCAATAAACGCATCTTGGTTACGCAGGTAGAGTTGGCGAGCAATTCCACCATCCTTATCCCAGATTCAGCCAAGGGGAACTCTGAGGTTGGAAGAATCAAGGCCTTTTCGTCTGATTCAGAGTTGCAGAAATCAGGACTGAAAATTGGGGCACTCGTTCTATTCGATAAATATGCCGCCGTTGGGCAGATTTTTCCTTTGCTCGGGGAAAATGGAGAAATCGAACAGACTCTCTTACTGCAAGAATTCGACATTCAGATGGAAATGGAAGAAGTCCATCGCCAAGAAGAAGTGAAGCCCGAACCATGTGTGCAATAACATGAGAATCTTTCGCCAACTCGGATTCTGTCTACTGTTCAGTTTCCTAAGTCTCCCTGCCTTCTCGCAAGGCGTGGGAGGCTTGGGAACGTCTGTACGTTTTACCTCAGGAAACACGAATCCCGCGCTGTGCAATCCCGATCAGGTGTTTTATAACCTCGGCAACAACACCTTTTACGGATGCACGGCGGCGAACACGTGGACGGCGTTCGCAACATCGGCGGGCACGGCCCCAGGCGGAACTGCAGGGCAAATCCAGTTCAACAACACCGGAGTGTTTGGCGCATTTACCCTCAGCGGTGATTGCACGGTCAATACGGGAAGTGGGGTTCTAACGTGCTCTCCGCTAGTTCACAACAATGCGGTGAATACCGGAACGTCTGCGATGACCTTGGACATGAGCGCGTCCAGTTCCGCCGCCGCACTTCGCATACCGAATTTGGCGGGAGCTTCTTCTACTACCGCAGGAACTATCAGTTACGACACCACAAACAACAACATCCACATGGGTGCCAACGGTGTGGATAACATTAACATCGTTCTACCCGCGTCAATCACGCCCGCAAATAACGACTGCGCCAAATTCACGGTAGCTTCTGGCGTCATTACGCTCAACACTGCCGGAGCGGCTTGCGGGTCTGGAACTTCGGCATTCAATACTCTAACGAGTGGCACGAACACAACGGCCACGATGACGATTGGTTCCGGAGCTACATTCAACATAGCTTCTGGAGCTGTGATTGATTTTAGTGTTCTTGGGACTGGAACGTTCAAACTCCCGGCGGCCGCAGGAGCAACTGCCAGCAGCACAAAGAACATCATTCTGGATTCAACATCTGGACTATTTCATATTTTCCAGAATGGGGCGGACGCGATTCCCCTCACCACGAATGCTGCCGTAACGATAGCTCAAGGGGGTACGGGGCAGGTCACAGCGTCAGCGGCCTTCAACGCGCTTTCCCCCATTACTACAGCAGGTGACCTCATTGTCGGAACGGGAGTAAATACTGCAGGCCGTTTAGGAGTTGGAACGAATGGGCAGTGCTTAACCTCGAATGGGACCACGGAAGTATGGGCAAGCTGCGCGACTGGTTCTATCGGCGGCGCGGGTGCAGCGAATGCCTTGGCCAAATTCACCGCTTCAGCAACCATTGGAAATTCGCTGCTGACTGATAATGGAACCACACTCGCCTATAGCGGGACCGGTGGCTTCAATCTTAGTGCGGGGCCGCTGGTGATGACCCAGATCGCCGCACCGACAGGCTCAGCAGGTTCTTCGTGGTTGTGGGCCGATTCAAGTGCTCTGCGTTTGCAGATGAAGAATGCCAACAATATTGCGGTCAATGTAGTGGCTTCAGGCGTGGACATCAATACAAGTGACCAGGTAACGGTTACACACTTGGTGTCTCCGCTGTCTTCTGCTCAAGGCGGAACGGCAAACGGATTCTTTACAGTCGCAGGGCCAGCGACCTCGGCGAAGACTTTCACATTTCCGAATGCCAGTGCCAATGTCTTGACGGACAATGCTGCGGTCACCATTCCGCAAGGCGGATCGGGAACAGGCTCGACACTCGCGGGAATTTTGCGAGGCGGATCATCAGCGTTTACGGGATCAGAACTCAGTGGGGATGCGAGCACGTCCGGATCAAACGTAGTGACTGTTTTGAAGGTTAATGGTACGTCGGTACCCACCAATGCCGCTGCGGATCAACTTCTAGGTACCTCAGCCTCAGCGACCGGAACATGGCTCTCCGTCCCAGCCTGCGGCGATTCTGGTGGCAACCACCTGAACTTTACCCATGCTGCCGGGTTCACTTGTGGCACGACCGATTTAGGTACGGTCTATCCAGTCACGGTTTCAGGCACTGTGAACTCTGGAGGAATTCCGTATTTTAGCTCTGCGACCGTAGAATCTTCTTCAGCCGTCCTGCCAAGCGGAGACTTCGTGCTTGGTGGCGGAGCGGGTGCTGCGCCAACTGCAACATTCTCGGTAGTGCCAACTGCGAATGGCGGATCAGGGACGGGCAGCGCTCTTACGGGGTTAATCCGCGGCGGAAATCCATTCACGGCAACCGAGTTGAGTGGCGATGCCACGACTTCAGGATCGAATGCCGTCACAGTAGTCAAGATCAATGGGAATTCCGTTCCTTCCGGAGCGGCAGTTCATCAAGTTCTGGTCGCGACCGCGTCGAATACCCTGACATGGAAGACGATCACAGACTGCAACGGATCATCGAACGCCCTGAATTATACCCAGTCCACTGATCTGTTCTCTTGCCTATCGATTGCCACGCTATCGAATCCGATGACCACGTTGGGTGACATGATTTCTGGTGGATCAGCGGGTGCGGTAACAAGGCTAGCTGGGCCCACGACTCCCAGTGGCGTTCCTCAGATACTGATCTCGACTCCCTCCGGAGGACTAGCGACAGCGCCGGTATGGTCATTGGCTGGCGTTCCGGGGAATGTGCAGAGTGGCGCTACGTACACCGTAGCGGTCACGGATCGCGTGTCGCTGCTCGACACGACCAACAATACTACTTCTACTGCGGTAACAGTTCCCCAGGCTGGCAGCACGGGATTCGGCAGCAGCTTCTCATTCATCCACTGCAATACGGGCACAGTCGTTGCGACCGACACGCCCACAACTTCAACTATCAATGGGAACGCGACGATCAAATTGCTAGGCCAGGTTTCGACTCACACGCCGTCTTGCGCGTTCGTCTACAGCCCAGATAACGCGAACTATATTTCGGCCAGCATTCTGCCGACAGATGCGAATGACCGACTAGCGGCGGAAGCATTCCCGGCTCTGACCGGAGACGTGACGAATACTGCAGGGACACTGGCCACCACGGTTGGAAAGGTGAATGGGGCGGTAGTTCCAACCTCTGCTGCGGTGCTGGCCTCAAACGGGAGTAGCCAACTCATTGCCGCGACTCTAACAAGTGCTCATCTTTACGTCGGAAATGGATCAAATGTCCCCGTGGATGTAGCAGCCAGCGGCGATGTGACCTTGGCGAACACGGGTGCATTCACAGTCACAAAGATCAATGGGACGGCGTTTTCTGGGACCAGCGGAGATGTCGTCAGTTTCGGGGCATCGAATATTCCTGCCGACTCTGGAGTGCTCGCCGCGAACTTAGTTACCGCAGCGTCGAACTACTCGAATGCGGGCCTCGTTTATGCAGCAGCCGCGAATAAGACGACCGCGAACTCTGCTGACTGGTCGATTGTCAGTCACACCTTGACTGCCGGTGCGAATGCCCTATTCGATGCCAGTGCCGCAACCAGCGCTGCTGCGGTGCGTGTACCGAATATTGCGGGAGCCTCCTCGACCACGGCAGGCGTCATCAGCTACGACACGACAAACAAGATGTTTCATGCTGGCGCGAATGGCGTGGACAACATTGCCGTGGTGATGCCATCGACGGTGACACCTGCCAACAATGATTGCGTGAAGTTCACAGTGGCTAGCAGCGTCATTACGTTGAATACGGCCGGAGCGGCTTGTGGTACGGGCGGAGGAAGCACCTTCGCCGGACTGACACCTGGAACCAATACTAGCACTACGCCATTCAGCGTAGCACCGTCTACGACCGTAGGAGGCAGTACCGCGAATTTCAGTTTCATCGGTCCAGCCAGCGATACGAATACGGCGGCGGTGGTCAACATCGATACCACCTCAGGCGGAATGGCCTCGACTCAACCATCATTTCGAGTCGGCAATCTTGGTGTGGCTCAGTTGCAAGTCTGCGAGCAGGCTGGCCCGCAAGCAGAGACTGTGATCGGCTCAGCGGTAGCTTGTACGGCTATCAATCAATCGCCGTTTGCTAAGTTCGTAGTGATGTCCGCAACCGCTGCACATAGCGTCCAGCGCCTCTTTCAGAGTTCTACGGCAGCCACAGGTACGATGGACGAGTTCAATAATGCCACGGCTGCTGGCACAGGATTCTTCTTCTTCAAAGCAAATACGGGTTGCTCGGCCACGGATACAGGATGCGGGAGCGGCACGACAACCGCCAGCCTTCGCGGTGACGGACTATTCGTTGGGAGCTTTGCAGCTGGATCGACTGCACACGGCGTTCTGGTAAGCGAGGGCGCAGCGACGGCTGCGGTTGCCACAGCGGCTGATACGACGACCACCCATGCTCTATTTGCAACTGCCACCGATCCTGCATTCCGGGCGATTGCTGCAGGAGACCTACCTACTACCCTGACCAGCGGCACGGCGATCACGAATGCGGTATTAACCACACCTAATTTAGGTACACCTTCGGCAGCAACTCTGACGAATGCTGTTGGGTTGCCCATGAATGGAGTCGTAAGCGCAACCGGTGCGATCGCCACAATCGCTAATGGCAATAACCCGCTAGTCATCAACTGCGCTTTGACCAGCGGGACGACCTGCCATACGTTAGGCGAGACAAGCGCAGCAACGACAGCAGGCGCTGCGGAGTTACAACTTACAACCCTGACCACGAGCACTGCGATCCCATTGCAGATCACGATGGGGGCCAATGGGCCAGCAAACGCGGCTGCTCCTAATATTCTGAGTATTACGTCAGCTGCTGCGGGTGGATTAGCAGGAGCATCGAATGCCGGCAGCACAGGCGCTGGATTTGCCATGCTTACCGGAGCAGGTTCGGCAGGTGGCTCAACCACCGGAAACGGTGGCGCTGGCGGTGCCTACACGATGACCGAAGGCGTGGGCGGTGTTGCGGGCGGCACGGCAACAAATAACGGCGGTAATGGCGGCGGCCTTGCATGGACTACAGGCGCTGGCGGAAATGGTGGAACGGGAGCAGGCACGGCTGGCAGTGGTGGAAGCGTCGTTTGGACCCTCGGCGCACCTGGGACGAACAGTGCCACGGGCACTGCGGGAACAATTGGGCAGTTCCAGATCACTGGTAACGCTCCAGCCTCAACCGCGAACGCTTCGGGCGTGGCCGCTGGCACACTGTTTCTAGTTAGTGGCGTGGCGGGCGGTGCCTCATCTAACGCGACAGGCACCGGCGGCATCGGGTCAATTGCGACTATCAACAGCGGTGTTGGAGGCGCTGGAACTGGGACCAATGCGGTAGGTGGAAATGGTGGGGCTATCAATTTAGCTTCCGGCAACGGCGGAGCCTCGCTAGGTACAGGCGCGAATTCAAATGGTGGAAACGTCGTTGTTACCTTGGGCGCGGCTGGCACTGGAGGGTCGGGCACCGCTGGAGTGACTGGCCAATTCCAGGTTACTGGTACGGCAATCGCCTCCTCGTCGACTAGCCCCGGACTTTCCGCAGGAACGCTATTCAATATCGTTGGGTTGACAGGCGGAGCCAATACCACTGCTACGGGAACCGGCGGTGTTGGATCAATCATTTCCATCAACAGTGGCACTGGTGGCGCGGCATCGGGAGCCACGGCAGGAACGGGAGGTGCGGGCGGAGCTATCAATATTACAGCGGGCGCGGGCGGTGCTGGATCTGGTACGGGAGCAAATGCGAATGGCGGTAGCATCGTCTTGACTCCTGGTGCGGCAGGAACCGGTGGTTCAGGAGCGGCGGGAACAGCGGGATTGGTTTCGGTGGTTGGGGGTATGACCGTAAGCGGTCACGTCACGTTGGAAGGAGTGACCAGCACGGGAGCCACAGGGACGGGGAATTTAGTGTTTGCCACGTCTCCGACGTTTACTACTCCAGTGCTCGGGACTCCAGCATCGGGCACTTTAACGAACGCAACCGGCCTACCACTTAATGGCGTAGTGAGCGCGACGGGCGCGATTACAACTCTCGCGAACGGCAACAATCCATTCGTAATTAACTGTGCCTTAACTTCGGGTACGACCTGCTTGACCACGGGGGAGACGACAGCGGCTACTACATCGGGAGCCGTAGAGCATCAAATCACGACACTTGCTGGTTCGACCGCGACACCGCTAGCGATCACGATGGGCGCGATTTCGACTGTTTTCCCCACGGCGGCCTTGAGCATCACGCAGACCACGACCGGCACGACTTCGGTCCCTGCCATCAATATTGCGAAGACATTGAATGCTTCTGGGCTGAGCGAGAATGTAATTAATTTGGCGATCACGAATACGGCGTCCACCGGGGCATCGAGCTTCTTCCTTAATATGTCAGCGGGCGCGGCAGGCGCGACTCAGGAAGCGGCTATCCTGCTCAATGGCACATATCAGTCAGTGGGAGGCTATCAGGGCCTAGCAGCAGGAACGAACATTTCGGTGCAAGGTGGACTCGGTGCCTCCAGCGCGGGCGGTAACGTTGGCGGCCTAAGTCTAGATGGAAGTAACAATAGCAGTGCTGCCTCGGCCGCGAAAGCTGGCTATACGATTCTCATGGGAGGACTACTCACTGCGGCCACGCCAAATGCGGCGGCACTACAAGGTGTCTTACAGCTCGGCGCTGGAGCCTTGAAGGGCTCGGCCATTGCCGCAGTCGGAGATGTGCTGTGTGCTTCTACTACGGCCTACACGATCACTGATTGTTCGCATACGAATCCTTCGGTGAATATCATTGGAATCGCCAGCTCAACTGCCGCGCCGATTTCCTATATTCATGACGGCCAGATGTTGGTCAAGACGGACGGAGCGGTAACCATCGGGGACATTCTATGCATGGGAACGACCACCGATGGCCAAGCGCACGACAATGGGACGAATGCCTGCCCGGTGCCTGGCGCTTACATCGGCACCGTGCTTGCAACTTCAGGAACACTCACCATTGCATCTGGCAGCGGTACCGCAGCTACGGCAATGAGCACGACGCTACCCTTGGTACAACTGCATATCGGCGGCGGCGGGAATGGGCCGATTGCCTCGACGACAGTGGTAACAGGGTCAGGAACCTCAGTGGGATCGACAAGCCTTTGCTCGACCACTATCTGTCCGGCTGGTACATACCGGGTCAATGTTTACATCGACATCACTACGGCCTGCGGCACGACGGGATCGTACACTGTGAACTTGATCTACACAGACGATCAAGGCTCTAAGACTATCCCGGTTAACATCAATGGAAGTGGGGCGGTCCCCTCTACGGGCGTCCTGACAACTACCTCAACCGCCAATTACGGTGAGAATGCTCAGATTGTGCGCTCCACTGGTGCGGCTTCGATTAATTACAGCACGACGGCTGCCCCTTGTGGAACCGGTGGTCCAATGGTGGGAAATTTGTATTTATCGGTCGAAAAAGTTCAATAGGAGACAATTATGCAAAGCGTTGCTAAAAGATGGATTGAGGGCGCAAATAGTAGCCTTACTTCAACTACCTTATTCAGCACAACAGAAGGCGGCGATTTTGAACTATCCGCCTATTTATCAAGCGGAGGCGGTTCTGCTGGAAATGGGACAGTAACTTTGTCGATTACATGGGGCGATAAGTATGGTAACCAGACAGATACCTCTATTGTTCTAGCGGTCGGCCATGCTGGCATCACTAGCTCCGCTAAGACTCTCCCAATTCATATGTTCCAAGGGGCGAGCATCACTTATTTGACTACGGTGGTCACGATGCCTACTGGTGCTCAGTATGCACTTTACCTCACGCTGAAAGATTTATCGGCACCGGGATTGTAGAGAAGGGAAGAGGGCCTAGTGGGAAAGTTATTCGCGCTGTTATTAGTTTCACTGTTAGGGTTCCCATCATCTCTGTTTGCGTCTGACATCTTTGTCGGGCAAACTGCGGCGGGTGCGAACAACGGGACAAGCTGCGCGAACGCCTATGCCTTCAATGACGCCACGCATGGCGTAAACAATAATCAGGCAGCGAGCTTCGTCGCTGGGAACGTGTTACACGTCTGTGGTGTATGGAACTCCGCGACCAACGGCCAGCAGTGGATTCTCGGTAATAACAACGGGGCCAGCGGCAACCCGATCACCATCAAGTTCGAGACCGGCGCCGCGATGTACGCGCCGTATCACAACCTTGGCGGCGCGATCCGCACCAATGGGACTTGGTATGTGATCGACGGCGGCACGAACGGAATCATCGCCAACACGCTGAATGGGACGGCCAGCTACGCGGGGTGCTTGGGGGCGAGCCTCTCCGGAGGAGCGGTCTGCACTCAGCAGCAGCAACAGACTCGTCAAGTCTATTTTCAGGGCGCTAATACCGAAGTCAAGAATTTCCATATTGGCCCCGGCTACGTGATCCAGCCAGGCTCGGGAGACGCCAACGCGAACAGCGAGGGGATCGAGGGCATCTACTTCTGCTGTGGGAATAATAACGAGACCGTGGACCATAACACCATCCATGACATGAACCACGGCATCGACGGCTGGGGCGACCATATTCTTGAGTACAACAATGAGGTTTACAACTGTGGCAGATGCGTCCTGTTCGGGCCTGCCGTCTCGAACGATTTCGTCTTCCACGACAAC
>Ga0210408_10000780_pt1 | contig 36363 bp, 32 predicted proteins | sample IncBWH4MmetaG_FD_155471 | JGI IMG/M metagenome (GOLD analysis project Ga0210408, IMG submission 155471) | Forest soil microbial communities from Barre Woods Harvard Forest LTER site, Petersham, Massachusetts, United States - Inc-BW-H-4-M | ecosystem: Environmental > Terrestrial > Soil >... | reverse complement strand
GACGCCGAGCGCCGCCACGCGCGCGCTCAACGGCGCCAGCGGAAACGACTGCCGCAGCCGACGATAGACCTCGGCCGCGGTCGGCGCTTCGACATCGGCGAGGGCCGCGGCCATCGCGCGGGCCATGGCGGCCTCGGGCTGTCCGCTCAGCATTGCCGGGACCATGGTCACATCGCCCAGGGGGAGGGGTGATTGCACGCGCAGGGTGACACGGCGAGGCATTTGCGGCTCCACTCGGATTGAGGTCGCCTGCCAACGCGCGAAAGCTCGCCCGAGTTCCATTGAGACGAAACAACGAGCCGATGGCGTGACCCGATCATGGGGCCCCCCTTCGGCCCATTCGCACGCTGACATCACGCGCACGACACAGAACTGTCGTCAGTCCGTCATCCGACCACGGCCGGCTCGCGTGCGGGCGCCTGCTCCTTGAGTTGCAGGCGGTAGAACGAGGCGTAGCGGCCACCCTTGCGCAGCAACTCGTCGTGCCGGCCGGACTCGACGATCAACCCACCTTCGACTACGAGAATGCAATCGGCATGCATGATGGTGGAGAGGCGGTGGGCGATCACGATCGTCGTGCGCCCCTTGCACAGTTCGGCGATCGCCTCCTGGACGTGGCGCTCGGATTCGGAGTCGAGCGCCGCCGTAGCCTCGTCGAGCAGGATGATCGGCGCATCCTTGATCAGCGCGCGGGCGACCGCGATGCGCTGGCGCTGGCCGCCGGAAAGCTGCAGTCCGTGTTCGCCGACCTGCGCATCGTAGCCCGCCGGCAAAGCGAGGATGAAGTCATGCGCATGCGCCGCCTTGGCGGCGGCGACGATCTCCGCTTCGCTGGCGTCGAGCCTGCCGAGCGCGATGTTCTCGCGGATCGTGCCGCGGAACAGGTGAACGATCTGCCCGACATAAGCGGTTTCCTCGCGCAGCGAGCGCCGCGACACGGTCGCGATGTCCTGCCCGTCGATCAGGATGCTGCCGGCATCGGCGTCATAGAAGCGCAGGATCAGGCTGAGCACCGTCGATTTGCCGCCGCCGGAGGGCCCGACCAGGGCCGTGAGCTTCCCCGGTTGGGCGACGAAGCTCATGCCGCGCAGGACCGGCGTGCCGGCGTGATAGGCGAAATGCACGTCGGCAAATTCGAGGCGCGCCGTCGTGAGCTTGAGCGGCGGCAGGCCGTCGTCGCTCGGCTCGCCCGATGGGCTATCGATCACCTCGTAGAGGACGCGCACGCCGACCAGGTTGTTGTTGAGGTCGATGTTGAGCCGCGCCAGGCGCTTCGCCGGCTCATAGGCCAGGAGGAATGCGGCCAGGAACGACACGAACTCGCCCGGCGTCGCGCCCGTCTCGATCACCCGGTAGCCGCCGTAGATCGTCGCCAGCGCGATGGTAAAGCCGCCGAGCGTCTCCATCAGCGGGCTCGCGCGGTTGGCCGCGCGCGCCATCTTGTTCGACTCGTGCTCGACCTCGGCGACGCTCTTTGCCAGACGCCGCCGCATCTCGTCTTCCAGGCCGAACGCCTTGACCAAGGGCATGCCCTGGAGCGCCTCCTGCATCGTCTCGATGATGCGCGTGCCGCCGGTGAACTGCATGCGCGCGATGCTGCGCACGCGGCGGATGAGCTTGCGCAGGAAAAACAGGGCTGGCGGCGCCATGATGAAGCCCATGAGCGACATCACCGGATCCTGGATCACCATCACCAGGGACAATCCAAGGAGCGACATCAGATCGCGGCCGAACGCGGTGACGAGCAGATTGATCACGTGGCTCACGGCCGTGGCGCCGGTGGTCAGCCGGGCGATGAATTCGGATGAATGGCGGTCGGCAAAGAACGCCATGTTCTGCCGCAGCAGCTTGTCGAGCATGCGCCGCTGGTTGTCGGCAATGATGCGGTTGCCGATCGAAGACAACATCACCGCCGCGCCGTAGGTCGCGAGGCCTTTGACGGCGAAGATCGCCGCCGCGATGAAGCCGATGACGACGATGCCGTGATAGTTACGGTTGACGTAGGCCTCGTTGGTCATCGTGCCGAGGAGGTAGGCGCTCAGCGCCGTGCCGGCGGCAGCGATCCCCATCAGCATGAATGCGACCGCGTAGCGACGCCAGTGCTGCAGCGCCTCGTCGGCGAGAAGACGGCGCACCATAGCGAACGTCGAACTGTGATCTGAGAGTCCGGCCGGGAAAGCTTTCATGCGCGATCCGATACATCCCCGCTGCGGCCGAAATGCGCGGGGCGGCGCCCCCGCCGCGTTCAATGCCCGGAAGGCGTGGGATTTTCAAGCGCTTTTGGCAATCAGCGGGGTGCGGAACCGGCGGGCGCGGCGGTCGCGGTTTCGCGTTGCGGGCGGCGATCGGTGCGCGCCGCGCGGCGTTGCATCAGCGCGCGTTCGCACGCCAATGCGTGGGCGACGATCACTGAAAGATCGTCGAACCGCGGTTGCCAGCCGAGCGTCGACCGCACCTGCCGGCAGTCGGCCACGATCTGCGCCGGATCGCCAGCGCGCCGCGGCGCCATCTCGACCTTGAAATCGACGCCCGAGGCGCGTTTGACCGCTTCGATCACTTCGCGCACCGAGAAGCCGTGGCCGTAGCCGCAATTGAGCGTCAGCGATTGGCCGCCGGAACGCAGGTGACGCAGCGCATCGGAATGCGCGCGCACGAGATCGGTGACGTGAATGTAGTCGCGGACGCAGGTGCCGTCCGGCGTCGGATAGTCGGTGCCGAAAACCTGCAGCTTGGGGCGCAGATCGAGAGCCGTCTCGACGGCGACCTTGATCAGATGCGTGGCATCCTCGCTCGATTGCCCGCAGCGGCCGTTGGGGTCGGCGCCGGCGACGTTGAAATAGCGCAGGATCACGTAGCGCAGATCGTGCGCGCGGCCAGCGTCGCGCAGCATGGTCTCGCTCATCAGCTTCGACCACCCATAAGGCGAGATCGGCTGCGTGAGTGACTCCTCCTTCACCGGAATCTCGGTTGGATTGCCGTAGACGGCGGCGGTCGAGGAGAAGATGAAATGGCGCACGCCGTTGTTCACCGCGCATTCGATCAGGGCGCGGGTGTTCATCGTATTGTTGCGATAATAGGCGAGGGGGTCGCGCACCGATTCGGGAACCACGACCGACGCGGCGAAGTGGATGATGGCCTCGATCCCATACTCACGGATCAGGCGCGCGACCAAGGCCTGGTCGCCGCTGTCGCCGGTGACCAGCGGCACGCCTTCCGCGACCGCCCATGAAAAGCCGGTCGAGAGATTGTCGAGGACGACAACGCGCTCGCCGGCGTCGCCGAGCTCAAGCACCATGTGGCTGCCGATATAACCGGCTCCGCCGGTGACCAGTACCGTCATCGCTTCGTCCGTGTGTGCTCGGTTCCGCCTACTCCGATTTGATGAAGGCGGCGTTATTCCGCGAAACGAATTCATCCTTCGCGGCGACCGCGGCGAGGGCGCGGCGGGTTGCCGCTAAAACTTCCCCCGCGGCGATGTCGCGCATGCAGCGGTGATGGCCGAGGCGGCATACCGGTTTGTGGCATGGCCGGCAGGGCAGCTCTCCCATCATCTCCATCGTTGCCGCGAGCGGGTTGAGCGGCGCCCAGTGCCATGGACTGGTCGGGCCGAATATGCCGATCGCCGGCGTGCCGAGAGCGGCGGCGACATGGAGCAGACCTGAATCGTTCGAAACCGCGACCGACGCCGACGCCAGCGCCAGGATGGCGTCGCGCAGGTCGGGGCCGGTGAGATCGCGCGCCGGCGTGTCGCCGATGATCTCCGTCGCGAGCGGTTTCTCGTCGGGGCCGCCCAACACCCATACGGCAACACCTTCGGCCGCAAGCCGGCGCGTGAGGGCGGCGTAGGAGGCGGCCGGCCAGCGCTTCGAGGGCCCGACCGCGCCCGGGGCGAGCGCGATCACCGGCCGGCCATCGGCGGTCAAGCCGCGCTTGGCGCGCCAAGCGGCCGCCTCGGCTGCCGGTACGTCGAGCCGGGGCGCTGGCCAGGCCTCCGGGAGTTTGGCGCCGCGCGGCAATGCGAGGGCCGCACACCGGTCGACCATGCGCGGCAGCACCCGTTCGCCGAAGCGCAAGTCGTTGAGCAGAATGACTCGGGCCTCGCCGACAAAGCCGGTGCGCTCGGGAATGCCCGCGAAAAACGGCGCGAGCGCCGCTTTCCATTTCCGCGGCATGATGAGCGCCGCGCCATAGCCCTCACTCTGCAAGCGCCGCCCCAGCGCCTTGTGGTGGGAGAGACCAAGGCGCTTCCGCGGAAGATCGACGACAATGGCCTTGCGTAGGCCGGGCATGTAGTCGGCAAGGGGCGCGCAGAGCGTCGTCGACAGCATGTCCACCGGGCGTTCGGGAAAGCGGGTGCGCAAGAGCTGCACGACCGAGTGGCAGCGCACGAAATCGCCGATCCACATGTAAGGGCACGATAAGCGCCGGGCTGGAGTCCGGCTCGACCTTCCGCCCATTGGCGCGAATCTGGGAACCTTGGTTCATTATTATATGTGAATATAGATTCACTTTATCGTCGATGGCGGCGAAGGCGTAACCGGTCGCGCCGCCGCTGTCCAGTTGCCCCGCCGCCCAGACTGGGGCAAATGAGCGCCACGGCCAAGCGGGGCCGATCAGCTCAAGCGGCACCAGGCTCGATGCTCTTGGTCACCGGCGCGGCCGGTTTCATCGGATCAAACGTGGTCGCGAGCCTCAACGAAGCCGGGCGCAGCGATATCGTCGTCAACGATGTTCTTGGCGGCGAGGGCAAATGGCGCAATCTCGCAAGCCGCCAGTTCGCCGATTTCATCCCGCCGGCCGATCTCATGCGGTGGCTCGAAGGGCGCAAGCTCGAGGCCGTGGTGCATCTCGGCGCCATTTCGTCAACCACGGCGACGGACGGTGATCTGGTCATCGAAGCCAACTTCCGCTTGCCGCTGCGCCTGTTCGAGTGGTGCGCGTCGGCGCGCACGTCATTCATTTACGCCTCCTCGGCCGCGACCTACGGCGACGGGGAGGCGGGTTATTCCGACGACTGGTCGCGCGCCGCGCTGCGGCGGCTCAAGCCGATGAACCTTTACGGCTGGAGCAAGCACGTTTTCGACCTCGCCGTCGTCGAGCGCGTCGCGCGCAAGGACAAGGTGCCGCCACAATGGGCCGGGCTCAAGTTCTTCAATGTCTTCGGCCCCAACGAATACCACAAGGGCGAGATGATGAGTCTCGTGGCCAAGCGTTTCGACGACGCCAAGGCGGGCAGTGCGATCCGGCTGTTCAAGTCGCACCGGACGGGCATCGCCGACGGCGAGCAGAGGCGCGATTTCATCTACGTGGACGATGCGGTCGCCGTCGTCCGCTGGCTCTTGGAGACGCCGTCGGTATCGGGCATCTTCAACGTCGGCACCGGCAAGGCGCGCAGCTTCCGCGACCTGATGACCGCGATGTTCGCGGCGCTCGGCCGCAAGCCCGCGATCGAATATATCGACATGCCGGCTTCGATCCGCGACAGCTACCAGTATTTCACCCAGGCGGAGACAACAAATCTGCGCCGCGCGGGGTATAATGCCGACTTCACACCGCTCGAAGAGGCGGTGCAGCGCTACGTGACTGGTTATCTCGATCGGCCCGACCGCTACCGCTGACACGCATGTTCGATTTCGAAGAGGCCCTCAAGCTCGTCGCAGCGCAAACGGTGCTCTGCGTCGGCGACGTCATGCTCGATGACTTCGTCTACGGCGAGGTGTCGCGCATTTCGCCCGAGGCGCCGACCCCCGTTCTCGCGGTCAGGCACAATGTCGCCGAGATCGGCGGCGCCGGCACGGTCGCGCGCAATATCGCCGCGCTCGGAGCGCGCTGCATCTTTGTCGGTCTTGTCGGCGATGACGCCGCAGGCCTCATGCTCACCAACGCACTCGCCAAGTTCGATGGGGCGATCGTCCCCGATCTCGTGGTCGACCGCACGCGGCAAACCACGCGCAAGGTGCGCTTCGTCTCCGAGCATCACTCGACCCACCTGCTGCGTGCCGATTGGGAGGACGTGGAGCCGGCGAGCGCCGAGAGCCAGGCCGCTGTCATCGCCTATGCCGAAGCGGCGCTGCCGCAGGTCGGCGCGGTGGTGCTCTCCGACTACGTCAAGGGCGTGCTGACCGAGCGGGTCATCCGCGCCGTCATCGACGCGGCGCGCCGGCGCGGCACGCCGGTCATCGTCGATCCGAAGTTCCACGAGTATCGCGTCTATCGCGGGGCGACCCTGCTCACGCCCAACCGCAAGGAATTGGCCGCCGCCGTCCACCGGCCGGTGACGAGCCAGGACGAGGTTGCCGCCGCGGCGGCCGAACTCGCGCGCCTCGTCGGCAGCGAGGCGGTTCTGGTCAAGCGCAGCGAGGAGGGGATGACCCTCCACGTCGAAGGCCACGCGCCGGTCCATGTTCCCGCGTATGCGGTCAAGGTGCGCGACGTCTCCGGCGCCGGCGACACGGTGGCCGCCGTCATGGCTGTGCTGCTTGCGCTTCGAGCGCCCTTTGAGGCGGCGATGCGCGCCGCCAATGCCGCGGCCGCCGTCGTCGTCGGCAAACGCGGAACATCGACGGTTTCGTTCGCCGAATTGCGCCACCGCATTCTGCCGGCGGCCTCGCTCGCGCCGGAGGACAAGATCGCGTTCGACTGGGCGGTGCTCGACGAGCGCCTCGCCGAGTGGCGGCGGCGCGGGCTGCGCATCGGCTTCACCAACGGCTGCTTCGATCTCCTCCATCGCGGCCATATCCGGCTCCTGGCCGAGGCGCGCGCCGCCTGCGATCGCCTCGTGGTCGGGCTCAACAGCGACGCCTCCACGCGGCGTCTCAAGGGCAATGCCCGTCCGATCAATCCGGTGGAGGCGCGCGCCGACGTGCTCGCCGCGCTCGAAGCCGTCGACCTCGTCGTCGTGTTCGAGGAGGACACGCCGCTCGAGCTGATCCGGCGCGTGCAGCCGGCGGTGCTGGTCAAGGGCGGCGACTACAAACCCGAAGAGGTCGTGGGGCGTGAGGTGGTCGAAGCCGCGGGTGGCAGCCTGATTCTCGTCGATCCGGTGCCGGGTCACAGCACCACCGCTATCGTCAAGCGTGCGCAGCCGGTGAAAGAGCCGGCCGGCGAGTAGGGCCGCGCATGCGCACCGTCTTCCCCGACAGCGTCGAGGACGAGCTCAAGGCCGAATTCTTCGGCAGATCGCCCGCCGGTTTCTTCGTTGAGGTGGGAGCGAACGAGCCGCGGCATGGCTCGCAGACCTGGCAGTTCGAACAGGCCGGCTGGAACGGCGTCCTGGTGGAGCCGCAGCCCGAACTCGCTGAGCGGCTGCGCGCGGGGCGGCGCGCCCGAATTGTCGCCGCGGCATGCTCGTCCCCTGCCAACGCCGGCGGCAAGATGACGCTATTCCTTTCCGGGCCGCATTCGTCGCTCAAACGCGACCTCGTCGTGACCGGGGTCGCTCCGCACGGAACGATCGAGGTTCCGGCGCGTACGCTCGATGACATTCTCGTCGAGACCGGCGCGCCGACGCCGATCGACTTCATCTCGATTGATGTCGAGGGTCATGAGGTCGACGTTCTCAGCGGGTTCGATGTCGCGCGCTGGCGGCCGCGGCTCATTCTGATCGAAGACCATGTTTCGAGCCTGGCGACGCATCGCTTCCTGATGCGCGCCGGCTATCAGTTGATCCGCCGTACCGGCCTGAACGGCTGGTACGTGCCGCGGTCGGAAGCTCCGCGCGTCGGGCTCGGCTGGTGGCAGCTCGCGCGCAAATACTATCTCGCGCTGCCGTTCCGCGTGCTGCGCGACCGCAAGCGGCGATGGCGCGATCGGCTGCGTCAACGCCTTGGCCTCGGCGCGTGGCGCCGACACTCACCGCTAGCCCGCGCCCAGCTCATGTCGATCATCATGACGACATACAACCGCGATGACGCGCTCGAAGCGGCGTTGCGCGCGTTGTCCCGGCAATCGGACCGCAATTTCGAGATCATCGTCGCCGAGGACGGGTCGCGCCCGGAAACGGCGCGCGTCGTCGAGCGCTGGGCGCCGCGCCTGCCAGTCCCACTGAAGCACGCGCGGCAGGAGCATGACGGCTTTCGCGGGGGCGAGATCCGCAACCGCGGCATTCGCGCCAGTGCCGGAACCTATTGCATCTTCCTCGACGGCGATTGCCTTCCGCGCCCGGACTTCGTCGCCACGCACCGTGCGCTGGCGCAGTCGGGATGGTTCGTGACCGGCAACCGCATCCTGTTGTCGCGCGAATTCACGGCTGCCGTGCTAGCGGACGGGACGGCGGTAGAAACCTGGAGTCTCGGCGCGCTGATGCGCGAACGCCTGCGCGGCGGCGTCAATCGCCTGCTGCCCGCCCTGCGCCTGCCGCTCGGACCGTTGCGCAATCTGCCGCGCGGCTGGAAGGGCGTGCAGTCGTGCAATCTCGCCATCGCCAGGGAGGACCTCTACCGCATCGACGGGTTTGACGCCGCCTATACCGGCTGGGGCCGCGAAGATTCCGATCTGGTGGTGCGTCTCCAGCACGCCGGCGTGCGCCGCAAGGACGGCCGGTTTGCCACTGGCGTGCTGCATCTGTGGCACGTGCAGAACGATCGCTCGCAACTGCCGGCGAACGAGGCGAGGCTTGACGCGGCCATCCGCAGCGATCGCGTGCGTGCCTTGAGAGGGCTGTCCTTCCTCGGCGACGACGTTGAAACAAGGGAGCCGCCAACCTTGCTCAGGCAAGGCGGATGACGGATATCGCCGCGGCCGCGCGGCCGTCGACGCGGATGAATGGGCCACTGCGCTCCATGAAGCGCAATGATATAAGCGGCCGAGCCTGATCGAGGCTGACTTTCGCTGGCGGGCCCATGCGGTTTCTTTGTGTCGTCGGAACGCGTCCCGAAGCGATCAAGTTGGCGCCGGTCATTCTGGAACTGGCGCGGCATTCTCATGTGACCACGCTGTGCTCCGGCCAGCACGGCAAGCTCGCGCAGGAGCCGCTGGCATGGTTCGGCATCAGGCCTGACGATCAGATCACCGTCGGGTCAAGATCGAAGACGTTGGCGACACGCACCGGCGCCATGCTCGCGCCGATGGAGCGCATGATCACCAAGCACCGCCCGGACATCGTGATCGCCCAAGGCGATACCACGACCGTCTTGGTTTCGGCTCTCACGGCGTTCTATCTAGGCGTTCCGTTTGCCCACGTGGAGGCCGGACTGCGCACCGGCAATTTGCAGGCGCCCTTCCCGGAGGAGTTCAATCGTGTCGCCGCCGACCGGCTGGCGCGCTGGTATTTCTGCCCGACGCGCGGCGCGGTTGCGCACCTGCGTGCCGAGCGGGTCGATGCGTCGCGGATCTTCCTGACCGGTAATACCGGCATCGACGCGCTGCGGCTGGCGCTCGAACGCCTTGCACCTGCGCCGGAGACCGACGGCAGGCGGCGGCAAATCCTGCTGACGGCGCATCGGCGCGAGAACCAGGGGCGCCGCATGGAAGCGATCTGCCAGGCGGTCATCGCGCTGGTGAAGGAATTCGATGACGTCGAGTTTACGATCCCCGTCCATCCGAGCCCGGCGGTTCGCAGCACCTTCGAGGCGCTGCGCGTGGCGCACGACCGGGTGCGGCTGCTGCCGCCGCTGACGTATGAACGGCTGGTGTTGGAGATGGCGCGGTCGCACCTCATCCTCACGGATTCCGGCGGCATTCAGGAGGAGGCGCCGTTCCTGAAGAAACCCGTCCTCGTGCTTCGCGACGTGACCGAGCGGCCCGAGGCGATCGAATTGGGCGTGGCGCGGCTCATCGGGACCGAAACAGCGGCGATCGTCGGAGCGGTAAGAGAGCTCCTGACCGACGAGGCGGCATACGCCAAAATGGCCGCCGGCGGCTCGCCGTATGGCGACGGCTATGCGGCGGAACGCATTGCTGCGGCGTTCGGCCTCTGCCAGCGTCCGGTGAGCGCGGTGGGATAATGAAAACCATCAAGTCCTGATCCGAACAGACCTGCATCAATGCCAACAACCCGGCGGGTCTTTATCGGACTTCCTGCGTACAACGAGGAGATCGCGCTCCCGCGCCTCCTCGACCGCGTCGAACGCCTCACGACGTCAGCAGCGCTGCCGATCACGGTCGTGATCTACAACGACGGCAGCACCGATTCGACCGTTCCGATTGCCCGAAGCCGGCAGCAGCAGATGCCGCTCGTGATCCTCGATTGCCCGATCAACAAGGGGCTCGGCGCAGGCCTGCGCGCACTGGTCGAGTACACCGTGGCCAACGCCGATGAGGACGGCGTTCTTGTCGTCATGGATTGCGACGACACCCATGATCCCTCGCAAATCGTGGATATGCTGCGGGGCCTCGACACAGGCGCCGACGTAGTGATTGGCTCACGCTACGTGCGCGGCGCGCTGGTGCGCGGGGTTCCGCCACTGCGCCGGCTCACCGCGCTCGGCGCAGCGGCCTTGTTCAAGCTCGTTCACCCGGTGCGCGGCGTGTGGGACTACACCTGCGGCTATCGCGCCTATCGCGCCGGCGTGCTGAAAAAAGCAACGAGCCGCTATGGCGATCAATTGATCGCGGAATCAGGCTTCGCCTGCATGGTCGAATTGCTCCTGAAGCTCAACGGCCTCGGTGCCCGGTTCGCGGAAATTCCCCTGCAGCTGCGATACGATCAGAAACCGACCGAAACCAAGATGGGTGTCGGCCGCCACACGCGGCGGCTGTTGTTGCTGCTCGTTCGCTGGCGGCTGCGCGGTTTTCACGAAGCTTGAGACGCCGGCGCGAAGCCGACTGCACGGCGCGTTATCTGTCAAGCCGCAGAACGCGCCACGCCTGCACGCCGCTCGGCGTCACCTCGCGCAGGTTGCTCCGCGGCCGCGACAGCAAAGCGTCGGCGTCGGCGGGAGGCAGCACCACCCAAGCCGGAGCCGCGACCGTTTCCAACTCGCCGGGCGTCACGAAAAGAATGCGGCCCGGAACATACGGCAGCACGTTGAGCGCCGTCGCGCCGATCGTGTAGATCGGCGCCGGTTGAGCCTGCACCAGTTCGGTGAGCCGCGTGGCTTCCATCTGCGTGTGGCGGAAACGTGCCGGCAGAAAGGGCGACGCGACGGAGTAACCGAGCGCGTAGATGAGGAGACCCGCCGTCAGCAGCAGGACCGGCGCCACGATCTCCGGCCGCCGCGCGTTGAGCGAATCGTAGCCAACGCCGCCGAGAACGCAGAGCGGCAGCACCATCGGGAAGAAATAGCGTGGCGTCGAGCCGCCTGGCCAGAACAGAATGATCAGCGAGGCAGTAAAAGCGTAGCAAGCGATGGCCGGCAGGAAGCCGGGATGTGCAGAGTTCACGCCGCGAAATCTCCGCCCAACGACGAACAGCACGGCGCAGAGCATCGCCGGCAGCGTCTCAGTCACGAGATTGAAGCTTGCCACGATCGGTCCCGGCAGCAGCGCGACCGGCCGCAGCCGCATGAAGGCCGCCCATTGCGCTTCATCGCCCTGCGCATACACGGCGCCGTACCATGCGGCGAGCGGAATGACGCATACGATGCCTGCGACGATCAGCCCGGGTATCTGCCGCCACGAACGGCTGCCGAGGACGAACAGGCCGATGCCGAGCGCGAAGTAGCTGACCGGCTGCGGTCCTTTCATCAGGCCGGCAAGCGCCAGCACGAGGCCGATCGCGATCCACCGTCCATAAACGATCGAGCCGCGGGCATAGCCATCCCACCAGAGCACGAAGGCGAGAAACAACAGGACCGCGAGCGGCATGTCCGCCGTGATCATCACATAGGACCGCATCACCAGCGGGCAGGCGAGAAACAAGGCCACGCCGAGAAGCGCCGCCGCAACGCTGGCGGCAACTTTTCGCAACAGCGTGTAGATCAGCAGGCAGCCGAGAAGCAGGAAAAGAGCGACCGGAAGGCGCGCTGCAATCTGGCTCACCTGGCCGAAAGGCTCGCTGATGGCGGCGATGATCCACGACAGAAGCGTCGGGCGCTCGACAAACCGGACATTGAAGGTATGCGGACTGAGCCAATAACCGTCCTCGAGCGCCGTTCGCGCAATAACGACGGCAAGACCCTCGTCGGAATTGTAGCCGCGAAAGAAAACGAGCGGCAGCGTCAGCACCGCCCACGCGCCGACGATGAGGGCGACAGGATTCCAGCGCGTCGATACAGTGTTCCAGGACGCGACGATTCGCGCCGGAATCGTCGACGCGTTCAGGCGATCGGCCGGCAAGGCCACAGATTCGTCCGGCAAAGCGCCTGGAGGTTCAATGCCGCGTCCCACTGGCGATCCCGGCGGCGGTTCCCATCCTCTGCATCCCCTTCGGATATACCGCCAAGGCCGATTTTGTTAGGGTGAAATTCATCTCGCGATATCCGTAGAGTTCTGCAATGAAGGCTCTTCCCGAACGCCCACGCGTTCTTGTCATCACGCTGCGCCGTCTCGGCGATGTGCTGCTGACGACGCCGCTCATTCGCAGCATAAAGCGTGCGCTTCCCGCCGCCACGATAGAGGCGCTGGTATTCGCTGGTACAGAGGGAATCCTTTCGGGAAATCCCGATCTCGCGGGCGTCATCGCGATCCCGCAGCGTCCCGATGCGGGTGAAAGTTTTGCGCTGCTGCGGCGGTTGCTGCGGCGCTACGATCTCGCGCTGTCGACGCAAACAGGCGATCGGCCGACAGCATGGGCGTGGATCGCGGGCCGGCAGAGCGCCGGCGCGGTCGAGGCCGACGGAATTGCCGCGGCGCTCAAGCGTCTTGCGCTCAGCCTCGCCTATCCGACCGACCGGCGCAGGCATCGCGTTCTCGAAGTGCTGCAGCTCGCCGAACGCCTCGGCATCCCGGCGTTGCCGGAGATCGTCTGTCCGGCCGGCGATGTGCGTTCGGGCCTTATCCCCACGCATCCTTATGCCGTCGTGCATGCCGCCCCGATGTACACCTACAAGCGCTGGACGGCTGCCGGCTGGCGCAAGCTCGCCGCAGCGCTGCGCGAGCGGGGCCTTGCGACCATTGTCTGCGGCGCCGAGGGGGATGGCGGCTATCTCGACGAGGTCTGGGGCGAATGCGATGTGGCGCGGCTCGACGGCAAGCTCGAATGGCCGGAGCTGTCGGCGCTGATCGGCGCGGCACGGATCTATGTCGGGCCGGATACCGCCGTCACTCACCTTGCCGCCGCGACGGGCACGCAGACAATCGCCTTGTACGGACCCACGGACCCGCGGACCTGGGGCCCTTGGCCGGCCGGCGGCCTCGATCGGCCGTGGGCCGCCTCCGGCACGATCCAGCATCGCGGCAATGTCTGGCTTGTGCAAAATCCATTGCCGTGCCTGCCCTGCCAGGAAGAGGGCTGTGAACGACGCCTCGACAGCCATAGCCGCTGCCTCGATGAACTCTCGGCTGTGCAGGTTCTGGTGGCCGTGGACCGCGCGCTTGCCATGCGCCGGGCGGCATAGGCTCAAGCTCGCGCCTGCGAGCTCGCGCCGACGCGCCGCGCGCGAGAGGGTGACCGCGCGGCTAGTACAAAGGGCTTTGAATGCCGGGCCGCGCGGTCGCGGTCCCCCTCATCGCATCGAACATGGCATAGCTCTGCTCATCGCACGCGTCGGTCACAACGGCATAGCGGCCGTCAACAACCCTGCCGTCCTTGAGGAACACGGAGTACACCCGTGGATGGCCCTGATCCTGGAAACGAACACAGGTGAGCCAAGCCCAGCCTTTGAGCGAGTGCACCCAACGAAATGGCGATATTTCGAACGCATCGTAGGATGCCTGATTCTTGAACAAGGTTTTCAGATGGTGGGCGACGATGTTGACGTAGCTCGGATCGGCGCCCGCTGCCGGCATCTCTTCGCTCGGCAAAGCGAGTTCGCTGCATCCGGGCAACAAGAGCAGGGCCAGCAGGAGCGCCGCGCAGGCGGCCTGCTGAACGGACGTCGTGTCTTTCCATTCCCCCAGGATCAAGCGCAGCGATCCCTTGATCATCGGATGAAGGACTATTCGGAAAGCCTCGGCGAAGCAATCCGCCGGCCTTTCACTAAAGCCTTAACGGCAAAAGGGGGTCGATCCGACCCGCAGCGGCGATAGGCCGGCGTGTTAGGATACTGCGAAAGGTGCGCCGCCAAAGAGACACAGTCCCGCCATGAAAGCTTTGCATCTGACGATCCTCGGCTGTTCCAATGGCCGTTCAAAGGCGCCATGGCGCGTTCGGGTGTAATGTTCGGGAGTGCACGAGATCGAGCCGCCCGCCGGGAAAGACCGACGCTCGGCGCGTCGCCCGGGATAGTGAAATCGATCGTCGCGCCTATGGCGGTCTTGTGTCTTGGCCTGATGCTCGGTTCCTGCAGCTCGTTTTCCGGATATGTGGCCGATCACTGGCCGCGCTGGGCCGGCGGCATGCCCGACGACGTTCCGCCGCGCCCCGGGGCACCTGGCTATGAAGAGTTCGTCGCCCACGGGCAGCCAAGCAATGTTGCTGCAAGGCCGGTCGCCACCGACGTGAAGCCTGCCGCTGCGGACGTGAAGACGGACGCTGCGCCGATCCCGGCTCAGGAGCAGTCGGCCAACGCACCGAACGCCGTGCAGCGGGGCGGCCTCTACTAGCGCCGGCGCGTTATGAGATCGCGTGCAATCGTCGTGCCCGCGTTTGTCGTGGGCGTCGACGTCTGAATGGCACGCCAAAACGAAGACCTGGATGGCCGGAACAAGTCGGTACAAGTCCGGCCACGACACGAACTATTGCTTTCGGCCGAAATTCATCCGTTTGGCCATGGGCCGGGCGGCTCAGGCGACGCCGGCGCGCAAGAGATCGTGGAAATGCACGATGCCGACCGGCCGGTCGCTTTCCACCACGATCAGCGCCGTGATCTTCAAGGAATTGATAAGTTCCAGAGCCTCGCTGGCCAATTGCCCGGGCCGAACCGTTTTCGGCGATGCCGTCATCACCTCGCCGACCGGCGCCCGCAGCAGATCGTCGCGCATGTGGCGGCGCAGGTCGCCGTCGGTGATGACGCCCAGGAGCCGGCCATCGCCGTTGGTAACGGCGACGCAGCCAAAGCCCTTGGCCGACATTTCCACGATCGCTTCCGACATCAGCGCGTCACACGCGATCAAGGGAACAGCCGAGCCCGGGTGCATGACATCGCGGACGAACTTCAACGCCGCGCCGAGCTTGCCGCCCGGATGAAACACGCCGAAATCGACGGCCGTAAATCCCCTGCTTTCGAGCAGCGCGATCGCCAGCGCGTCGCCGAGCGCGAGCTGCATCAGCGATGAGGTCGTGGGTGCGAGATTGTGCGGACACGCTTCGCGCGCCTGCGGCAGCACCAGCACGATGTCGGCGGATTTGCCCAGGGTGCTGTCGGCATTGACGGTGACGGCGATGAGGGCGATGCGGAACCGGCGCGAATAGTTGATCAGGTCCTTAAGTTCCTCGGTCTCGCCGGACCATGACAGCACCAGCATCACGTCGTCTGACGTGATCATGCCGAGATCGCCGTGGCTCGCGTCGGCGGCATGCACGAAGAAGGCCGGCGTTCCCGTGGAGGCGAGGGTCGCGGCGATCTTGCGGGCGACGTGGCCCGACTTGCCCATACCGGTCACGATCACGCGGCCGCGGGCCGCGCGGATCGTGTCGACGGCGGCGACAAAGCGCGGCCCCAGCCCGTCAGACATGGCGGCCGCCAGCGCCGCGACACCCTCGCGCTCGGTTTCGAGCGTACGTAGCGCCGAAGCGATGAAAGCGTGCGGCTTGGCCTTCAGCGCCAACGCGTCGGCCGAGCTATTCGCTGTTGCTCCCAACATCCCCACTCCCGCGACCGACGTCGAGCCTGGACGGCTCACTTCTTTTCCCAGGCGGCGAAAGCCTCGCCGAAGGCGCGGTCGCCGGGCGGGCCCTTCTCCATCGCCAGGATGGCGCGGCCGCCGTTGGTGTAGACGATCGGGATATCGAACCACGATCGCTCCTTGAGCAGTTGCATGTTGCGCTGAACGTCGGTGTCGACCGCGGAAAGCCCTATCAGGAAGAAGCCGTTGGTCACCTTGACGGCGAGTCCGGAGAGCGGGGTGCCGCGCGCCTGCTCGGCCTGCTTCATCAGGATGCCGGGTACGTTGGCGATGCCGCCGCCGGGAAAATCCGCCGGAAGGTTGAACATGATCTCGATCGTGTGGCTTGCCGGCAGCGCCTTGTCGGTATTGCGGCGCAGCGACCAGGTAACGGTGATTCTACGTTCCGGGATTTCCACGTCCGCACGGATGGCCAGCTCGGGAGCAAGCCCCGGACCCGGCGATATGGTCTCCGTCCGCCAGATGGCGGAGCCGACATAGCGTCGACCCTGCTGATCGTTCGGGTCCTCCTCGTAGAGCACGATGCGCTGCGCCACGGCCGGGGCCGTCTGCGCACTCGGCGCCGACGTGCCCGGCGCCTGCCCGGAGCTTTGTTCCTGCGGAACGCGACCAGAGAATTTGGGCTGCGCCGACGGCGTCTCGTGGCCGGCCTGGGTCTGCGGCTTCGATCCGATATGGCTGACGTATTGGTAGAGACCGGTGATTGCTGACCACTGCCAGAATATCGTCGCGACCACGCCAGCGAGGATGATCAGCACCACGAGAAGTCGCGCCATGCCGCCATAGGAGATCGGCGGGCGTTTCCGTTCATATTCCTCTTCCGCCGGCGGCGCGGCGCTGGGCGGTGAGTAGCGGACCGGTGCTGCGGGGACCGGGTGCTCGTCTTCCCGCTCGTAGGCCGGTTCGAGGTCGCGCGACCGCGTGTCGTACTCGACCGAGTTCAACTCCTCGGGGTCGAACTCCGGCTCGAACCGATGCGAGGGTGCGGAAGGTTCTTCCGGCGGGTATTGCGGCGCCTCCGGCTCAAAGGCTTCGCGCGTGTGGCGTGCCGCTTGCGCCGCTTTGGCGGTCGCCGCGCCAAGATCGTGCACTTCGCCGACGACATCGCGAAAGCCTTTGACCCCTTGCTTCTTCAGCGAGGACCGCCCGCTCAACAACCGCTCGCGCGCGCTGGGCAGCACCGCGGTCCATCCGGCGCGCGGCAGATCGGCCGGGGGCGGACTGGAGCGGTCCCGCCGCGGCGCCCCTGAAGCGCGGCGAACCTGCGCAGCCCCTTCAGGCGCGGCGGCAGGCGCGGCGGCTGCGCGCGGCTCCGTTCGCTGCTCTGCTCGCGATTCGTTGCGCGACTTGCGCGCCGCTTCCGCCTCGACCCTCCGGATAGCTTCTTCGAGTGCGAGGCGCTCCTTGGTGATATCCGCCTCCGACAGCGCCGGCTGGTTGGAGCGCAATTGCGCGACCAACGCGTTGCGCGCCCGTTCGTAAAGCGCCCGGCGAGCCTCCCCGGTGCTCCTGTCCAGCCCCTCCACGGCGCGGGCGATGAGCGGATGATAGTCGGTCATCGGTTGAGCTTACGCTCGGTTGCGGCGATTTTCACTCGGTTTATGTCTCGAACGGATTCTGCATCAGGATTGTGTCTTCGCGTTCCGGACTCGTCGACAAGATGGCTGCGGGACAGCCTATCAGTTCCTCCAATCGGCGGACGTATTTGATAGCCTGCGCCGGCAAATCCGCCCAGGACCGCGCATGCGCGGTCTTTTCCCGCCAGCCGGGGATGGTCTCATAAATCGGCTCGACGCGGGCCTGCGCGTGCTCAGCCGCGGGGAGATAGTCGATCTCACGCCCGTCCAGGCGATAGCCCACGCAAACCTTGATTTCGTCGAAACCGTCGAGAATGTCGAGCTTGGTGAGGGCCAGGCCCTGGATGCCGCCGGTGCGCACGGTCTGCCGCACCAAAACGGCGTCGAACCAGCCGCAGCGCCGCGGTCGGCCGGTCACCACGCCGAATTCCTTGCCGCGCTTGCCCAACGCACGGCCGACCTCGTTGTCCTGCTCGGTCGGGAACGGGCCTTCACCGACGCGGGTAGTGTAGGCCTTGCAAATGCCGAGCACATAGCCGATCGCGTTCGGTCCGACGCCGGAGCCGGTGGCGGCCTGGGCGGCGACCGTGTTCGACGACGTGACGTAGGGGTAAGTGCCGTGATCCACGTCGAGGAGCGCGCCTTGGGCGCCCTCGAACAGGATGCGCTTGCCCTCGCGGCGTTTCTGCTCGAGCAGCGACCATACCCTGTCCATGAACGGCAAGGCGTGCGGCGCGACCTGCATCAGGTCGTCGCGGATGGCGCGGGCCGAGAGGGCTTCGAGGCCGAGCCCGCGCCGCAGCGCGTTGTGATGGGCCAGCAGCCGTTCGATCTTGGCATCAAGGGTGGCGCCGTCGGCGAGGTCCATCAGGCGGATGGCGCGCCGCCCTACCTTGTCCTCGTAGGCCGGCCCGATGCCGCGGCGGGTCGTGCCGATGCGCGTCATCTCGTTTGAGGATTCGCGCAACGCGTCAAGCTCGCGATGGAGCGGCAGGATCAGCGTGGTGTTCTCGGCGATCCGCAGATTGTCCGGCGTAACGGCCACATTCTGCGCCTTGAGCCGCTCGATCTCTTCGAGGAGCGCGTGCAGGTCCAGCACCACGCCATTGCCGATGATCGACAGCTTGCCAGGTCGCAACACGCCGGACGGCAGCAACGAGAGCTTGTACGTGATCCCGTCGATCACCAGCGTGTGGCCGGCGTTGTGGCCGCCCTGGAATCTGACGACGATGTCGGCCTGCTCCGACAGCCAATCGACGATCTTGCCCTTGCCCTCGTCCCCCCACTGGGAGCCGACCACGACAACGTTTGCCATGAGGAACTTTCCCCACCAGGCCGATGGATGCTCATATGGGTTGGATACCGGCCGCAGCCTTGGTCCCGGATACTGGATGACGTCCCGCGAAGCAAGGCAAAGCAACAACCCTCCGGCCAGGTGGTGCGACGCCAAGCCGCTGCAATTGCACGGAATTTGCGCGAATTTGCCGCTTTGCGACAGCTGGCGCCGTGGCGCCGAAACTTCAGAAGCGCAACGGTTTGACCTGCTGCACGTTCGGGATTTCGAGCACCTGTGCCAGCACGTCGGCCGCGACCATGCCATCGACCTCGACCAGGGCGATGGCGTTGCCGCCCGCGTTGTCGCGGCCGAGATGGAAAGTCGCAATGTTGATGCCGGCGGCCGCCAGGATTGTCGCGAAGCGGCCGACAAAGCCGGGCTTGTCCTGGTTGGTCACGTAGAGCATCGACGGGCCGAACTCGGCGTCCATGCGGATGCCCTTGATGTTGACGATGCGGGGCCGGCCGTCGGCGTAGACCGTACCGGCGACCGAGCGCGTCTGCCGGCCGGTCACGACGGCAACGTTGATCAGACTCTCGTAGTCGCCTTCCGCTTCGCGGCGCGTCTCCTCGACGATGATGCCGCGCTCCTTTGCAACGATCGGTGCGGAGACCACGTTCACGTCCTGCAGCATCGGGCGCAGCAGGCCGGCGATCGCCGCCGAGGTGAGCGCCCTCGTGTTCATCTGCGCGACTGCGCCTTCGTAGGACAGCTGCACCTGTTTGATGCCGGTCTCGGTGAGCTGGCCGGCGAACGAGCCGAGCTTCTCCGCCAGCGCCACGAAGGGCTTGAGTTTCGGCGCTTCCTCGGCGCTGATCGAGGGGAAGTTCAGGGCGTTGGTGATGGCGCCGCGGATCAGATAGTCGGACATCTGCTCGGCGACCTGGAGCGCCACGTTCTCCTGCGCCTCTGTCGTCGAGGCGCCGAGATGCGGCGTGCACACTACGTTGGGCAACGCGAACAGCGGGCTTGCTGTCGCCGGTTCCTCGACGAACACGTCGAGGGCGGCGCCGGCGACGTGCCTCGCGGTAAGCGCATCGAACAGCGCCGCCTCGTCGACGAGCTCGCCGCGGGCACAATTGATCAGGCGGACCCCCTTCTTCGTCAAAGCGAGGGATTCCCGGCTGATAATGTTGCGGGTCTTGTCAGTGAGCGGGGTATGCAGGGTAATGAAGTCCGCCCGGCGCAGCAGCTGCTCGAGCTCGACCTTTCCCACCCCGAGACCGAGAGCGCGCTCGGCCGACAGGTACGGATCGTAGGCGATCACCTTCATCCTCAGCCCGATCGCGCGGTCGGCGACGATCGAGCCGATGTTGCCGCAGCCAATGATGCCGAGGGTTTTTCCGAACATCTCGACGCCGAGAAACTTGTTCTTCTCCCATTTGCCGGCGCGCGTCGACGCGTCTGCTTCGGGAATTTGCCGTGCCAGCGACAGCATGAGCGTGATCGCGTGCTCGGCGGTCGTGATCGAGTTGCCGAACGGCGTGTTCATCACGATGATGCCGCGCGCGGTCGCAGCCGGTATGTCGACATTGTCGACGCCGATGCCGGCGCGGCCGATCACCTTGAGGCTTTTCGCCCGTTCGAGGATTTTCGCCGTTACCTTGGTCGCAGAGCGGATGGCGAGCCCGTCGAAGCCGTTGATCGTCTCGGCAAGCTTCTCCTTGTCCTTGCCGAGACCGGGCTGAAACTCGACCTTAACGCCGCGGTCTTCGAAGATCGCGACCGCGGCGGGCGAAAGCGCGTCGGAGATGAGTACTCTGGGCTGCATGGGATTTCCTGTCGATGTCAGGTGCCGCGGCCCGGCTCTTTCATGCGCTGCCGCAGGACGACGAGTTGAAAAATCATGGACGTGGTGGCCTAGGCCGCCTCAGCCAGCGCGTTCTTGGCCTTGGCGTAGGCCCAATCGAGCCATTGCGTGAGCGCCTCGACATCGGCGCGCTCGACGGTCGAGCCGCACCAGATACGCAGTCCCGGCGGCGCATCGCGATAGGCGTCGATGTCGTAGGCCACGCCTTCCTTCTCCAGAGCCGCGGCGATGCCCTTGACGAACGCCGCCTGCGCCTCGGGCGCAAGCCGACCGACGGCCGGATCGACCACTTTCAAACAAACCGATGTGTTGGAACGTGACGCCGGATCGCGGGCGAGGAAATCGATCCACTTGGTGCGCTCGACCCATTCGGCAATGACTCGCGCGTTGGCGTCGGCGCGGGCGTGCAACGCCGACAGTCCGCCGACCGATTTCGCCCATTCGAGCGTGTCGAGGTAGTCCTCGAGGCACAGCATTGACGGCGTGTTGATGGTCTCACCCTCGAAGATGCCCTCGTTGAGCTTGCCGGCCTTGGCCATGCGGAAGATCTTCGGCAGCGGCCATGGGGGCGTGTAGCTCTCAAGCCGCGCGACCGCGCGCGGTGAGAGGATGAGCATGCCGTGCGCGGCCTCGCCGCCGAGCGCCTTCTGCCAGGAGAAGGTGACGACGTCGAGTTTCGGCCAGTCGAGCGGTTGCGCGAATGCGGCCGAGGTCGCGTCGCAGATCGTGAGGCCGGCGCGATCCACGGCGATCCAGTCGGCATTGGGGACACGCACGCCCGAGGTCGTGCCGTTCCAGGTGAACACGATGTCGCTTGCGGCGTCGACCCTGGCGAGATCGGGCAGTTCGCCGTAGGCGGCGCGAAGCACCGTCACGTTCTTGAGCTTGAGCTCCTTGACCGTGTCGTTCACCCAGCCTTCGCCGAAAGACTCCCACGTGAGCATGGTCACGGGGCATGGGCCGAGCAGCGACCAGAGCGCCATCTCGACGGCGCCGGTGTCGGAGGCCGGCACGATGCCGATGCGGTAGTCGCCCGGGACCTGAAGAACTTCGCGCGTCAGATCGATGGCGCGCTTGAGCTTCGCCTTGCCCGGTTTCGAGCGATGCGAGCGTCCGAGGAAGGCACCGTGGAGGGCTTGCAAGCTCCAGCCGGGGCGCTTGGCGCAGGGGCCGGACGAAAAATGCGGCACAGTCGGCCGCACGGCAGGCGGGGCAATCGTCATGGTCTATCCTTGCAGATAGGCGCCCCTCGTTGGGGAGGGGTGTCCCGCGGACGCACATAAGGAAGCGACCGAGACCCGTCAAGCCGGTTGGCGGATTGGTCGTGTCTACCTCGACAACGCCAAAATTTCGGGCTCCGAAATGACGGACTCCGCCGCCCGCTGCTACAAAGGTGAGGATTTTTCGCACACGGATCTGGCGCCGGCCCCGCAGTGAGGCGGATTTGTTGCCTGCCTCAGGGGAAGCCACTATTCGTGTTTAAGGTGACGCTGTAGCCTCGCGCGGCAGCCCATAGGACTGGAAAGCGCACGACATGGTGCGGCGGCGCATCGCTCCACAGCCGACGTCACGGCTTGCCCTTTGGGCGCGGCGGATCGCGCTGTTTTCGCTCGCGGCGACTTTCATTGCCGTCGTCGTGGTGCGTTCGGGCGCACTCGATATCGTGCCGGCTCTTTCCACCCTCGCGGGCGGATTGGCGCTCGCCGTGATCGCGATCCTGCTGGCCTTCGGCGCTGGCATCGTCATCTGGCGGGAGGGCATCGGCGGGGTGCGCGAGGCCATCACCGCGCTGCTCATCGGGATCGCGCTCATCGCTTATCCGCTCTATCTCGGCGTGAAGTCCTACCGGCTGCCGGCGATCTACGACATCACGACTGATCCGATCGACCCGCCGCGGTTCGAGGTGATCGCGCGGCTTCGTCCGCGGGACGCGCACCCGGTCACCTATGCCGGCCTCTACGCCGCGGAACAGCAGCGCGCGAGCTATTCGGACATTGAGCCGGACCTGACCGATTCTTCGCCGGTCGAGGCCTATGAGGCCGTGCTCAAGGTCATCACCAAGCGCAAATGGGCGATCGTCGATGCCCGCCCGCCGCAAGGGGCCGGCTCGCGCGATGGCCATATCGAGGCGATCGCCCACACCATGATCCTCGGCTTCCGCGATGACGTGGCGGTGCGCGTGCGCGCGACGGTGGACGGATCGCGGATCGACATCCGCTCGGCCTCGCGCTACGGCCGCAGCGATCTCGGCGCCAACGCCGCGCGGGTGCGCGACCTCATCTCGGACATCGATGAGGTTCTCGCCGCGCCACAGCCGGAGAAAAAGGAGGCGCCGGCGAAACCGACTCACGCGGCGGGCAAGGGAGGCTCCCCCAAGCGGTAGGTGCCGCCGATCGCCGGCGCTCCCTCGGTCGAGACCGCGCCGCGCGCGACCAGGTCTTCGAGATGCGCGAGCACCGAGAGCGATGCCGCGCCGACGAGGCGCGGATCGAGCCCGATATAGATCGCCCGCACCAATGTCGGGATGTCCGCCGCGCCCTTGCCGAGGCGGCGCAGGATCGACGCCTCGCGTCCTACGCGATGCCCGATCAGTTTCTGCACGAAGCGCGGCGCCTCGCGCACGAGGCCGCCGTGCCCGGGCAGATAGATCGGCTCGCTTCGCCGGGCGAGCTTGGCGAGGGAATCCATGTAATCGCTCATCGCGCCATCCGGTGGCGCGACGATCGATGTCGACCACGCCATCACGTGATCGCCGGAAAACAGCAGATCCGATTCCCGCAAGGCATAGGCCAGGTGGTTCGCGGTGTGGCCCGGCGTCGTCACCGCTTCGAGCGTCCAGCCGTCGCCCGACACCACCTCGCCGTCGCCGAGCGCGATGTCGGGCCGGAAATCAAGGTCGGCGCTGGCATCGAGCCGGTTGGTCTCGCCGATATGCAGTGGCCGCGCCGCGCGGTGCGGGCCTTGCGCATAGACCATGGCACCGGTCGCGGCCTTGACCTTCGGCACGGCCGGCGAATGATCGCGATGGGTGTGGGTGACGAAAATATGGGTCACGGTTTCGCTGCGCACCGCATCGAGCACCGCCGCGATATGGGCCTCGTCGTCCGGGCCGGGGTCGAGTATCGCCACCTTGCCGCGGCCGATGACGTAACTGACCGTCCCCTTGAAGGTGAACGGACCGGGATTGTTGGCGACGATCGCGCGCACGCCCGGCGCCACTTCCTCGGCGCGGCCGGGCTCAAGATCAAACGCCTTGTTGTACGGGATGTCGTCGTTCATGCCGAGAGTCTATTCGTTGCGGAGCGCCGCGAAGCAGCAAGTTCGCAATCCATCACACAGTTATTGCCGCGATCGGCTCCAAATTTCTTCTTCAACGCAGCGATTGCGGATCAATGCGCACGGACCTCATCCAGCCACCTCGTCCGGCCAGTACACAAATCGTCCTACTTCCGCAGCCACACCTCGAAACCCATCGGGTCCAAGCGGATGTCGCCCTGCCCGAACCGCGACCGTGCGACCAATTCCGCCATGCTCTCCTTGGTGTAAGCCCTTTTCTTCAGCATGGTGTTGAAAGTCAACTTGATGAAGGCGCCGGCGATCACGCCTCTGTCTCGTACATAGGCATTCACTGCGTCTCGCGAGAAATCCTGGCGCAGGTCGATGATCAGCGCCATCCCGCCGTTGTTGAGCACGCGGTGCATTTCGTCGAGCGCCGCGAGGGGCCGCGCAAAATTCTTGAAGGCCGCCCGGCACACGATGAAATCGAACAACTCGGCGGGGAAGGGGAGATCGGCGGCATCGCCGTGTTCAAAATCGATGCGCAGCCCGGCTTGGCGCGCGTTCTCGCCGGCGATGCGCACGAAGGTGCGGCTGATGTCGAGCCCCACCAGGTGGCAGCCGGTGAATTTGACGAGTTCGATGGCGAGGTAACCGGGCCCGGGCGCGACTTCGAGCACGCGGGCGCCGGGGCCGACGTGAGCAGCGATCCGGCGCGCGATGCCTTTGAGTTCATCGAGGTCCTTGGCTGTTTCGCGCGCGTACCAGGCGGCGATGAAGCCTTCCATGCCGACGCCTTTGTGCGCCTTCGGCCGCGCATCGGCCATGGTGCTCTCTCGCCGGTCTCCGTGGTGAAGCGAGGAGCGAGCGGAAAGCGCACGCAAGCGTCTGCAGGATGGCGGGACGGGGGCCGAAAAATGATGGAGCCCCGGTGCCGGGATCGCCGGGGCTCCAGCAACCTCATTCAACACGAGTTGTGAGATCGAGATCGCCGCATTGGGTCATGCAAGCGGCGGGCCAAGTCGAAGGATTGCGCGCACGCGAGCCGTCATGGTTGAGGATTGCGTCCGCCAGCCACCTCTTTGAAGTAGCTTGGCTTTTCCGGATTGTCCGCGCGGCGCGGCCGAGCTTGGCCGAGCAGAAGGAGCGTTGTCGACCCCGCCAGGGCCGGCTGATCGCATAGCAGGCGCGCGCTGGTCAAATTCCAGGCAGTTCCCGCGGGAACTCCGGGCTAGAACGGCGTGCGGCTGCGGATCGCGGCAGCGAGCGTCCCTTCGTCGAGATAGTCGAGTTCGCCGCCGACCGGTACGCCGTGCGCGAGCCGCGTCACCTTGACGTTGGCCTCCTGGAGGAGGTCGGTGATGTAGTGGGCGGTGCTCTGCCCGTCGACCGTGGCATTGAGCGCGAGCACGATCTCGCTGACGGCCGGATCGTGGGCGCGATTGACAAGCGCAGCGATGGATAGGTCATTCGGGCCGACGCCGTCAAGCGGCGAGAGCGTGCCGCCCAGTACGTGATAACGCGCGTTGATGGCGTGCGCGCGTTCGAGCGCCCACAGATCGGCGACGTCGGCCACCACGACGATAGCCGACGGGTCGCGCCGCGCGTCGGTGCACACCGTGCACGGATTTTGCGTGTCGATGTTCCCGCACACCCGGCACACCTCGATCTTCTCGATCGCGGTCTGCAGGGCGGCGGCGAGCGGCGCCATCAGCGCCTCGCGCTTCTTGATGAGGAACAGGGCAGCCCGGCGCGCCGAGCGCGGCCCAAGCCCGGGCAGGCGGGCGAGGAGCTGGATCAGGCGTTCGATCTCGGGACCGGCGGCGACGGCTGGCATTACTGTTCCCCTCCCCCTTGTGGGGAGGGGCTGGGGGTGGGGGTCGGGAGGCAGCGCGGTTGCTTTGCGGCTTGCGTACGACTCCGGCGCGGGCATCTGGACGCGCGCGCGACCTCCCGACCTCCCTCTCCCTCTCTGCCCTCCCCCGCAAGGGGGGAGGGCATGAAGGAGCGGCGCTGGCGCGGTTCGATCATCGTCATCAAAACAGCTTGAGCCCCGGCGGCAACGACAACCCGCCGGTCAGCGCCTGCATGCGTTCCTGCAGGAGGGTTTCGAGCTTGCGGCGAGCGTCGGCGTGGGCTGCAACAATGAGGTCTTCTACGATCTCGCGCTGATCCGGCTTGAGCAACGACTCGTCGACGTGCGCGGCTTTGATCTCCCCCTTGCCGGAAAGCTTGAGGGTGACGAACCCGCCGCCGGCGGCGCCTTCGACCTCCATGCGCTCGAGCTCGGCCTGCATCGCCTCCATCTTCGATTTGAGTTCGGCGGCCTGCTTCATCATGCCAAGAAAATCGGCCATCGCGGCTCCTGCTCAAGGTTCATCGTCGGCGCGGCCGGGCTCCCCGGGGGCATCGAACGGCGTTTCGTCCATGGTGACGGGTTCGCCCGCGGGCGGCCGCACGTCGACAATCTCGGCGCCAGGAAAGCGCGTCAGCACGGCCTGCACCAGCGGATCGCCGCGTACGCCATCCTTCAACTCGGCCTTGCGCGACTGCGCCTGCGCGCGCAGCGTGGGCGCGCCGGGCTCGGCGGAAACGATGACCATCCAGCGCCGCCCAGTCCAATCGCCAAGCTTCTTCGAAAGATCGCCGGTGAGAGTCTTCGCCGCACCTGGCTCGAGCCCGATCTCGATCCGGCCGTCCTCGAAGCGCACCAGCCGCACGTCGCGTTCGAGCGCGCTCTTCATCCCGAGGTCGCGTTTCTCGCCCGCGAGCGCGATCAGTTCCTCGAAGTTGCGAAGGGCGCGGGCCGGCGCGTTCGCCGCGTCGTTTCGCGCCGCCGGTTGGCCCGCCGCCGGCAGTGACGCGGGCGCGGCGAGCGTAGCCGCCGGCGCCAATGCGGCGCGCGTCGCGCCGCGCGGCGCTTCCGCGCGCGGCGCGGCCGGGCCGGGCGATGCCGGCGTCGCGGCGGCGCCCGAGCCATTGCCGCGCGCCGCATCGCCGAGCGCGCGGATCGCTTCGTCGGGCGTTGGCAGGTCGGCGGCATAAGCGATGCGGACGAGAGCCATCTCGGCAGCGGCCAGCGGCCGACCCGCGGCCGCGACCTCTTCCAGGCCCTTGAGCAGCATCTGCCAGGTCCGCGCCAGCACGCGCATCGACAGTTTGGCGGCGAAGGTGCGGCCGCGTGTGCGCTCCGCCTCGGTGAGCGAAACATCCTCGGCAAGGGCGGGCACGGCCTTGATGCGGGTGACGAAATGCGTGAACTCGGCGAGATCGCCAAGCACCATCGCCGGGTCGGCACCGGCATCATACTGGTCGCGTAGCTCGTGCAGAGCGCGGGCGAGATCGGCGCGCATCAACGCTTCGAAGAGATCGATCACGCGGGTGCGGTCGGCAAGCCCGAGCATCTGCCGCACGTCATCGCCGCGCACCGGCCCCGCCGCGTGCGCGATCGCCTGATCGAACAGCGACAGCGCGTCGCGCACCGAGCCTTCCGCGGCGCGCGCGATCAGCGCCAGCGCCTCGGGCTCGGCGGTAAGCGTCTCCTTGGCAGCGATGCCTTGCAGATGCTGCACCAGCAAACCTGCATCGATCCGGCGCAGGTCGAAGCGCTGGCAGCGCGACAGGACCGTGATCGGCACCTTGCGGATCTCGGTCGTCGCGAACACGAACTTCGCGTGCGGCGGCGGCTCCTCCAGCGTCTTCAGCAGCGCATTGAAGGCGGCGCCGGAGAGCATGTGCACTTCGTCGAGGATGTAAATCTTGTAGCGGGCGGATACCGGCGCGTAGCGGATGGCGTCGTTGATCTGACGGACGTCGTCAACGCCATTGTGCGAGGCGGCATCCATCTCGATCACGTCGAGATGCCGGCTTTCCATGATCGCCTGGCAGTGCACGCCGAGCACCGGCATGTTGATCGTCGGGCCGGTGACGGAGCCGTCCGCAAGCTCGTAGTTGAGCGCGCGCGCGAGGATGCGCGCAGTCGTGGTCTTGCCGACGCCGCGGACGCCGGTGAGGATCCAGGCCTGCGGAATGCGCCCGGTCTCGAACGCGTTCGAGATCGTGCGGACCATCGCATCCTGGCCGATCAGGTCGGTGAAGGTCGCCGGCCGGTACTTGCGCGCGAGCACACGGTAGGAACCGGCAGCAGCGCCGCTTGCGGCAGCCTCGCTCCTGGTCGCGGCGTCGTTCATTGTGTCGGGGACCCCGCCGCTTCGCATCCGAGTTCCGTCGGCCGGAACTGGCGAAGATGAAACACAACGAAATCCCGGTTCCCGTGCTTGAGTTCGATCGCGGCACCCCGCATTTCGCTGCGCTTCATGCGGGCTACGTACGAGGTGTGAGAAAGTGGGAGGCTGACGAGCGACCCGAACCGCGCTCGTTAGGGCTGCTTCCTTCCGGACCTGACCCAGTTGGCGAGTGGCTCGTCCACCGCCAACCTCCCGCGTCCTATATCGGCCGCAGTTGGGGAGAAAGCAAGCGCCGCCCGCACCTCGCTAACGCCCCAAGTCTATCGCCCTACGTGTGCAGCACGTATAGTAGCCAAGTGGCAATGTTTTAGGACGTGAATGAACCCCCGCAGCATCATCCTCGGCGTCCTGGTCGTCGCCGTCTCCTTCATCGGTGCGACCCTGGCGATGAATGTCCTATGGCCGCGCTCACCGGCTTCGCTCAAGGAAGGACGGCCGGCGCTAGCGGCGGTGCCGCCGCTCAAACCGCTGGCCGGCGTATCGACGGTGCTCGCGCCCGCCGCCGTCACCATGTCGGCGATCGGCGAAGCGCTCAATACACAAGCCCCGCGCAATCTTGCCGGCAAGCGGCCCGGCGCGGTCTCGCCGCTGATGCCCGACGCCGACATCCACTGGACCGTTACCCGCGGGCCGCTCAATGTTTCCGGGCAGCCTGACGCGCTGGTGGTGACAACGCCGCTCTCCGGCGCGTTCCAGGCGCGCGGTACGATCAGCACCGCGGCCAACGCCGTCGGCGGTGCGGTCGGCAACATCATCGGCACCGTCGCCGGCGGCGTCGGCCAACAGGTGCAGAACCTCGTCGGCAAGACGTTCGATCAGCGCGCCGACATCCGCGGCACGGTGATGGCGACGGCGCGGCCGAGCATCGGGCCGAACTGGCGGCTGACGCCCAATCTCGCCGCCCAGATCAATGTCGCCGACGTCGTTGTCCCGATCGCGGGCGTGATCAAGCTCAGCGTCGCCAAGGAGGTGAAACCTTTCCTCGACAACGCAGTGCACGAGCAGACAACCGCACTGGAAACGCGGCTGCGCAACGATCCGTTCATCGAAAACGCCGCCCGCAACGAATGGAGCAAGCTCTGCCGCTCGATCTCACTCGGCGCGGCCGGGCAAGGCATGCCCAATCTCTGGCTCGAGGTGCGTCCGACGCACGCCATCGCGGCGCAGCCGAAGATCGACGCGAATGCGCTCACGCTGTTCGTCGGCGTGCAAGCGGAAACGCGCATCGTGCCGGCGGAGACCAAGCCCGATTGCCCGTTCCCCGAGCAGCTCGAGATTGTGCCGCAGGCCAACGAGGGCACGGTGGAAATCACCGTGCCGATCGACATACCCTTTACCGAGGTGAGCCGGCTCATCGATGCGCAGCTCAAGGACAAGACTTTTCCCGAGGACGGCAGCGGCAAGTACGCGGCCACCATCAAGCAGGCCGAAATCGCCGCCTCGGGCGACCGCCTGCTGATTTCTCTCCTGGTCAACGTGAAACGGGACGGCTTGTTCAGCGTCGGCGCCGATGCGACGGTGCACGTCTGGGGGCGGCCGGTGCTGGACCAGGAGCATCAGCTCCTGCGCTTCACCGACGTCAAGCTCGACGTTCAATCCAAGACGGCGTTCGGGCTGCTCGGCGAAGCGGCGCAGGCGGCCGTGCCTTATCTGCAGCGCACGCTCGCCGAAAAGGCGGTCATCGACCTCAAGCCCTTTGCGGCGGAGGCCAAGAAGCGCATTGCCGCAGCCGTCACCAATTTCACCGGCCAAGCCGGAGGCCTTAACGCCGACGTCAACATCAACGCGCTGCGGCTCACCGACATTGCCTACGACGACAAGGCGCTACGCGTCATCGCCGACGCCGACGGGACCGTGAATGTGACGGTCTCGTCGCTGGGCATGCAATAGACTGCATCATTCGGATTACGCTGCCGCGGGCACGCTGTGACGACGGTTCAGTGGCGCGCGGCCTCTACTGTTAAGGACCGGCGGTTGCTCACCGCCAGAACAGCGCCAGCAGGATGATGATCGGGATAGGAACGCCAAGCAGCCAGAGGAGAATGGCTCTGCCCACGGGAAATGCTCCTTAGATCGGCCGGGGGGTGAGGACCCGTTCGTTCCATGTGCCGTCGCGCAATGCGCCGCCTTCGGCCGCGGCAAGGCTCGCGGCAAAGGCCCCGAACAGCATGGCTGCGGTCAACCAGAACGAAAGCCTGGCCGCGCCCCGGCGTGCCTTGTCAGTCGCCGCCTTGGCTTCCGTGACCACCTCGTTGACGCGCTTCTCAGCGTCGGCCGGGCTGAGGCCGGTCCGCGCGACCACGACTTGCGCCACATAAGCCTTGTCGCTTTGGTTGAGATCCTGATCCTTGGCGAAGTCGGCGGTCCACAGGCGCAGGATTTCACTTCGCGCCTGGTTCGGATTGGTGGCGCCGCCCGGCGCCCCGGCGCTCGCCGGGGTGGTTGCCGTATTGGCAGCGGCTGCATTCGGCTCCGCCGCGGACGCGGGCGCCGCCGCCTGCGTCGAGCCGGGAGCCGGCCGCAGCAGCTTGTCGACGTAGACTTCCGCGGGATTGATGGAGCGCGCCGCCTGCGCGAGCGCGCCGCCGGCGCCTGCCGCAACGCCGTTCGCGACATACGCGGTGCTCGCGGTCAAGATCGTCGCGCTCAGCAAGGTCGCGAAGGCCCAGGCCAGAAAGCCGTGCGCGGTGTCGCGAAAGAACACCTCGTTGGTATGGACTCCGACCCATTTGGTGCGCAATCGGCCGGCGAGATAGCCGCCCACGGCCGACGACATGACGGCGACAATCACCAGATAGATGCCGGTGCCGACCTCGAAGGTGGACCCCGATACGCCGGTGTCGCTCCACGGCGATATGGACGAAAAGCCGATACCGGCCCCGAAGGCGACGAGGAGAAGCGTCAGCGCCGCCGCTGCGACGGCTCCCGCGGCGACTGCCGCCCACGAGACGCCGGATTGCGCGTCCACGGTCGCGGCTGCCGCGCTCGCCGTGGCCGCTGGATAGACAATGGCTTCCATTGAAAGAACTCCCGGAGAGCAAGGGTTGCAAAACCCTCGCGCAGTTCAATGGCATCAATTCGATTGTTTGCGGAAAGTTCCGTCGGCGCGCTTCCTGAAAGTCGTGATCCCGACTTGGATGCGGTCGACCAGCGGCAACTAACAAATACTCCAAAACTGGGGTCGTAACGTTGTTAGGCGGGAGAAAATTTGGGGCTGAAACAACGCCGCCGCCGGCCCATGGGGTGGGCGGCGGCGGTGACGAGTTGTCGCGGCGCTTCAACGGCGGCCGGCCGGCGGCGAGATCGGCTGGCGCGTCGCCTTACGCCGCGGCTGCGCCAAAACCGTTTGGAATCTCGATGTCGACTTCGAGCGTCGATACCGATTTGCCGCGATCCATCTTGATCTGCACCTTGTCCGGCTCGAACGAGACGTGCCGGCTGATCACGGCGAGAATCTCCTCGCGCAGGAGGCCGAGCAGGTCGGTCTGGCCGCGTGAGGCGGCGCGCTCGTGCGCGAGCAGGATTTGCAGGCGTTCGCGCGCTACCGGCGCGGAGCCGCGGCGAAGGAATCTGAACAGGCTCATGCTGCTTTCCGTCCGAACAGCTTGTTGAGAATGCCCCTGCTTTCACTAGGAACAGCCATCGCGAGTTTCTCGCCCTTGAGTCGCCGGGCGGCGTCGAAGTAGGCCCGCGCCGGAGCGCTCTGCGCATTGTTGAGTGTTACCGGTGAGCCGAGATTGGAAGCGCGCAGGACTTCCTGGCTTTCGGGAATGATACCGAGAAGCGGGATGGAGAGGATTTCGAGCACGTCCTCGATCGACAGCATCTCGCCGCGGGCGGCGCGTGCCGCATGGTAGCGCGTGATCAACAGGTGCTTTTCGACCTGCTCGCCGCGCTCCGCCTTGACCGTCTTGGAATCGAGGAGCCCGATGATGCGGTCGGAATCGCGCACCGACGATACCTCGGGATTGGTGACGATGATCGCGGCGTCGGCGTGCCGCATGGCGAGCGTGGCGCCGCGTTCGATCCCGGCCGGACTGTCGCAGATGATCCAGTCGAATTTCGTGCGCAGCTCGGCGATGACGTCGGCGACGCCGCTATCGGTGAGCGCGTCCTTGTCGCGCGTCTGCGAGGCCGGCAACAGGCAGAGATTGTCCAGCCGTTTGTCGCGAATGAGCGCCTGCGTCAGCTTGGCGACGCCGTGGATGACGTTGATCAGGTCGAAGACGACGCGCCGCTCGGCGCCGAGCACGAGGTCCAGGTTCCGCAGGCCGACGTCGAAATCGACCACCACGACCTTGTCGCCGCCCCGGGCCAGCGCCGCACCCAGCGCCGCCGTCGAAGTGGTTTTGCCGACGCCGCCTTTACCTGATGTCACGACCAAGACCTGGCCCATGTCGCTACCTTTCGTTGTCCTAGACGTTCTGATCCTAGTTAAGGGCGGAAATTTTCAGCGTTTCGCCTTCGAGCCAGGCCTGGATCGGCTGGCGGCGCAGGCTGTCCTCGATCTCGTCAGCGGTCTTGTAGTAGGAGTCGATGGCGAGCAGCTCGGCCTCGACGCGTTGGCAGAAAATGCGGGCGCGGGAATTGCCGTTGGCGCCGGCCATCGCCCGCCCGCGCAGCGTGCCGTAGATGTGGACCGAACCTCCGGCCACGATCTCGGCGCCCGATCCGACCGAGCCAAGCACAGTCACGTCGCCGTCTACGAATACGACCGATTGTCCCGAGCGCACTGGCGTCTCGATCAAGAGCGACGCCGGCTGTTGCCGCGGCGGCGCGGCATTGACGACGAGGGTCGGCGCCTTGGGCAGATCGGGCGTCGTCTGCTGCGGACCGCGGCCGCCGCGCAGGATCGGTGGCAGCCCTGGTTCCTCGATGGCGGGATCGACACCGGTGATGCCGAGCACGCGGATTTTGCGCTCCGCCAGGTTCTCGACGAGATGCATGATCGCGGCGGCGCTCAAACTGACCGACGACAGATCGAGCGCCACCGGGTGTCCGGAGAAGAAGCTCTCGGAGCGTTCCAGGCTGGTGTCGAGTTCGGCGAGCCACTCGACGATGGGCGCCTGTGGCGTAATCGCGAACGCCATGTAGGAGCGCGCCCGGAACATCAGCGACTGGCGTTGGCGGACGGCGCTTGACACTGGCTTCTCCGCGTCGGTGCGATTCTGATTGGTTAACAAACTGCGCATGGAGGGTTAACGGCCGGTTAACAGGCCCGCAAAAAATTCGCCTAAATTTCAAGGGTATGGCTTGTAATATTGGCTAATTTTGCCTGGGTTAGCCTCGACGAATGTTCACTCTTCGTCCGAAAGGAGACCGAGCGCGGCTTTTGACATCGTCGCTTGGTCTGCGGCGCGAGTGTAGCGTTCGATTTCATTCAACGACCGATGTCCGCTCACCGCTGCGATCTGTTTTGCGCTGGCACCGCGCTCAGCCAGGCGGCGTAGGATGGCTTTTCGCAGACCGTGGGGCTTGCAATGGCTAGGCAGCCCAGCAGCAGCGGCGGCCCTTTTCATCAAGCGCGTGAGGCTCGCCGACGCGATTGGGCGTCCGTCCTTGTCGCCGACAAAATAAACACCTTTGGCTGGCCCGGCGCGCATAGCGCGTTCCAGGGCAGGGTGGATCGGGATTGTAAGGGGCGCGCCGGTCTTCTGTTGCACCAACCGGATAATGCCGCCGCTGACGTCCGACCGCTTCAGGTTCGCTATGTCACCCACCCGCTGGCCGGTATATAGAAGTAACGCGAAGGCAAGGCGCTCGCGAGTACCAAGTCGCCAATGATTTTCAAAGGTAGCGATTTCCGCATCAGTCCATGTGTGATGAGAGCCAAGGCGGTAGCGATCAACTCCGATCAAAGGATTATCATTGCGAAGGCCAATCTTGATCGCGAATGCCATGAGCCGCTTGAGAACCGAGGCGGTCAAGTTGGCCATTCCGGGGCGGCTAGCGCCAACCGCCTGCACAATAAGCCGAGCTTTATTCGGCTGAAGGTCGCGGACCAATCGGTGCCCGTGATTTTCGGCAAGTCTACCCAACACAAGCCGGTAAACGCGCTGGGAACTGGGCTTAAGATTAGAAAATTCGGGGCTGCGGTAGTACTCCGTCACCAGCGCGCCGAATGTGCCGCTTCCGTGTTTTGACGGGCGGACTGGTACGCCCCGAGAGACAGCCGCTTGATATGCCGCCATAAACTCCGGCGAGCCTGGCGCCCCAGGGAGCGGCGCCTGAGGCAGGCCAGGGCGGCGCACGTAGCGGCGGACCCTTCCGTGTCTATCGCGGTACTGGTGGATGTATGGGAGGGAGATCTTTGACATGGCTATCGCCAGCCGAGCCTTACACATCATCCCAGGAATTACCTTCGACCGGCAGGTCATCGAATGCAAGATCAAGTTGATGCAAATCCCACACCTTCCGACCGTTGATACGCTTCGGCGGTGGCATCCGACCGTCGGTCACCATTTGATCAAACTTGCTGGCGGAAACGCCGATGTACATCGCAGCCTCAACGCGCGAGAGGCCGCGGCGCGGGATCGGCCGGACGGCGGAGAGGGCGGTCGAGCGCGTCATGCTACGCAGCCCGACGCTCGTTCCGCGTGGCGGCAAGTGCGAGACGTAGTGTCGAGAGTGACACCGTCAAATCTCAACTCATGGCCAAGAGCTTGGTTAGTAACTTGCATCAACTAATAAAAGCCGAGCAAGCCGATGAGATCAAAATGAAACAGGCGGATCAAAAGGCTATTTTATTCCCGAATTTATCGGATGAGTTGTTGATACCAATGGCAATACATTTCCCGCGCTTTGCGCTATGACGATTGTGATAGAGCGTTGTTTATTGCCGTGACAACGTTAGCTTCTGAAGCATTGGGATCAATGAGTGAAATTCCAAGTCGGATAAATTCAGCGGCGCGAGTCGTTACTTGATGCTGGTGCGTCTTGGAAATCGGCACTTTTTGACCGGTGTATCTCTGCCAAAGATTTATTAGTTCTCGCGTGGGATCGACGTAGGGGAGTGGTTGACGACCCCTCTTTTTGATGGGCAATTTGAAAATTGACGAATGCGCTTCTTGACAAGCGGCAATGACGCGGGCTGCAAGATCGATCTCTCCAATCACCTCCATTGGTCCGTCGTATTTGGTGCGACTAGTCGGGGTCTTATAAGAAAATAAAAAATTCCGAAGGTGATGAATGTCAAGTTGACAAAGATCCCACGCTAATCCCTTCAAACATAGCGCGGCGTCTTCAAGCTTTTCCTGACGTTGGCGCTGATTGGCGATGTAGTCAGGATGCATTTCAATGGCGGGGTGTACATACTTTACAACTGGCGAATTGAGCCTACGCCCGTACAGATACGCAATACCGTCAAGTTCGAATGCAAACTGGTGAAGGTGATTTTCGCAATCTTTATTTGCTGCAATTAACAGCTCGATCATTGCTTCAATGACTGTTGGAAATTGGTCACGCAAGCTTTGTAGTACGCCCGTCCTTTCCGCAAAGCCCGCATCAATTGTTGAGAACTTTGAGATTCCTTTCCTCGATTTTTTCATCGGACTTTATCCTGTATTTACCCGTGAATTAACGCGACCGGATTTTCGCGCGCACAAACCTAAAGTGGGTATTGATATGGGCGTTTCGGTCAAGTCCAACCGTTGGTTTTGCGCCGAATCGCGGAAATGCTGGCGCCGCATTCGGCCACTCAAGGACCAGCGGAAAGGTGATGATCTATGCAAATCAAGACCAAGAAGAACTTCCGTCTTGTCGTGGACTTCAGCGACAATGCGGTCTCTCGCGTGAGCGTTAGAGAACTTTCTCGCGATGGGAAATACAAGCCCCTTGCACGGCCTTGGGGCATAAAGGTGCTCGCCGCACTTAAACTGGCCTCGAAAGCCGTGACGCTGACAAGCCGCGGTGTTGCGGATCTCGAAGAAGTTTGCCGCACCGTGAGCGCGCCTCGCCGCCGCAAACTCGGGAAAACGCCGCCGGTTGAAGACGCGGGTGTTCACACAACCAACCGCACCGATGGTCGGCGCAATGGTCCAGACCACGAGGTTGCACGTAGCACGTAGCTAGCATCGAGCCGCGAGCGATCCTCGCACCATCGTAGTCGCTGGCTCCAGCCTCGGGGCCAGCGACGCGCTTTCTCGACCCCAGCCTCGTTGCGAGGTGACGACAGGGGCCGCCTTCCGGCGGCCTCTTGATTTTCACGCGCTAGCCGATCTTGCTGGTATCAGCCCAATGTCGCATCGCCCCGTGGATAGCCTGCCACACCTTGAACCGCGTGCAGGGCATGTC
>Ga0210408_10000778_pt1 | contig 36433 bp, 29 predicted proteins | sample IncBWH4MmetaG_FD_155471 | JGI IMG/M metagenome (GOLD analysis project Ga0210408, IMG submission 155471) | Forest soil microbial communities from Barre Woods Harvard Forest LTER site, Petersham, Massachusetts, United States - Inc-BW-H-4-M | ecosystem: Environmental > Terrestrial > Soil >... | reverse complement strand
GGGCTTCACGCTGGTGGAACTCATGATCGTAGTAGCAATCATCGCATTGCTGGCCGCGATCGCGGTCCCCGGATTCCTGCGGGCTCGCAAACGGTCTCAAGCTTCGAGGATTCTCAACGATCTAAGAATGATTGACGGAGCCGTCGATCAGTACGCAATCGAAACGAGTCGTAAGAGCGGTGATCCGGTGGGCACTGCAGATTGGACGAGTTATGTCAAAAAGAATGCAACACTGTTTAACACCGGGGCAAGTGTGCTTGGCACGCCCTATGGCGCGCAGACAGTGGATCAAATTCCGCAGGTTCCGCAGTCCGACCTCAACGTGTTGTCCGACGTAGCGGGAACCGGGTTCTGGTCGCCCTACGGTCCATAACTTTACCGGTATGACAAAAACTTCCGTTCGCCTGGGGAGAGACGCTCCCGCGTCTTAGTAAAGTCCGGAGCGGGACTCAATCTCATGCCTGCCTCAATCCCACTCGTTAGGCCAAATCCAGGTCCGGAACAGTGTCCACCGTCGTCGCTCCGGCGCCTGCTGGTATCTCTGCGGCGAATCTGCCAGCGCGACTGGCTTCGCGCGCTCCTTATCGGGTTCGCCGGAATTGTAGTTCACGGGCCTGCCTTACAAGGCCAACGAATTTGGGACGACCAATATCTCTCGCGCGACAACCCTTTCATTAAAAGTCCGCTCCTTATTCTGGAAACGTTCCGCCACCACTTGTTTCTGGATTCGTTCTCGGCCCACTACCGACCTGTTCAAAATATCTCGTTCATCTTTGATTATTTCTTTTGGAACACCGACGAATTTGGATTCCACCTCACCAATACGCTGCTGCACGCCGGCTCCGGAATTCTGCTTTATTTCCTACTTCGACATCTACTCGGCTCGTTCTTGTTTCGGGACCGATCGATATTCGTTCAGCATCGGGTTCAAAAACGGATACCGTGGATTTCGAATGCCGCTTTTCTCGTCGCGATGCTTTGGGTGGTGCATCCCGTGCACAGCGCCGCGGTGGATTACATTTCGGGCCGAGCCGACAGTCTGGCGTTCTCCTTTGCCGCCGGCGGGTGGCTGTTGTTCCTGAAAGCCGGAGTCACGTCGCGACGGCTGGTTCGGGTGGCAGTTTACGGATTGGCCGCCACCAGCGGGCTACTCGCTCTTCTGTCGCGAGAGATCGCGTGCATCTGGATCGTCCTGTTTGTCGTGCATCTGCTGTGGATCGAGAAAAGAATTTCGTTTCGTCGACGCCTTGGCGCGATCATTTGCTGTGCTGCTCTTCTCGCGATTTACGCCGGTCTTCGGCAACTTCCCGAGCAACGCCAAGTTGCCCAGGCACAGGCCGGTTGGTCGGCTCCAGTTCGCGCGACACTAATGGCACGCTGTCTTGGCGATTACGCGCGATTGATGGTTTTTCCCAGGAATTTGCACATGGAACGTACCGTGGTGGATCCGGACACGTGGCGCACAAATGCTGATTGGCGGAATGAAATAGGCATCGAGTATCTGTCGATCTTGGGATTGATATTTCTCGGCGTACTTATTTACGGTATCGCGAAGAGTGGTGTTGGCCAACGAGTCAGGATTTTCGGGGCATGCTGGTTTCTTGCTTCTTATCTCCCGATATCAAACATCGCGCAGCTCAACGCGACCGTCGCCGAGCACTGGCTTTATCTACCGAGCGTTGGCATTCTTGTTTTTGTGGCCGGTTGCGTCATCGAAATTCCAGGTCATTGGCGCAGATCGATTAGTTGCGCGGCGACTATTGCCGTCATCGCCCTGGGTGCGCGCAGTTTCATTCGGAGCAGCGATTGGCTCAACGAGGAAACATTCTACAAGCGAACACTCGCTGCCGGCGGAATAAGCGGCCGCGTAGCAGTGAACCTTGCGCAGGTGTACGTCCGTCATCACGATTACACCGAAGCGGAAAAACTCTTGCGCCGAGTTGTCCAGGTAGCGCCAGACTATCCTGTTGGCCGCAACACCCTTGCAGCGCTTCTAAACTTGGAGGGTAAAAAGACCGAAGCGGAAGCGCTATTCGCGGCAACCGCCAAGATGGCGCCGCAGGCCCGCAAAGATTATCCGCGGACGTGGGGGGCGGCACTGAGTTTGGCGCAGCTTCGCCACGAAGCCAGAGACGACACAGCCGCGCTAAAGATGCTAGAGGAAGCGCGCACTGACTATCCAGAAGTTTGGGACCTGATTTCTTTCGAGGCTGAAGTGCTCCGACTAACCCAAGGGCCAGACGCGGCTATACATCTCGTCGAAAAGTTCGCTTCCGATAACTGGTGGCACCACGGCGCCGCTCTGGCACTAGGCCATCTCTACGCTCAGAAAAATGACGCTCAGCGCGCTGAAACCGAGCTTCGCCTAGCTAGCCGGCTCGATGTTCACGATGCCGAAGCCTTACGACTGCTCGCCCTAATCCGGATAAGTGAGAGCCGACTAGATGAAGCCGCGCAGATCCAACGACGAGCCATCGCGCGACAGCCGGATCAACCGAGCCAGTATGTCTTGCTTTCCAACATTCTCGAGAAAATGGGCCGCAACGAGGAGGCGCGCGCCGCCCTGGCGCAGGTGTCCCGTTTGCGCACTCTCGCTCAGGCTCCCCCCGTGCAATCGCTATAAGCGATCGCATTCCCAGGGGATCCAGCACTGGACCTTTAGCGTCGCGGCCAATCTGCGGGCGTGCTAGGGTCTGCTGGTCATGCGGATTATTGTCCTTGGCGCCGGCGCCATCGGCAGTCTTTACGGCGCGAAGCTCGCCGGCTCTAATGATGTTACGCTTGTCGGACGGCCTGATCACGTTCGTGCGATTGAACAAAATGGTCTGCGCATCGAAGGCATAGAGGCGCAAACTGTTCGCGTAGACGCAACGACGCGCGTTGAGAAACTCGAACCGGACACGCTGATTTTGCTAACGACCAAAGTGCCGGCAACAGCGACGGCACTGGAGCCAGTCGCGCCGTTCGTCCGCGATGATACGATCGTGGTTGCGCTTCAGAATGGCTTGAATAGCGAGGCAGTCGTACGAAAAGCTCTTCGCGAGCACGGTGTCGTGCTTCGGGGAATTTCGCAGTTCGGCGCGACTTTCGAGCGTGCCGGTCTAATTCGGTACATGGCTAGCGGTCACACGCTACTCGAGAATCACGAGCGCAGCCCGCGCATCGTCACTGTTCTGAATAGAGCGGGACTCGATTGTCGAATACCGGCTGATATGACGACAGAAATTTGGCGCAAGCTCGTCTATAACTGCGTCGTAAACCCGATTACGACGATAATTGGAAGCGAAGTCGGCGGGATTGTCGACCCAGGGCTAAACCGCCTCAAACAACTGGTCATTGACGAATGCCTGGCCGTGGCGGCGGAGGAGGGCGTTTCCCTGCAGACCGACTTGATGGCAGAGATCAACGCCGCCTATGCCGGCTCGCATAACATCGTTTCGATGCGGCAGGATCTTTTGCACGGCCGCGTTACCGAAATCGATTATCTCAACGGCGCCGTGGCAACGCTTGGGCAAACGCATGGTTTGGATTGCCCGGTCAACGGCGCGCTTACGCGGATAATCAAAGGAATGGAAGCTACATCCCGCAATATCCGATCAGGAAAATTCACGCGAAACACCGGCGAAACTGCCCTGGCTAAGGCGCAGACTCCCGCTGCCGTACGTTGTACATCCAGAGAGTAGCTCGCGGGCTGCGCGCTTTAAGAATTCGAGACAAAAACAAATAACCACCGCCGGCGTGAGGGCGCCGGAAATCAATTCCAGCGAAAATCAATTCGCTAAAATTTAATCGTTTGTTGCGGAGTGGCCGCCAATTCGGTCGAGCTGGTACGCTGTGGTCGGGATTACGCCGAGCCTGTCACAGTTCTGTCGAACGGCCGAACCTGTGATTATAGCGACGCATCTCTTGCTCTTCACAACGGTTTGTTGTTTCGAGGTTGCGACGCTCTTGCTCGGAGCAGCAAAAGCCGACGCGCAAAACGCGACTGAAATCGCGACTGTTGCGCATCGCAGCGACCAACCGCACAAGCCACATGCCTTAGTTACAGTTGTCATATTGAAAGGTTGAGCCTTTTCGATGCCAAAGGCAAGCGAAAACGCCGCGTTACTCTTGACGCAAAAAGTGCTCGAGCCGAAGCCGATCGAGCCGCTCCCGCGCTTCAGCGCTTCGGCTGCCACCGGCGGTTGCCAGCTTTTCGTAAACAGCCGCTGCCGACTCCCATTTGGCGTCAGCTTCCAACAACTGGCCAGCATCGAATCCTGCCTTATAAAACCAAAAAAATTCACGGGGGCGATCGCCTCGAGTTGCTTCCTCTAGGATCGAATAAAAGCTAGCCAGCGCGCCGCCGCGGTCGGCTTTCTTTTCCAAACAAAGGCCTTTCTTGAAAAGCGCTTGATTCCGCCAATGGGGCGGCGCTTCCCGATCCGCCGCCAGTCGATCGTAAGCTTCAATCGCACGCTGATAGTTCTGTGCATCGTTCGCTGCCAGCTCAAAGAAAATGTCGCCCTTGCCGCAAATCGCCTCGCGCTTTTCCGCCGGACGCGCGGTTCCATTCAACACTTCATCATAAAGAACGAGAGCATCCTGTGGTTTACCCAACTTGCGCTCTATCACTGCCTGCTCGTTGCGGGCTGCCCATTTGAATTCGCCGTTGAGCTGCACCACGCGGCCGAACAGAACAAGCGCTCGATCGAGCGATTGTGCGGCCATGCTTGCCATCCCTGCCTCAGCCGCGAAAAAGAGCGCTCGTTCCGTCAACAGTCCTTTTGGAACCTGCTCGGTCAGCGTCTCAAACTGAGTTTCCGCATTAGCGAAATCTTCCTGCCGGAAATAAATCTCGCCCAATTTCATTCGAACCGAAGGTACCAGACCGGAATCCGCGTGTTTCTGAATAAACCGTTTTGCCAGCTCGAGAGCCTTTGCTTCGCCGCTTGGCGTTGTGTCCTCCAGCCAAATTGCCAGATAATCGGCGCGTTCCAGCGCGCTCGGAGTAATCTTTGCTTCCCCGGCTCGGATGAGATTCTTACGTGCTTCATCGATTCGCGGCGGCGTCGCATGAAAGGCCAGTTCGGCGAGTGCCACCCAACCATCAGCAGCTCGCTCGCTGTTCGGAAACTGGCGCAAGAACTTGTTTAAAGTCTCGGCGGCGCGAGGATCGCCCTTGGCCGCTTCCACTAAACCGGCTTCCAATTGCAAGTCGGCGCCCGATTTTTCGTCGCTTCCTTTTTTGGCAAACTCGGTCGCCGTCGCAATGAATCGAGCTTGATCTCCCTTTTGGAGCGCGCCCAGCGCCGCGTTGAACATTGCCACTGGCGCCAATTGCGAGTCCGAATTCGCAATCTGCTCGAAATCGGCCGTCGCGGCGTCGAACCGCCTCGCTTGATAGTTGATCTCGGCTCCGAGGAGCTTTAGCCGATCGAGCACAGCCAGTTCCGGTCTTAAACTTTGCGCTTCATCCAAAATCCCGAGCGCTTCGTCAAAATGGCGTTCCTCGAGTTGGAGTTGGGCAAACTCGATAAACGCTGGCACCAGGGCAGCGTTCTGCGGATGGCTTTTTCGCAACGCCGCGAACGATTCCAAAGCGCGATCGCGCCGGCTGATCCGCAGATCGAATCGAGCCAGATACCATTGGGCGAATGCGCGCCGCGGCTCGGCCGGATCCCTGGCCCATCGATCCAGCTCGGCTCGAGAAGGCTTGCGCTCAGCGCGATAGAGCTCATCCAGCTTCGCAAAAATCCGCGCAAGATCGACATCGGAGGGGCGATGTTCGATAAAATTCTCTAGCGCGTCGTCCCCGATCTCGGGCGTGTTTTGTTGTAAATGCGTATCTGCCAGCGCGAAAAGGACCGCCGTCAATGTTTCGTGAGTCGCGCCCTCCGGCTGTTTCAGAATCGATTCGAAATTTGCGAGGGCACGGTCCGGTCGTCGGAGCGCTAGCTCCAGGCGACCTCGGAGGAAATGGCGTTCCTTTTTTTCCGCGAGTGTTTTCGGTTGCGCTCTTTCCAACAAACGCCGCGCGTTGGCGGGGTCAGATTTATCGAGATAGATCTCTGCCGCGCGTAGTTGCGCTCGAACGTTCCAGTTCGGATCACGAAATAGCGTCAAGAGATTTTCAAGCGCGTCCTCTCGCCGGCCCATCGCCCGCAACATCTCCGCGGCGCCAAACAACGCTTCGCCATGCAAACTGGAGCTCTTGTCGGCGGCAACCTGCCGATAAAGCACCAACGCCTCGGGCTCACGATGCAAACCGGCCAGTAGTTGTGCGTGCCAAAAAGTTGCTGCCGGGCTTTGCCTCAGCCGCGGATCCTCCGCCAGGTTGAGCGCGTCAGCGGTTTGGTTTGCCGTCACCAGCGCCTCGAGAAGCCGTTCCGCGACCGCTCGCCAGTCCGACTCCGAAAGGCTTTGTTTCAGTAGGCTTTGCAGGCGGATGATGGCTACTTCCGGCACGCCCTCGCTAAGCGGTCCGGCTGCTTCGGCCAACTGAGTTGAAATCTCAGCGCGTCCGAACGCAGCCAGCGCAATCAGAGTCGCAGCGGTGAGATATCGTGCGCGTTTCATTTTTTCTGCAGCAACGGTCGCAGAAACTTGCCGGTATAACTGGCGGCAACATCGACAATTTCTTCAGGCAGGCCCGACGCCACCAGTTCGCCGCCGCGCTCGCCACCTTCCGGACCGAGATCGATAATCCAATCCGCGCACTTAATCATCTCGAGGTTATGCTCGATCACGATCAATGTATTGCCGGCGTCGCGCAGTTTCATCAGAACCTGCAACAATTTCTCGATGTCGGCGAAATGAAGTCCGGTAGTTGGCTCGTCCAAAATATAAACGGTGCGACCGGTTGCCTTTTTTGCCAGCTCAGTGGCGAGCTTTACTCGTTGCGCTTCACCACCGGAAAGCGTCGTGCCGGCCTGACCGAGCTGAAGGTAACCGAGCCCCACGTCCAGGAGCGCGTTGAGTTTGTCTGAAATGCTGGGCACGTTCCGGAAAAAGCGTGCCGCTTCATCAACCGTAAGATCGAGCACATCGGCGATATTTTTTCCCTTGTAAGTAATCTCGAGCGTTTCGCGATTGTAGCGCCGGCCATGGCAGACTTCGCACTGCACGTAGACGTCCGGCAGAAAATGCATCTCGATCTTGATCAAGCCGCCGCCTTCGCAATTCTCGCAGCGACCGCCTTTGACATTGAAGCTGAACCGGCCCGCGCCATATCCGCGCACCCGCGCGGCCGGAAGTTGCGCAAATAACTCTCGAATCGGCCCGAACGCACCGGTGTAAGTGACAGGGTTCGAGCGCGGTGTCCGGCCAATAGCGCTTTGATCGATCACGATCGCTTTGTCGATTTGCTCGACGCCGCGCAGCGCCCGATAAATGCCCGGCTTCTCTTTCGAATTGTAAAACCGCCGAAATAGAGCGCGCCGCAAAATATCGTCGACCAGGGTCGATTTGCCGCTGCCCGAAACGCCGGTCACGCACGTGAAACAGCCGAGAGGAAACGCGACCTCAATATTCTTCAAATTGTTTTCCGCGGCGCCTTTCACAACCAGCCAGCCTTCTTCGTTCTTGGCTAAACGGTTTCGGACAGACCGCGGCTTTGTTCGATGCTTCGGCACTGGAATTCGTAGTCGGCCGGACAAATAATCCGCAGTGAGCGAATTCTTTGCGCTCAAGATGTCCTCGAACTTTCCCTGGGCGACAATCTCGCCACCACGCGGGCCCGCACCCGGTCCAAGATCGACAATGTGGTCGGCCGCGCGGATCGTTTCTTCATCGTGCTCAACGACGATGACAGAATTGCCGAGGTTCCGCAGCCGGCGCAGTGTTCCGAGCAGTCGCGCGTTGTCGCGCTGATGCAAACCGATGCTTGGCTCATCCAAGACATAAAGGACGCCCGTTAAACCCGACCCGATTTGCGTTGCCAGCCGGATCCGTTGCGCTTCGCCGCCGCTAAGAGTGCCGCTTTCTCGATTCAGCGTCAGATAACCGAGACCAACCTCGACCATGAACTGCAGTCGTGACTGAATTTCGCGCACCACGTCGTTGACGATTTTCTTTTGCGCCGTAGTCAGCTCGAGATTGTCGATGTAACGCGCGGCCGCCTCGGTAGTTTGTTCGCTAAATTGGTGAATGTTCAGCTCGCGTCCTTGTCGATCCCTGGTCGTAACCGCCAGAATTTCCGGTTTCAATCGGGCGCCACCGCAAACTTTACATGGCACCCGTGTCATGAACGCGCGGATCCGGTTTCGCGTGAACTCGCTCTGGGTCTGGTCGTAAAGCCGCTGCATCTGCGGCACTAATCCTTCGAACGGCCGTTTCTTATCGCTGTTCCCGCTAAAATTCATTTCGATCGGTGTGCCATTAGTTCCAAAGTAGAGCGCGGTTTTGAATTCTTCGGACAAATCCGCGAATGGCGCGTCCTCGTTTACGTGGAAGTGTTTGACCAATGCGCCTTGAAGTTTCCCGTAATAGGCGCGCATCCGTTTGGTCCCGCGTCGCCATGGCGTGATCGCGCCTTCGGCAATACTGCGAGTTTGGTCGGAGATCATCAGGTCGGGATCAATCACCGGCTGCGTTCCCAGTCCATGGCAAGCCGGACACGCGCCAAGATGGCTGTTGAACGAAAAATGTTTCGGCGTCAGCTGGCCGAGCGTGAATCCAGTGTCGGCGTTCCCATAATCAGTCGAGTAACGGTACTCTTCCCACGATCGCGCATCATTGCGGTGTTCGCGTAGGACGACGATGCGGTTTCCGCCCCACTTCAGCGCGGTCTCCACCGAATCAGTGAGACGAACCCGGATTGCGTCGCGCACCACCAACCGGTCGACTACCGCTTCGATGGTGTGCTTCTCGCTTTTCTTCAATCGAATCGGCTCCTGGCGATCGAGTTCGATGAGTTCTCCATCCACGCGTACGCGGACAAAACCTTCGCGTTTCAGTCTCTCAATAACGTCGCGAAACTCTCCCACCTGATTCTGCACCAGCGGCGCGAGCACGATGATCTTGCTGCCGGGCTCATAACCGACGACCTGATCGACAATTTGCTGCGGCGTTTGTCGATGGACTGGTTTGCCGGTTGCGGGATCATGCGGTTGGCCAATCGCCGAAAAAAGAACGCGCAGATAATCGTATATCTCGGTCGTGGTGGCGATAGTCGATCTCGGATTCGCGCCGGCACTGCGCTGCTCGATCGCGATGGCCGGCGAAAGGCCTTCGATAAAATCGACATCCGGCTTTTCCATCTGATCGAGGAATTGCCGGGCATAAGCGGACAAGCTTTCCACATAGCGGCGCTGGCCCTCAGCGTAGAGGGTATCGAAGGCCAGCGACGACTTGCCCGACCCGCTCAAACCGGTGATGACCACGAGCTTCTCCCGCGGAATTTCTACATGGAGATTCTTCAAATTGTGCTGGCGGGCACCACTGATGCTGATAACTTGCGCAGGCATTTTGCCGAAAAGTCTCGAACCTATCAGTCAAGCACAGCCACGCGTTTTCTCCAGCGAAAATCCCGAGTTATGAACGAACCAAGTCACACCGTTTCCCCTGAAGAGCTGGCCCAGTTGCAAAAGAAATTCAGCGAGATCAAGCATTCAATTAACAATGCGCTCGCAGTCATGATGGCGCTCTCGGAAATGTCGCAGCGCCGCCCCGATTACGCCGAAAAACTGGCCACTACGGTATTGAGCAAGGCGCCGCAGATCGTTTCCGGTTTGCAAGAGTTCACGCAGATCCTGAACGAAAAGGCGGGCGTGAAATCCGCGGTCGCGGGCGAACCGGAGTAGCTCCGGAGTCGCAAACCCTCGCGCGCATGGACGCGGTGTCGAGCAAGCGAATTCTCGTTGTCGAAGACGAAAAGGATGTTGTCGATCTTTTGAGTCTGAATTTGCGCAAAGCCGGCGGCTTTGTTGTTTCGAGCGCTTGCGATGGCGCGACTGGTCTCACCAAAGCGCGCGATGAAAAGCCGGACTTCATCATTCTGGACTTGATGCTGCCGAAAATGTCGGGGCTTGAGGTTTGCAAGATTTTGAAGACCGATGCGGCGACGCGGCAGATTCCGGTGTTGATGTTGACCGCCAAAGCCGAAGAGATTGATCGAATCGTCGGTTTGGAACTTGGAGCGGACGATTATGTGGTGAAGCCGTTCAGTCCGCGCGAAGTCATTTTGCGAATCAAAGCCATTCTCCGACGCGGCGACGGGAAGGAAACCGAAGAGCGGCTCACTGCCGGCGCCATCACCATCGACCCGGCGCGGCATCAGGTTTCGGTTAACGGCAAGGCCGTCAGCTTGACCAGCCTCGAATTCAAACTTTTGCGAACACTGATGCAAAGGCGCGGCCGGGTTCAGGAACGCGACCGGTTGCTGAACGAAGTGTGGGGTTACGAAAGCGTGATCGACACCCGGACGGTCGATACCCACGTTCGCCGGCTCCGGGAAAAACTCGGCAAGGCGGGAGACATTGTCGAAACGGTGCGCGGTTTTGGTTATCGTCTGCGCGAAAAGTGATGTTTTGGATTCTTTTCTTCGCGGTCGTTGCAGCGACAATCGCGATTGCTTATTTCGTCCGCCGCAGATGGATCGCGCCGTGGCACGAAATGGAGCAACTGGTAAAACAAGTTGGACGCGGCGAGCAGCCGCGCACGTTTTTGATCGATGGCAGCAGCGAAGCGCGGCGGGTAGGTGTCGCTCTGGAAGAGATTCTCACGCGCCAACGAAAATTGGATCAACAGATCGGCGAGCGCCAATCTGGTCAGAAAGCAATTTTGTCGGCGCTGCAGGACGGATTGCTGGTGGTCGATGCTCAAAACCGGCTGGCGTTGGTCAATCCAGCATTCTGCGATTTGTTTGCAACTGATGAGAATTCGCTGGGCTCGCCGCTTCTGGAAACCGTGCGGGATCCTGCGGTTCAACGAATCGTTGAGGAAACATTGCAACAACGAAAACCAGGGCAAGGCGAGCTCATGATTGGCCGACGCGACTTTGAAATGACGTCCGTGCCGATGGGAGCCGACAATGGCGCCGCAGGCGCGGTGGTTTTGTTTCACGACATCACGGCCTTGAAACGCGCCGATGAGATTCGGCGGGACTTCGTTGCCAATGTTTCGCACGAGCTCCGGACGCCGTTGTCGATCTTGCGCGGTTACATCGAAACCATGCTCGACGATCCAAAAATGCCGCGCGGCGAAACCGCTCGCATTCTCGAAGTGATGGATCAGCACTCGAAGCGGCTTGGGCTGCTGGCGAACGATCTGCTCACTCTCGCTCAATTGGAATCCGGCAGCGCGAGCCTTCAATTGGGCGAGATAGACCTGCTGCGCCTCCTTTCCGATCTGATCCGCGATTGGAAAAAGAAATTCGCGGCCAAAGGTTTGGAAGCAGTTGTGGACGTATCCGACGACTGTTCAATCATTCGCGCTGACGAAGAACGGCTGCGCGAAATTTTCGACAACCTGCTGGACAACGCGGTGAAATACTCTGGCAAAGGCGACAAAATCCATCTTGGGGCCCAACGCCGCGATGGTGAAATCGCCTTGAGTGTAAGCGACACCGGCATCGGCATCGGCCAGGAGGATTTGCCGCGGATCTTTGAGAGATTTTATCGTGCTGACAAGGCGCGAAGTCGCCAGCTCGGCGGCACTGGGCTCGGGTTATCGATTGTAAAACATATCGCCCAGCTTCACGGCGGGCGAGTAGAAGCCGAAAGCGGGCCCGGAAAAGGGACAACAATTCGCGTCATTCTCCCGACCGCCAATCCGGCTCGGACTGTCACAGAATCGTAACATTTAAGCGGTTGCTGGTTCGGTTGGCGATTTGCATCCTCATAATGTGGATAGCGTCGCCCCGTCATTATCGATTCTGCCGGAGAGAAGTGTTTCCCGGCGCCGCCGATTAACAACGGAAGCGGCGATTAAGACCTTTTTCAGCAGTAACGCCCTCGTCGCCATCGTTGTTTTGGCGCTAATCACGATTTTTCTTTTCCGAGAAGGCTTCGGATTTTTCGGTCAAAACCTGGCCAACCTGCGGCTTTATCGCCGGGCCGGCCTGGAATACGTCGACATCATCCGTGCTCAAGCCGCCCAACACGCCGCGCTTTCCCGGCAGTTGGGAGACATCCGGTTGCAGGAAATGCGCGCCCAACCCGAGAGCCCGAGGCTGGCCGCGTTCGACCAATTTGCCGCCGCGTTCAGTGATGCCGGCGAATTTCTGAATGCGCTGGTTTCCGACGCGAACGATCAAGCCGTGGCTTTGCGCGAAGCGTTGATCGCCGCCGGCGTTCCGGCCGCGGTTTCTTCGGCCGAAGAATCGGCGCCGAAATCTGCACCGGTCGATCCGCAACAAGCGATGAGCGCGCTTCGTTCGGCCAATGAGAAGTTTCCGAAAATCACTGAGACGATGAAGGCGAAGATCGACAACTTGCTGGCAGCGCCGTCGGAGCTTGCCAGCGGCAAAGCGCGGCAATCGTTTGCCCGCTGGCAAAAGACGACTCGTGATTATCTCAATCAACTCCCGATTGCCGGGGAACAACTTCGCGGCTGGGATCCGACCAAGCCAGTCCCCGCTTATCGCGCGATCACGTCGTTCCTTTTCGGTATGAACTGGATCACCGCCAGTTTTTGGCAGGATTGGTATGGAATCATTCCGTTACTGGTGGGTTCGATCATGGTTTCGCTTGTCGCACTGCTCCTTGCGGTACCGCTCGGAGTATGTTCGGCGATTTATGTCAGCGAGGTCGCCCACCGCAGCGAAAAGAGTCTCATCAAGCCGTACATCGAATTCATTTCCGCGATTCCGTCCGTCGTTCTCGGCTTTTTTGGAATCGCTGTTGTAGGCCAGGCGATCCGGGCGCTGTCGCAAATGTCCTTCATGAAGTGGGTGCCATTTTTCCCGATCAGCGAACGGCTCAACGTTTTTACTGCCGGTTGCTTGCTCGCGCTCATGGCCGTGCCGACAATTTTCACCCTGGCGGAAGACGCGCTTCGCAATGTTCCGCGCGGATTCAAGGAAGCTTCCTACGCACTCGGTGCGAATCGTCTTCAGACGATCGTCCGCGTGCTGGTGCCGGCGTCGCTTTCCGGAATCATCTCGGCAGTGTTGCTCGGTCTTGGCCGCGTCATCGGCGAGACGATGGTGGTTTTGCTCTGTGCTGGAAACCGAATTGCGATTCCCGATTTCACCCAGGGCGTAGGGGCGTTGTTCCAACCGGTGCACACCATGACTGGAATTATTGCCCAAGAAATGGGCGAAGTAGTGCGTGGCAGCATTCATTATCGCGCGCTCTTCATGGTTGGCCTTGTTCTTTTCACGCTGACTCTCGGCATCAACTATTTAGCGCAACGATTGGTCGCGCGTTACCGGATGAGCATTGGATAAATGATCGCTGCACCTACCAAACGAGGCCGTTTTTTCGAGCGCATCGTCTTCTGGATGTTCCGGCTCGGGACCTATTTCGTCTTGCTCTGCGCGACCTACATCTTTTTGGACATCGGAATCAAGGGTGGCCGCACTGTTTTCACCAAGGCGGCGCCGTTTGTTAACCTGAAATTTTTAACCGAACCGCCGCAAACGCTTTACGTCTTCGACTATCAAGGGAAGAAAATGGAGCTAAGCGACCGCGAGTTCCGCGCCTGGAAGACGACGCACAAGGAGGATGTCGATGCAACAAGCGTCGCCTACTCGGCCGGCGGAATCTGGCCGTGCATTGTCGGAACAGCGCTACTCGTAATTGGCTCGATGACGGTGGCGTTGTTCATCGGGATTAGCGCGGCAATTTATTTGAGCGAGTACAGCCGCGACACGCGGTTCATCCGCTTCATTCGGATAGCGATTCTGAATTTGGCCGGCGTCCCCTCGATTGTTTTCGGCCTGTTCGGCTTCGGGCTGTTTGTAATTTTCTTTGGCTGGAATGTTTCGCTTCTTTCCGGCTGGTTCACACTTGGTTTGATGGTGCTGCCCGCGATCATCACCGCCAGCGAGGAATCATTGCGGGCCGTGCCCCAGGGGTTGCGGGAAGGATCGCTCGCGCTCGGCGCTACCAAATGGCAAACCATCCGCAAAAATGTTTTGCCCTACGCACTGCCCGGAATTCTCACCTCATCCATTCTCGGCATCGCGCGCGTGGCAGGCGAAACCGCGCCGATCATGTTCACGGCCGCTTACGCGATGCGTGATGAAATGCCATGGCAGGTTAGCCATTGGACGAATTTCTTTTTCCAAGGCGTCATGGCGTTGCCTTACCACATCTACGTCGTCAGCTCGAAGATCCCGCAGAACGAATACACCGAGCGTGTCCAATACGGCACTGCGTTCGTCTTCCTCGTGGTCGTCATGCTCATCGCTTTGACTTCCATCTTGCTCAGAGAAAAACAACGGAGACGCTTATCATGGTAAGCTTGATCGAAATGCCTCAAACCCTGCCTCAACAACTCCCGCGTCAAAATGATCGGCCGGCTGACGAGACCGATGAGGCCACCATTATGATCGACGTTCGTGATGTCGATTTCGCCTACGGGAGCAATCAGGTCCTCTACAACGTCAGCTTGGATATTCCGGCACAGGCAGTGACCGCGTTCATTGGACCATCGGGCTGTGGCAAGACGACGCTTCTTCGCTGCATCAACCGCATGAACGATCTCATCGAAAACGCGCGCATCACTCGCGGCACGATTCATCTCGGTGGCATCGACATCAACGCAGCCCAAGTGGACGTTGTCGATCTTCGCCGGCGCGTGGGAATGGTTTTTCAAAAGTCGAACCCGTTTCCGAAGTCTATTTACGAAAATATTTCCTACGGTCTGCGGATCGCCGGGGTGAAAAAGAAATCGCGCATCGATGAGGCGGTTGAGAAGAGTTTACGCGGCGCCGCGCTTTGGGACGAAGTGAAGGATCGGCTGGACACGAACGCGCTCGGATTATCGGGAGGCCAGCAACAACGGCTTTGTATCGCGCGCGCAATTGCGGTTGGGCCGGATATCATCCTGATGGATGAGCCGTGCTCGGCGCTGGATCCAATCGCGACAGCGAAGATCGAGGAGTTGATTCAGGAACTGAAAACGCAATACACGATCGTAATCGTGACCCATAACATGCAACAGGCCGGACGCGTTTCCGATTTCACCGGCTTTTTTTATCTGGGACGTTTGATCGAGTTCGGGGCGACGACGAAAATTTTCACCAACCCAGCCGAAAAACGGACCGAAGATTACATCACCGGCCGATTCGGTTAAGCGGATGAGATGAAGATTAACAAGAGAGAGAGTTTAAGATGACGCCCCCGAAACACATTCTGGGCACATTTGATGAAGCGCTTAGCTCGTTGCGCAACAACGTGCTGATGATGGCCGGCCTCGCCGAGCGCACCCTGGATCGCGCAGTCAAAGGTTTGCTCCAGCGCGATGACAGCCTCTGCGTGACGGCAATCGCGGACGATGAGGAGATCGATCAGCTTGAAAAACAAATCGACAAGGACGGCGTGGACGTGCTCCTGCGATTTCAGCCCGTTGCCTCTGATTTGCGCCGCGTCGTCGCGTCGATGAAACTCTCGACCAACATCGAGCGAATCGCCGATCAGGCGACGAACATCGCCCGGCGTGCGCGCAAGCTAAATAAACATCCCGCGCTACCGGAGGTGGACATGATCGTGCCGATTCAAGCCCACGCGATGGCAATGTTCAAAGACGCTATCGACGCTTTTGCCCGCGAAGATGTCGATCTTGGGCGCGCCGTCGTCGCCCGGGACAAGGAGCTTGATTACATGAACAAAATGGCGAACCGGAAGCTGACCGACCGAATGGCGCAGGACCCGAAGGCATTGCGCGGCTACCTGAATTTAATTTTCATTTCGCGTTGTCTCGAACGCGTCGGCGATCATGCCACCAATATCGCCGAGGATGCCGTTTATGCGGCTGCGGCCGAGGACATTCGACACCAAACAGCCACCGCCACGACCTGATAGGTCGCGCGTTGCCATGCGCCGCGGATTGTCGATCTTATAGACATGGCACAGGCGCAATCGAAGGCGGAAACGGAAACGAGCGCCACAATTGTGCCGATGGCGAACAAACAATCGATCCGCGAGCGCTTTGGCGATCCGAAAAATTTCATCAATCGCGAGCTGAGCTGGCTCGAATTCAATCGCCGTGTCCTCGAGGAGGCCCAGGACCCGAATCAGCCGTTAATCGAGCGGGTAAAATTCCTTTGCATCTTCAGCTCGAACCTTGACGAGTTTTTTGAAATCCGCGTCGCCGGAATTAAACAACAGATCGAAAGCGAAACCAGCGACGTTGGCCCGGATGGATTGAGCCCCACCGAGACCTTCAATCAAATTCACCGGCTGGCCCACGAGTTGGTCGCCGCCGAGTACGAGCTTTGGAACAAAGAACTGCTTCCCGCGTTAACCAAGAATGGAATCCGAATCCGCGACGTCACCCAACTGAATGCAAGACGTGCGACATGGGCTCGCAAATATTTTCAGGAAGAAGTTTTTCCGATGCTCACGCCGCTGGCCGTGGATGCGAGCCACCCGTTTCCGGAGTTGCTGAACAAAAGTCATAACTTGCTCGTGCGCGCTAAAACGAAGCGACGCGGCGAACCTCTGTTGGCGATTGTTCAGGTCCCGCGGGTGATTCCGCGTCTGATTTTGATGCCACGCGTCCAGGGCGAGGATGAGCCGTGGGATTACGTTTATCTCGCGTCGCTGATCAAACAGCACATCGCCGAATTATTTCCTGATTTAATTCTCGACGGAGTGCACGCGTTTCGCGTCACGCGTAACAGCGATCTCTATATCGACGAAGAAGAAGCGGAGAATCTATTGCGAACGATCGAGCAGGAACTGCGACGTTCCAGCAAGGGCGACGCAGTTCGTTTGGAAGTGGAAGCGGATTGTCCCAAGGATTTCACTGAACTGCTGCTTGAATTCTTCGACCTGACCGATGCCGACGTTTACAAGCTCGACGGCCCGCTCTCGATGACCCATCTCACACCGCTGCTGACAAACGATGCGTTTGCGAATTTGAAGGACCGGCCATTTCAACCGGGACGCGATCCGGCGTTGCCGCCGCACGCGGACATGTTCGAAGTAATGCGGCGCCAGGACGTGCTGTTGCATCATCCCTACGACAGCTTCGAGCCGATTGTCGATCTTATGGAGGAAGCCGTGCGCGATCCACAGGTGCTGGCGATCAAGATCACGCTCTATCGAACGAGCGGCGATTCACCGATTGTCGAAGCGTTGATCGATGCGGCCAACGCCGGCAAACAGGTCACAGCGATCGTGGAATTGCGCGCGCGCTTCGATGAAGCGGCTAACATTCAATGGGCTCGCCGGCTCGAGGAAGCGGGCGCCCACGTCATTTACGGCGTAGTCGGATTAAAAACGCATTGCAAAGCGATGCTCATTGTCCGACGCGACACCGATCAGCTCCGGCGTTACGTCCATCTCGGAACCGGCAACTATCACCAGCGGACCGCGCGTATTTACACCGATTTCGGTTTGCTCACGACGAATCCGGAGCTGACCGAAGAAGTCGCAACCGTTTTCAACACCCTGACCGGGCTGGCTGGTTATCCGGGTCTGAAAAAACTGATGGTCGCCCCGTTCGACATGAAGCAACGCTTGATCGCGAAGATCGAGCGCGAACGCGATAACGCGCGCGCAGGAAAGCCGGCGCGCATCATGGCGAAGCTGAATTCCCTCGTTGACCAGGAGATCATTGAAAAGCTTTACGAAGCGTCGGGCGCGGAAGTGACCATCGACTTGATCATCCGCGGGATTTGCTGTTTGCGGCCAAAAGTTCCCGGGCTCAGCGATTACATTCGCGTCATCAGCATTGTTGGCCGCTTCCTCGAGCACAGCCGGATTTATTATTTCGAAAACGGCGGCCAGCCCGAAGTTTACCTTTCCAGTGCCGATTGGATGCCGCGAAATTTTATCCGGCGTGTCGAGGTCGCTTTTCCGATCGAAACGCCGCCGCTCCGCGACAACATCATCAACGAAGTTCTGCCGCGATTCTTGAACGACCGGGTCAAGGCGCGGGAATTACAGCCGGATGGAAGTTATCGTCGCTTGAAACCCGAAGGACCGGAGGAACGCGCCCAGGCGCAATGGCACTTCCGCGAAGTTTCCCGAGAGCGGACAAAGAAACAGGGCCGTAAAAAGCCACCTCCTGCGGACAAGTTGATCCCGATAACGGTGGCGCCTCCGCAACCAAAACAATGAAGAAAAAGATCCTGGTCATCGACGTTGGCGGCACGCACGTGAAACTAATGATTTCTCGTGAGAAAAAGCGGAAATTTAAATCCGGGCCGAAGATGACGCCGCGCGAGATGGTCGGGCAAATCAAGGCGAAGCTAAAGAAATGGAAGTATGACGCGATCGCGATTGGATTCCCGGCGCCGGTGCGCGACGGCCGGATTTTGAGCGAGCCGAAACATCTGGGCAGGGGTTGGGTCCGATTCAATTTCGAAAAGGCGCTGGGAAAACCGGTTCGAATCATTAACGACGCGGCGCTCCAGGCGCTCGGCAGTTACCGCGGCGGACGGATGTTGTTTCTCGGGTTGGGTACCGGCCTCGGTTCAACCCTCGTCTTGCGGGATATGGTTTTGCCGCTCGAGTTGGGCGATTTGCCCTACCGTGATCGCCGGATCATCGAAGATTTTCTCGGCAAACCGGGAATAACCGAATTGGGCCACAAAGAATGGGAACGCGAAGTCATGTTCGCGGTTGGCCAGCTCAAAAAATCGCTCATCGCCGATTATTTGGTGCTCGGCGGAGGCAACGCCAAGGAATTAAGCGAACGCCCGGTCGGGGCGGAACTCGGGCACAATCGCAACGCGTTTTTGGGCGGGGTTCGTCTTTGGCAAACTGATCCGCGCAGTCGGCGCCCGAAATGGCGAATTCTTTAAAGGGCTAGGGTTACATGGAGCTTTATTTTCTCAGACACGGCGAAGCCGATTGGCCGAACTGGAAAAAACCGGACGACGAACGGCCGTTGACCAAGCGCGGCAAGAAGGAAATGCGTGAAGTGGCGACGTTCTTGAAACGACTCAAAGCGCGACCGGAAGTGATCGTAACCAGCCCGCTGCCGCGCGCAGCGCAAACCGCGGAGATTGCGGCCGAGCGTTTAAAAGTAAAGTGCCGCGAAGATAAATTACTTGCGCCGGGCTTTGGCCGGACCGAGCTCGAGCGATTGCTGAAGAAATATCCCGCTGAAAATTTGATGATCGTCGGTCACGAACCGGATTTCACCGAAACAATTTCGGAATTAACCGGAGCCTCGCTAAAACTTCCCAAGGCGGGTGTTGCGCTGATGGAATTGAATCGCTCCTGGCGCAACGGCAGACTGCTTTGGCTCATCCCGCCAAAAATCGCCACTCGATAAACGGTCAGACAAGAAGCTCGCTCGGGATCGATGGGGAGACGTCGTTCTCCCAATCTTTCAGCCAGGCGGCGAGGCGTTCGCCAAAATCGCGCGGGCGCTCGGCAAAAAAATGTTCGGCCAGCTCGGAAGCCCCACGTTGCAGATCGCCTTGACTGACTTCGATAACTGCAAGGAGCTTGTGTCCCTCACGTTCCCATTCCGATTTTTGATCTTTCCGTCGAAGGCGATCTCCTAAAAAACTCAGATCGTGCGCGCGGCCGAGTAGATTGCCCAAAGCGCGCAGATCGTCGCTCAGATTTTTGAGCACGACAGGATTGATTGGGCGCAGAATGCGCAGTTCGTACCAAAGTCGTTTCGCGCGGGTGCGGAACCGATGGAAATTCTCGACGCTGGGCGCCGATTCGGCACGGGCGAGTGCTTTTCTTGCGTTCTTGTAAGTCCTCTGGACAGCGCCGCGGAGTTGTCTGCAACTAAAATCATCCAACGGCCAGCAATCGACGTTCGCGTGCGCGCGCTCCAGCATCGGTACCGCCTGGATTTGCCATTCCGCAAACGCAGCCATGAAATTTTCCAACTCCATCATCAACATTCCTTCCAGCTTTGGGAAAGCCCCGCTGTGACCTCGCCGCTGGGTGATTCCTTGGAGTTCCCTCACCGTTTGCAAACGCACTTCAGCATCTCGAATCTCGGAAGTCAGCCGGCCGACATCGCGCAGGCAATGATCTTGTTCCCGGAAAAGTCCGGCTCCAATTTCCTTTCGCACCAGCCTGACCGCGGCCCGCGCTTTCTTCAAATGTTTGCGCATCTGGTGGACCGGCGTGTCGCTGGTTTTCTTTTCTCCACTTGCGATTTCAATTGCGGCCTCGATTTGCTTGCGGCAAATCCGGCGCAGACCGTCGCCAAGCTTTTCTCCGTTTCGCAGTTGATAGCTCATTGTCGATCCTACTCCCGGGCCAGCCTCACGTTGCTGTAACGTTTCTCGCCGGTGATTTCGCGTCCGAACCACCGCGGCGGTTTGAATTTCAGACGGCTCGAGTGGTTCGGAAATTCAACTTCCGCCACCATCAAACCATGATTGCGACCATGATAAATGTCGACTTCGATCTTGAGTTTCTTCCACGGAATCTCGTAGCGCGTTTTGCTTAATCGCCGTCCCTTGGTGGCTGGCCAGAGTGTAGCGAATTGCTTTCCGCTTAATCTGATCTCGCGCTCTTCCCGGCTAGGGCCGCGCCCGCGGCTGACTTTAAACGTGAGCGACATCGCCTTTCCTTTCTTTCGCAAACGAACATGACGGCCGCGTGCTTCGTTAACCAAATAACCCTGACGCAGGGGATGGTGTCGAGAACGCAGAATCTGGACGGGCAGGCGCTTGATTAAAAACTTGCGCTCAATCTCGCGGCCCTTTTTGTGTTTCATTCGAATGCTGACAAACTTGATCGAGTGAAACGGATTTTGCCCGGCGTTGCAATAACGGCGGTATTTTTGTTCGGCGGTTGCAGTCTTTTTAGAGAACCGGAAGAAGTACGCCAACAATCCGGCCGGATGACTTACCGCGTCCCGGGCGGGAGCCTGGCCGAAATGCCGTCGCCCACACCGGAACCGCAAAAGATTCCGGGCGAATCCCGGCGCATTCCCACCGGCGAGAATTAGATCGGAACGCTGGCCAGGAATTCATGAATCGCGCCTGCCGCCGTCGCAATCGGCCACACCGAAACCGCGAGCAGCAGCGCGAAGATCAGCGCCTCGATCGCAAATTCCAAATGACTTTCCCTTGCGAAGAAATCGCGAGCAATTCGACGGATCGATCGCCGGTCTGTCGATGTTCTGTTTCTCTGACCCTTAACGATTGTTCGTTGAATCCTGATTACGCGCATGAGTGAGACTAACCGCGGCATCTGGGCGGTCAGGTTACGAATTGTCAAAAGCCGGTGACGTTTGAGTAACGCGCTACGCCGGCAACGCGCAATACTCCTCGCAGAATTCCTGAATTCGATCGTCAATCTCGTCCAAGACTTCGCGGGTTTGCGTTAATTTTTCTTCGTGGGAGCCACTGAATTTGGAAGGGTCGTGAAACGACCAGTGCAGGCGCGTAGTCACACCGGGAAAAATCGGGCAGTTCTTGGCTTCCGATTCGTCGCAAACCGTAATCACGTAGGCGAATAGCTCCCCTGCTTTGAAAACGTCGAACACTGCTCGGGTTTTGTTCCGTGAGATGTCGATTCCGACTTCACGCAGTACGTCGATCGCCAGCGGATTGAGTTTTCCCGGCTCGAGCCCGGCGCTTTCCGCTTCGAAAAAATCACCGCATCGTTTGTTTAGCAACGCTGCCGCCATTTGGCTGCGCGCGCTGTTGTGCACGCAAATGAATAAGACCTTCTTCTTCATGCAAGAACCCTAGTCTGAGCGCGCAAAAAGATCAGGTTCGTCGTGCTGTTGAACGAAGCTGTCTATCCCGCGCTGGGTAATGGTCACGTGCATGCCGATGTGCGCGAGATCATAGAGCGCAATCACGTCTCGTGATCGCATCCGGATGCAACCGAAACTCGCCGGCCGCCCCAGCAAGCGCTCTTCCGGCGTGCCGTGAATATAAATACAGCGATCCCGCGCGTCGCGGTTTTGCTGCTCCATACCGCGGAGCCAGATCACTCGCGAGACGATCGCGTCGCGTCCAGGCGCGTTGGGGTTAAGGATCTCGCCGGTCGGCACGCGATTTTTGATCACTGCGCCGGCCGGTAGACGATCGCCGAATTTCGCCGAAACGAACAAAACACCCAGTGGCGTGCGATAACTTCCGTTGCCATCACCCAGGCCGAACTTCGAAGTTGAGATCGGATATTTTGAAATCAGTTTGCCGTGATCGATCAGCGCGAGTTGTTGGTCCGAAACGCTGACAATCATTTCGGTCGCGACCGAAAGAGCCGAAGACAGTTGGCTAGTCGCGAACAAGATCGACAATGCAACGAGCGATCTCATACCGGAACGGCCTCAGCCGCAATTTTCTCGACGCGCTGTAGGGGAAACGCCGGATAAGTCACCAGCTCGATCGCGCCATCTTGCTGCTCGACCATGGCAGTGCAGCTTTCGACCCAGTCGCCGCAGTTGTAATAAGTCGCGCCGGTGAGTTGATGGATGGCCGCGTTGTGAATGTGCCCGCACAGAACGGCATCCACCCGAAACTGCTGGGCGTAACGGACGATCGCCTTCTCGAATTCGCCGATAAAGTTGACTGCGTCCTTCACCCGTTTCTTCGCGTAGGCGCTGAGCGACCAGTAACCGAGGCCGGATCGACGGCGGAAAAAATTGATCGTCGGATTAAGCGAAAGGAGAAACTGGTAACCGACGTCGCCGAGATAGGCGAGCCACTTCGCGTTTTGTACCACGGTGTCGAGCTCGTGTCCGTGGATGATTAACACGCGACGGCCATCCGCCGTCACGTGAATCGCGCGTTCCTGAATAGAAATGTTCCCGTAAGAACCCGCGAAGGTCGAAACGAATTCGTCGTGATTGCCGGGAATGTAAACCACCGGCACGCCTTTGCGCGCTTTGCGCAGAATTTTTTGGATCACGTCGTTGTGCGTTTGCGGCCAATAGCGCCCGCGCCGCAACGACCAGATGTCGATCAAATCACCGACGACATAGAGTCTCTCGCACTCGTAATCGCGCAGGAACCGCAACAGTGCCTCGGCGTTGCTCGTTCGCGTCCCGAGATGAACATCGGAAATCCAGGCCGCGCGCACACGTCGCATCGGTTCGCCAAGCCTCGGCGGCGTTTCAAATGAAAATCGCGGTTGAGTTAAGATCGACATCTTGATGAATGAAAGCCCGCCGGAGCGCAATCCCGGCGGGCTTTCACTGACCTAACCAGTGTTCGCTTATTTGATTGGAACAAATCCAACTTGCTCGACAATTTTTTGTCCGGCATCGCTGATCGTAAAATCGACGAATTGCTTCGCCACTCCGCTCGGCTCGCCGTTGGTGTAGTAAAAAGTAGGACGCGCGTAGGGATACTTTTTGCCGAGTACGCTTTCCTTCGACGGCACCGCACCATCGATCGCGACAACTTTGATGCCGCTTGCCTTCGTGTACGCGAGTCCGACGTATCCAGCTCCGTTCGGATTCTTGGCCACTTCCGAGGCAATTTGTTCGTTGCCCGCCATTTTTTGCGAGTCCGGCGCATAGTCCCGCTTCTTCATCGCTAGCTCTTTGAATTCGGAATACGTGCCCGAGGACGTGTTGCGCGTGTAAACGGAAATTTTTCCGCCCGATCCCCCAAGCGCGCTCCAGTCACTCACATCGCCGGTGAAAATCTGCTCGACTTGTTTTTTGGTGAGCGACTTCACCGGGTTCGCCGAGTTCACAATCACGGCGATGCCGTCGTAAGCCACGGTGGTTTCCTTGAAGTTCACACTCTTGGCTTTTGCGGCCGCGACTTCTTCCGGTTTCGTCGGCCGGCTAGCCATCCCGATTTGCGCAGTGCCGTCTATGATTGCAGCGATGCCGGTTGTCGATCCTTCGGCCGCAATATTGAAAGCCGTGTCCGGATGTTGCGCCTTGAACTCTTCGGCAAGCTGCGGAACGAGCTTCGCGCCGAGAGTGTCGGAGCCTTTGATGACGAGCGTCTCCGCCTGCCCGCCAATCGCGGCGGCGGTCAGAGTAATCAGGGTGTGGAAAAGTTTTTTCATCATGTTTGGGATGGCAGGCTACTTGATCGGGACAAAACCAACCTGGGCGACGATTTTTTGGCCGGCCGAGCCGGTCGTGTAATCGAGGAATTGCTTCGCGAGACCGGCTGGTTCGCCGTTCGTGTAGTAAAACGTCGGCCGCCAATACGGATAAGAATGGTCTTGCACCGATTTCACTGACGGCGTGGCGCCATCAATCGAAACAACTCTCACGCCGGAGGCCTTGGTATAAGCCATGCCAACATAACCGACGCCGTTCTTATTCTTGCCAACTTCAGCTGCGATCTGCTCGTTGCCGGCCATTTTCTGCGAGGTTTTGCCGTAGTCGCGCTTCTTCATCGCCAACTCTTTGAACTCCGAGTAAGTGCCGGAGGAAGTGTTACGCGTGTAGATAGAAATAGTCCCGCCAGATCCACCGACCGCGCTCCAATCCGCCACGTCACCGGTGAAGACTTGCTCCACTTGTTTCTTAGTCAGCGACTTCACAGGATTCCCCGAGTTCACGATCACCGCGATGCCGTCATAAGCGACAATCGTTGGTTTCATATTTCTGCCTTTGGCGGCGGCGGCTCCGACTTCGGAAGATTTTGCGCGCCGGCTGGCCATTCCGATTTCGGCCGTGCCGTCAATGATCGCGGCGATACCGGTGGTCGAACCTTCGGCAGCGATGTCGAAGGTCGTGCCGGGATGTTCGGCTTTGAAATGTTCCGCCAACTGTGGAACGAGTTTGGCGCCGAGAGTGTCGGAGCCTTTGATGACAAGGCGATCGGCTTTGGCTTCAGCCAGGCCGAACACGACTGCCAGAGCGAGAATCAGAGGAGTTAGTTTCATATTGATTGGTGATTGTCGATGTTAGGGTTGTCGATCTTGGTTTCAGAACTTGATGTTCAGGTCCGCGACGAACCATTGATACTGGTCGAGCGGATTGATTCCGATGGCGATCGGCGTCCCGCCCGTTCCCAAATTGTCATTGATGCGCCACGCATAGTTCCACGTGACGCTGAAGATCACTGCGTCGCTCAACGCGTAACCAGCCTTGACCGCGACGCCATGCATGTTCTGCCGGCCGTCAAAAATATCGTCGTCAACCAGATTGGGATCGAGCGCGTACTGTTCAGTATGTTGATACCAGACGTCGACCTGCCAATCGTGTTTCTGTTTTAACTGACCGACGCCGAGGCCCGCCTGATAAGCGTAACGTTCGTCGCCGAATCCGGGATGTCCCGCCGCCCGCGCGCGATCGTCGCCATCGAGATTAACCGCGAAATCACCGAAAGCGTGCATCGGCAATTCGCCGATCTTCCAACCGATCTCCCACGGCAAATCGAAGATGAGAAGGCTATTGATGCCGGTTTGGTTCTGCGCGAGCGAAACCGCGTTCGTCACGTTCGGATCGCCGCCCTGATAGTGAATGTTAAACGAATCGCCGTTGCCAGTATAATTGTAGATCGTCGGCGCGATTTGCAGGAAGATGTTGTTGGGGAATGTGAGTTTTCCGCCGACCTGCCACGCAAGCAGGAACGCATCGGTGTTTGGAATCAACTGGTTTCCCCGCACTCTCCCGACTTGTCCGGTCGTAGTTGCGCGCGGTCCAAGCGGATTCTCCGGATTTGAATCGTCGTAAACGAATTGCCCGAAATTGACGAAGAGATCGAGTTTCAACTTGAACGACTCACTTGCCGACGGCGCAACGAAACCTTTGCCGCTTTCTTTACTGTAGGCTTCGGTCGACGCGGTCGAGCCGCCACCGAATTCGAAATTAAATGTGTGTTTCCATTGCTCGGCCAAACCTTCCGGATTGATGTCCGGATCCCAGACCATCAGCGTCGAGACCATCGGGTTCGGCATTCTACCGCCGGTCAGCGTGATATCCTTGAATCCTTTATAGCCCAGGTAAGCCTGGCCGACGTTGACGGTGTCGCTGTTCTTGGCGAATGGGCCACCGCTCGCTTCGTCACCAAAGGTCACGTTGGTCGAACGCGAACTGGCGTTGGTCTCGAAGCGAATTCCAAAGAACCAGTCGTCCGCAAGTGTTCCGCGCACACCCAGACGCAAACGGTAGCGCTCGCGTTCGCGCTCCTGCGAATCGTCATGGCCAGCAATACCGTTAACATGCGCCCCCAGTGGCGAATTGTCAGTGGTTTGGCCGCCGTTGTATTGATAGCGAAGGCGAATATCGCCGTAGAGCTCGACCTCAGTAATCGGTGTAGAGAGTTTCCATTTTCCGCCGCTGGTTTCCGAAACCTGCTTGGTAAGCTCCGCTCGAACTTCTTCCGCCTCCTGATCGGTGATCAGCTTTTTCTTAACGAGCAGATCGAGGAGCGCGCCGGCGTCTTGCGCGAACATCGACATCGATGGGACGATGAAACCTGCGAGGACTGCAATTAGAGTAAATTTTCTGGTCAGCATTTTTCTCCTTTGAAGTGCGGCACTGGCCGCGGGTTAATCACGAGTTGAGCGCCGTCTCGCCTCCCGCTCTCCTCGCGATCGGCGACAAACTAAAAGTGGATTGTTACGTTCAGATGGCGGTGAAGTGACAATTACGTGAACTCACGAGCACGAGCGTGATCGTGTCGGCCGCTTGCTTGAGCGAGCGCTGACGGGGCGAATTATTTGTGCCGCGGCAAGCTTTACTTAGAACATCACCTGCAAGCGCAGGATGATTTCATCGAATTGGTCGTCGCCAAACTTAGGACGAGCGGCTCTGAAATCCGACCAGGTGTGCACGTAGTTTGCCATCAACTTGATCGCATCACCGTAAAGGTAGTAATTTAGACCAGCGGTGATGGAACGGATGCCATCGTCAGCCACTTGGTCCGGGCTCAACTCTTCCCATTTGACCACCGCTTGCAGTTTCTCCGGGATGATGAAATAGGCGCCCTCGATATACCATCCGGTCGGATCGAAATTGGCGAAGGTGGGCGCGACACCGGCGACGGTGCGACCATCGACATCCTCTGAAAAATATTCGGCAATCAGATCAAACGGACCAATGTTCAACCAGGCATCGATGCTCCAGGCCGTGCGTTCGTCAGCTGATGGGAGTACGAACGGCGTTAGCGAACCGTCGGCATTTACCTTAAGGTTCAGCGTTTGCGAGATGTTGGTGCCGGCATCATCGCGGCTGTTGAGGACGTCGGCGCCAAGCTTGAGACTGGAATCTTGGCCGAAGAATTTCCCATTGAACGGAAGCAACTCCAACCGGCCCACATACATGAAGTTGTTATTGTCGTTGATGGTGGTGTTGCGTCCGTTGCCGTTAAAAATGCCCGCATAGTAAGTCAACAGGTCCTTCTGCTGCGGCCACAAGTTGGTCAGCGGTTTGCCCCAAATTTGCACGCCGAGTTGACGCTCCGGCGTGATTGCACCGGTAGGCAGACTGCGCTCAATCGTGAACAAGGTTGGGTCGGGTGTAATCTGTTCCAATCCGAACGGTGCTTTCCATTGGCCGACTTTGATGTTGGCCTCTGGGAATTGGTGCCAGTTAACGAAAATGTCTGTGCCGGAAAAATCAGTGCGATTCGCTGAAGTGCCGTCGGTGTTCTCCAAATCGCCTTCGACTTTAAAGTCGAACTTCTCGGCAAAGTCCCCGGTCAAATTGAGGCGTGCCCGGCGCAGACGGAAGCGATCCTTCAGTGCGGTCAAGCCAAAGCGCCCTTCGAAGGCGGAGACGGCACCGTCTTCGAAGTTCATCTGAATATATCCGCCGAGAGTTAATTTGATCTCGGGCCCGCGCTGCACGACGAACACCGGCGGTTTCTCTTCGGTAACAATGGGCTTTTCGAGCAACGCTTTTCCATCCGGGGCGGCCTTCGATTGTTGGTTACCATTGGCATCGACCTCCGGTGCGGATGCGAGCCTCTTTTTCAGACTGTGCACCTCATCTTCCAACTCGGCGTTTCGCTTTTGCAATTGCTCGACGGCGCGTTCCAGCTTTTCGAGTCGCTGGGTGTCAGAAGAGGTTTGCGCCACCGACGGTCGGACCCACGTGAACACAAACGCAGCGAGCACCAGGGTCACGGTTCTGGAGGTCATCGACGCGATCATGAACGGTCGCGCTTAATTCAGCAATCGCCGAAGTTGATTACCGTCCGACCTTCTCCGCGCGAATCGCCAGTCCGGCAATTCGATTATCGCTTCGGTTTCGAGGGCGCCGGCGTCGCCGACGGAACGATCGGCGGCGTAGTTGTCGCTGATCCGCTTGCTGCCGGCAAAACTGGCGCGCCCGGCGCTGGGACCGCGGGCGCGTTTGGATTTGCAGGCGGAACCGAGGCAGACGGTTGCGCGTTCGTTTGCTGCCTGAGGAGCTCTTGTCGCAGTCCGGTGTCGCGACTCGTCTTGTGCGAATACAAGATCGACAATACGAAAGTCAGGGCAAAGAAAATTCCAGCCAGCCAGGCAGTGAACTTGACCAGGACGTTCGTCGTCTGCGCGCCGAAAATATTTTCGGTCACGCCGCCGCCAAATGCCGCGCCAAGTCCCTCGCTCTTGGGACGCTGCATCAGGATCACCAGGATCATCAGCAGGGTGACCAGAACGTAGATCGCCAGTAGGAAATTAATTACGATCTGCATCGGGGACGGGGAATATGGCAAGCCTCCAAGCTGAAAGCAAACGGCGTCACGGCTGATACTGAATACTTGATACTCGATGGGAAATTCCGCGGATTCAGCATCTAGGACCGAGTAACTTTCTTCACCGCGTTCCAGATCGCGTCCAGCTCTGCAAGATCGACATCGCCGAGTTTCTTCCCGCGCGTTTTTAATTCGTCCTCCACCAAATTGAACCGCCGCACGAATTTTTCGGTGGCCGATTGCAGCGCGGTCTCGGCGTCGAGCTTGGTTTTGCGAGCGAGATTCACGACTGCGAAGAGGAGATCGCCAATCTCGTCTTCAATCGATCTTCTATCTTCGCCTTCAATCGCGCTTTTCAGCTCGCCGAGCTCTTCTTCAACTTTCGCGAGCACATCGCGCAGCTCCGCCCAATCGAAATTCACTCGCGCAACTTTGCTTTGCGCCTTTTGCGCGCGCATCAGCGCCGGCATGGCTCGCGGAAGACTGGCCAGATAATGGGTGTCGGTTTTTTTCTCTTCGCGCTTGATCGCCTCCCATTGCTTCAAAACCGCGCCCGCGTCGCGCGCATTGCTCTCTCCAAAAACGTGCGGATGCCGGCGAATCAGTTTATCGGTGATTTCTCCAATCACGTCGTTGATATTGAAGCGGCCGGCTTCGCAGGCGATCTCGGCATGCATCACCGCCAGCAGCAGTAAATCGCCGAGTTCTTCGCGAAAGTGCGCATCGTTCCGTGAGCGCGCCGCTTCCGCGACTTCATAGGCTTCCTCAATCGTTGCTGGAAGCAGCGACTCGTGCGTTTGCTCTCGGTCCCATGGACAACCGCCCGGCGCGCGGAGTTGGGCGACAATTTCGACGAGCTTTTTGAAGGCTGATTCGGCCATCGCCGATTCTCTCATCCATCAACTCTCAACTCTCAACTTCTTTCAGATCCGCCAGAGTGAGCGATGCGTGCCGAATTCGGAAATCTCGCCGGAAGATTTTTTGCTGACGTAAACGACAAGGCTGATTGAACTGATAAAGGTCCCAACCATGATCAGCGCGACGAGCCAGGACGGAATATGGCCGACGCGCAGAGCGCGATAAAAATCAGGAATGCCTTCCATCGCCTTCGGCGCGTGGAGAAAAATCTTCGTGATCCACGCCACCAAAATCAGGATGAAAATGAAAACGTAGTTTCGTTTCAACCGGCGACCGACCGCTTCCAGCTTACTGATCTTGAAGCAGGGAAGAATTAGGTCTTCGCAAACCAATTTTTTCCATTCGCCCTGCAAGAGATCCCGGTTCTCCATCACCATCGGCACGAGGAAATGGGCTTCCAGCATCCTGATGCGGGCGCGAAAGGCATCGTAGAAACGATAGCGACGCGCTTCGATCCAGAGCATCACCCAAACAATGGCGAGATTGAAAAAGAAAATGATGTGCGGCACGCCGGCGTTGGAAAACGCGATGGTGATAATGGCTGTGCTGCTGGTGATGGCCCAGTTGGTCGTGATGTCGAGCCGCTGACGCCAGACCATGATCCGCCCCATCTCCCCGCGATAAAAATGCGACATGGCGTTGACGTAGCCGGGATCGTAAATGCTGCGCTGGAGCGAGACGGTCGTCTCCTGATTGGCTACGGGTGCGACGTTTTCAGTTGCCACAACTGATCAATTAACTGGATAACTGCCGCAGAATCCAACATTTCCTGATGTCCATCTCCCTGGCCGACCTCGTCGATCCAAAGCAAATCACGCTCAACCTGCGAGCCCGCACCCAAGCTGAGGCAATGCGCGAGATTGTCGATCTGCTGGCCGCTGCTGGTAAGATCGAGAGCGCCGAGAGATTTCTGAACAAGCTTCAACAGCGCGAACGAACTAATTCTACTTACGCCGGCGATGGCGTCGCCTTTCCGCACGCCCGCACCAACCTGGTGGACGAGATTGCTCTCGGCATCGGTCAAAGCGCGACCGGAATTGAGTGGACCGGTAAAGGCGAGGTTGCGCGCCTGATTTTTGTCGTCGCGGTGCCGGAGAAGTTGATCAGCGATTATCTGGTCGTGGTTGGCGCGATAGCCCGTATCACCAAAGACCGGCCGCTTCGAACGCTATTGCTTCACGCCGAAAGCGTGGAGGACTTCATCGCGACGCTGCTCGGCACGCCCTCAATCTGACTTCTTCAAAAGGCGGTTACGGGCGAGGTCGAGAATTTTTCTTTCTGTCTCGGTCAAACTCCCCATACCGGACTTCGCAATCTTGTCTAAGATGGGATCGACCGATGCGTAAACGTCATCTGGCTCAACGGCGCGACGCATGGTCGATTTCTGCACGATGTGCAGTTTCGGTTTCGGCCGAAGCCTGTCTTTCAAATTCGCGATCCACGCCAATTCCGGTCCGGCTCCGCGCATCTCGATAAAGGCGAATGCCAACGCGATGCTTGCCCAAAGCACAACCAGCGACTGCCAATCACGCGCCGCCAGGGAGCTCAAAGTTCCGATTGCGGCCAGGATCGCAAAGACCCATTTCCCCGGAATCCGGAGAAAGAATTGAACGTTCGGATACAGCGTAACGAACGCTGCGAACACCGCGAAATGGAGCGCTCCCGATCCTGCCAATCCGGTTCGTGTGTTCAGCCCCCACAATGTCAGGATCAGAGCGGGAACCAGCAACAAAACCGCGTAGAGCGAGATGTAAGCGCGCCGGCCGATGAACCGTTCCACCTCGCGGCCGAAGAAAAACAGCATGTACATTTCAATCGCGAACCAGAGCAACGCGTAACCGGACGGTGAATGAATGAAGGCGTAGGTGACGAACCGCCAAAGCTGTCCCCGCCAAATCTGCGTGCTATCGAACATCATGTAGTCCAGCACGCCGCCATGGATGAAGCCGACGATGAGCGCGGTCGCAATCGCACAAGCCACATGCGCGCCGACCAGAATCGTCGTGACATCGACCGGGTAGCGGCCCATCCACGTTACCGGTCGGTAATCATCGGAGGTAGTGACTCCGAACATGGTGTAAGTAAACAGCCGCAAATTTGGGCGCGCAAGCCAGCGTTTGTTACAGCAAAAAAAATCTTGGAGAAGCGCGCGAACCGGAGGAAATTCGTCCTTCGCTCTAATGAAGATCGACATCGCATGAAGAACATCGCACCCGCCATTTCGCCGCCGAAAGGAATCGGCGATCGCCGCCCACAAAACCAGGCGGTCGTTGATTGGGTGCGGAAAGCCGAAGAGCTGGCGAAACCCGAAAACATTTTTTGGTGCGATGGCTCGGAGCGCGAACACGAATTCCTGCTGGATCAAGCGACGAAACAGGGCGTTTTGATCAAGCTCGACGAGAAAAAAGTTCCGCGTTCGTATTTGCATCGCTCGAATCCGAACGACGTCGCACGGGTCGAGCAATTTACGTTTATCTGCACGCCGACAAAGGAAGAAGCGGGTCCAACGAACAATTGGAGCGAACCGGCGGAGATGTATTCAAAACTTCGTGGGCTTCTAGAAGGCGCGATGCGCGGGCGCACCATGTTCGTGATCCCCTACATCATGGGTCCGCCGGATTCTCCGCTGACGAAGGTCGGCTTCGAGATCACCGATTCGATTTACGTCGTGCTCAGCATGCGGATCATGGCCCGCATGGGTGAAATTGCCCTCAAACGCCTCGGCAACGATCCGAAGGCGGAATGGAACCGCGGCACTCACTCATTATTAGATGTCGATCCTGCGCGGCGCTTCATCTGCCATTTTCCTCAGGACAACACGATCATCTCTGTCGGGTCCGGTTACGGCGGTAACGTTTTGTTAAGTAAGAAATGTTTCGCGCTCCGCATCGGTTCTTATCTCGCGCGCAAGCAAGGATGGATGGCCGAGCACATGTTGATCCTTGGGGTCGAGTCGCCCGAAGGAAAAAAACATTACGTGGCTGCGGCGTTCCCGAGCGCGTGTGGCAAGACCAACTTTGCGATGTTGATTCCACCGAAACATTTCGCCGGGTGGAAAGTCACTACCGTCGGCGATGACATCGCCTGGATGCAGATTCGCGATGGCCGCCTGTTCGCCGTCAACCCAGAGAACGGGTACTTCGGGGTCGTTCCAGGCACGAATTACAAATCGAATCCGAACGCGATGAAATTGATCTCGCACGATTCGCTCTACACCAACGTCGCGCTGACCGATGATTGCGACATCTGGTGGGAGGGCAAAGATGGTCCGCCGCCGAAACATGCAATCGATTGGCGCGGCAACGACTGGACGCCGGATTCAAAAGAGAAAGCGGCGCATGCGAACTCGCGTTTCACCGCGCCCTGTCGCAACAACCCCGTGCTCGATCCTGACTTCGAGAAAGGTGAAGGCGTTCCGATCAGCGCAATCATTTTCGGCGGACGTCGCAGCGACACTTTGCCGCTCGTTTTTCAGGCGCGCGATTGGGAGCACGGAACCTACGTTGGCGCGACGATGGGCTCGGAGACGACAGCCGCGGCGATCGGCGCAGTCGGCCAGGTCCGCCGCGATCCAATGGCGATGCTGCCGTTCTGCGGCTACAACATGGGCCAATATTTTCAACATTGGCTCGAGATCGGAGCGCGCCTCGCCAATCCGCCGCTCATCTTCCACGTGAACTGGTTCCGCAAAGGCACGGACGGCAAATTTTTGTGGCCCGGCTTTGGCGAAAACATGCGCGTCTTGAAATGGGTCCTGGATCGTTGCGAGGGTCGCGGCGGTGGTGCCGAAACAGACGTCGGCACGATACCGCGGCCGGAGGACTTCGACCTTGCCGAGCTCGATGTTACTCGGGAAACGATGCGCGCGCTGTTCACAATCAAGCCCGAGGAGTGGAAAAGGGAGCTGGAAACGCAGCAGAAGTTCTTCGACTCGCTGGGCAAAGACATGCCGCGTAAATTAATCGCGCTGCACGACAGGCTCGCTGAAAAGTTCGCAAAGTAGAGTGCTCAATTTGCGAATCTGGTCGCGTGCTGGAATTGTCTCCAGTGGGTTCGAAGGTTGTTCAAAAAAAACGCCTAACCGCGCCGGCTGAGCGTGGTTGCGTGGAGATCCGCGGGGCGCGCCAGAACAACCTTAAAGGCATCGATGTCGATCTTCCGCTCGGGAAATTGACCGTTGTCACCGGCCCCAGCGGGTCGGGGAAATCGTCGCTCGCGTTCGAAACGATCTACGCCGAAGGGCAGCGACGCTACGTCGAAACTTTCTCGCCTTACATGCGGCAGTTCCTCGATCGCATGGACAAACCGCGGGTCGACGACATCCGTGGCATTCCACCCTCGATCGCGATTGAGCAATCGAATCCAGTCAAAACATCGCGCTCGACCGTAGGCACGATGACCGAGATCAACGATTATCTGAAACTGCTTTGGCCGCGCATTGCGAAAGCGGTTTGTCCGAGCTGCGGCCGCGAGATTCGACCCGAAACGGCAAAGTCGATTGCCGATGAAGTGTTGAGCGATTGCGCCGGGGAAAATGCTTTGATCACATTCTGGATTTCGGTTCCGCCGAAAACCGAGCCACGAAAGTTTTTCGAGTTCCTTCAGCAGCAAGGTTATCTCCGGGTTTGGATCGACAACGAAGTCGTGCGCGTCGATGTCGAGCCGACAAAATCGTTGCGACTCGGCCCGCGCGTTCAGGTTATTCAAGATCGAATCGCGATGATGCAGGAAAATCGCGCGCGCTTACTCGAAGCGTTTGAGACAGCGCTGCGTTTCGGCAAAGGAAAGGTGAATGTTGTCGATCTCGATAAGAAAGCCGAGCACCCGTTTTCGGCTGGATGGCATTGCGCGCATTGCGATCTCGATATTCGTCCGCCGACGCCCGGCCTTTTTAGTTTCAATAATCCTCTCGGCGCTTGTCCGGAATGTCGCGGGTTCGGTCGTACGATCACAATCGACCTGAACAAAGCGATCCCGGACCGTTCACTGTCGATCAAACAAGGTGTCGTCCGCGTCTTTCGCGGGCAGGAATTCGGCGAATCACAAAAAGATCTCCTGCGCGCGTGTGCTCGCGAAGAGATCGATATCAACGTGCCGTTCGAGGAATTGCCGAAGGCCGATCAGGAATTCGTGATTAGTGGCGAAAAGTCGGTCGTCGCCGCGCGCGAGCGAGGAGAAAGTTACAGTGACGACGATTACGACAATCATCGCTGGTACGGTGTGCGCGGATTCTTTCGCTGGCTTGAATCGCAGGTTTACAAAATGCACATGCGCGTCCTGCTCAGCCGCTACCGCGCCTACACGACTTGTCCAAGCTGCAACGGCGGCCGATTTCAACCTGAGGCGTTGAATTTCAAAATCGCTGCGAACAAGAACTTGTTAACGCTTCCGGATTTCGCTGCGCTTTCGATTTCAAATGCGCGCGATTTGCTCGCGAAGATCGAGATACTGGCGAGCGATTCGACTGCGCAGATGCTGCGCGACGAAATTTGCGCACGTTTGAATTATCTCTGCGAAGTCGGCGTCAGTTATCTCACGCTCGACCGTTCGACGCGCACGTTGAGCGGCGGCGAAGTGCAGCGCGTGAATCTGACGACCTGTCTCGGCGCGTCGCTGGTGAACACGCTCTTTGTCATGGACGAGCCGAGCATCGGGTTACATCCGCGCGACGTCGGCCGGCTCGTTCGAGTGATGCACAATTTGCGCGACCGCGGCAACACGTTGCTCGTGGTCGAGCACGAAGAACAAATCATCCGCGCCGCTGACAACTTGATCGACATTGGTCCGGGTCGCGGTGAGCGCGGCGGCGAATTGGTTTTCAATGGTGAAATCGATCAGCTGCTATTTCGCAACAAGTCGCTAACGGCTGATTACCTGAGCGGTCGCAAATCGATTCCAATCCCCAAATCACGGCGAAGATCGACCGCGTCGATCAAGATTACCGGCGCACGCGAGCACAATCTCAAGAAGATCGATGTCGATCTTCCGCTCGGAGTTTTCGCTTGCGTGACCGGAGTCTCCGGTTCGGGCAAATCGACGCTGATTCACGACGTACTTTATCGGAATCTGCTCGTGGCCAGAGGCCAGACGACCGATCAGGAAGTTGGCGCGTGCAAATCGGTCAGTGGCGCGCATCGCATTAACGAAGTCGTAATGGTAGATCAGTCGCCGCTCGCGCGAACGCCGCGTTCAACCCCGATTCTGTATCTCGGCCTCTACGATCGGGTCCGCGAACTTTTCGCCACACAACCGGAAGCGATGTCGCAAGGTCTGACCGCCAGCGCGTTCTCGTTTAATTCCGGCAGCGGCCGTTGCGAACGTTGTTCGGGCACGGGGTTCGAAAAGATCGAGATGCAATTCCTGAGCGATCTCTATGTGCGCTGCGCGGAATGCGAGGGGAAGCGCTTTCAGCCCCATGTCTTGAAAATTAAGCTACACGGCAAATCGATTCACGATGTGCTCGAACTCACCGTGCACGAAGCGATCCAGTTCTACGGTGAGATCGGTGAATCGAAGACGTTGTCGGAACCGCTCGAAGTTCTCGACGAAGTTGGACTCGGTTATCTGCGGCTTGGTCAACCGTTGAACACGTTGAGCGGCGGCGAATCGCAACGGCTGAAGCTGGTTCGACACTTGTCTGATTCGAAGAACTTGGAACGCGGAACGAATGGCGACAGCGCCCGCGGAAACCTGTTCATCTTCGACGAACCGACGACCGGTTTACATTTCGATGATGTCGCGATGCTGCTGCGTGTATTTCAACGACTGGTCGATGCTGGCCATTCGCTGATCGTCATCGAGCACAATCTCGAAGTGATTAAGTGCGCCGATTGGATTGTCGATCTCGGACCGGAAGCGGGCGATGACGGTGGCGAAGTTGTC
>Ga0210408_10000777_pt1 | contig 36544 bp, 42 predicted proteins | sample IncBWH4MmetaG_FD_155471 | JGI IMG/M metagenome (GOLD analysis project Ga0210408, IMG submission 155471) | Forest soil microbial communities from Barre Woods Harvard Forest LTER site, Petersham, Massachusetts, United States - Inc-BW-H-4-M | ecosystem: Environmental > Terrestrial > Soil >... | reverse complement strand
GGTCAGCCCTCCGAGAGCCGACCACCCATGAATCACTGAAAAATTGATTCGGGAATCCTAAAAATCGCGGCAAACCAACGATCTGCCAAAGTAGTGCTAGCAAGTCATTCCGGTCGCACATCTGCGGACGGCCCGGCGAGTGTGGCGGACGGTGGTTCTTGCCACGCACACACCGTTAACTCGTGTCCTACCCGCGCCGCAGGCAGCAGCGATTTTCGTAATCATGCCGTCCGGCTGAAGAATAATCGGCGCAGGCGTCATGGCTTGCGCCGATGCTGCAACCGATAAGGCGAAGCCAGCAACAGCAATCAACCTGATCATTCTGTTCCTCCTTTAACCGTCCAATCACTCCGACCTCTCACAGCGGCGGAATGGTCCGGCTCTCGTGTTCAAGCAGCGCAAGCTTCCGGCGCTGGTCGCTCGAAGGCTTGAGATAGATCAAGGTCTCTACGACGACCGAGCCAGGACGTGAGTAGTTCAACGCGAATGAAGGATCAGAAGTTTCGACCGTCGCAGAGCCGGAGTGACGTCCGTTTGATTGGCTTGCCGCGTCGCTGATGCCGGTGATGGTGACTAGTCGCGTTGCTGCAGGAAGACTGTCATTTGCATTTAATCACCATAGTGTGAGGGAGAAAGCGATAGGCTCCGTCTTCCTGGCTACCATAAGATTGGTCAATCGACGAAGGAGGTTCTCATGCGCTGGATCTACCTCGCCATCATCATTCTGTTCGCCGTAGCGACGATCATCTTCGCGCTGCAGAACTTCGAAATCGTCACGGTGTCTCTTTTCGGCTTCGATGCTCGCGTCCCGCTCGCGCTATTGGTCGCTATCGCCTACCTGCTGGGCGCGGCGACGGGCGGCAGCCTGTTCGCGCTGCTGCGCCGATCGTATGAAGGTTCGAGGCGCAGGGCAGTCGGCTCGCCATAACCTATGGTGTCGCTTCATTTCCGACCAGCCCTAGTCGGGTGACGGGCGAATGTCGTTAATTGCACCTTTGAGACGCGCCGACGATCACAGAAGCTAATCCGCTTATCGTGTAGAACCGGAGACGGCGGCGCACGTTAGAGCGGCGCGAATGACCTATCAGCAATACTCAATTTTCATAGGTGGCTTGCTTGAAGGGCTCCCGGGCTTCGACCAATCACGTTTCTCAGGGTACGGTCGGGTACGATTTGGCCAGCGCTGGAAGAGCAATCCCTCAGCTTCGTCAGAGCGTCGGTGATGTTCCGGCCCAACTGCCCAATCGCTTCATCAGTGAGGATCGATCTCGCACTTCCGAGCCGGTCGACGCTGACATTCAGGACGGTCAGCGCCTCCTTGAGTTGTGCTAACTGGGGTTGAAGGGCCGGCTGTTCTCCTGCCTTGATCTCCCGAAGGGTGTTGCCAAGCGTGCGAACTTCCGTCGTCAGGTTTCGGATATTCGCCAGCACGTCTTTCTGCGGCAAATCGACTTTCGACAGCACGGCCTCAGTCATCGTCGCAACGACGTTTTCGGCAAAACCGTTGATGCGCGCAATCACGACAAGCGCAAAAATCGCGGCGACGATCATCAGGATCGCCGTCGCATTGATCAGCGCCAGCAGCAACTGCCCAGGGAGCCTCCACAACCGCGCGGAAATCCCACTGCCATCGGGCTCGACCATGGTTGCCTCCTGTCATCTGTGGTGCGAGGCTCGTCCTTAATCGCTCGGCGCGGCGGCAGCCGCGAACCCACCGACGCGACGCAAAAGGTTGCGCCTATGTCGGTTCCCTGGCGCCCCTTCCGGCATGGACTAGTGTCAACGTCTTCGCTCCTTGATTTAAATCAATACAGGCACTTTGGAATGGCGTCCGCGTATACGTTCACCAGTCACCGTGGAGTTTTGACCATGAGTGAAATCATCAAATCGGAAGCGATCTCTCGTCGAAAGGCTCTCTCTCTTTTCGCACAAGGTGCTGGCTTCGCCGTTGCAACATCCACTGCCGCGCTGACGGTTTCCGATGCCGAGGCCCAGACCGTTGGCATGGAGCGGCGTCAGGAGCGGCGCGCAGGACGGCATGAGCGACGCGAGGAGCGGCGTACAGGACGGCACGAGCGACGTGAGGACCGGCGCACGGGTGCGACCACGGGTGCCGGCACAACTACCGGCATGGCTACCGGGCAGAAGCAGTAATTCCACTGGCTCGGCGAAGTCAGTAGTCGAAGCCGTCGGGCAGTTACCGCGCGAACTAACGACACGGTCATGCCTGCGCCGCAGCTTGGCAACTTGGGCGGCCTCGCTGAGAGTGGTGTCACTATTGGATACAGCGGCGGTGACCGCGGCGCTGATATCAGCGGTGTCTCGTGCGCTAAGCGCCCCACTGATGGGCTTGGTGGCGCGGCAGCCGCAATTCGGTTTGTATGGCGTCTCAATGGTGAGCGGAAGCGTTGGCGCCGATGTTGATCGATGGCGGGCGGGCTGAGAAACAGAGGAGGATGTAATGAGACTGATCAGTATCAAGCAGGCGTTGTTGGCGACGGGCGTTCTCGCCGTTGCAGCCCTGGTCTCCCCGGGATTGTCACCAAGCGGCGGTCTTTCGCTAACCGTTGATATTGCGCAGGCCAGGGTCGGGCGCCCGGGGACGCCGGCGAGCGTCGCCGGCGTTGCACGACGAACCACGCGTCGCGCGGTGGTGGGAGGAGCGGCCGTAGGTGCGGCAGCCTATGGAGCGGGCGGCTGCGTCCGCGTGCTCGTGAATGGGTCGTATGTCTGCCGCTGACGCAAAAACAAGGATCTAAAGCGCGATGATGATTCATCATCGCGCTTTAGACGAGTTTCAGTGCCAGACGCACGACCTGAGGGTCTCGCTGGGAGCCACGCAGGAAACCGAACTTCCCGAACACGTTCAGCATGGCGGTGTTCTCGGGCGGCACTTCCGCGGTCAGCTCTTTGAGGCTCGCGCTGCGTGCCAACGTAGCCAAATGCCGCATGAGAATCGTCCCGATTCCCTGGGCTTGATAGGCGCCGACCACGACGAAAGCGATTTCGGCCTGGCCGGGCCGGACAACAACATAGCGTCCACCGCCGATGATGACGGGGTGCCCGCCTTCGTCGATTTCCGCGACAAGCGCGACATGACTTTCGAAATCGATATCCAGGAAGAACGTCTTCTCCCTCTCCGAAAAGCATTTCTTTGGTACGAAGAAGCCCGACGCAGCGATTGCGTGCTGGTTCTTCCAATCGCCCCGAGCATTTCGGGCCCGTCATCGGGACGGAGCGCTCGGATTTCAGTCGAACGACCGTCGCGAAGATGCTCGACGGCCGCATACTCGGCGAGTCTAGACATGAGAAATGGTTCCCGCCTCCTGGCCTGCAGGCGGCTCCGCCTTGATCCTTTGCGAGACTCGATCATTCGCCGTGGTCATGCTTGATCTGGATCAAGCATGACCTTGTGAGGGTGCCGATAAGCTTAAGAGGCAAAAGGAAGTCTCACTGCCGCATCGGTTGGCACGCGTCGTCAATGCAGGCGGCAAGGATGCTCGCGGGAAACAGAGCGATGTCCCTGGGGCTATTTCGGCAGACCAGATCAGGTGATGAGATCACACAGCTGGCTGTCCGGCTCGCCCTGCTGGCCTTCCTGCTCTATTGGTCGTTCGTCCTTGTTCGTCCATTTATTCCGATGCTCGCGTGGAGCATGGTCCTAACCGTCGCCGTGTACCCGCCCTACAATTGGCTCGCCACGCATCTGGGCGGCCGGCCGAAGCTGTCGGCCACGATCGTCACGGTCATCAGTCTGTTGATCATCATCGGCCCAGCCACATGGCTTGGGGTGGGCCTCATCGAGGGCCTACAAGAGTTCGCGGGCGAACTCGGTGCGGGGACTCTGGCCATTCCATCTCCGCCGGAGGGTGTGAAGGACTGGCCGATCGTCGGCACGCAGATCTACGGCCTTTGGGATCAGGCCTCGATGAATCTCGGGGCTGCGTTGCGGCAGGTGGCGCCGCACCTGAAGCCGTTGGCCGCTCCGCTCCGCGCCTTTGCCGGCAGTGCGGGCATCGGAACACTCAAGTTCGTCTTGTCGGTGGCGCTGTCGGGCTTCCTGTTCATCTATGGGCCCGGCCTGGTCGAGGGGATACGGCAGATGCAGGCGCGGGTCGTGACGCAGCGGAACGAGGATTTTGTCGCACTGGCCGGGCTCACGATACGCACGGTGTCGCAAGGCGTGATCGGCGTGGCGGTTCTTCAATCGGTGCTGGCCGGCATAGGATTGAAACTCGCCGGCGTGCCGCACGCCGGCGTCCTGGCGTTCGCCGTGCTGGTCCTTGCCATCCTGCAGATCGGATCGGCGATCGTCATCTTTCCCGTGATCATCTGGATCTGGGCGACCAAGGATTTTGCAGTGGCTCTGCCGCTGACAATCTATCTGCTGGTCGTGGGGCTGGCTGACAACATCGTAAAGCCCATGCTCATGGGACGCGGCCTGAACACCCCCATGCTCGTCATCTTCATCGGTGTCCTGGGCGGGATGATCGCGCACGGCATTCTCGGCCTGTTTGTGGGCCCGATTATCCTGGCAGTGGCCTGGCAATTGATGATGGCCTGGATTCGGGAGGAGCGGGCAGAGACAGCCCCGCCCGACGTGGCGCACAGCGGCGAAACAGCGGCGGCGGAGAGTTAGCGGTCAGGTCCGATGCCGCTTAGGATTATCGGCCACCCACTGGAAGCTGATAGCGGCAGATTGGTCCGAGCGCCGGAGGCATTCGTATGTTGCGGCAATATCTCGTGGGCGCGACTGCCAGTGTCTGCAATATCGCGATCCATGCCCTGGTCATGGTGGCCGTCATAAGGGTGACCCGCGTCGTCGATGAATGGGCGACGACGCATCAAACGTTTCGATTGATCGCGGTCATGATCGCTACCGTGACCGTCTTGATGATCGCGCACCTGGCTGAGGTGATCGTCTGGTCCGGGGTCTACGTGATGACGAGTATCGCGCCGGACGACACCGATCTCATCTATTTCTCTTTTGTGAACTACACGACGCTCGGCTATGGCGATGTCACGCCAGTGCAACGCTGGCATCTGCTTGGGCCGATGACGGCGATGAACGGCGTGCTGTTGTTTGGCTGGTCGACTGCCGTAATCTTTGAGGTCTTGCGGATGACGTTGATGGCGACCGGAGGCGGACCGGAAAAGCAGGAGAGGCGCTGGTGGCCTGGATAGCCTCACGCGCGCGAACGTGCCGAGCGGCGGCGTCGATGTGTGGATCGTGCGTGAAGGTTAGGTATCAAAGGGTGCATTGAGAATCATCCGGCTCCCTTGATCTGTATCAACCTCACCACTTCAATTCCCTTCAGCCTCCAGCTGCGCTCTCGTCGGCCTTGGGAGAGCACCCTGAAGCGCAGTTCCCTCAGGGAATGCCTGGAGCTTCTGACATGGAGAATCAAAATGAAACTCTCGATAGCTTTATCGGCGCTACTGGTTGCCGCCTTTGTGACCGCAAGTGTCGAACCGGCTAGTGCCGTCGTCTACTGCCAATATGTCGACTACCCCGCTGGTTGCAGCGTAAGGGCGGGTGTCGTGCTGCGTCCGCGGCCGGTCGCGCGCGCCGTGGCGACACCAGGCGTCGGCGCCGTGGGAACGCCAATGAATCGCGGCGGTCCGGTGGATCGTGCCGGCCGGCGCTGATGGGTGTCGGCGAACTTTCGGGTGGTGGATCGCTCGACGCTGAAGCGTTGAAGTACAGTGGACATTTTCCCGAAACAGAACTGTGCCCGAGTTCCAGTTGAAGCGGGCGCGGCGCCGCAGTGGAGCAACACATGCCACTCGCGCGATATTTTTCCTACGTTGGCGGAGTATTGCTCGCGCTGTTGTTCATTCTGGATGCATTTTTTCCGAAGGTGCCGGCGGATGAAAGGGCATCTTCCAATGTGCCCATCATCCGTATTCATTCGGACCGGAAATGGCCGGAGCGCATTGTCTTCGATACCAGCGTTCCGACGATCATTCCTGCTCAGATCGCCAGCGGTGAGCCGAGCATCCTCCCTCCGGGAACGAGCGGCGATGTCGCAGTCAAGGCGAGGGAACGTGAGGCGTTCGCGCAGATGCAGCCATCCGACACGAAGCAGGCCAAATCAAGAAGGCCGGAACCAAAACCGCAACGCAAGAGCAGGATCGCACGGAGATACGTGCCGCCGAATTTCACTTCAGCGCCGCCGTGGCAATTTGGCTGGTTTGGTCAGAGTCCCTGGCGAGGGGGTTAAACAGCGCAGAGGGCTATGAGGGCACAGGCGAAGCCCATCACCAACATGCCCGCAGCTGCTACCGAGACCAGGTCAATCGACCAAGGGTGGCTACCGCCGCCGATCAAATCAAAATGTCTGGAGTGGCATTCGTCGCGATATGAATGAAGACGCATGGCAGTTGCACTTCTCATGCACAGTGGCACCATGGGTCTGTTCTGCCCACCCGCGCCGCAGGCCATTGATCCACGTCAAGCATCGCGGTCCTCGGGTGTACAAAGGCAAACGTACCATCGGTTCGGCTCCGGCTCTGCGAGGCTGTCCGCTGGTCGTTGCAATGCGATCCCCTTTCTCAGCCCTGAACCGCGCACCGTGACCGATTATCGTAGCCCAGCACGGACCATGGAAAGCCACTTCGGCGGTGGCCTTGACGACGTGATCATCATCCCGCTCGTTCTTGTCACGCTCGCCGTCAGTAAAATCCTGCGTTTCATTCTTTGGACGCTGATGCGGCTGCTCGACTACGCCTTCCCTTTGGCAATGCAGGTTGTCTGGCTTCCTCTCTTCGCGGCCCGGGTTTTGGGCAATGTCATCGTTACTAGCATAAGCGGCGGGCTGCGCTTCATTCCCGTATCTGAGGCGAAACGTCGACGGTGGAGAATATCGATCCGGCGGAAGTGGTCGTGGCTCCGGCGCAAGATCAGCTATCGGGCGTTCGAGCAAGCTGTTCATGTTGCATTTGAAAGCGGCATGGCGTGGGTATTCCGAAAGTGCCGGCATCTGACGCCGAACACCGCTTTGTTCGTGATCTTGGGCGCGGCCCTTTGGCTTCCGATCTCTTTCGGGGTTGCAACGGCGATGCATGCAGTGTTGTTTGCCAAGGTCACGTCCTGGCCAGCCTGGATGCAACTTCTGCATCCGCTGGCAACGGTCATCGCCAAGAGCAAGCTTTTGGTGCTCCCGGTGTACCCAGCAGCGTGGCCGCAGGCCAAAAAGAATTCTTTCGTTCAGTTCCTGTTCAAGAGCTGTGAAACCATCAAGCGCCTGTATGTGATCAAAAAGGTCGGCTTTCGCTATTGGCAGGCAGAGATCGCCGGCATTGCGGTAGTTGAGAAGCTCGAGCGCACCGCCGGCCTCGCATCGGTAGTGACGTGGCTGCGCAAAGCGCATGTCGCCGAACACTTCGGCGTCGAAAGGCCCACCCGGAAATTGAGGTCGTTCTTCTTGCGATGGTCGATCAAGTTTTCGGCCGAATATTACGAAGCGAAGGAGCGGGAAGCCTCAGGCGTCGCATCCGCAACCAGCAGCAAACTGCGAACGGTGAGATGATCATCGATCTCAAACCGCCAGGACGCTCAGCATTACCTTGAAGCGTCGTCGGCGGTCCGACCCTGCCGGGATCGACCCGCGCCCTATGAGCAGGGGCAGCCTTTAGCCCCACTGCTGCGCCGCAATAATTCCTTAGTTCGAGGAACTAATGTATTCGCGCTGGGGGTCAGAGCATGGGGGGACATCACCATGGCTGACAGCGAAAATTGGAACGAGCGCAGAAATCAGGTGGAACGCTACCGAATACTGGCACGAGAAACTACGGATCCCATGGCGGCTCGTTTGCTCCACGATATCGTTTTGGACTTGGAAGCCGAGTTGGAGAGATCGCCGCAAAATGTGAGCCTTGTTGCCGCATGAGCGTTCCGGTGACGTTCCCGGTATATGCAAACGAATCTTCTATCGCCGAAATGTAGTTCGAGAATATCTACAAGATCGGGAACGACGGCCCTGCCGTGCGCGTGGCTGCACGTTGATGCGGGTGCCTCGCCTATCTCGCCACGTTGCTCTCGACGACGTTGCTGATCGAGCTGCTCGAGAGAGCCTCGGCTTCTTGACGCTGCCAAAGCATTGACTCGCCGGTTCTCGCTGGCGGGCGACCCGGCCGATATTCTGCTGTTGCCGGGCGAAGCACTCGGTTGATGCGGCCTTTCAGGCCGATGCGTTTGGTGCGGAGAAATCTGGCGGCCCACCGCCGCTCCAACCTTCTTTCCAGGTCAAGAGGGATTTCCATGACCAGCGCTCCGGGTTCGTGGTCGCCCCCGATCTGCAAGGCCTCAACGTACAGGGTGCTCTAAAGGTCCACCGCAGATTTGCAGACGGAGTGGAGGCGGGTCAAAAGGCGCGATCCGCCGTGCGGCCGACCTGCGCCGGTTTTGTTGAAGCCTGATACAGTGCCGAGCGGTCTGCATCCGTGTATCCGTCGCGCCTTGCTCCGTCGTAGCGTCTTTGCCTTGGGCTCACTCATTGCTCGCTGGCAACCCCGACGAGACTGCTCCGGGAGGGGCGGCCAGGCGAACCAGCCTCATCGTAGGCTCGCGCTGTCCTATGCTCGGAGAGCCGCTCCAGCACAGTGTCCGACATGAGATCAAAGATTTCCATCGGGCGCTATTGTCCTCGCGGCCAATTGGGACAAAACGACGGACGTCGGGTCAGCACAGCAACGTGCCCGCGACCTCAAATAACCAGCCGTGAGTTCCCATCAGCCGACTGTGAACTGCTCGCGACGCGATCGTTAGCGACGGATTTTTGAAGCATTTTCGCTCAACAAAAAGGCCGACACTTCTGTCGGCCGTAGTTCTGTTTGGAAAATGTAAATCGAGTTCAGTAACGCGCGGTAACCGGTGCGCCGTAACCGCCGAAGCGGTAGTTGATGCGCAAGGTGACCATATCCACGTCCTGGGTGATCCGATCGTTGAGAAAAGCGGCATTGATCGGATTGACGACCGAGAACGAGTTGTTTGAGTTACCCATAAACAGATGGTCGTATTCAATACCGGCAGACCAGTTCGGTGCGAAGCCGTACTCCCAGCCGACCCCTACGGTACCACCCCAGCGGGTCGCGCTTGCTGCGGCCAGTTCAGCGCCGGTAACCGTGCTAAGTATGCTGAAACGGTTGTCCGTCACCGCGGCACCGCCCTTCACGTAGAACAGTGACGCGTTCCAAGCATAACCGATTTGGCCGGTGAAAAGGCCGATGCCGTCAGTTTTTGTGCGGGTCGAGAACAGTGGATTGATAATGCTGAGACGCGTGTTGCTGAGGTCTGCCCAATCACCCTGAGCTTCCACGCCAAAAACCCACTGACTGGCTTGCCAACGGTAACCGAGCTGCCCGCCTACCACGCCGCCGGACCGATCGCGGCAACCGTCAGCGAAATCTGTCCCGGCTGCATTAAAGAAATCCACACAATTGCGACTCTGACCCCAGCCACCATTGCCGCCGATGTAGAAGCCACTCCAATTGTAGATCACCGGAAGGGGGACCGGTGGCGGTGCCTTGACCGCCATATCGGCGGCCAAGGCAGGCGCGGCCACGCCCAATGCCATCAAACCAACTGCACTCAACACGATCTTCTTCATTGCATTCCCCTCCTGCACCATCGTTTTCGACATGAAGCGAATTTTCAAGCGAATCCTAAGCCCGCGAAGCCAGAACCCCCGTGCCAAAATGGCAACACACAAGTGAAATCGAAAATGCTGGATAAGGGCTTGATTTATCGGCGTATTATTTTAGTGACGGTTGAAGGTCGATCCGGTGGCGCCAACTGATTTGTGTTCTTTTGAGTTCAAGAAGCTCCCGACTCAAACCAGTTTCTGGAAGCGATTTTCTCGTGCGTCGCGCATCGGCGAGGTGTCGAACACAGGCTCGTGGTTGACTCGGTCGGCCGACGGAAGGCAGGGCCGTTAATCTCGCTTCTTCCTGTCCGGCCCGTGAGCGTCGGCCGGATCCTCTTCGCGCTGGTCGTCGAGCCAAGCAGGGACGTCGCTCGATGTAATGGTTCGTCTTGGCAGATGAGGATTGAGAGTGCCGGCGTAAACGATCAGCCCCTCGTTGAATTTCGCGCGCGCAAACTCCCTGGCTTCCTTTTCGGTTTCAAATATCTTGCTTGCCCGTGGGCTTCGCCTTCTTTGCATCGTGCCGCGTTTGTGCACTTCAAATGTAACATACCAGGCATACGGCATCTCGCACCCAAGGACGTCGCAACTGGAGACGTGTCGGCCTCGGCCAAGCCGAGATCGCCGCTCAAAACAGGCCAAAGCTCCTTATTGGCGATAGAGCGTTCCCGTTTCTTATCGGCGACGTCGAGAATAGTGCCGCGTTTCGTGGCTACTTGATCTGAATCAAATGCGGAGCGTGTCCGCGGATCGAGCGCTACCGTATGCCTATTGACGTGCACTTCGAGCGAAGCACGATTTTGATCTTTGGACCGGGCGTGGCGAATTGCTCGGAGGGGTATGACTGATGTTGGGCATATGCTGTACCGGCGGGGCAGTTCTCGCCCGGCGGACACGTCAGCGATAGTGGAAGGCGATCAGTTCCGCGACGCAGGCGAGGCGCTGACCGCCTTCGATTTCGATCACCATGTAATAGTTGACCCTTAGGCCATCGGGCAGGACCTCCTCGACTTCTGCGATGCAGATACGGCCCCTGATCCGTGAACCTGCCGGGACAGGGGAGAGGTATCGGATCCGGTCCGCTCCGTAGTTCAATGTGTTTCGAAGTCCGCTGAGGCCATCACGGAGCGAATGAACATCGGCGCAAGGCTGAGTAGTAACAAGAGTCCGTGAGCGATGGTCTTGCCGCCGGGCAGCTCCTTCTTCGCGCGATCCTGATCAACATGGATCCATTGCTCGTCGCAGGTCGCCTCTGCAAAGCGGTTGATCCGGTCCTGAGTGATCTCGACCCATTCACTCGCACCGATCTCGGTACCGACCGCGGCTTTGAATTCACTGAAGTCGATGAAGATGCGCATGTCGTTCCCGAAAAAGGCTTCCTTGATTCAGTCAGATCTTCATTTCCGGAACGTTGGCTGGAATGAACAGATCCGCTTCCGTCACCGCCATAACCTCAGCCACGGCTCACGCCGGGAGCTATCTCCAGCAGCGTAATTCGTCCGCCGTAAAAGCCGATCACGGCCATGTCGGTAACGACCAGCACGGCTATGACAGCGTGTTGTTCGACTCGGCTGAGGCTTTTCAAAATCACAACGACATCGGCCGGGCGCTCTGCGTCATCCTCGACATCAACCTGAATGATGAGTCCGGGATCGAGGTGAGGCGCCGCCTCAAGGCCGCGGGAATTTCTGTTCCGGTCATTTATATCACCGCCAATGACAACCATGCGATTCGCAAGGCCGCCCTGGAATCCGGGTGTATCGCCTACCTAACAAAGCCGCTCTCGGCGAAATCGCTGATCGAGTCGCTTGAGCAAGCCTCGGCGGGGCCGGCATAGACCTGCGATCGCCAGATACTTTGACGTTGCGTCACTTGCTCATCGCGATCGAGAACCTGAAGGCTTTGCTTGCGGCGCATCGGCGCGTTGATCTGAATCAAGGACCGCTTGCGGTGTTACCCGGAGTAGGTGAGCGCGACGATGACGGGCCCGAGGATGGTCAGGAGTACGTTTCCGACCGCATAGGGCACTGCGACGCCGAGCACAGGCGTCTGACTATCGGCTCGTTCGCAACTCCCTGTGACCGCCGCATCGACCGTCATGGCTCCCGCGAGCGCACCACAAATGATCACCGGGTTCAGGCGCAGGATGCGATGCGCCACGATGGTTGCGATCGTCAGCGGAACGAGCGTAACGACGATGCCCAAAGAGAAAAGCAGCAGGCCGTGGGATTGAATGGCCGCAATCGCTGCCGGGCCGTTTGCGAGCCCGATGGCCGCGATGAATCCGCCGAGGCCGATGTCGCTTAGCGTTTGCTGCGCGGCCGGCGGGAAGCTTCCAACGGTCGGCCGGTGCGAACGCAGCCAGCCACAGATCAGTCCCACGAGCAGTGTGCCGCCGGCGCCGCCCAGCGTCACGGCGAGAGACCCGATCTTGAAACTAAGCAATCCTATCAGCAGGCCTGCCGCAATTCCCGTCGCGAGGAAGGCGATATCGGTCCGGTCACCATAGCGCATCACCTGGCCGACCTTTGCCGCGGCGCGTTCAACATCGTGCGTCGCACCGACCAACGTCATGACGTCGCCGACATAGATCCTTGTTTCCGGCGTGACTGGCACTTCCTGCCCTCTGCGGGTCAAATCCCGCAGAAACACGCCGCGCGCGGCATCGCCGACCCGATCGGCGATTTCGGTCAACGTGCGGCCATGTAGCTTATTATTGGTAACGAGAACGCCAAGTGCGTCGCCCGAGATCTCCCGCAGCACCTCCGCGCCTTCGATCTCGGGGCCGATCGAGGTACCGGCTTTGATGAGGGCCGATGCTGGTCCGGCGAGAACGACCTGATCGTCGGTTTCGAGGACCGTTTGCCGTTTGGATTCGACCTCGCTGCCGTCGCGGACAATGCGTCCGAAGACTACACGCTGGCCGATACGATCTTCGATTGCGCCAACCGTCTGCCCGGCAGCGGCGACGACCCGATAGGCCCGCGCCTTGAATTTCTGGTAACCGAGGTTTCCGGCCTTGCGGGCTTTGCCTCCGGAAAGTGTCGCCTCCAGCTTGGCGGCTTCCTCCTTGAGGTCAACGCCCATCAGCCAGGGCGCGGCAAAGGGCACGAACAGCAGCGTCAGGATGTAACCAAGGATGTAGGTGACGGCATAGCCTGCGGCGATATTGGCTTGCTGTTGTCGCAAGACATCGTCGGCAAGCCCGAGCTGGGCCAGCGCGCCCGTCGCCGTCCCGATCATGGATGATTGGGTGAGACTGCCGGACGCAAGACCGGCAGCCGTGCCGGGATCCAGATGAAAGGCAAAGGCGAAGACGAGAACCAGGGAAAGGCCGGTGGCACTGACAACCAGGGCGACGCCCACCTGTGACAGCGTGCGCAGGCTCAGCGAAGCAAAGAATTCCGGTCCCGATTTATACCCGATCGTGAAGACGAACAGGCTGAAGAATATCGACTTGAACAGCGGAGGGATTACGAAGTTTCCGAGTTGTCCAAGCAACACGGCCACGACCAGCGTGCAGGCTGTGGCGCCTACCGAAAATCCCTTGAACTGGAGCCGTCCAAAGAACGTTCCAAGTGCGATTGCGAGAAGCAGGAAAATTTCCGGTGCGGTCGAAATAATCCACTTGATAGTATCCATAGGCGCGATCCTCAAGCCCAGACGCGCGCAGGGTCGGACCGACCCCATTCAAGTTCATTGATTCAGGTCAAGCCGGCATCCACCGCCGGGCTGAACCTGACGGCGCAAAGGAATTAGCCACCGTCGTGAGTCTGGAAGCTTGATCCAAATCAAGACCCCGTTCGCGCGGAGCTGACTACGTTTACTCAACCGAAAATCGCAGGTGGGGAGAACGGCTACGCCGCAGGGCGCTCACGAGCGTCGGATCGCGACATCAGAAGGGCGTGAACCTGCAACTGGTCGGCGGTAAAGTCGGCGTAGAGCTCTCGAGAGCGGTCGGTAAGTGACGATCGCGCTGCAATGAGCGCAGAGGTTCGCGTAGAGCGTGGACGTCCGATGCTTGGCCGAAGAGGGACACGGGAGGCATGGAAGTGCGTTTGAACAGCAGATCGCGTACGTGTCCCGGTGTGCAGGACACGGAGATCAGTCGTTATCGCTTCCCGATTGACCACGGGCTGATCCAGATGCAGGCGAGACGGCCAAGAGGCGCGTTCAGTTCACGTCAAAGGTTAAACCCTATGATCCCACTCAACTCACGGCGACACTTCAAGAGTTAACGGTCGATCCATAGGTTGCGTGAAGTACGGAATTCGTGAGGAGAGAAGGCAAGTCCGTTATAGCCTGACGGCCTCCGCCTCAGTGCCGTGAAACGCACTGGTCATCACCGGCAGTTGGCGTTGCATGTCCGAGCCTGGCCCTTCGCGACATATCCCGCCGCGCACGAGCCTGATCGCTAACAGGCCAAAGTGGACGCCGCCCTCCTGACGGCCAGCGGGTTTATGATGGGGTGGACGCCCCGCCGACGGCATCGATGTGCCAAAGTGGAGGTGTTGAGCACCACTTAAGGGAGGCGGCCGTGTCAGGTTATCACAGTCGGTCTCGATATCGCCAAGCATGTTTTCCACGCTCACTCCGAGGACATCTCACAGAATACGGTTGGGTTGCCCCCAAGGCGCCGTCACGTGTGGCGATGCTCGCCGACCTGATCGAGGAAGAAGAGATGGCCAGTTCGCTCCCCGAAGCGGCCCACGCCATGTTCCGATTGACGTTAGACCTGCTGGCCAGCCTCAATGGCAAGATCGCCGATCTCGACAAGGAGATCGCGACGTGCTCGCGATGACGACGTATCGCGCAGGCTAATGACCGTTCCCGGCATTGGCCCACTCTCAGCCACTGCGATCGCCGCTCTAGCACCGCCGGCCGAGACCTTTGCCAAGGGCCGTGACTTCGCGGCCTGGCTCGGTCTCACGCCTCTTAAGATCGACAGGCGGCAAGCAGAAACTCGGTAGACGTCCAGGATGGGCGAATGCGCGCTCAGGCGGCTCCTCATCATCGGCAGCAGCGCCGTCGTGCAACAGCGGTTATGTACGACCGCGCAGAAGGCCGGACACATGACTGCAAGCGACCACTGCTTATCACGCAAAAAATTCTTGCAAGCCGAGGGCCATCCACACATGAGGCGGCCTCTACAGCCAGAACAGCAACGCGGCGGCCAGAGCGACGGAAGTCCCGCTCAGTGCAGAGATCGTAAAAATATACAGGCTCTCACTCAAGTTCCGACCCGCGGTTAGATGGGATAGCTGCCAAATCGTCTGGCATGTCCAGCAGCCTATTGATGCTCAATATTGCTCACTTCGAAAAAGTTAATGATTCAAAGCAGGCCACTCTCAAAATCAAACCAGTCTTTCTGCCGATCTCACCCAGAGATCATGATCGCTTTGCACTGCCCGACAATCGTGAAGCGCTATGAGCTCGCTGAACACGCGGGTCTCGAGGCGGGTCAGAAGGAGCGAGTGTTCCGATACCGAGACGGCCTCAGGTCTGGCAACCCGATCGATATTGATGAAGAGATGGTCCTCTTCCTCAATCATCAGCAAACGGTTCACAGTGCGAGGTATCTCTAGGCGGCCACCGACACGTTCGGTCTCGCGCGCGAAGCGTTGGACAACAACCTCACCTTCGGTCCGTCACGACACACTTGACGTTAGGCGACATGGGACGGCCGCCCGAACGACATTCAGGGATGCGGTCGGGAACACACCTCGTCGTCCACGGTCCCGCCGATCATGGGATGCTCACAATCGAGGAGATTGATCCTTCTGGAGAAGGGATCACCGCTCGGACTGGCCAGATCGCATTGTTAGCTCAGATGGCAGCGGATCAGGGCATGCTCCGTGCCGAACTCTATATCGATGGACACCTCATGCGCAGCCTGGGGCCCGCCATGATCGAGCCTTTCGGAAACACGGTCGATTGTTGGTTCCGCGTTGTTCATCGTGATGCCAGCTTGAGAGAGCTAGGCAAGCGTCTCGATCGTGACCGCCTGTAGCCTTCCATTTCTGGTCAGCAGGTTCCCCATATCGAACGTCGAACAGTTAGCAAACTTTACGCAGCGAGGCGCGTCTCTTCTTCTACCGTGGAGCTTTCGCCCGCCCCCCGGCGTAGGAATCGCGCAAGTGCTGCTTTCCGGGGCCGACATTCTGCTCTCGACTTGCGTTACCTGGACGGTGCACTACGGTATCCCCGTGGCGGACTCGGTTGTCGCGTACAATGCGCGTGCAACTGCGCGGCCTACGCCCGGGCGGAGCGGACCAACGGGCCGCTGTAGTGTTGCGAGTTCGCGCGAAACGTAAAGCGCCGTTGCGGGTGGTGATCCAGGTCGGGTCGGGCGTGCCAGCGGGCGGAGCGACGTGCCGTCCCGTCACCTTGCTCGCGATAAACCGGCCCGGGGTTCAGTGTCCATGTCGAATGCCTGCTTTCCCTTTGCGGCCCAGAGCGCGCGGGCCTGTTCGCGCTGATCGCCCCTTAGTTTCTCGGCGATCCAGATTAGCGCGCCGAGGATCGTGGTGCGGTCATCGCCGGTCAAGTCCACGATACCGGCTTTGACGACGAGGCCGCCGAGTTCGATGAGATGCCGTGTGCGCTTGCGGCGCTCGACCTGCCTCGAGCGCATGTCATGTCGCGCCCTTGCGGCTCGGTGCCGGTTGCGCGCCGCTCGGTTGCGCAGGAGCGCCGTCCGTGTTGCGCTCAGTTGTTGGTGCATTTCGCCGCGACCGGCTTTGAAAGAACGCGGCGCCGCGCCTGGCCCATGCCTCCCTCTTTCCGGCTTCTTTTGTCTCGGCCAGCACAATCAGCGCGCCCGCGAGTTCGTCGGCACTCAGCGCATCGGCCCCGGTAGCGATCACCAGTTCGCCCAACCGCTGCACCTTGCGGCTCTTGAGGTCACGTGCCTTGTCCCCAAGTGCCTTCAGTTCGGCATCAAAGTCCCGTGGCTTGCGCATCCCGTCTCTCCATGAGTGTCGATGGAGAAATGATGGTCGAGTGCCCGGCACAATGCTGTAAGGTCGTCAGGACGGCCTGGGACGCGGTAGTCCCGCCCGAGACTTTTTCGAGGGAGGGCGCGCTTATACGTCGTTCCGACGTGCGCTTCGCCGTGTAGATGATTTAGTCGCGATGGCGATCTATCATCTTCATGTCAAGGTCATTGGCCGCACGTCTGGCTCCAGCGCGGTGGCAACGGCCGCCTACCGCTCGGGCTCGAGGCTGCGCGACGAGCGCCTTGAGCGTAACCACGATTTTTCTACCAAGCGCGGTGTCGTCCATTCCGAGGTGATGCTGCCGAAGAACGCACCGGAGGCATGGAGCGATCGCGAACGGCTGTGGAACGATGTCGAGGCGTCCGAAATGCGCAAGGACGCCCAGCTTGCCCGTGAGATCGAATTCGCGATCCCGCGCGAGATGAGTCAGCGCGACGGCATCGAACTCGCCCGCGACTTCGTTAGGGGTGAGTTTGTCGATCGGGGCATGCTCGCCGATCTCAATGTGCATTGGGACATGACCGAGGACGGCATGCCCAAGCCTCATGCCCATGTCATGCTGACCATGAGGGCGGTAGACGAGAACGGCTTTGGCCAAAAAGTGCCGGAGTGGAACCGCACTGAGATGGTGGAGCGCTGGCGCGAGCGCTGGGCAGAGCTTGCAAATGAGCGGTTAGCCGAGCTCGACGTCGACGCGCGGATCGACCATCGCAGTTTCGAAGCACAGGGTATCGCGCTGGAGCCGCAAAGCCAGATCGGCGCGCCCGCCAGACAAATGGAGGAAGGGGGTTTCGAGGGCAAAGGAATTGAGGCCGACCGCGCCGAGATGCACCGCGAGATTGCGCGCGGCAATGGTGCGCGGATCATCGCCGATCCTTCCCTTGGGCTGGACGCAATCACGCAGCAGCAATCGACCTTCACGCGATGGCATCGACCAGTTCAATGAGGTCATGGGGGCGATGCGCAAGGCGCCCGATCTGGTCGAAACACGTAAGTGCGGGCTTCAGTCGTCCATCGGCGTTCGAAAAACTCGACCACAGGTAACCCAATAGCCCGGGTGGAGGCTCCCTCCTTGCTATCAACCAAACGCAGGCAGCTCGCCTCCATATCGGTTTCTGCCCACCGTAGCTTAATCATTTCCGAACGGCGGCATCCGGTGAGAGCAATTTGGCGGATGATATCAGTCGTCATTTGGTATCTCTCGTCCTCAGCCGCTTTACGCAGGATTCCTCCGAGTGTGCGATACTCAGCTTCGGTCAAGCGGCGGTTGCGAACCCTGTCCTTCGGTTTGCGAATCCCATGCGCGGGGTTTGTCTCTATGATGCCGGCCTCCACGGCATGGGTAAGGATGCCTCCGAGCAGACCGACGGTCCGCGTGGCGGTGCCGACGCCTCCCCGCACAATGGCTTTGCCGCGCAGCTTCTTGGTCTTGACGCTGACGCGCGTCTTGCCGGCCATGATGTCCTTCAAGACCTTGTTGACGTCGGCCTTGACGAGATCTTTTACGCGCCGCGTACCGATGAGCGGCAGGATGTGACGGTGTATGCGGCCAGTATCGGTGACGATTGTCGTCGCCTTCTTCGGGCGCCCGCGCTTTCCGAGTATGAGGCCCGCCTTCAAGTCGTTGAGATAGAGGTCGCACAGCTCCTTGACGGTGATCGCCTTGTGATCGAGCTGACGCTCCTCGGCAGGATTGTCGCCTTGCGCAACCCGGCCCAGCTGAACCTTCGCCTCTTTCCTCGCAAGCTCAGGCGTCCAGACGCCATGCTGCCCGATCGTGTAGCGGCGCGAACGACCGGCAGATCGATATTGAATGAGATAACTGCGCTTGCCTGACGTGAATACGCGCAGACCGAATCCAGGCAGCTCATCATCCCAGATGACGTAGTCTTTGTCCTGCGCTTCCGCGGCGTCGACGGTTCGCTTAGTGAGCTTGGCCATCGAATTTCTCCGACTTTAAGCCCGTCTCCCGCGTAAGCACCACGTAAGCAGTTAGAAGGAAATTGGGGCGCGCGGCAGGATAGGCGCTGCGGTCGCCAATTCCAGTTTCCATAACAATTTGAGTAGCATAGCGAAGCATTACTTACCCTAGCGCAGTTTTGCGTAGAGCAGCCTAAATTGCTCCGAAGGCAAAGGTCACACGTTCGAAAATCGTGTCGGGCGCGCCATTTGCCCGATAGATGTCGGGCATCATGCAGGCTCGTCACGAGGATATTCTCGGCATTGCTTCGCCGTCACTCCAAGCGCAGCTTAAGTTCGCCGATGATGTAGGATGCCAAATGGTCGGCGGCGGTGGACCAGCCGCGCTGGCGTTGCCACAGGGCGAGCTCGACTTCGGGAAGCGACGGCAGACCATCGCTTTGGTCGAGTTGCCGCAGTCCGCGGACATCGACGCTTTGCGCGAGCACGATGACAGCCGTATCCGAAAGCGCTATCGCCTGCAGGCCCGCGATGCTTTCGGACACGCATGCGATCCGCCATTCGCGTCCCTGCGCATCCAAAGCACCCAGGGCAAATGTCCGGTACAGATTGCCGTCGGGCAGCATGGCGACGGACAAGGGATCGCGCAAATGAGCCGAGCCGCCTTCGGCTCCCAGCCATACGAGCTTCTCCCGACGAAGTCGGGTGACATTGGCGAGGTTCGGACGGACTTCCGGATTGTGCGTGACGAGCGCGACGTCGACGCCGTTATTTTCCACCGCTTCGGCCACTTGACGGCTGAGCGCGCAATGAACCGTCACTTCGACATTGGGATAGTCGGCCTGAAAACGAGCCAATATGCGCGGCAGGAGAAAAGCCGCGTAGAGATCGGGACATCCGAGTACAACGCGCCCTGACACCTCGTCCGCACTCAAATGGGCGCGCGCTTCATTGTCCAGCTCGAGCAACTTTCGCGCATAGGAGAGCAGCGTTTCGCCATGCGACGTCAGCTTGGGCCGGCGCAGATTCACCTCGAAGATCTTGCGGCCGACAAGCTGTTCGAGCCGGTTGAGCTGAAGGCTGATCGCCGGCTGCGACCTGTGAAGCCGCGCGGCAACGCGCGTCACGCTGCCTTCCTCCACCAAGAGAACGAAAGTTCGCAGCAGCGACAGATCCAGTAACGGCGGGATCTTCATAAGCGGCACCTGAGGTCGGCGCCCAATTTTATAAATTTCGCCTGCGCTTCGGCATGATCTAACATGAAAGAAGTGAAAGTTTTCTGCAAGAAGAGGATGCAGCGGCGGTGATTATTTGGGCAGCCCGCATCGCTGATGATGATCGCCCGCTCCGCCACCTTCAGGGCATGTCCATCCCACCAGAGTAACATGATGACGCATCCACTTCGCCTCGGCATCTGGGCCCTCGTCCACGGCAACCGCGCGGCACTCAACGATCCCGAAGAACCCTACGACGCCTCGTGGGACCGCAACCGGCGCCTCGTGCTGGAAGCCGAAGAGCTCGGCTACGACTGCACGCTGATTGCCCAGCACACCTCGAATCCTCACCGCGACGATCTCGACCAGCTTGAGGCCTGGTCGTCGGCGGCGGCTCTCGCCGCTCTGTCCAGCCGGATCGAGATCATCGCCGCGATCAAGCCGATGCTCTATAATCCGGTCGTTCTCGCCAAGATGGCGCTGCAGATCGAGCACATCAGCAAGGGCCGTTTCGCGATCAATCTGGTGAACGCCTGGAACCGGCGCGAAATCGTCAACGCAGGCATTCCGTTTCTCGAACATGACGAGCGCTACTCCTATGGAAGCGAGTGGTTGACCGTCGTCGAGGCGCTGATGCGCGGCGAGCGGGTCAATTTCGCCGGCAAGCACGTCCACGTAGAAGACTACGCGCTGTTGCCGAAGGATACATTTCGTCGCCGGCCGCGCATCTATGTTGGCGGTGAATCGGAGCCCGCGCGTGCGCTGAGTGCGGCGCAGGCCGACGTCTGGTTCATCAATGGCCAGCCACTTGCCGACGTCGCAGCGCTGATCGCCGATGTCAGCAGTCGTCCGCGCAGCGGTGAGCCGTTGCGCTTCGGGCTCTCCGCTTTCGTCATCGCACGAGAAACGCAGGAAGAGGCCGAAGCCGCCTACAGGCGTTTGCTCGCACTGGCTGCGGAAGACGAAGATGTGCGAACATTTGTGAAGGCCAACACCGACGAGAAGGTCGCGATGCGCAAGACCATGGCGAAATTCGAGCGCGTCGGCACGAACGGGGGTACAGCCGCGGGGCTCGTTGGCAGCTACGATACAGTGGCGGAACGCATCAGGCAGTTCCACGGCATCGGCATTGAGACGCTGCTGCTGCAATTCCAGCCGTTCGAAGTCGAAATGCGGCGGTTTGCGAAGCATGTGATGCCGCGCCTGAAGAGCATTCGTAGCTGAACAATTCTATCGGAAAAAGGAAGCTTCATGATCATCCGCCTCATCGGCTCCCTCGTCGTTATGGTGTTGCTTGCGACTTCGCCGACCGCTGTCGCGCAGGACTATCCGGCGCGGATGATCAAGATCATCGTTCCGTTCACGCCTGGCGGCACCTCGGACCTGCTGGCCCGCGAGGTGGCGCACAACCTGACCAATGACTGGGGACAGTCCGTCGTGGTCGAAAATCGGCCGGGCGCGGGCGGCGCGATCGGCACCGCCGAGGTCGCGCGCAGCACACCGGACGGCTACACGCTTCTGATGGGCTCAAGCGCTGCGCTTGCGATCGGCCCGTATCTCACGAAAGAGATGCCGTATGATCCGGCCAGGGATTTCAAGCCGATCTCTCTCGTTGCCCAGATCCAGAATCTTCTGGTGGTCAATCCGACCGTCCCGGTCAAGACCGTTTCCGAGCTTCTCGCTTATGCCAAGTCCCACCGCATGATTGTCGGGAATTACGGCATCGGCTCCTCTCCCCACATGTCCGCCGAAATGTTCGAGAAGATGGGCGGCATCGAGATGACGAATGTGCCGTTTCGCGGCGCGCCTGAGGCCATGACGGAGATCCTTGCCGGTCGCCTGAACCTGATCTTCGACAATCTGCCCAGCGCGCTACCGATGGCCAAGTCCGGCAAACTGGTCGCCATCGCCGTTTCCGGCAGCCACCGTTCTGCGCTTGTGCCCGACGTGCCCACGGTGGCGGAGTCGGGTCTGCCCGGCTTCGATGTGACGACCTGGTACGGTCTCGTCGCGCCCGCCAGCGTCCCCGATGACATCGTGAACAAGCTGAGCGCGGAGGTAGCGACCATTCTCGCGCGCCCCGATGTGCGAGAGCGCCTGACGACGGCGGGAACCGAGCCGCAAAGCATGACGCCGCAGGAATTTGCGACGTTCATCGGCGGCGAGCAGGCGAAGTGGCGCAAGCTCATCGCCGACGCCGGCCTGACCCTCAATTAGCTCCAGCCGGGCGGGGCCAGCCAATTTGTAATGCCAAACGGGCGTTGGCCGCCCGCGCTCATGCCGGCGCGCGCCGATGCGGCAGATCAGCCGTGGCACGCCAGTCCCGGTGTTCAGAACCTTTGACTAACGCTGCCAGTTGGTGGGGTGCCTCAGCTTGAATTATCCGACATTTCGGTTTTCAGGCGAGCGCAGCAGCCACGCGAGTACCGCAAAATTCATGACGGCAAATGCAAAAGGGCCATAGGTCTTCGCCGGGTCGTGCGCGAGTATCCCGATAACCCCGTCGAATCCTTGCACCAGACTCATGACCAACGCCATGGCAGCAATCGCGTCGCGAGAGCGAAACCCGATGCAACACAGCACGGCAATGAGCAGAGCAGTGCTGCGCGAGGCGGCATAGCGTTCAAAACTGCCGCCGCCAGAAGGCCCAAGGAGACCTGCAACGGAGAAGCAGACGCTGACGAGCGCGCTCACAGTCGTGACAATGGCGCAGATCCAGAAAAGACGAACCATCAGCGCGCACCTTCGTTGGCGCTGGCTGGGTTCCAGGCCCGGGTCCTCGCCATCTGCGACATCGCTCGGGAGGCATAGTACAAATTCGTAGGCTGTCGCAACATTACGAGTTGAGGCGCACAACAGGCTGCTCAATCATAGCGCCACAGCGAAGCGGCGTAGATCGATACGATGACCAAATCGAAGATCACGATCGGGCGCATGTGAGCGGTATGCGGCTTTTTCCAATCGGCCACGATCAAGCCGATTAGCCCGGCCTTCTCAATGCCGGCGGCCAGCATCAACGGAGCACGGAGCTCCGGGTGCCACGCAGCGTAGATCAACAGCGCTCCCAGGCTCGGCGCCAGCAAGCCCCAATGTCGCGTGATCAAGCCCCCGGCCCCACCGGGCGGGTCGACTCCGAACAAGAGTCTGGGACCGCGCGTCGGGAGTAGGAAAACAACGATTGGCAACATCGTAAAAGCGCCGCTGACCAATAGAACGATGTGAATGTGGTCGGCTATAATCACAGTAGTTCTCTCACGGTCGAGCCGAGGCGCGCAGCCCGGTGTTCATATGAATGGACTTGCGAGGTCACGGGAACGCGCGGCGCATGAATAGCTCGAACAACGCGTCGGGCAGCCAGGCTTTCAGTCGCGGGATCCAGCGGGCGAGCGCGCCGACGCGGTAGCGCGGCGCCGGCACACGGGCATGCACCGCCCGCACGACGGCGGCGGCCACATGCTCCGGCCGAGTGTGGCTGGCGAGGCCGTCGCGGCGCATGCGTCGGACCAGTTCGGCTCGCCGCCGGGCGAACGGGTTATCCACTGCGCTGACTTCCCGGATCGACTGATCGAGAGAGCCGGTGGCCACCGGGCTCGGGCTGACGGTGCAAGCATAAAGGCCGAGCGGCAGCAGCTCCTGCCGCAGCGATTCGGTATAGCCCTCGAGAGCGAACTTGCTGGCCGAGTAGGCCGCATTCATCGGCAGGCCGACTTCGCCCCCGATCGAACTTATATTGATGATGCGCCCCGACCGCCGCTCGAGCATGCGCGGCAGCACGGCTTGGACCATGCGCGCCGCGCCAAGAAAATTCGTGTCCAGCTGGTCCATGAATTCGTGCCACTGGGTCTCGAGCACGGCGCCAAACAGGTCGTAGCCGGCGTTGTTGACCAGCACATCGATGCGGCCCTCGCGCCGCAACAGCTCGTGCACACAGGCCTCGACGGACGCTGCGCTGGTAACGTCGAGACACAGCACCTGCAGGCCGTCCTCCCGCCCGCTCTCGACTTTAGCGCGCTGGGTAACGTAAACACGGTGACCGCGTCCGTGGAGCTGGGCGGCGACCGCCGCGCCGATGCCGCGCGTGCCGCCCGTGACGAGTATAACTCGCGATTCGTTCTTCAAAGTCTGGCTCCTTGGGGCGCGAAGTGAATCGCGCGTCACAGTTCGTCCAAAAAGGAAACGATGGCGCGCGTGGTTTCAGTGGGCGCGTCGACTACCGCAAGGTGGGCAGTCGGCAACTCGACGAAGCGGCCTCGCGGCAGTTGAGCGGCGGCGCGGCGCAGATCACCGACTAGGTACATGGGGTCATGCGTCCCGGCGACAAACAGCGTCGGCGCGGCGATGCTCTGCAGACGCGAAGCCAGGTCGTCTCTCTCCAGCAGCACCGCGCGAACCGCCTGGGCCAGTGCCGTACCGCGCGCGCGCCGGATGTGTTTGCGGAATTCGTCCATGAAGACGGTCTCGCGCTTCCGCGTCTCGGGCATGAAGTAGCTCTCGGCCACGCCCTGCGCGTACAGGTTGGTGCCTTTCAGCCAGCGTGCGCCCCAACTGACGAAGTTATCGCGCCAGAGCGCGCTGCTCTTGAAGACAGGAGTATTCAGCATGACGACGGCGCGCGTACGGTCCGGATGGCTCAACGCGAATTCGCCGGCGACGAGGCCACCCCACGACGTGCCGATGCAGACTACCGGCTGGACGATCTCGAGGACTTCCAGCACCTGCACGACGGCGTCCGCGCAGTGCGCCATGCTGAAGCTCCCTCTGGATGCGCCGCTAGCGCCGTGACCGGGGCCATCGATGAGGATCAGCCGGTAGCGTTCCCGCAGAGCGGCCACCTGCGCGTCGTAGATGCGGTGATCCGCCAGGACCGAGGGCCAGAATACCAACACCTCCGACGAGGCGTCCGTGCGGCTGGGAATGCCGGTATCGTAGACCGCTAACCGGCCAAGGTTGGTCGGAATCGACCGCATCTTGACTGCATTGGGTTCAGCGGCCGTAGTGCGGGCGGCCGTCTCTGGATGGGGTGAGGTCATTTGGTCCAAGGGAGCTGTGTAGCTAGAGGCCCCTCCGGCAGGAGGAAGGAATGTTATCGCCGTTAACTTACCCGCAAAACCCACAAAGTCAACACCGTTAACATGCGTTTGATGGCCCTATGAATCAGCCTCCCGAGTCCCCCGCTGCCGGGCGGTATCACCACGGAGACCTGCGACGCGCCCTGCTAGAGGCGGCGGCGAAGGCTCCAGACATCGAGCACATTTCGCTGCGCGAGCTGGCCTCGGGGCTGGGTGTCAGCGCCGCTGCCGTGTACCGACACTTCGACAGCCGCGAGGCTTTGCTGGCGGAGTTGGCCGCCGTCGGGATCGCACAACTCCAGCAGCGCTTTGCCGAAGCGTTCGACCTTCACGCCCCGGCCACCGACGCACCGGAGGCGATCGCGCGCCTGTACCGCTTGGGCGTGGCCTACCTTCGCTTTGCCGACGAACAACCTGCTATGTGGCGCCTGATCTTTGGTGCGTACGCCGTGCAGACCCGTGCCAACGCTTTGCAAACGGGCGCGCCGACCAGTTATTCATATCTGCCGGCGGCCTTACAGGGACTGTACAGAACCGGCGTCATTGTTGCGCCCCCGGCGCCGGGCGACCTGCTATTCACATGGAGCACCATCCATGGCGCAGCAGCGCTGCGGGTAGGCAACGTAGCCGCAGCGCAGGGCGAAGTAGAGCACGTGGGCGCCGAGGTGGTGCAGCGTATTTTGCGGGGAATAGGCGCGTATGGTCTATGAAGGACCAACAGCGGTGCGGCTTCGCAAATTTCATCCGTTCCGATTTGCGCTACAACCGGCGATCGCTTTGTCATGGGGATACAAGAACGAGATTTTTGCGCCGCACAGCTATGATTGAGAATTGATACATAGGTGTCGGACAGGTGCTGAACATCGGTGCTGCGGCGCATTATTGTTGCGACTGGCCCTCGCGTCGGTCTCCGGATTGCCGCGATCGAAGGGTCACCGGACCACCCTGCGAAATCGGGAAGCGGCTGCGCGTGATGCGTAGCGCAATATCGCGCGATGTCGCAGATTTACCGATTTGGAGCGCGTGGCGGGCTACGGCATCATAGGGGCACGGCGAAGGAATAGTGCCCATGTGTGGACGGCCCCTGCGGTGCAAGAGGTTTTTTGACGTTTTCGGCGTGGGGTCGAGTGCGCTCATGTGTCCGGCCTGTTTGCGCGGTGCACATGACCGCTGGCCCTGATGGAAGTTCGCGGACCGGGTCCCAATCATCTTCCCGCACTCGAAGTGCTGGGCACTACTCGGGTTTTCCCAGTCCCCGGCTCAACCGGTTCGCCATCACGTCATAGCACCCCCTGCAGTTGGTAACGGTCACATCGGGTCGTTGGTCGAACTTGAGCGGAGCATGCCGCGAGCGAGCGCGCCCCCAAGTCGCGCCGTAGCGAGCGAGCGGCTTGCGGTCGGCAAACGCAAACGGTCGTTGCTCGTCATGCGGCGACCTTCATCGTTGGCGCCCGGTAGGTCTCGCCGCGGATCAGGATCGCCCAAGCGATCCGCGCCGCCTTGTTGGCAAGCGCCACCGAGACCAGGCGCGCCGCGCGCCGTTCGAGCAGCGCATTGACCCAGGCAAAGGCCGGAGCCTTGGTGCGCCGCGCCGATCGGATTACCGCGGTCATGCCGACGATCAGCAGCTTGCGTAGATATTGGTCGCCCATTTTGGTGATCCGACCAAGCTTGGCCTTGCCACCGGTCGAATGTTGGCGCGGCACAAGGCCGAGCCATGCTGCGAGATGGCGACCGGATCGGAACAGCGTCGGATCCGTGATCGTGGCCGCCAGCGCCGAGGCGGTGATCGGGCCAACGCCCGGAATGGTTGCCAGCCGCCGTGCCGCATCACTGGCGCGGCACCAGGCTATGATGCGCTTCTCCATCTGCCGGATGCTTGTCGTAAGATTGTTGATCTGCACGACCATGGCCGCAAGCACCTCGCGGGCAATCTGCGGAATGCCCGTCGTCTCGTCCTTCAGCATCGCCACCAGCTCGGGCACACGCTGGATGCCTTGCGGCACAATGATTCCGAACTCCGCCATGTGGGCGCGCAAGCCATTGACCAGCATGGTGCGCTGGCGCACCAGCAATTCGCGCCCGCGATGCAAGACCAGCACGCCTTGCTGCTCTTCGCTCTTCACCGGCACGAAACGCATGGTCGGCCGCGTCACCGCTTCGCAGATCGCCTCGGCATCGGCCGCGTCGTTCTTGCCTCGCTTAAGGTAGGCCTTGACATAACTCGGCGGCACCAGCCGGACCTGATGACCGAGCGCCATCAGCTCGCGGGCCCAATGGTGCGCAGTGGCGCAGGCCTCGATGCCGATCAGGCATGGTGCAAGGTGGGCGAAGAACTGCGCGAGTTCCGACCGTCGCAGCTTCTTGCGAATGACAACCGCGCCGGTGCAATCGACGCCGTGGACCTGAAATACTCGCTTCGCAATATCCAGACCAATCGTGGTAACTTGCATAGCGGACGGCTCCTCTCGTTGTGGCGTTCACGACGACCACGTTTTGGCACTTTGATGCCGGAGAGCAGGGGCCGTCCACCCCATCATCTTCATCGGCCGTGGCGCGCCACTTTGCGGCATCCCCGGAGTGACGTCACGAAAACGTTTTCGTGCTCGGTAAGGTCCAGCCCTCCGCCAGACTGATGATGGAATCACCGTTCCGCATCTGCCTTCATTGATCGGGACCATGCATCATGATCGCGTAGATTTCTGCGAGCCGATCGATCGAAATCCCATTGTGCTGCTCAAGCGCCAGCGGATGATCTGTAGGCTCAAGCTCGATCCGCGGTCGAATTCCGTTGTCGCGAAGATGAACCCGCGACCTCAAATTCATGGCCTCCGGGTAGGGCCTGAACCACGCGCTCAGCCAGCCGAAGAACGGGCCCACATGAGAACGATGCTGCTCCTCGTAGGCCATCAGCCACGCTTTGAAATTCTGCTGGCTTAGCGAGACCCAGACGCCCCAGACCAGCGGTTCATCTGCGCCATGCACCGGGATTTCCAGACAGCCGCGCACAAAAAAGAGCTCGTAATCAATCGCGCAATGGTCGCTACCGAGCTCACATCGCGAGGCGCGCTCCGCTTCCGGGACCGCGTAGTAACTCGGAGGAGCAACAGCCCCGAAGCTTGGCATTCCCTTGTGAATTTCGTCGCAGGTCTGGCACCGAAACTCGAAATCCATGGGTCCTCACTGGTTCTGGACGGGATTTCGGTACTCTAGCGCAATATTGGGTCTCCCATCATACCGCGACCGGTAGCTTGGCATATTCGAAACTGGCCTATCGCTGGCTTCTCGCCCAAACCGGCGCGCCGTCCGTTACATCTTGATGTCAGCCTGAACCAGGACCCGATGCCCCGCACCGAGCCGCTCCTGCAACGCCTGCAACGCGGCCAGGCCGCAGGCGGTGTCCTGCTCGCCATTGCCGCCGCTGAGGCCGATGCCGCCGACGACTTCGCCATCGACGACGATCGGAAAGCCGCCGACGAACACCGCGAACCGTCCCTCGAAGCTCAACTGGATGCCGAACGCCTCGTTGCCGGGCAATGCCGGACCATTCGGCGCCTGATTGAACAGATGGGTCGAGCGCTTGTGTCCGGCGGCGGTGAATGCCTTGTTCCAGGCGATCTGTGGACCGGTAATGCGCGCACGGTCCATGCGCTCCAGCACGATGGGATAGCCGCCGTCATCGGCGATGCAGACCGTCTCGAAGACCTTGATCTCCTCGGCCTTCCGGATCGCCGCCGCCGCCATCCGCTGCGCCTCATCGCGCTCGAGCCTTAGAATTTGCCGCATGATGTGCTCTCTTCTCTTAGGTACCGCGATAGATCGTCTTGATCTGGGTGTAAAATTCGAGTCCGGCACGGCCGGACTCGCGGAACGTCGAGGTGCTGGAGCGCTTCAGGCCGCCGAACGGCGCGTTGATCAAATTGCCCGTCGTGGTGCGGTTGATCTTGACCGTGCCGGCCTCGATGTCGCGCGCAAACGCATGCATCCATTTCGGATTATGCGTCGCGATCGCGGCCGACAGCCCGTATTCGGTGTCGTTGGCCTTGGCGACGGCGTCTTCATAGTTCGTGACCTCGATGATCGCGATCACCGGTCCAAAGATCTCCTCGCGCGCGATCCGCATGTCCTGCGTCACGTCGGTGAAGATCGCGGGCGAGACATAGAAGCCCCGATCGTGGTCGCCGCCGCGCAGCCGCTCACCGCCGCAAAGCCACTTTGCCTCGCGCTTGCCGATCTCGACATAGCGCAGCACGGTTTCCAGCTGGCGCGCGGTCGCGAGCGGACCGATATCGTTTCCGGCGGTCATGCCGCTGCCGATCTTGAGCGCCTTCACCCGCGCGATCAGCTTTTCGGTGAACGCCGTCCTGACCTCGCGCATGACCAGCACGCGGCTGGTCCCGGTGCAGGCCTGGCCCGTCAGCGAGAAGCCGCCCTTGATGGTGAGATCGACCGCGGCATCGAGATCGGCGTCATCCATGACGATCAGCGGATTCTTGCCGCCCAGCTCCATTTGCGTGCGCGTCGTCAGACCAACCGAGCGGTGGATCTGCTCGCCGGCCGCAGTCGAGCCGGTGAACGAGATCGCCCGCACCACCGGCGGCACGGTGATCGCCGCCCCGACATCGCCGGCGCGGCCGCTGAGGAAATTGAGCACGCCCTTCGGGATCCCGGCGGCGACGAAAGCCTCGGTGAGCCGCAAAGCGGAGAGCGGCGCATCCGAAGACGGCTTGAACACGACCGTGTTGCCGGCAATCAGCGCAGGCGCAATCTTGCGCGCCGGGATCGATACCGGAAAATTCCACGGCGTGATGACGGATACGACACCGAGCGGCTCCCGCTCGGTATAGACGACCTGGCCTCCATCATCCTGCGGAAAGACTTCGCCGGTAAAGGACTGTCCCTCGACGGCATAGAAGCGCAGCGTCTGGGCCGAGCGCAGGATCTCGTCCTTGGCAAGGGTGAGCGGCTTGCCCATCTCCCGCGTCATCTCGGCGGCGAAGGCGGCTGCGTGGCTTTCGAGATAGCTTGCCGCCTGGTTCATGATTTTCGCCCGGGTCGAGACCGGCGTTTTGCGCCAGGCCGCAAAGGCGCGCGAGGCCGCATCGACGGCGGCTTTCGCATCCTCCGCCGTCGAGGCGGCAAAGCGGCCGACGATATCGCCGGTATCGGCCGGATTGACATTATCGAGCCATTCGCCGCTGCCGCCGGCGGTCCATTCGCCGTCGATGTAATTTCGGAATTGCTCGACTTCCGCTCGCCGTACCTCGGCAAGCGACGTCATGGTTTTTGTCATTGTGGTCAGCTCCAGAACAGAACGGCACAGATGGTGGACACGAAGAGCCCCGTCAGGACCGGAAGCAACAACATGCGCACCGCTTCGAGCACCGGTACGCGCGCAAAGCCGGCGACCGCGATCAGCGAGGACCATGCGATCAGCGTGCCGCCACCGGTCCACACCGCGCCCATCTGTCCGACGGCGCAGAGCGTGGTGACGTCGAGGCCTACGGCGGGCCCGAGCGCGCCGGACAGCGAACCAGTCAGCGGCAGGCCCGCAAAGCCGGAACCATCGATGCCGGTGATCATACCAACGATGAGGACGCCGAAGGCGACCAGGTAGTGATTTTGCGGAATGTAGGCCTGCGCGGTCTGGATCAGGTCGAACAGCAGCGGCGGCGCCTGCGCGGCCGGAACGTTGAGGATGCCCGAAGCCAGATCGCCGCCGGCGCCCATGAAGAAGAAGCCCGCGATCGGCAGCACCGAGCCCATCGCCTTGAAGGCGAAGACGAAGCCGTCGGTGATGTGATCGGCGCAGACGTCGAGGCTCTTGCGCGCGCCCTCCGCGGCGAGCGTCGCCAGGATCATCAGCGCGGTGCCCATGCCGCCGACGAGCGCTGCGGCGTCGCCGCCCTTGAGCTCCGGCCAGCCGCCGCGGATGCCGAGCTTCGGCAGCACCATCACCGCGATCACCGCGGCAAATCCGATCGGCGTGAGGATGGCGAACAGCTTCGACCACCCCGCGCGGCGCTTCGCGACGAGCGGCAGATGCTGGCGCAGCTTGGCATCGATCGCGAGCGGCTCCTCATAGCTGGTGCCGCGCGCAATCTCGGCCTTGTCGAAGCTGCCGGAGGCCTCGATCGACTTGGCGTCACCATTGCCGGACTGCTTCTGCCATTGCTCGAGCAAGGCCTCGCTGCCGGGCTTGATCAGCTTGCGGATCGAGAAGTAGGCGATCACCAGCGCCACACCGCCCGTAATCAGGGATAGCGCCAACGCGCGGTCGGCGACGGCGGCCGCGCTGACGGCTGCACCCGCCGCCTTGGCGCTGATGCCGGGCGCGACCCCGATCACATAGTCCGACGACAGCGCCATGCCTTGTCCGGCGATCGCAATCGCCATGGCGCCGGCCAGCGGCGACAATCCCGCGGCGATCGCGGCCGGCAGCAGCACGGCGGAGACCAGCGGAACCGCCGGCGTCGGCCAGAAGAACAGCGAGATCACATAGGTGATGGCGGCAAGGATGAAGAAGGCGGAGTGACCGTTGGTCATCACCACGCGAAACGGCTGCACCATGCGCACGTCGGAGCGCAGCGTTTTCAGCGCGTTGAGGAGCGCGGTGATCAGCGCGATCACCAGGAAAATATTGAAGAGCTCCTTCGCCGCGACAAAGCTCGCATTGAAGATGGCCGAAAGCGCGCCCACCGCACTTCCCGTGAAGGCCAGTGCCACCACGAAGGTGGCGACGATCGAGGGCACCACCACATTGGCCCGCAAGATCATAGTCAGAACGACGGCGACGACGCCGGCGATATAGGCCCAATGGGCCGCGGTGAGCGAAATGTGCTGCGTCATGGTTTGTCCCGCACTCCCCCAGTGTCTGATGCAAACGCATTCTCAGGTCATCGAACATGCGTATACTGTATACGATATATGTCCCGATAGCCCTGCCACGGCTGAAAAGCAGGCGAAACTTGCCTCGATTTTGAGCCGAATAACGTCAGCTAAGCAAAGTCGTTGACGAAAATCAATTGTATAGTGTATACAATTTTTGACAGCCGGAGCCGATGCAGGCCCCGGCCCATGGCTGCAAGAAGCACTGCAAGCCCGACCGCGATCACAGGGAGCGCCCAATGCCTGAATTGATGAACCACGTGGATTTCCGCACCGCCCTCGAAAACGCCATCAAGGGCAAGAGCGCCAACAAGGCGCCGTTCAGCATCGCCTGGGCCAGCGGCAAGCTGAGCCGCGAACATCTCGCGCGCTGGGCCGAGAACCACTTCCACTATGTCGGCCCGTTCGCGGATTATCTCGCCTATGTCTATGCCCGCATGCCCGACGGCTTCACCGAGGCCAAGGACTTCCTGCTCGCCAATATGTATGAGGAGGAGATCGGCGGTGATCGCCACACCGACCTCCTGATCCGCTTTGCGGAGGCCTGCGGCACCACACGCGCGCGCGTGACCGATCCCGACAATATGAGCGCGACCACCCGCGGCCTGCAGAGCTGGTGCTATGCGGTGGCGATGCGCGAGGATCCGATCGTGGCGGTGGCCGGTCTTGTCGTGGGCCTGGAATCGCAGGTGCCCTCGATCTACCGCCGGCAGACGCCGACGCTGCGCGACAAGTACAAGTTCACCGACGAGGAGGTCGAGTTCTTCGACCTGCACATCGTCTCCGACGAGATCCACGGCGAACGCGGCTACCAGATCGTACTCGAGCACGCCAACACGGTCGAGCTGCAGCAGCGCTGCCTCAAGATCTGCGAGGTCGGCGCGCAGATGCGCCTGCTCTACACCACCGCGCTCTATTGGGATTACGTCGCCAAGGACCTCCCGATCGAGCAACTCGATATGGTCGAGCGCAAGGTGGCCTGAAGCAGTGCCCACCGTCACCCTGCATCGGGATGGCCAGACCTATCGCGGCGAGATTGACACCAACACCAACCTCGTCGTGAAGGCCGGGATCCGGCAATTCCCCTATCCCAACCTGCGCTACGGGTGCGGGATGGGGAAATGCGCCAAATGCGCCTGCCGCGTGCTTGATGGCGCCGAGCATTTGCCGGAGCCGAACTGGAAAGAGAAGCAGCGGCTGGGGCCGCACCTCGAGCAGGGTTATCGCCTGCTCTGCCAGCTTTGGCTGAGCCACGACATCGAGATCGAGCAGGACAAGGTCCCGCTCGCCCCCCTCAAGGCGGAGCCGGCGCAAGGCGAGACGCGATAGGCGCGCCATCCCCTCCCAACAAGGAAGGATTTGCCATGTATGTGATCCTGACCAGCAAGCCCGGACAATTCCGCACCGAGATCGGGGCCGGATTGAAGCCGCTCGATGCCTACGACTATCTGTTCTACGGGCAGAAGAAGGCGCACTTCGTGATCGCCGAGCTGCTCGAGGACCGCACCCGCATCCGCGTGATCGAGGACGGCAGCGAGATCGTGAACGACGTGCCGAGCAAATTCCTGGAGAAATTCGAGAGCCGCGAACGCGCCTTCAGGGAACTGGAGCATCTCACCACGTTCGGCCACATGGAGACGTCGCTGCGCAAGACCGCGATCGCCGCACGCTGAGTTTTCGCGATGGTCCAGATCACCTTCATCACCAATAACGGCAAGACCGTCAGCGCGCCCGAGAACAGCAACCTGCTGCGGGTGTCACTGCGCGAGCAAGGCGGCATTCCCTTCAAATGCGGCGGCGGGCTGTGCGGCACCTGCCGATGCCGCATCGAAAGCGGGCTCGCGCACACCGATGCGGTCAAGCCGAAGGAGCGCAAGCACTTGACCGAGGAAGACCTGCAGCAGGGCTACCGCATGGCCTGCCAGACCTTCGTCAATGGCGACGTCAGCGTATCCTGGATACCTCTGTCCGAGCGCCGGCCGGCAGCGCCCCGTCCGACAAGCGTCGCCACGACGGAGGCCGAAAACCAATAGTGCATGGCGCCGCGCGCGAGCGTGGCCTATCGCCTGAAAGCTTGTACTATGCGGCGGAGTCGCTATCTCGGGGGCGTTTCGCATCGAAGGCGACAGAGGCAGGGCCCATGACCGGGGCTAGGCCGTGAGCAGGTGAACTCGTCATGGCTATCGGATCATTCAAGCGCAAGGTCGGCGAGGAGCATTCGTCGCTGCACGGCCAGGTGATTGCCGAGCTGCGTGAGGCGATCCTGACCGGCCGGCTGAAGGCCGGCGAGCGGCTGGTCGAGGAACGCATCGCCGACGAGCTCGGCGTGTCCCGCAATCCCGTGCGCGAGGCGATCCGGGCGCTGGCCTCGGAAGGTCTGATCGAGGTCGCCGCACGCCGCGGCGCGTCGGTTGCCGTCATGTCGGAGCAGGAAGCGCGCGAGACGATCGAGGTGCGCGCGCTGCTCGAAGGACATAATGCGCGGCTGGCTGCGCGCCGGCACGACACGCGCGTGATCAAGCGCATCGAGGCGGTCCTGAACAAGGGAACGGCAGCGGTCAATGCCGGTCATTTCGACCAGCTCTACCGGCTCAACCAGGAATTTCACAGCGAGCTAGCGGCTGCAGGCCAGAACCGGGTGCTCGGCGACTTGCTGCAGCGGCTGCGCGGCCGTACCGCCATGCTGTTCGCGCCGATGAGTCCGTCGCGCCAGTCACGCTCCTGGAACGAGCATGCCGGAATCCTCAGAGCGATCATCGACGGCGACGAGCGTGCCGCGGCGACGCTGGCGGCCGAGCACGTCATGCGCGCCGGAACGGATTTCATGGCGGGCATCGACGAGATCGACGCATTGCCGGCGACTCCGTCGGCCGAGCGGCCCGCACCATCCGGCAAGGCGGTCCGAAAGCCTAAAGCAGGCAGCCCGTCGCGGGAATCCAAGCGCGAGGTTGTCAGATAATCCCTGAGGCACCACGGCGGATTGTCCGCGACATTCCGCGACTGGCGCTTCACAACCATCGCCGGGAGACAATCATGATGACAGAGCCCGCGAATCTGGCCGAGAAGCTCGCCACCTTCACCGATCGCTTCTCGCCGCGCACGGTTGCCACCTATAACGGCAACGACGTGATGGTGGCCAAGCTCGACGGGCCATTTCACTGGCACAAGCATGACGATACGGACGACTTCTTCCTGGTGCTCGCAGGCACACTCGATATCGAACTTCGGGACCGCATCGTCACGCTCAATCCCGGCGAAGTGTTCGTGGTGCCGAAGGGCGTCGAGCACCGCCCGGTGGCGCGCGGAGAGGTGCATATTCTGTTGATCGAGCCGACGGGCACCCCGAACACCGGCGACAAGGCCACCGCCGCGCCGCGTATCATCGCCTGAGGCGAGACGCATCGGCGCTCACGGCTTCACTTCTCTCTCCAGCAGCCGCGCCAGTTCCGCGGCGGTCACCTCGATCGGCCTGCCGTTTCGCTCGACCCGAGCCGGGGTCCGGCGCCAAATTATCTAATGAACGGGCGTCGTGCCTGGTCCAAGTTCCTGGCCTTGTCCAGATTGCGGGCCCCGGTCAAGGCGGGCGGTCTCGGCAACATGGTCGCTGTGAAGTCGGCATCCGTGAAATCGGCGCCGTCGAGATTGGCGTCGGACAAGTCGGCTCCCGCAAGATCGGCGCGGGTCAAGTTGCAATTCGTCAGATTGGCGTTCTGGAGCTTGGCGAATTGCAGATCGGCACGCGCGAGATTGGCGCCGCTCAGGTTCGCATTCCTGAGATCGGCCGATTTGAGCACGCCACGCATCAGGCCCATCGATTGGTTGCGCATATCTGCGCTGAAATCGGCGCCCGAAAGATTGGCCCCGACCAGGCTGGCGCCGGAAAGATCGGCGGCTATGCGCGCGCCGCTCAAATCGGCGCCGCCAAGTTTGGCACGTTGCATCTGCGTTGCGAGCAGAGTTGCTTTTGCGAGGGAGGCTCCGGTCAAATCCGCTTCGATCAGCCAAGCCTGATTCAAGACGGCCCGATCGAGACGCGCGCCTTTTAGATTCGCCCGGTTGAGCTTCGCGAGCCGAAGATTGCTGCCGGAGAAGTCGAGACCCGAGAGATCGAGTTGCGATAGCCGCTTTGCTTGCAAATCCGCCGGGCGTTGATCCGCGCCGTCTCGGCGCGACGCCTTGAGAAGCGCATCGACATCGGCGCGCGTCATCTCCGGCGTCGACATTTCCGTACTATTGAGATCAATGCCGGCCAGCATGTCCTGCGACAAGGCGCCAACGGGATCAAGTAGCAGCGCCGTCGTCGACACAATGGCACATGCGAGACGAAACAGCATTGCTGCTCCTCCGCTATCCGGCTTTAGCCGTAGCAGCATAATCCGGTATTGTCTCTTGCGCTATGCGCCCTGAGGCGCAGCACATCCCAAGTCGCTGACTATCGCCGCTCCTGGCGCGATCCCGCGATGATTCACGGATCGTGCTCCGATTATCGCGCGGCAGCCTCCATCGACCTCGAGCACGACGCCGCAGACATCGAACGCCGCGTGGAATGTCCAACGCTGGTCTTCTATGGCTCGACCGGGCAGATGGCCCAGCTCTTCGATATACCGGCGGAATGGCGCAAGCGTTTCAGCGACCCGAAAGCGGCCTCCCTCCCCGGCGGACATTTCTTCGTCGATCAATTTCCCGACGACGTTATGCGGACGCTGAGCGACTTCCTCACCTCGATTGCTGCGACTTGACGGCGGGGGCTGGCCGACTTCGCTGGCGATAGACGTCAGGCGGTTGCCTCGAAGGTATTTCCGTATCGT
>Ga0210408_10000776_pt1 | contig 36568 bp, 61 predicted proteins | sample IncBWH4MmetaG_FD_155471 | JGI IMG/M metagenome (GOLD analysis project Ga0210408, IMG submission 155471) | Forest soil microbial communities from Barre Woods Harvard Forest LTER site, Petersham, Massachusetts, United States - Inc-BW-H-4-M | ecosystem: Environmental > Terrestrial > Soil >... | reverse complement strand
TACGGCTACGGCTCCGGCTACGGCTACGGCTACGGCTCCGGCTACGGCGAAGTTACAGGAGAATACTGGCTTGCGAGTGTCGCTGGATTCGCCGCCTTTTGGCCTAAAGCACAGAAAGAACGCCTTAGTCAAATCTACAAAGAGAACGTTCAGATTGCTTTATGGTGGTCAGATGCCGATGGAAAGCCTTGCAATGGAGGAACAGGAGAAGCGGTGAAGCCGGGAGATATTCAAGAGATTAAAGGCCCGCTTGAATTATGTGGAAGTCGAGCCTTGCACGCTACCTTAATCCCGCCTAAATGGAAAGGCAAGCGCCTTTGGGTTGTCGCCTTACATGGCGAAGTGATTGGGGATGAAGAAAAATTCGGAGCTTTAAAACGCGAGATTATCGGGGAGTGCAAATAGATGAGATCAGACGAAAGCCAATCCAAGCGTGAAACCGACTGCACACGCCTAAAAGCGTATCTCGAACAATTTCCTACTGGACATTTTCACGGTATAAATGTATGGTATGAAGCAATGGCTAAACTTGGATTGGCTCAGTCTCATAGGCAACGGTTAAGCGATTTGAGAGCGCAAGGATTGTGGATGGACTTCGACAAAAAGAAAAAGGGATATGTTTATGAAGGCTTTCACGCATCAGGCCAGCTAACACTTTTCAAGGCCGCTTAAATGGAATTACCTAAAAGCCAGCAACTAGTTTACGACTACATTTCAAAGTATCACGAAAAGCACCGCATCAGCCCTGTGTTTCGAGAGATCGCAGACGGTATTGGAATGAGCGTAGGAGCAGTTCAGGGCGCAGTTACAGCTTTGATTGGCAGGAAGCTATTAAAGCAGATACCGAATAGCCCTAGGTCGTTTGTTCCACTAAAGGAAGTCAATGCCGATTAGGCTAGCTAATACGGTTTATGCCTCTAAGAAGCCAAAGAGCCCCTTAGAGAGCGCAATCCAAAGGAAGATACTAGACTATCTAAAGGTAAAAGGCATATTCCATTTCCGCGTGAATACTGGCGGGGTTATGAGAATGGGCCGATGGACTCCGAGCCCGAATATAACCAAAGGAGTCGCGGATATTATCGCAATCAAAAGCGAACACGACCCTATTTGCGAATGTCAATTTGGAAGGTTTCTAGCAATCGAAGTAAAGCGCCCAGGCTTAAAGCCAAGCGAGGATCAAGAAAAGTTTCTTAGATCAGTAACAGACGCAGGCGGCATAGCAATAGTAGCTTACTCACTGGCTGATGTACGGGCTATCTTTGAATAGGAGAGAAAATGAAGAAACCGAAAGACAGTAAAGAAGTCATTGCGCTTAAAGCTAGGGTCAAAGAGCTTGAAAATGGATACGATAGAAAAAGCTATCGAGTGGCAGAGCTAGAAGGACGCCTTGAAAAACGCGAAGCAGAGCTAAAAGACCATATTGCTTATCATGCCCGATATATGCAACTTGAAAGCGAAAACGGATATTTGCGTGATTTAGTCGCTGGGTTGACTAAAACCAGGCATACTAAGGATGAATTAGTTAGTTTTAGAAAAGAACAGTATCCTTTTGGAACCCTTTGATGTTTCGAGTTTCCATGCACTTAGACCGTGGCCCAGCCGAACTGATAAAGCTCAAGGAAGCGCCTAAAGGCTTACCTAGCTTGCTCCCTGATGAAGTAAAGGCGGTAATATCATACGGCGACCATGTGGAAATCTTCGGGCCAACCGAAAGCGCTGTGCAAGCAGCCGTGACTAAATGGAGACTGCCTCTAAATGGCTCTCGCTAAACTAGATTGGGAAAAGGCCTTTGATGATTGGGTTATGGTTTTTCGTCCTAAAGGTGAAATTACCGAAAAGGAATATGCTAAAAGCCTAGGGATATCCTACACGCATTTAAGCCACCGTTTTTCAGAAATCAGAGTGCAGAGGATAAGCAATAAAGCGAAAAACAAAATGGCTAAAGTGATGATTAAGTCACTTAACAAAATGGACGAAGGTTTAGATGAATTAGATGATGACGAAGATGTAGACGCAGCATCTAAACTAAGGGCATCCTCAGAGGCTTTTAAATCAACGGCAGATCGACTAGGACTAAGCCCGCAAGCTAACGTAATACAGATACAAAATAACAATCAGGCAAACGCTCAGACTTCGTTAACGGTTCAGCCTATGTTTCAGATAGATAAGGATGATGACAGGTTTCGTAAATTGCTTGAGGGGGAGTAATGACAACGGGTTCAGTGTATTCTCCGTCGCACTATAATGGGAAACTAAAAAAGCCAAAGGTTTCTTTTAGAGTTAAGTTAGTAGCATTTTTAGCTGGATGTGTCGGAGCTAAGGTGTGTTGGCAAGTCTGGGGCACATACGAAATAGATAATACAACGGATACATGGCAAGAAGCCGAAGATTATGCTGAACCGGGGCAAGACATACAACTGGTCATAGAATGATACTAGCTATTATTTCAGCTTCACTTCCTCTAGTTTTTTGGTGGAGATTCAAAGACACGCCGCTAGACCGGGATTTTGTGCCCTATGCTTATCCGGCTGTATTCAAAACAGACTACTTGCAGGACGGACACGCTGATATTAAACCCCCTCTCATTCACTGGAGCTATAAGGTATGGCTAGATTACTCCTCCGTCTTGAAGTTGACATTGACCAGACAGTTACGCCTTTTGCCTGCATTGATGCTATCACTAAGTGTTTACATGGTCACGATCACAATGGGCGTCACACATGGCCTAGTGCTGTCGTTACTGCTTTGCAGCCCCACGATATGGGTTCACATGGCGAACACGGAATGGCTTACTTTGACATTACTTGCGCTAAGTGCGGTAAGCAGTATAAGTCCTTATCCATACAATTTAGTCCTCCCTGTTGTTTTGGGGTTGATTCCCTGGGTCAACCAAAAGAACGTTCTACTGATTGTTCCTGTGGCATGGGCGTTGGGGCTCAACCTAGTGCCCACTTTCCAGACTGTGGAGCTTATATTGGCTCCGTCATTCTTTATCATGGCATACCTGGCCTTGACCAAAAGGCTTGAGCTTGCTAAAACTTGGATATGGGATATTCCTAAGACATTTGGCAAGAATCGGACATTCAAATTAAACACAATGAGCATGGCAAGGCTTCTCATACCTTGTATCGTGCTTATTTCGCCAGTAGTCGCTTGCATGGATTGGAGTAGCAGATGGGCAGTAGTGGCTTTAGTTGTTGTTTTAATCATGCTGTGGTCGAAACAGATAACGCCACACCATTTTATACTTCTCGCCTTACCTATAGCCTTGGCCTGTCAACCCACGCCTCTTATGTGGCTTGGATTCGCGGGAGTGTGGGTATGGAGGGACGGCCTAGTATGGTGGAAACCAGGTCTTATCTACACGGTCACTTTCGGGATGGGACAGATTGACTACGCTATGCTTCTAGCTGACGCCAAGCGAATTGAGAAAGTTATTATTGAAAACACTACGCCAGAGGATAGAATTTGGGTAAACGGAATGGAGAACCAGATTTACTTCACCACCATGCGAAAAGCTGTCAGGATAGAGATACCAGAGCTTCAAGGCTTCCCGGATGCTGACCTTCCTAAATTCATTGTGCATTGTGCGGTAGGATTTAAGAAGATGGAATATACAGGCTACAAAGTGGCAGAGATAAGTAACTATGGCCTATACACACTCATGGAAAAAGTATGAATGTCCAGGCCCTATTAGATTCAAAGTCATTCCATGCTAAACTAAACGCTTTAGTAAAAGTGGCGCGTAAGAAGCGCTCGACTGATGAGGAAATAGCTGTAGTCCTAGAACCTTTAGTGGAGGCTATCATGGGTCGCGAGATTGACAATATGCCTCAAATACGAAACGAGAAACCGACTATAGAAATTAAACCTGAACCTCAGTTTGAATTATTTAACTCACCAGAACAAGCCGGACTACCTAAAGACTATGACCCATTTGCCGAGCCGGATTTAAACAAGCCTGTAGAGCTTCCAAAGGTGGATCAAAAGTCTAAGCGAGAGGAAGCTAAGGAATTGCTTAAAGGCTTGCTCGAAGCTCCACACAAAGGCGAGATAACCCTGCCAGAGAATTTTCCCGTTCCCATGCTCCATGAGCCCAACGGCCTATTAGCTGAACTCAAATGGCGTCTAGCCCCTGTCGATAACGCTTTGATGCCCTGGGCAGTCCTAGCACAGATTGAAGGCGCTCATAGGTCGGACGGATGGAGATTAAAGGTAAGTAGGTGATTAAGCCTATTCTTGACTTCACCGGAAAGCCTATTCAAGAAGCTATCTGGTATGACAGGTCAAGAAGCATAGGGGCCTTTGGAGGGTATAACGCTGGCAAGTCATTTGTCATGGCTGCTAAGATACACACCTACCTTGAGATATTTGCAGGAAGCAAAGCGATCATAGGCCGCAAGACTTACCCGGCTATGAAGCGAAGCATTATCCCGGATTTCCTGGAAAAGATCGTAGCCCCAAGAAACGGCGGGACATACGATAAACCCGGATTAGTGACTAAAAGCTGGAATGCCTCAGAGCTTACCCTAAAATACAATAACGGCTCAGAGCTTTGGTTTGTCACCTATGACGATGTTAAAAAGGTTCGCGGGCCTAATATAGCCTTCGCAGGGATTAGCCAAGCCGAGGAAGTAAGCTATGAGATATTCCTAGAGTTACTAGGACGTATTCGCCAATGGCAACCCGATTCAATCGAAGCCTTTAAAGATAAATACTCCGAAGCGCTTCAACGAGATATGGGCTATGTCCCACTTCCATTCAATCAGATAATTTGTGAAGGCAACCCGGCCCCTAATTGGGTAAAGAAAGAATTCAGGGAAAACAAAGGCAATAACAATAGCTCCTACGATATTCCCACTAAAGAAAATATCAGGTATCACGCCGAAGGCTGGTTAGACCAGATACGCCGGACATACACAGACGAAATGTATAGCCGTTACATTGACGGGTCATGGGATCACTTTGGCGGGCAGATTTATAAAGACTTTGAATTTCCTGGCATTCATAGCGTAGATTACTTTGAAATTCCTAGCCACTGGCCTAGAATAATTGGATGGGATCACGGCAGAGTAAACCCTACGGCTGTTGAAATTGCCGCAGTCGATGAAATGGGAAACTTGGTTTTCTATAAAGAACATTATAGAGGCGATACAATAGTTTCAGACCACGCCAAGGCTTTTAAGCAATTATCAGAGCATGACTTTTTCCCAATGTCTGATAACGGTAAGTTTTTAGTGGTCATGGATTACTCAGTCAAAGGCACCTATGGCGGGGATGGAAAAAGCATCTGGGATAACTACATTGAGCAAGGGATATATGGCCTAGACGCCGAGAAAAACGTCCATGCTGGTATTATCATGTGCCAGGAATACTTACGCCCAGACCCTACAAGGGCTTTCCCGTCTTGGCATGCTAGGAAGGGCCAGCTAGGAAGCCCGAAGGTATTTATAGTCGAAGGCGGTTGTCCTAACCTAGTCAATGAGCTACAGTTATACCAGTGGGAACCCATAAAAGAAGGTTCCGAAAAGAATCAAACGGAAATGCCTAAAAAATGGAACGACCATGCCTGTGACAGTTTTCGCTATATCTGTATGTATATTGGAAAAAAGAAAGCTCAATGGATTAAACCACCTATGACAGATGAGCAAGTAGGCCGGGAAGCTGACGCCAGAGTAGCTAAACACGCCTTTACCCAGGCTGAAATAGCTGCCTATTCGGATGATGAAACTTAGGATTATCTCTTGACACCCGATATAGATTTGACTAAATTATCGAGTGATGAGATACGACTTATCGAGCTATACCGGGCCGCGCTTGCTAAGAAGTATGCCGAGCTGACATTGACCGTTCATAACGGCGAACTCGCAAGCGCGGCCCTGACGGAAAAATTTAAGTTTTAGATCGCTGACTGAACATTTCAGAGGCGGTGTCCTTAACTGGATGCCGCCTTTTTTTATTAGGCAAATGGAACCATTAGTAAACAACTACGAGCCGCCTAAACCGACTGACGCAAGCAACCCGTCTAGCGATAGCCCCGGCATCTCTAATAAAGCGAATGCCCAGCTTCCCCCAGGCTTAGACACCCAAGCAATCCTGAAATTCTGCAAAGCCCGTAACAGCGCGTTTGAGACTTGGTTCACGCCTAAGCTGAAAGTGATTGAACGCTATCACCGGATAGCGAAGAACAACATGGTAGGCCAGCAAAAAGGGAGTAAGTCGGTTCCCTTGCCTATTGGCTTCGCAATCCTAGAAGCGGTGAATTGCAAGCTCACAGCTAATTTGCTTATGCGGCCTAAGTTTGTCGAAGTGATTTCAGAAGTGCCTACGTCTGATAACTCACAATCCGAAACGCTTGAAGATTTTATCAATCAAAAAGTAAAAGAAATATTTCCCCAGGTTGAAAAAGGCAAGGCAGCTATTAAGAGTGCTTTGACAGATACCTTTGTAATCGTGCGTAGTGTATGGAAACGAGAGCCCATCACGGTTACACAGCCTATCTATGAGCCTCATGCAGTTACAGGCGAAACTATCCAAACAGGTGAACAGCCAGTAACCGATATGAAAGAGTATTGGACGTTTGAAGTAAAGAACCCTGTTAATATAGCTTGGGATGCTCACGTAACGACTAGGATTCAAGATAGCTCATGGATACGTGAACGTTCTAAGATGTCCTACAACGACCTCAAGAAGTGGGAACGGGACGGGCGCATTTGGAACGTTGACTATCTCAAGCGAGTAGTCCCGGCTGGCCTGGGTGGGAGTCAACGAGAGGATTGGACGCAGCGCCTTAAAACGGCTGACGGTGATACTAATTGGGGATTCACCTACGGAGATGAAAAGGAATACCGCATAGATGAGTGGTTCGCTGATATCACTTACGAAGTCGAAGGGCAGACTCAGGTAATTAAGTCCCACTTCTTCATCTGTGAAAACGACTATCTAGTATTCTTCGAGGAAAACGCCTTAGACCCTCAGAGGCACCCTTACATCTCAACGCCTTGCATCATAGATCCACAATCAGTCATGGGCACAGGCTTACTAGGCCCTATTGAGAACCTCTTAGAGCAAATCAATACCTACGCTTCAAAACAGGAAGCAATGGTTGAACGTTTCTCCAATCCGCTTATCTTCTACGATGAATCAAGCGGCCTAACTGGCAGAACCACGTTTATGAAGCTCAACGGGCTAGTTCCTGTGCAGAACGCCAATGGAGTAAAGGAATTCGTCCTAGACGCAAACGCCCTAAAAGTAGTGCAGCAATATCTAGAATTCCTGGTTAGCACAGCTAGAGAGGCATCAGGAGCAAACGAGCAGTTCCAAGGAATCGAAGGCGCAGACACCGCAACCGAGTTTCAAGGCCTACAAGCAGCCGCAGGATCACGTTTTGCAGATATGTCAGACACGCTAAACCAAGGCCTATTCGAGACACTTTCAAAGGAGTGTTGGCTTTTCTATAGACAATTTGGGGTCGATGGACAAATGGTAGTCCATGACACCGCAGAGGAAGGCGTAGCAATCCCGATTACTAAGCAAATGCTTCAAGGCCAGTTTAGATTTATCGCTGTTTCCGCAGCTACCGAAAACTACAAAAAGCAGCAAATTGCGGATGATACTAGCTTCATTGGAGAAATGACACAAGCTAACAGCATGGGAGCATTCGGCCCAGGAAAAATTTACAACATTCCTAAACACATTGAGGAAATATCGTTGCCTTTACGTGGCGCTAAGAACAGCGCGGATATGTTTATTCAATTGCCTATGCCTCCTACGATGCAAGGGCCACCTCCTGGAATGCCTGGAATGCAAGGCCCTCCTGGCATGGCTGGCCCAGGAGGCCCTAATCCTCCTGGAATGCCTCAGCAAATGTCTATTCCTCAAAAAGCTATGGCGGGGGCTCACTAATGGATACGCGCCTATCCAAAGATGACGCTTCAATGCTTCTATCAACAGTTAGGAGCGAAGGCTGGATGATTCTAGAAAAGCTCATTTCGTCCGATATCGAGTCTTTACAGTTGAAGCTCATAGCTTCGGACGATGATACAGAAACCCGAAACTTGAAATATAGGATTCGGGCGTTAACTGCGTTGCAGCGTTGGCCTCGCCAAATCATTGACGATGCTTTCGCCGCAGCCAAAGCTCAAGCCGACGAAAACGATCTTGAGCAGGAAGCCACCGAGCCTTAATAGGCCGATTGGAGGGAAACATGCCAGAGCAGATGTTAGCAGAACCGACAGAGCCAAGGGTAGAAGGCGCACAAGAAGTTGGTAACGGCCCAGAGAGCGTATCAGCCGATCAGCTTCTAAGCGATTCTCCTACGAAACAGATGGAAGCGCCTGCTCCTAAAGAGCAAGTCGTCGCCCCTGCACCTTCCTATGTCGATGAACAAAAACTACAGGCTATGCTCAACCCGCTTTTGAGCGAGTTGGGAGGGCTTCGCAAGATGCGGAGCGATTTCGATAGCTTCAGGAAACAGACCAGTCAACCTCAGAATCAACCCCCTAAGAGCTGGGAACAACTGGACGAACCCACTCAAAAAGCCACACGGGAATTGATTAAGCACTTAGTAGACGATCTGTATAAAGAGAAGTTTGAAAGCTGGGAATCCACGGCGCAGGAGTATAAGGCTTACCAGGAAAACTCGCGTATTGAGAACAGCGCCAAGAATTATTTAGGTGCTGACTTCGATAAATACAACGAGCCACTTGGTAACTTCTACTTAGCGATTAAGCAGAAGGCTGATATGGGCGATCCTGAATCAGCGGGATTGCTCCAGGAGATTCGCACTACTCGCACAGGCATTCAGTGGATGTGTGAGGAAGTCAAGAAACAGGTGGCGAATTCTCAGGAAGCTAAAGCGGCCCAGGTTCAGCAGGGTCAGGCGGCTAAGGTTAAAAGCGCCACAACGGCCCTTGGAAATTCACAGAAAACTTCGCCTCAATGGTCTATGGACAACTTGCCTGTAGATCGCGCAGAACGCATGAAAGTGGTCGATCAATTGCTTGGTGGGCTCAAAGGGTAACGCTCACAAGGAAATGTAATGGCTTCTTACGATTTTAATACAACTACTGGCTCAGCTCAGAAGATCGAGCAGCTCCAGCGCATCAAGTATAACGATATTGCCCAGGATCGTTTGTTCCAGAACCTTGTCTTCTATCCATTGGCGCAGCGCTTTAACGTGCCTTCGAATAGCGGTAATACGTTCATGGTTCATCGTTTCGGCAACATCGTAGGAACGACTGCCGCCTTGAACGAAGATACTGTGACAGGTGGCTTGACCTCGTTGACTGCGAATACCGCGACTATCACTATGTTGCAGTATGGGCAGTTCATCAAGATCACCGAATTTGCAGAGTTGACGAACCGCCAGAGCGTGATTGAAGACAGCGTGAAAGTGCTGTCTGATGCCGCCTCTGATACGGTTGACCTTCTCTGCCGCACTACGCTTGCCGCTAATGCCACTTCCTGGATTGGTGCGAATGGTAACGCGTCAACCGCCAGCATTGCGACTACGGATACCTTTAGCCCGAACGTGCTTCGCCGTATGGCGGTCAAGTTCGCCAGCAACAAGGTTAGGCCGTTCCGTGACGGTATGAAGTTCGCCCTTGTCCTGCATCCCTTCCAGCGCTATGACTTGCTTGCCGACACTACGGTGCTTGGTTTTGCTTCTCAGGCGCAGCTTGGGCAGCAGAGCAAAGTTTGGAACGGTGAAGTTGGCAATCTCTGGCAGTTCCGCTTGCTGGAAAGCCAGAACATCGTCACAACGACTGTTACCGCAGGTGTTACCGCCTACCAGGCCTTTGCCTTGGGTGAGAACGCTTTCGGCTGCGTGTCGCTGGAAGACAGCCCTATCCAGATCATCGTCAACAAGCCAGGGTCGGGCGGGTCGTCTGATCCATACGGGCAGCTTGCCACGGTTGCGTATAAACTGCGCGGCTTTGGTGTGATTGCCTTGAATATGGGTGAAACGAACGCACGTGTCTTTGCTGCAACTATGGCTGTTTCTTATAACGGCTAACCAATAGGAGGTATGAAATGGCTGGCACTTCAGGCAACGGGGGATACTCTGGTATCTCCAAGAATAACAACCCCGGCGACTCAGGAAATATCTTCGGTGATATTCCTCAGGGCAACCGGGTTCCAGGTGACAACGGCAGGACTCCTCTGAATCCGGCAGCGGGTTGGCAGGTTCCGCACCGTATCGAGACTAATACCAACTCGTTCAGTAAGAAGACTTACAGCGAGTCGGACGTTCAGGCCTAAGAATCTGGAGGGTTGGGGATGCGTTTAAAAATATTCATTGCAGAGCTACAGAGCTTGGATAAAAGGGTCAGGTTTGTTCCTGGCCCCGGCCCTAGCTCTGGGCTCTATAAGATGATGCCAGGACATCCAGAAGCTCATGAGAATGGGCTTGTTATGGATAGCCCGCTTCCCTCTCCCTCTTGGTTCTTGGGACAAATACCGGAATATGACTTCTTTGACGAAAAGAATCAATATCACCGTGGTTGGCGTCACATTCTAAGATTACTTCAAGGCCAAGGGTGGTTCTCTAAAGCTCAGTTCTCCAGGGCGTTTGGCTCAGACTGGGCCTACAAGTATAAAGGTGCTCCTATCAAGCTACCTACCAAAGCTCCAAGCGGAGTAAGTGATGCTGCAGGCAGATACCTAGGCCAAGCCGTTGTGAGGCCTTCATGGGCGTGAAACTGTTTGGATACCACGCTGGGAACAACGGGGTAAGCCATTACCGTATCTGGCAGCCTTTGAAGTATCTTGGACGTATCGAAGGGTTCCACGTGGAACGGCTTCCAGACCGCTTAGAACGTATTCAGTGGGAAGGCTTGACCGGGCCTTGCAACGTGCCTGGAATCGGTTCACATGCTGAAATTGTGGATAACCACGATGTCATTATGAGTAACTTTCGAGGCTCGTTTGAGGACGGAGTTAGGCTTGAAATCCAGGCACAGCTCAAGCCTCTCATTATCGACTGTGACGATGATATTTTGAATATTGATGCAAGTAACCCGGCTGAACATCTCAAAGCATGGCGTGAAGAAAAGCCGGACGTTTGGCTTGAGATACCCGAAGGCATGGAAGAAAGCGCGGAGTGGAAAAAGAACGCCAATAACGTTGGCGGGAAGATTTTACAGAACCCCAAGGATAACAAGTGGTATCTCTGGCAGTGCCGTAGAGCGCCTTGGAAGAACGCGATTGAACAAATGAAAATGGCGGCTTTGGTCACGGTATCGACTCCTAAGCTCAAACGCCTATATCAGAAGTTCAACGGGAATACAGTAGTTATCCCTAATGGCGTAGACTTCGAGCTATGGCCTGCCAAGAACGTCATAGACGACGGGATTATCCGTATCGGTCTATTCGGCTCTAACACGCATTACCAGGATTGGTTTGAAATCGTCGATACCTTGGATTTGATCTTACGTGAGAATCCTAACGTCCGTCTGTGCTTTAACAATTGGTGGCGAGGTAAGTCAAAACAAGGTCAGTCCTTGGATGAGTTTGACAAGAAACCTCAGTTCCCCGATTTCTTTGAGAAAAAGGGGTTCCTAGATCATCCCCAGGTTGAGATTATCCAGCCTTGTGAGATTCAGGACTATCCTAAATGGCTTGCGGAAACCAGCATTGATATAGGCTTGGCACCGCTAAAGAAGTCTGCGTTCAACGAAGGCAAATCCAACATCAAATACCTAGAGTTCTCGGCGTTGAAGATACCCGGAGTTTACGCAGATATTATTACCTACAACGATGACGTTCAGCATGGACACAACGGCTTTCTAGCCGGGAATCCTGACGAATGGTATTCGTGCATCACAAGGTTAATCAAGGACGCCGACTTGCGGCGGGTTATGGCAAACCGGGCGCACCTTGACGTAAAGGCAAGGTATGACCAAGCGAAGATCAGCGCCAAATTAGGTGCTGAAATACTCAAAATAGTGGATAGGAGTGAACATGAAGCGCGTATGTCTCGGCTTAATCTCGTTGCTGCTAGGTAACACCTGCTTTGCGGGTGATATTAACCTAGGGCTTTCACAAACGGCGGTAACATCTGAAAGCGCTCATCATGACGCGCAGCAGATGATGTATCTAGATACCGCTACGAACGCTTGGCGGCAAGTCACCGGAAATTCTAACGGGGCGATAAATACAGTGGGCGCTTCGGGTGGAACCACTCAAGGGGTTACATTACAAGCTGTCGCTGGGAGTGTAGCTGCTAAAGGCATCACTGTTGGAGCCGATACGCTTGTTGGAGGCGCAGTGGTTAGCAATAGTAATCCAATGCCGGTTTCCCCAGCGGCAGCAGGGATTATTGCTCAGGAATCAGGCGGTAATTTAGATGATATTGACGCCAATACTGATAATTTGCCATTGGGAATCGGAGCTTTGACTGGGACTGCTACCGTTACAAGTCGTTTTGCCATGAATCCAGTAACTTACGCTTCTAGTGTGCAGGGAACCTCTATGGCAGGATTAACTTTTTCCGCTAGGGCTTCATTGGAAGTGGCAAATAACGGAACAAAAGTTCTAAGTGTGATTATAACTAATAGTTCCACAGCCCCAACTAATACCAATGTTCAAAGAACGGATATTTCGGCAGGGGAAAAAATGGTTTGGAGTGTCAGACTAGGCACTCTTTCGGTGCAAGACTCTGTAGTCCATTGGTATAACCAGAGCGCTGAAACCGTAACCAACACTGCAACTTATAGGTATTGATATGCGAATAGCTATCATAGCTTATTTCGGCATTCTTGGATTAGTTGCCTATCTTACGGCAGCAGTTCCTAAAGACCCTAATTTTCAAACAGTCACTACAGATGTTTTGAAAAATATTAACGGCACTTACGTTAATGCGTGGCAAATAAAGAAAAATTATTTGACCATGACTCCGACTATGACTGTAACACCAGGAAAAGCAATTAGCACTGCTACTCCAACTCCGGTTGGCTTGTGAGATATCTAATAGCATTTTTTTTATGCTTTAGTATAAAGGCTTGGTCAACGCCTTTATACTCTGAAAACTTTGAGTCCTACCCACTAGGGCAAGTAGTTACTTATACTGCTGGGGCTAATTATCGTGATGGATTCGGAGGTAGTGGTAGTTCAACCATTGTTACTTTTAACGGTGGGCAGGCGGCAGGGTTAACGGCAAGTGCTTGGGCACATGCGCTTTACAATAATTTAACGCCTTCTGGTGCTATTAGTTTTACAGCGCGTGTTGACGGTTCAGCAGGTCGCGCTAATCTTTGCGTCTATTGCACTACAATTGTGGCTGGATTGCCAACAGACGGATATCAAATTCAATGGATTAATACAAATCATCTTTATTTTTATCGTGGGGGTTATTCGGTATTACTAAATGATACAACTACAAATGTTACTCCTGCTAATCCAGCTAATTTTCTTCTTGGCATATACAAAAATGCCTCTGGATCGTTTATTTTTATGGATGGTGTTCAAGTATTAACGGCAACAGCAGAGGGTTTTTATAACTCAGGGCAAATTGGATTTGGAACATTTGCGGATAATATGAAATATGACGATGCTTACGTAGACGATACAACTCCTACGCCTACTCCAACAAATACGCCAACCTCAACCCCTACTTTAACTCCTGTTCCAAGTGGCGGGCCTAGTAAAACCAAGGATAAAACGCATGCTAGTGCTTTGCCTATAATGAGCCCTACGCCAATCCGTTCAGCATATCTCAGAGATTCTAAATGGCAGCCCTAAACGGTCAACGAACCTTTCTACAGATTCAAAACGAAATAGGCACCTGGCTATTTAACCAGACCGCGCCTAGTGCTAATACATTCCCTACGCTCCAGAGTATTAAGGACGTAGTGAATAAGTGGTATAAGCGTTTTGCAGGACAAGCTAGGTGGGAATGGGCCAAGAATGAAGGCACAGTAGCCACGGTAAACGGAACTACTCGTATCACTATGCCTGACACCGTTATGGACGTGGCTAACCTGAATATCCGTAATATCAGCCAGCCTTTGCTTATCTATCCTAGGCAGAAATTCCTACAGATTTACCCTTCTGGCTGGACACTTACGGGCAATGGTATCCCTCAAATGGCTGTAGAGGCTATTCCTGCGGCAAATGGAGCTAAGCAGTATGACCTATGGCCTACGCCTAACGCCATATTCACGATTAACTATGACGCTTGGCAGCACGTTACGCCTTTAGCGGCAGACGGTGATTATTCGATTATCCCGCCTGAATTCGATGACATTCTAGTTCACGGCCCGATATCAGAGTTCTACCAAATCCAAGCTGACCCTCGTAATGAATACCATGAGGCCCAGGTAGCTAAGATCATGTCCAGGGTTTGGATGCAACAGGAACAGATGACTAACTTGCTCAACACGATCAGAGGCGACGAAATTATGTTCGGTCAGCCTGTGATCTTCCCTTACCAACAGTATTAAATGGCATTTGAAGCAACACAGAATGAGAAATTTGAGGTTCTCCGCAATCTAAACGGTGGCCTTAATACTCGCATGGCTCCAATGCTTGTGGATGGGAATACTGCCGAAATAATGCAGTCGCCCAGGCTCAAGAACGTTGACTTTTTTGCAACGGGGGCTATTAGAAAGCGTAACGGGAAAACTATACAAGGGAATTCATTAGTTAATTCCGTATATGCCTCTCAATTAAACAATTCCACCAATAAGAATTTTGCAGTTACGGTAAATACACAAGGGGCCTTCGCTCAACAGATAACGACAGGCGCAGGAGTCACCGTAACTAGCATAAATACTTACCTTGCTTGTGATTTCGCCACAATTGCTTATTGTCAGATATTAACGGATAACGCAGGAGTTCCCGGAACCATAGTGGGAAGTTCTGTAACAAATTATAATATTTCTCCGTCCTCAACGCCAATCCTATATACATTTAACTTTACAGGGACTTCGGCGGCACTAAGTGGAGCGACTAAATATTGGCTTGTCTTTTTCTTTGCTATAAACGGTTCAAATGGCGGGTCTGTTTATATGGAAGGTTTGAATTCTGGAAGCCTAGTTCAAACTACTACTAATTATCAAGTAGGGTCTCCTACTTGGACAACCGTTTCCAATTTTACCATTTATTATTCGATTTCAGGCACTACGATTGTTCAGGGAATTTTTGACTATAGGCAAGGTGCTTCTTCTACGCAAAGAATTATAGGGGTTGGGGGGGGAGCTATTTATTACCATGCCAGAAACGCCACGCCATTAACAGGCGCTTGGACTCAGCTTACTACTGGATTAGCTGGCGGACAGAATAATCTTTTTTCATTTAGTTCCGTCAAGAACCTAATGTTCAGCGCTGACTATGGCACGAATACTCAGCAAGTCTGGGATCAATCGGCAGGCTATACGATCAATCAGGGCGTGAGGCCTACCTTTAGCGCGGCTCAAGGGGCATTTGCTGGAAGCAATATAGCCAACGGCGTTTATAAGATTATGGCTGTAACCACACTCATTAGCGGCGGCTATAGATCATCCATTGAAACGACTGTAACTGTAGCGGCTGGCGGTGGAACGGCTTCAATAGACATTTCCTCAATCGCTATGGATGCTATTTCTACGGCCTTTGGATTTGATATTAACGCTCTAGCTACTAAGTGGTTTATGACCACGGCGGGTGGAGCGACATATTACAAAATTCCAACGGCGAACATAGACCTAGCAGCCAATCCAATGGCGAATAGCACAACGTCATTTCATATTAAATCCGTTGTAGCAGGCACAGAGAACACGCTTGTAGCTGAATACACCAACCTACAAGGCTATTTTACTAGCCAGGTCGCTACGCCTGTTTGCAAGTTCTTAACTATGTTTGGAACCTTCATGGCAATGGCTGGGGATGCCAATAACCCTAACCGGGTATGGTTCTCAGAGGCCAATAACCCTAATATTTGGTCAACCTTCGGAGGTGCCCAGGGATTCTACCAGGACTTTTTTGAGCCCAACGATGGAGATATTATCACAGGCTTAAAAGTGTGGAATGGTGTTCTCTTTGTATTTAAACGCCATAGCGTTTTCTTGCTTGAATATACTGGCAACGTTTCAAATCCTTTCATATATCGGCGTTTGGTAGGTAATTTAGGCACGTTTAGCCATTGGAGCATTAAAGAAGTTCCGGCGAAGGGCCTAATCTTCATTTCAGAGCAAGGCCCCGCTATGTGCATAGGCAGTTTTGTTAGCCTTGTGCCTTCGGCGGCAGCTATTCTAAACCGTTTCGACCAAAACGACGCGAATAAATATAATCCTACGTCGATGCCTTATATTACAGGCGGTGTTAATTCCTCTAAGAATCAAATTTTCTGGGGAATGTCTAGCACCAACGCAACGACTAGGGATTTGACCTTAGTCTATGAATATAGCTCTGAAAAGTTCTGGGAAAATGATAATGCGGCTAACTTCTATACCGAAGTAACTGACGCCAACTTCTTTACGTCAATTTGGGCAGGGGATTATTCAGGGAACGTCTATCAATTAGACTCTGGCTATCAATCCGCTGCGATTACTTCAATTTCAAGCAATACTATTAACGTAGCCAGCACTAACTTGGTTTATAACAACCAGTGGATCACGCTTTCAGGTGGTTTAACTACGTCGGCTTTACAGGTGCAAAGTTTCGTAGCGAATACGAGCATTACCTTTGCTTCGGCACCTCCAGCGGGAAGCACACTAGCGACTTGGGGCCAGAGCGATAACGGCACTACAATTAACTTCTATTTTGAAACGCCCGATATATGGTTAGGGAAGCCTTTCTTCTGGAAGCTCCTTAGCCGTATTTACATAGCTGGAACGGTTCAAAATAGCGGGACTCTCTACGTCGATATCTATACGGATTTTTCAAACACTGTAAACAGAACGGTAACTTTTGATATGACAAGGGCCGATTTTAAAGCCGGACAGCTTCAATCCGTTGGCATTAAAGCGCGTCTTTTTAGATTAAGGCTTCGCAATGCTGATTTAGACGTTCCGGTTCAGATTGACAATATAGGCTTAGGATATGTGGAACAAGGAGCAGAATACTAATGAGACAGCTTGACGTATGGTCAACTCAGTTAACCGAAGAACAGAAGAACCAAGTTCTTAGGGATAACTTTTCAACGCTCAATAAATTTGGGCAGTTTACTAATATGTCTTTGCTTCTTAGTTATTCTACTAGCGCGGCTAACTCGACTGCCAGCGGTTCCTTTGTCAGCATACCTAACTTTCTAGGCCAGTTCCAAAGCAGTGGCGGTCTAGTGATCGTTTTTGGTGTGGTAGGATGTTTTAACGGAACCGCTGTAGCAGGAGTAACTACGCAATTGCTTGTAGACGGAGGCATTAAATCTGTCTCAAGCAGCTATTCCAATTCAGCTAATCTAGTTTGCCCTGAACCTCATTTTTGGGCAGGGAATCTAAATGCTGGATCGCATTCGATTGATTTCCAATTCAAGGTTGTAACGGGCGGAACGGCTATAACTAACCAGAATGGCGAACAAAGCTATTACTATGTGATAGAATTCGCTAAAGGATGAATCATGGGACTATTTGACTCACTTCAAGACCCTAGTTACCCGGATATGGTGAAACGAAAGCCATACAATCCGGCTGATTACCCGTCTATGCGGACAGGTGGGTTTTATAACGCCCTGTCCCAAGGTGCCCAGGCCAATTCTGGACAACAGGCAGGTAATTTCCAGCAAGCAGCGGGGCCTAATGCTAATCAGCAAGGCATGGCTTCTAATATGGCCTTCCAGACAGAGCAGGCGGCTAGGAATGGCTCTGCTCAGTTACAGCCTTACGATGAGAGGGCTAAACAAGGGCTCTACGCTGATTCGTTACAGGATCAATCTAAACAGGATGATTGGAATAGGCAGATGTATGGAATTCAGCTTCAACAGGCTATGCAGAATCAGCAAAGAATGGGCGATATGGCTGGGGTGCTTGGCGGGGCAGCTCTTGGAGCTTATAGTCAGCGCAAAGGTCAGAATAATTACGCTAACATGATGGGCCAATACGGGATGCAAGGTAACGCCCAAACAGCGCCTTGGCAACGTAGGGTAAATCCATACGGGCCTATTAACAATTCACAATCTCAGGGGTTCTAAATGAGTTGGCTTGGAGATGTTTTAAATAGTTCGGCACAGAATACGCCCTTTGGGCCTGGCGGTATTATGGGGAGCCCTTTATTTACTGGCAAAGGAACGCCTTGGGGTGCCCCAGATCAAAAAGGATTTGGAGCCCTTCAAGACCCGGTTTCTAGGGCCATTACCCCTCAAGACGGGCAATATGGCGCTCAGGCTTTAGGAAGGGGCGCTTTAGGTTCTGCTGGTATGATACCTGATCCTGCAAAGCCTGACATGGCTACGCCTAAAGCGTTTAATCCTAATGATTATGCCGCTTCAGATTATGGAGATTTCACTAGAGCCGGACAGGATCAAATCAATACCAACGCAGCTCAGAACAAAATGAGCTTGCAAGCGGCCTTGGCTCAAGGTGGAGGTATAAATAGCGCATCCTTTGGAGCTGGACTAGCCAATATTCAGCAAGGCGCAGCTAATCAGGGACAAGGACTAGCCGGACAGGTTGGGCAGATGCAATATGGTGATAAAATGAATCAATACCAGAATTACAGGAATACAATTGACCAACAGAATAAGTATTCTATGGACAAGTATAATAACCAAGTGGCCTTGAACCAAAATGATAAAAATGCTTTTGGGCAAGCTCTTGGTCTTGTTGGTTCTGTCGCTGGCAGAATGCTTTAAGGAGTCGTTATGCCTTTTGGATCGGCAATAAATGGATTGAGTGAAGGCTTGCAATCAGGCGTAGGCTTGATGGGTGCGCTTCAACAGCAAAAAATGCAACAAGCTCAGTTGCAGCGTGAAAATTTTCAGAATATGCGTATGATGAATACAACGCCTACCGAAATTGGCGGGCAGACGTTCCAGCTTAACCAGGATGATGCAGCTAAGTATGCCAATGAAAGAGCTTCTAGGGTATTGATGGGCCAAATGATGATGAATAAAATAGGGGCACAGCAAGACTTTAATTCAGGGAAATTAACTCCCCAAGAGCAGAATAGGCTTGACGCTACTCAAAGCGCTGTCCCGGTGCATAATGCCGCTATGGCTCTTTACCAAGCCTACCAAGACACGAAATCGCCTGACCCAAGCGTTTCAGGCACAGCCATGAGCATCCTTCAAAAGAAATTGGCAGGGAATCAATATACTAGGGGTTTTGCAGAACAGGTAGGAAACAACCCAGCTAATATTCCGGCCCTATATGACTCAGTGATTACTCAAGGCTCAATGGAACAGCCTAAGTTAGCTACAGGGTCGGTTTATGTTCCTGGCGGTGAAGAATTGGAAGGCTTTAAGAAGTCTTTCTATCCAGGTCTTGAAGAAACGCCGGACGTAGCTTACGGAAAATTCAAACACTTCACAGACGCCTATATCAAGCCTGCCTATGATGCCGGACTTCAAAGGCTTTCAGAGGCTTCTGACGGTAAAGGAAATTTTAGCAATCCTTACCTAGGCAGGACTTACGCAAGGGTTAAAGGCGATTATGATTCTGCTATGGGCAGTCTCTATCAAATGCCAGGATTTGGAGCTAAAGGAACAGCGGTTCCAGAAATGAAGGGAGCCATTAACGAAATGTCAGGCGGTGGAGTTCCGGCGGCCTTTGCACCTGGGCCGGGTGGTATTCCTTCGGCTTTAACCGGGAATGCTCCAGCGAATCCTTACAGTGGCAGTAATATAATGCAAGCTCCCACTAATCAGGATGACCCAGGAAAAGCAGCTAGGATGATTCGGTATCAACAGCTTAAAGCTAAGGCGGGAATGTAATGCCTCTTTCTCCAGAAGAACAGGCCGAATTTCAAGGCCTACAAGGTGAATTCGGAGGCCAACAGACCCAAAAAGGTTTGTCTACCTCTGAAATGCTTGAATTTGCCAAATTACAAAACGAATTTGGCCCAGCCAAGCAGCCTCCTACTATGCCCAATACTTCACCTCAAGGCACAGATAGTCAGACCGCACAGATTAGCGGGTCTGGAAGGTTAAATAATCCTGTTATCAACGCCGCTGAAAAGTTCGTTGGCGTGGCTACGCCCGCAGGCGCAATTGACAGCCTTGTGACCAATGACAAGCCTTTTGGCGTTCCTGGTAATAGGTTAGGCCCTACGGTTCAAACTGGTTTAAACGTAGCCAGCTTAGGATTATCAGCTTTGCCCGCTACAGGGCTATTAGGAGGAACATCTGATGCAGCTCTCAAAGGTCTTGCTGGCGCTAGTCTCGGCGCGGGCGCTGGCGCAGCTTTACCTGGCCTTGCATCCAGTGGCGCAAAGTCCGCAGGATTTCCAGGCGTTGCCAAGGCCATTGATAACCCCATCGTTCAGCTCGCCTCCACAATGGCAGGAGGCCTCGCAGGTGCAAAGATGGGAGCGCCTTCAATCCCGGTAGAACAGCTACCAGATACCGCTTACGGGCAACTTACCCCTGCCCAGATGCAGATTAAAAGCGGTGTTAAAGGTCTGACGCCTGAAATTGAACGCGAAGCTATGAATAGGAATTCAAATCCTATTCAGGCAATGGCTAGAAACCAAGCCGATTCAATGCAGGGTAATCTTCAAAACACTCTTTCCAAAGTCGCCCCTGTCCAAGAACCAACTACCGCAGCGGCTAATTTCCAGACTAAATTTGGAAACGCTCAGGACGCGGCTGGCGGGGCTATGTCGGTATTAGATAAGAATATAGACCTAGCGGACAAGATGGGAGCCACTAATATCAATCCTCTAGCAGTTCGCCGGGATGTTATTCAAGCAGTCAGGCAAGCGGGCTGGAATATTGATGACGCTGGAAACATAGCCGCAAGTAAGAGCGCAAAAGGATTCTCGCAACCTGTCGCTGATGTTCTACAAGGTTATATTGACGATATAAATAACATTGGAAATGTAACCGGACTAAGAAACCTTCGCCAAAATCTAGGTCAAGAGCTTTATGCGGCTTCGCAGAAAAGCGGGGTGCCTTCTTCTGGGGTTAAGAACGCTGTCTATGCAGCTTTGAGCAAAAACGAACAGGCCGCTTTACCCCCGGCTATAGGTGATATGCTTAAAAAGCAGAATTCGATTTATTCAGGTCTAAAAGATTCTTCGGACGCTTTAGCTGTTCCTTTGACCAAAGACCCTAATAAATTCTGGGACAGCATGATAGGGGCAGGGAACAGTGATAAAGAATTCATGGGAAACGTTCAAGACTTTATGAAAAAAACGGGTATGGGAACAGGTGATTTAAAATCTGTCGCTGTTTCAAATATCATGGATAAAGTTAAAACCGCTTTGAATAATCCCGCCAAAGATGATATTGGCAGGCTTACCCAAGGCATAAATTCACTTGAAAAAGAGGTCAACCGTATTCCGGCTAATGCTAGAGGGCCTTTATTGGGGGATGCCTACCCACAGATTCAACAGATGATATCTGACGGGGGAACGATACGTGAATGGGCTAATAAATTACCCCAGAATTCACAGACAGCGGTTTTAGGCGCTTCACATGGCCTCAATTGGCTGGCGAACGGAGTAGAGGGCTTATCTTCGCATATTCCAGTTGTCGGAAATGCTATAGGCGGCGTCTTAGGAAGTGCCATTAGAAAAGGCGGCTCTGTAGCTAATGACGCAGCTATGAATAACTATTTGCAAGGACAAAGAACGATAAATCCAAAAGTCATGGGCTTACCGCCTTGGCTTGCTGGAATTGGCATAGGCGCAGGGCGTGGAATGACCGCCCCTGCAACTCCGTGAGGATGAAATGAAACTTATAGAAGCTCTTACACGCAAGCCAGGTCAAACCGAATTTCCCCCTAAAAGCATTGGCGTTCAACCCATGCAGGGCGGGACTACCCAGAGCATGAAGTTTGATGATGCTCAAAAACTTGGAGTATATGCCAAGCCGTATCAGCCTTACATGAATAAGCCTAAGATGGGTGTCAAGTGACGCAATCCACAGCGCCTTCTAAACGGCCTCCTAAGCATGAATTCGACGGTGAAGATAGCGCGAGTATCTTCATTACTAGGCATGGTGAGACTGCTTTAAACAAAGATGGGAAACTCAGGGGATGGGCTGACCCGCCTTTGAATAGCACAGGCATGGCCCAGGCCAGGGAAGCCGGGGAATTCTTTGAAGACATCAAGGTTGACCGTATTTATTCAAGCGATTTGAAACGGTCAATGCAAACAGCCAAAAGTATATCTGAAACCACTGGCGCACCTGTTGAACAGATGATCGCTTTACGTCCTATGAATTACGGCGACTGGAACGGACAGCTATTAACTGTCGTTGGGCCTTTAATGGATAAACTTCAAGAGAAGTGGAAAACCAACCCGGACGCTTCACCGCCCAATGGAGAAAGTTTCACTAAATTTCAGAAACGGCTTATTAACTTTTATGAGACAGTTATCAAATCGCTAGATGCTCAGGATAGCGTAGTCTTGACTTGTCACCTTAGCGTATTTAATTTCTTGGCTTGTTATATCTTAAATAATCGGAAACCTTTAGAAGGTGATGATTTGGACAAGCTAGGAAACGTAACGCAAGAAGAAGGGTCTATTTCTAAAGTGAAATATGATCCTAAGACAGATGATAGTCAGTTTCAATTTATGAATATTCTTTCTACTCAAGACGGAGAGGAAGAAAATTCAAAAGAGGAAGATGAAAATGGATCAGCTTTAGGTAAAAGGGATGGAAAGAAGGAAGAAAAGAAATCTACTTCTTCATTTTCACAAGCACTTTCGAGGAAGTAATGAGTTTATTAGAAGCACTTTCTCATTTGCTTAGTGGAACCGCTGGGGCGGCTATAATTTTAGCTTCTCTCAAAGCATTTGCGGCTTGGGAAAAGAAACAAGGACGTGGTGAATCATTGCCAGCTTACAAAAATAAGTTTTTTGATGAGCTTGGCGACATGATGCGCGCTCATACCGAAGAAATAAGAACGGTTAATTCACACTTAGCTAAATACGATCCACTAATTACGGCAGTGGATCAAAATAACTATCCAAAAGTATGGAGCGACCACGAACAGCTAAGACGAACGCATGAGAATGTGAATAATCTCATGGAAATAAACGAGGAGCTTGTTAAAGTGGTTCAAGATACTTATTTAGAGGTTAAAAAAAATGCCTAATTCAAAAGGATTTCTCGCAGCTTTATTTGAACCTTCGCCACTTGACCGGGCGCTTGGAGAAAGTATTTACGGGATGGGGAAGATTGCCAAAGGTTTAGGCACCGATGCTCTAAACGCAAATCAATCTATCCAAAGCTCTGGCGGCTACGGAAAAGCATTAAGTGACATGTTTAATCCTAGTCCAGCCGAATCATTAGGCATACAGAGTCAGTCGATTGCTTCTAATTTGGACGCACAGAAACAGGAAGCTATTCAAAGCAGAATGGCACAACAAGCTAAAATAAACTCTTTGAGGGACAGTCTTAGGCGAAATTCAGGGATGCAAAACCAAATGGCACAGAATTACTTGGACGCATCCCGGTAACGATCTTCACGTTCAACTCTGCCCAAAGCGGCAACGGCGTAAATAGCGGCTATGACCAAAAGGAAGTAAATGGCGAACATGGCGACCTCCAAAAGGGATTGATTTATCTTAACGTTTTTAGGATAATATTTCAATGCTAGAAGATTTGCTTAGACTACTCAACGAGGATAAGGAATTCCTACCATACAAAGTTAGGAGGGCCTTAGAAGCCTATGAGCATAGCCTTGCGCCTATGGAAACGATTAACCCAGATACGGCTAAAGCGGCTTAAATTAAGGGATGAAAAATGCCTGAATTCAGCCAAAGTTCAAAAGACAAACTAGCTACCTGTCATCCGAAACTGCAACAGTTATTCCATGAAGCTATCCAAACTATGGATATGACCATAGTTACGGGTTATAGGGGTCAAGTCGAGCAGGATCAGGCCTTTGCCGATGGGCGTAGTAAGTTGCAATTCCCACATGGGAAGCATAATCAGATGCCTAGCCTAGCGGTAGACGCTTGCCCTTTTCCTTACGATTGGTCTACGGATCAACCGCCTATCAAATTACTTGCCGAGCATATCAAGGCTACGGCTCAAAGACTTGGAGTCGATATAACCTGGGGCGGTGATTGGGTCGGATTTCCCGACACAGACCACTTCCAGTTAGACTTCAAGACTTGCTAGGAGGCAACGTGAACGCTATTTATACGAAAATTATGGGCTTCTTGTTTGGGGAAGCTATCGCCAATTCAGACCGCATCAAGATTGCTGTGGCTGGATTTGTGACGGGACTTATCGTTAACCTTACCAAAGGCTGCTCGTTTTGCCAAACGATTCTCACGCCTGAAGTGGTTGACCTGATTAACAAGGGAATTGCTGGCCTTGTCGTTACCCTGATTGCGGCTTTGTCCAAGCGTGATATTGCGGCCCCTGGACAGACGATTGACCCGGTTACTGGCGCGGCTCCTGTTCCTGTCGCTCCTAAAGCCTAATGAAGCCTCACTTCTGGGAAATCTTAGAAGGAAGCGCAATAATTATTTTACTTGGCTTCTTCATTTCTTTTTTTGTAGTGGTTTTCTCGAAGTGAGGACTTATCTTTATGGACTTTGTTTTGCGTTGCTTGGCGCTTGTGGTGTGCTTGCTTATTTATATGCAAGTGAACGGGCCAAGGCCGAAACTCTAGCCTTAGATAAACTCGATTTGAGTTATCGAAACGCAGCGTTAGAGCGCGCAAAAAGTCCATATAGCTTTCAAGGTCTAGACCCAGACGCAGTAACTAAGGCTAATCTATATTTCGGCGCACCTATGGAAGTTATCATAGCTGGCAGGCATATAGAAAATGGCGGTTTTGCCAATGAAGCTGGATACCACGGAAAGCACAAAGCAGTAATTGACCTATATCGAGCTAACCTTATATTGAGCAAGGATTGGAATTATTGCGAAATGTCCAGGCGATACACTGACTTTGTTTGGGAATGGGCCATGAAGCCGGAGAACCGAAAATCAGCCTGTGACTACATAGCGAAGCAATACACGGGCCAAGGTAAAGCAGCTATCAAAGAGTATTCACGCGCATTAAGAGGCAGTTATGCAATTAAGCCCTAAACAATACGCCATTATAATCCTAGTCTTAGCTATTCTAGCCGGGATAGGGGCTTACTTTGCAAGGACGTATAAACTTCAAACCATTAGCGAGTCTAAAATTATTGAAGAAACTAACCAGAAACTTATCGAAACTCAAGCCATGTTAGTTACCAAAGAATCCGAGCTAAAACGTTCAAGGGATAGAAAAACCACTTCAACGCCTATCCTACTCGCTGGAAAACTCGCCTATATCAAAACCACGGAATCAAGCCAGATTGACGAAAAGGTTGAGATTGAACGCAGCCAATATATCTCACAGCTAGAAAACGACAATAACACGCTTAACGACAAGCTGCTTATTTTAAAGAAGCTCGAATCAAGCAAGCCTAGCGTAAAGAAATGGCAAGCTATCGCGCTTTACAATTTTCCAGGCTGGCAAGCTGGCCCAGGATTTAAGATGGATTTCAGCATCTTAGAGCTTGGAATTTATGGGATTGTAAATGTTCCAGAGCTTTCTAGTTACTCGGCGGCTGTTACGATTGGGTTTTAGCCTTCCCCCCTGTCTCCGTGGCGTTGTCCTTTGGGGCGAGGGCCAAAATATTTTTAGGCCACTGGTATTTCCTTAATTCGTTACGGGCCTCTTTGATATCGATCATTCCCTGCATTTCTTGATCGAAAACTAATCCGTTGTCTAATTTCAAGATCGCATGGGACATTTCAATTTCAGCAACGCGAATTGCCTTGCATACCTTTTCCAGCGCCCCCTCAAGCGCCTTGTTCTTGTCCTGCTCGGCGCGGAACTGGGTGGTGAGGGTGTGGTAATCCTCGAAGCGGACGTATTCGCCTTTTTCATCTTCTTCCATTTCGCCGTCTTCATAGCCAGTCCATACCCAATTCCAGCGCTTCGGCCTCTCGCTCTCCGTGGCCTTGGGCTTTGATTCGGCGGTGAGGATGGCATCGAGACATTCGTTTATGGCTTCAAAACCGCGCCCACTTCCCCAAGGCGCATGCTTTGGGTCGTATAGCTCCCTCAGCTCCGCAATGCGTTCTGGCGTCATACGTTTTCCTCCCTGTCTGGCGAATTAAGGGCGTTGAATTCCATTAGAACAGCATCGGTCGCGCAAGAGAGGCACTTGTCGAAATTGGCGGCATTCGGAAAACCGCACCTGTGGAAAATCGGCACGCGAATCAAAACGTCAGCCATTTTATTTATAAGCTGGCGCTCCACGCTCAAGTCCACGGCGCTCATACCTTCCTGGGGGGTGTTTTGCATTTTTTAAGCCTTCCTTTGTTTTGGGCGTCCCTTATATTATCAGCTTGCGTGCCTAGCCATAAGTGGTTCGGATTTACACACCCTCTATTGTCGCAGGCGTGACATACCACTAATTTTTCAGATGGGATGTCGCCGACCATTAACAGCCAGGCCCATCTAGATGCCGTTTTGTATTTCTTCTTGTGTTTAAATTTTCCATATCCGCCCCAATCTCTAACGCCAGTCCACTCCCAGCAACCACTTCTACTTTTCCTTATTTTTCGCAGGAACCTTTTTAGGGCGTCCGCCTTTTCTTCCGTTTTCACGGACAGCCTCGGTTTTCTTTTTTGTTCTTGCTTTTCCACCCTTGCCCCCCCATGTCTTGAATTGCTCTAGTGTGAACATTTTAGACATGATACCTAACCCCCTTTGGTTTGTCAACGCCCTTCTTCACCTCTTTGGCCTTCCTCTTGGCTGAGGCGCGGATGTGACAGTCGATAACGTCAACGATGTATTGGGCGTGGTTCCTGATATATGCCAAGATTTTTTTGGAAGGCTCGGCCTTGTGCACCACGTCCTCGGACAAGCGGTGAATCTCCCAGCCGCTATCGTAAATTGATTTTCTGTCTAGTTGGTTCACTTCTCAGCTCCTTTAGGGGGAGGCGGCAACGGTTTCATCCAATGAGTTATCTCATCAGCATCGTAATAGGCCATGTTTTTGCGCCACTGATTTCCTTGCCTATAGGCGTCCGCAATCCTTATTCCTGAACGGTGCCAAAGGTCAATCATGTGAAGGACGCCCTGACCTTCTGGCGCTGTGGAAATTTCCCTCCACCCCTCTACTGGCGCGGGGGTTGGGCGTGAATATTTTGCCCAAGTCGCCGGAGGCATCGCAGCATCACAGGCTCGACAAAACCAAAGAAGACTGTCCGTCCCGGTGCCTGAATCGTGCGTCCTGACAACCTCAGTATTAAGCGCCTTGCAAACTGGGCAGGGAGCCTTAATCTCGTCAGGCATGGGGCACCTCTTTCTTGCGGGTGGGGTTCATTTGGCCCATCCAGAGATAAGTATTCTGTGGTATCCGTCAAAAGCTAAATCATCGACAACGGTATAGCCCATAGCTTTGTAGTGGTTTACGATATCTATGTCTGTGGGAAGATAATAGCAGGACTCCTCTCCGCTGAATCCGTGCCCCAGCGTCACCAAAACTTCTTCGCTTCCATTTTGAACTGATTCCTGTATTTCCTTGTCGATCTGGCATATGCAGCTTGGCAGCGCCCTAATAGCCTTCGCTTTCGCATCTTCTTCAATAGCCTTTTTAGAGGCTTGATAAAGCGACTTCAATTGCCCTACTGGAACCGTTTGAATTGGAGCCTTTGGAGGCACAGACTCGGTTTCTGGCGCGCACCCACACAAGGCCAGCAGGGTTAGGAGGTATAGGCGGGTCATGGCATCACCACCCATTCCATCAGCGTTACAATCGCCAATAGCGCAAGACAAACACCAAGTGTCGCCTCAAAAGCATTCTTCATCACGCATCCCCTTTGTGGAGTTGTGGCCTGAGTCTAGGATGTTTCAAACTCCAAGCCTTAAAACGGCAAATAGCCGAGCAGTATTTTTGATTTGTTTTTCCCTTTATTGATTTACTGCAACTTGAGCAGACTATATCAATCCTTGGCTTTCTGCGTTTTTCAGAACGCGCTTTCTTAATTTCCCATCTGGTAAATTGTTTAGAAGCCTTAGAATTTCTGAATGGGGCCACAATGCCCTTTTGCTCTCTATCTTCAATTGTTCCATTTTGAATTCCAGCTTCATTTTCTTCGCATACGAAAGAAGTGTAGGCCGGGAGAGGCCCAACTTTTGGCAAAGCTCTTTCGTGGAGTAATTTATTGAGCTTTTCAAGGTCATATTTATTTTCCTCATCGAAAGTGAATCCAAACGCCTTAATTTCGGCTAGAGCCTTATAAGTAAAAAGATCAACCCTGCAATCGCTATTAACTAACCTGTGAAAAAGCATATGGCATTCTCGGCACAGCGTTATATAATTCCAAGCTTGGTCAGGCCCGCCTTCCGACACTGGAAGGATGTGGTGAACTTCAATGTGGGAGATAGTGTTCCTGCATTCAGGATTTAAACACTTCCACCCAATCAATTTTTTGTAGGTTTCACTTAACATAGCTTTACACTACTGTATTTTTACAATAATGTCAAGCCTCCAAGGTATATATTCTTTCTTTCATATATCCAGCCGCCTAGTAGGGCGTATATCGCTAACCAGGGCCATTGGAGCTTTTCTGGCACCCATGCCTAGAAGCTCGTTTTTCGCGTGGCAGCTTGTGATAGTGAAAATCAGTATGCTGGCGCTCAAAATCAACCCCTGCTAAAAAGCCAACTACTTGTTCATAGCTTCCCGAATAAGCTGGCCCGAAATCTCCTAGCGTTGTTACTTGGTAGACTCCGCTTGGGGTTATGTCTAAGGAGTAGCCTAGATGATTCAGGCGTTTGCGGAATATCTTGAGGCTTAGTTTCATGCGCGGCCTTCTGATACTTTGATTGTTTGGCCCAGCGAGATAGCCCGTTGCTCTAAAGAATTCACGGCAGCTTGTGCTTTTTTAAACCACCGCTTTTCCTCAGCCGCTAGAGCCTGAGCGTATTCCCAAGATTTACAATCTGGCTTTTCATATTCTCTAGCTGCGCGGGTTTGATAAAAGGCTTCGAGATCGGCGGCCCATTCCTCAGCTTCAAAGCGTAGTGCGGAATTGCTCTGCTTTTCAAAATGCACCTTTGCCATGTCAGTAGGCAATGGGCTTAAAAGCGTAGTGAGATACTTCAAACGAAACGCCTTGAATCTTTCTAGTTCATCCAAAAAGGTCACAAGTCCATCCATTCAAAAGGTTAGCTTGGCAATCTCTTACAACCGCGTAGTGGATTTGGTGAATGCGATTATGACACACTCGATGCACCGCCACTAGATTCTCAGGAACGTGCTTTCCACCCAGGCTGCGCTTTAGCTTGTGATGCAACTCCCAGATGTGGCCTTCTTCGAGAATAGCGTGGCAATATTGACACCGTGAAAACTTGCTTAAATATTCTCGCTTAAGCTCTGCCAACATTGCCGCGTTTTCTTTTCCTCGCTTCCCTAGCTTTTTAATAGGGCTACGCTTGATAGGCTTGGTGCTTCGCTTAATTGCTTTTCGTGCTTTCACCCTTCACCTCTATATTTAGTGAGCCGCATATTTCACACCAGCAGCTTAGTGATTGTTCGTGAGCGCAATCGCAGCACTTGTAAATCATAACGTGCCTTTAAAAATTATCCCCACGGCGCTGCCTCTATGGAGCACTCCACGATACAGAACGCAAAAGCGCCTATCTCCCGCCGTGGGTTTTAAACGGGAACACCCCGCTTAAACTGCTAGTAACTCTTTCTGGGCCGGATTCGCCACACTCTCAAGATTCCGACTTGCTTGCTCAAAATAGCTTTTCTTGAGTTCGGCACCGATAAACTTACGGCCTTCCTGCAGAGCCACATAGCCCTCAGATCCAATTCCAGCGAAGGGGCTCAAGACGGTATCACCTGGATTAGTCCAGAGCTTCAATGCGCGCCTAATGACTTCAAGCTGTAAAGGGCAGATATGCTTTTCGTCCTTATCTTCCCTTGCGCTTCGATACTGCAAGGTATCGCTAGGATTAATGTCACCCCAAACTGGGCTAGCGTATTGCTGCCAAAGGCTAACGGGAAAGTTTTCATGCGTGTGCGCTATAGGCTCATCGTTCTGCCCAGGCTTACGCATGGTCACTAAATAATCAGGGATGCCCTGGCGACTCATCGAGCTATCCTTGCGTATAGTTTTGTGGAGCAAGCCTAGAGCCTTTGTGCGCTGCATAGCGGTTACAGGGTCTTTCCAGATAACGACTTCACTATGGAAATAAAATCCAGCTTCCGAAAACTTGCGGATCAATTCTCCCCGAAAGTCTCGGATGCCGATGAATCCGTCATTCGTCTTGCTGGTCGGTAAAAGCATACAATGGAAGCTAAGTAGCCTTCCTGGTTTGGTAACTCTGAAAAGCTCTGGCGCAAGGAATTCAAAGTGATCCAAGAAGTCTTTTTGTCCGGCACAATTTCCCATATCCCTTGGGCTTGCGCTATATGTGTAGAGGCTTGCAAAAGGTGGGGAAAATATCGAGTAGTGAATTTTATCATCGGGTAGCCCTTTCAATACGTCGATGCAATCTGAATTATAGATTGCATATTTTTCCTTCACGTTCTGATTCAGGACTTTCATGCTTCCTCTCCAATCCAAGAAGGGACAATCATTTTAACTTGCGGGTCATAAGGATTCCATTCCTTTTTCGTGCCTTTGATTTCAGCGAGTAAAACATCCTTAACCCTTAACGCCATTTCCTCGCCCATTGAAATTGCATCAGCTTCTTTGCGTTTGAAATTCTCAATAATAGCGCCTTCTGTAGAGGCCCGAATTACCGTAACCTCGACAGCTTGCTTTTGACCGAATCGCCAACAACGCCGGATAGCTTGATAGGTACCTTCGTAGCTGTGGGATGCACCCATAAAAATCATTTTATGGCAATGCTGCCAATTCATACCGAATCCACAAATTTTGGTTTTAGAAACCAGAACGCGGATATCGCCATTCGAAAAATCTAGCATGGCCTTTGCTTTTTGTTCTGGCGTATCACTTCCCTGCACCTGGACAGCTCCCTTGACCGCTTCCGTTACCATGTCGGCCTCATCGTTCAATTCACACCAAATAATGACAGGCTCTTTTCCACGGCTTAGAAGCTCTGCAACTTGAACGCGAGTTTCCATAGTGGCTCGGCGGGTGGTTCTCTGATCTGATAGCGTCTTAACTTCTAGCGCAAATAATTCGCCTTCCTTCCATGCGTCCACATTGCTAATTTCAACCACTTCCTCTTTCATAATCAAAGGTGGAAGCTCAAAGCCCTTATCGGAATATCCAAGGTCGGAAGGCTTGCGTATCAAAGCCCCCCAGGTTGACACCCAACGCCAAAACGCATCTATCGCATGGCCCTTGAGTCTCCATTCTTGTGTGTTTTCCATATCGTGAACGAAATACTCAGCCAACATTTCAGGGCGTGTCTTAATCCCTAAAAACTCAGAATGATTTCCAAGCTCCGTATAATCGTTAGGGCTAGGCGTAGCTGTGCAGGCTAACTTGAAAGGCACCTTATTAAACTGCGTGATAATCTGCTCCCTAATCTTCCCGGTATAGGCTTTGATGATAGAGCTCTCATCTAGGCAGATTCCATTAAAATTAGCCGGATCAAAATAATCCATCATTTCATAATTCGTTATAGTGATCCTGTCGCCCTCATCTTTACGGCGGTAGGCAATTTCAATACCTAACTTTTTAGCCTCTCTAACCGTTTGCTCGGCTACTGCCAAAGGCGCAAGAATCAAAACTCGGCCCTCAATGCACCTTGCCCATTCTACTTGCATAAAGGTTTTCCCTAGGCCAGTATCGGCAAACAGCGCAGCGCGCCCACGTCTCAAAGCCCAACGTACAAGATCGGCCTGATAAGGAAATAGCTTTTTATTAAGCTCTGGCGGCTCCATTCCTACCATGTCGGATGATTTCATTTTGTTTGAAATGTAGCTTTCGTATTTCATTTTAAAGCCCTTCTTTTTCTCATGTAGTGTTTCATATACTCATTCACCCTTTCCCTAAATCGTTCCCTGCGTATCCTAGATTGCTCCCTAATCTTCTCAGGGTTCAGCTTGCGCCATTCACGCATATAGAGCTTTTGGTAAAGCCTTAAAGATTCATCATTCATGCTTTAATACCGCAGCGTGAGCAATAAAGGCCCGTCTTTTTATTCGGGTCGTTTGGGTCATTATATTCGCCCTTCATTGTATGCCCATAGGCGTGGCAGGCTTCACGGCCTCTTAGCTCTTTAGGCACTTGATCGCCTAAGTCGTCTTGCCATTGACCTTTATTTATCCAAGTAGCTGGATATGGCTTTTTAGATTCATCACGGTTTTCTTTTTTCCACAATGCTGAGTGATTAGGCCAAGCCTTTATAGCTTGCTCTTGCTCTGTAGGGTTTAGTTTGAGGAAGGCTTTCTTGGCTTCGGTAACGGCTTTCTTTCTATCGCAAATAGCCCAAAATCTATCCCAAGCCGAAGGCGGTAATTGTTTTTTGTCCTGTCCTGTACTGTCTTGTACTGTACTGTACTGTAGCACGGGTTTACCAAGGGGTTCCCGTGGTTTCCCCTTGGGTTTCCCTTGGTATTTTGGTTTAGAATTCTCTTTTAAAAACCTAGAGTTTTCTTGAAACCAATCGTGAGCTACTAATTTTTTTCCGATTTTGTCAATGAAACCTGTTTTCAAGAAGGCATCGAATATTGTCTGTTCTTCGCCCTTCCATTCACAAACCCTGGCAAGCTCGTTAGCTGTCACTTTTGAAACGTCCCCGTTTTCGTAAAACTTGGCAACGTGGGAAAACCAGCAATGAATATAATGTAGACCGTGGATTGTATTTAGTTCGGCTTCAAGCTCAAAGCGCTTACGGTGGTCTTTCAGATCAACTATGGCTTTGTACCACTTCATCCAGACTCCAAAAACAAAAGGCTTACTACTGCTTCCTGTTGCAACTGTTGATTAGAACAGCCACCCCATCAAAGAGGTGCAAGAAGCATGAGTAAGCCTTCTACTCTAATCCACCTGTTGCAAGCAGGTTTAATTTGTCTCTCATATATACTCAATCCCCTAGGGAACGTCAAGAGCGAATAATAGCTTTTTGGATGTCTTTAGAAAACTGGCGCTCGACTTCAAACATAGCGTCTATTCCGTCCACTAGGATTTCATTAAAGGCCATAGCAAAGCCGATCATTGATTTACGAAACCTCTTGGCTTGCCTGACACGCCTACGCCTACGTTGAAGCGCTTGACTCATGGTGCCACCGCTGCGCATCCTTCTTCATGGACTAACATTCCGTGGACATCATAGCCGCCACAATCGCAAAGAGGCGTATGTTCTTCACAGTAGCCTTCATCAGCTTCCATTTCCCACTTGCCGCAGACACGGCACCATCCACCATCGAGACTCACGAATTTCCCTCGGTTGCTTTCAAAACTTGAATCCATTCTGAGTATTTTTTATGAAAGGCATAGATGCCAGTTTTAGTGCAGCAATGAAGAATCCCTCCAAAATCTAATATAGTAACAATCGGGCCGCATTCAATTGTCGCCATTTTCATTTTAGTGGCACCTTTTCTTTTTGGTTGCTTCATTGGCCTTCCCTCTATAATAGTAGCTGGCCCCCTGGCAGACTTACGTTTGAATACCCGTCCCTCGGGATAGCGGCTTTACAACCAGCTCCGCGCCGTACTCAAAACCAGCTTTGACGATGACTCGCGGCTTTTGAGGGCCTTCCCTCGGGTATACATGGGCTAGTTTTCCCCTGCGTGAATTAACACGCTTCCACGCTGCATCGACTTCATGCAGTAAAACATTGGTGTTTATGCGTGTCAATAGCTTTGTATTGAAAAAACAAATAAAGAGAAAAACCACCATAATTACGAATGGTTTTAAAACCGATTTCACGTTTAAGGCCCCTAGCTGCCATTTTAAGCCTCTCGAAAGGCAGATTGAGAATTGATACAAGCGTATTTTTTAGACGCCTTAAAACCGATTCTAGCGCATATCTCAAACGCCACAAAACGACTATAATATAAGCATTTATCTACACTAAAAATATATCAGTATTATACAGATTTATTTTGACATTAAATACGCTTGTATGTTAATCTACATATAGATCAGCAATCGCCACGGCCCAATAGAGGATCATATGAAATCGAAAGTTTTGGTAAAGTTTCTTGCCGAATGGAAAAGTTCAAACATCGGTTCTAAAAAAACAATAAATGAAAAAATTTCCATTTTAGAGGATAGATTTACCAAGAATATTCGCATCGAAGATAAGAGTGGATGTTGGGAATGGACTGGGTTTATTAGGGATTATGGGTATGGAGGGATGTATGTTGGGGGTAAAGTGTTCACAGCCTCTCGTCTTTCCTACATGATTCATAAAGGCGATATTCCGAAAGGGCTATTTGTCTGCCATTCCTGCGATAAGCCTATTTGTGTAAACCCAGATCATCTGTGGGCTGGAACTCATTCCGAAAATATGAAAGACATGGTTGAAAAAGGAAGGGCTTCAAAAGGCAAATATCTTCTTTCTGGAAAATGCAAAAGAGGGCATTTGTTCAAAGACGGAACGATTAGAATTCGCTCCAACGGCAGGAGGGAATGTGTTCCTTGTTCTAGAGAAAGAAGCCGCCAATATACCAAAAGAATGAATGGTGGAACAGTATGACTCTCATCACCTTAAGCTGCTCCTGCGGAAACGAGCTAGAAGTGGACTCGACCGAAGCCCATGAGTATCAGCCTTTCATTTGTTGGAAGTGTGCTTTGGACGATGCTGAAATCCGTCCGAATGTCTACGATGATTACGAAAACTCCATGCACACCCAGAGCGACAACATCTCTAGCTTTGAGGGGAAGTAATGAGCATCGAAGTCAACGGCCCCTCAAACATCCTCATGCTTATAGATATGCACCGCGCCATGACCATTGGGCATCCTGTCAGGCCAGAAGATAAGGCGCTGCTCGACCACATCCGGCAAGAGGCTACATTCACACTTCAATACCTTCGGCAGTTGGAAAACCCAAAGGGCGTAAAATGGACGGACATAAAAAAGGAGAATGAAAATGCAGAGTGAGAAAATAGAAATGCTGGCAGCGGCCTTGTGCAAAACACAGGGGAGCATCAAACCAGCCATTAAGGACAGCAAAAATCCCTTCTTCAAAAGCTCCTACGCTGATTTGACTAGCGTATGGGATGCTTGCCGTGGGGCCTTGCACGAAAACGGCTTGGCGGTTTTCCAGGGCTGCGAGAGTCGGGAAGGCGTGGACTATTTGACCACTACGCTAATGCACACTTCCGGGCAATGGATCAAAAGCGAACTTCACTTAATGCTTACTAAGCAGGACGCACAAGGCATGGGGTCAGCTATCACCTATGCGCGTAGGTATTCCCTGGCAGCCGCCATCGGGATAATTCAAGAGGACGATGACGGAAACGCTGCTAGCCAGCCTAAGACCTGGATGCAAGACGCCAAAGACGAAGCGCACCTAAACGGCATGAAGCCAGACGCCAACAGCACCCAGAAAGCCGGAGTAGAGCGCGCAAAGCAGATTGAAGGCTTCCTAAAAGATAGCTTGTTAGGTAAGCAGGAAGTAAAAGACGCGCTCAAGGCTTCCAAAGCAGCCTCAGTTTTAGAGCTTCCAAAAAACGTAGCCGAGAGCCTTATTAACTCAGCCCTTGACCGTAAGATTTCAGCCGAAGGGGGAGCGTGATGCTTTACCCAATCTCAGGCAACTTTGAAGGCCACACGATAGAAGAAAAACAAGGCAAGCAAGGCCCCTTCTTAGTGGGCAACATTCTAATCAAGGTGGATAACAGCTACACACCCAAAGGCAAGCCAAAGGTGGAAAATTTCAGCGTGGTTCCTTTCACGGTTATTGGCGCTACAGCTAAGCAAGCACTTGAGCTAAGGTTCAATCAGCTTGTCGAGATTCAGTTTGAAGTGAAAGGCCGCGAGTGGAACGGAAAGCAATATAGCGAAGTAAGGGCGGTTTTCATCAAGGCTGGATCAGACGATGAAATTAAATTTTCATAGGCAGGCCCATAACGAGAGGCTTATAGCTTTGCCTAGCTTCCCTTATAAGGCTTTGGGCTGGCATAAAGGCCAATGGTGGTTCCAAGGTTTCTGCGGATGGATTAGGTAATTTAACCCGAGCTTCGGCTCACAATTAGGAGTAACAAGTGGCAAAGTCAAAAGAAATAGCGGTGATGGTGACAACGGACAAGCGCGGTGTGTTTTTTGGGTATACCGATGAATCCGGCGAGAACAAGATCATCACACTCAAGAGGGCGAGGAATTGCATTTCGTGGTCAAGTGATGTGCGCGGGTTTTTGGGATTGACCGTAACTGGGCCGACGAAGAATTGCAAGGTTGGCCCTGCCGCCCCTTCGCTCACTCTGCATGGTGTCGAGTCGGTTTCAACTTTGACGCCGGAAGCTATCGAAGCGTGGGAGAAATCGCCGTGGGCGTGATTGCGGGACAAGAGCCCGCATGGATTAAACGCTCCGGCTACGGCTAC